>Ga0207683_10002375_pt1 | contig 16435 bp, 15 predicted proteins | sample KBSM73metaG_FD_184333 | JGI IMG/M metagenome (GOLD analysis project Ga0207683, IMG submission 184333) | Miscanthus rhizosphere microbial communities from Kellogg Biological Station, Michigan, USA - KBS M7-3 metaG (SPAdes) (version 2) | ecosystem: Host-associated > Plants > Roots > Rhizosphere >... | reverse complement strand
CAAGCGAGGCCGAGGGATAGCCCGGCTGTCCGAGTCTGCGAGGACGGCCGGCTCCTTGGGCCGAGCGCGTCCCGCGGGGCAAGCGAGGCCGAGGGATAGTCCGGCTGTCCGAGTCTGCGACGACGGACGGCTCCTTGGGCCGAGCGCGTCCCGCGGGGGAGGCGTAGGTGTCCGTTGTCCGGCCGGATTTCGGGCGCCCTGGCCGGATGTCGGACGCTGCGGGGCGCAACGCCGCGAATCTCGTGGGGCGGGCACCTGGCCTGCCGCGTGCTCTGTCGGGCCGCGTGGTCGCGCAGGTCAAGTCATGCACGCTCGTCGGGATCGACGCGGTTCCGGTCGACGTGGAGTGCAGCGTGCTCGCCGGACAGCTGCCGTCGTTTCACGTCGTGGGGCTGCCCACGCCGTCGGTGAAGGAGGGTCTGGTGCGGATCCGCAGCGCGCTCAAGGCGTCCGGGCACACGCTGCCGCTCAAGCGCGTGACCGTGAACCTCGCGCCGGCGGATCTGCGCAAGCCCGGCAGCGCGCTCGATCTGCCGACCGCGCTCGCGATCCTGATCGCGGACAGCACCTACGACGGTGCCGAGCTCGACAGCCTGCTCGTGCTCGGCGAGCTCGGTCTCGATGGATCCGTTCGCACGGTGCATGGCGTGCTCGCGGCCGCGATGCTCGCGCGCGACCAGGGCCTGCGCGGCATCCTCGTCCCGGACGGCTGCGCCGCGGAGGCGCTGCTCGTCGAGGATCTCGAGGTGTACGGCGTCCGGCACCTGCGCGAGGTGCTCGCGGCGTTCCAGGGCGAGCCGATGCCGGTCCCGTCGCGGGCGAACACGCGACGCAAGCGCCGCCGCGCGTTCACGGTCGACATGGCGGACGTGCGCGGCCAGCCGTACGCGCGCAACGCGATCGAGATCGCGGTCGCCGGCGGCCACAACGTGCTGCTGTCCGGCCCTCCCGGCACCGGCAAATCGATGCTCGCCCGCCGCATCCCGACGGTGCTGCCGACAATGACGCGCGCGCAGGCGCTCGAGACGACCAAGGTGTATTCGTCGCTCGGGCTCGCGAATGGCCTCGTCGAGGAGCGGCCATTCCGCGCACCGCACCACACGATCTCGGGCGCAGCGCTGCTTGGCGGCGGCACGGTTCCGAAGCCCGGCGAGATCTCGCTCGCTCACAACGGCGTGCTGTTCCTCGACGAGCTGCCGGAGTTTTCGCGGGCGACGCTCGAGGCGATGCGCCAGCCGCTCGAGGACCGCTTCGTGACGATCGCGCGCGTGCACAACACGCTCACGCTGCCGGCGTCGTTCCTGCTCGCCGCCGCTGCGAACCCGTGCCCGTGCGGCTACCTCTACTCGGGCGTCCGCGCGTGTACGTGCAGCGACGGCGCGATCGATCGCTACCGCTCGCGGCTCTCGGGCCCGCTGCTCGATCGCATCGACCTCCAGGTCTACGTGCAGCCCGTCTCGCTCGAGGAGCTACGCAGCGAGAAGGCAGGCGAATCATCTGCGGCGATGCGAGACCGCGTCTGCGCCGCACGCGAGCGTCAAGAGGCCCGCCTTGCCCCATGGGGGTTGAGCTGCAACGCGGAGATGACGTCGGCGGTGCTGCGCGCGACGTGTCGCCTCGACGATCACTGTGAATCCGTCCTCGCGAAGCTCGTCGACGCACGGAAGTCGCTCAGCGCACGAGCGATCGATCGTCTACTGAAGGTCGCGCGCACGCTCGCCGACCTCGAGGGCCACGACGACATTCGGCCCGACGATCTCGAGGATGCCGCGCACCATCGCGCGACGGACCCGAGCACGGAGCTCGCCGATCCGATCACCGCGCTGGTCGAACGCGACCGCGAGGCCGCGCTCTCGCACAAGCCGCTGCTGCCGCCGGCGCGCGCCGCGAGGATCTCGCCCACGAGAGTCTCGCCCACGAGCCTCTCGCCCACGAGCCTCTCGCCCACGAGCCTCTCGCCCACCACGAGCCCGACGCCCGCCGCGGATCCACCGCCTACCTCAGGAGCACCGTCATGAGCCCCCTCGCAACCGCGATCTACAAGCAACTCCGCAAGCGCTTGCGCGCCGACGACCCGACCGTCACCTACGCCGAGCTCGCCCAGGGACTCGACTATCGCCACGCGACGCATCCGCGCAGCCCGAAGCTGCACGCTGCGCTCACGGAGGTCACGGAGGCGTGCAAGCAGCACGGCCTGCCCTGCCTGCCCGCGATCGTCTGCCGTGCAGACAACCACCGGCCGAGCTCCGGTTACTACAAGATCGCCCATCCGCGCGCGCAGACAGAGGACGCACGGGTGGCTGCGTGGGAGCGCGAGCACGCTCGCGTGATTCGCGATGCGGACAAGTTCCCGACAAGCCTGGCATGACCGCGGCGAACCGCGGGCGCCCGACAATCCTGGCGTGACCGCGGCGAACCGCGGGCGCTGGACTATGTGGTGGCGCTCAGATCTTCCGAACGTTCTCGGCGCGCGGGCCCTTGGGACCCTTGCCCTCGTTGTACGAGACCTTGTCCCCCTCGCGGAGGTCCTCGAAGCGTGCGCCCTCGACGGCGGACATGTGGAAGAACATGTCCTTTCCCGAGTCGTTCGCGATGAAACCAAAACCCTTGTCAGTCAGACGCTTGATCGTGCCTTCGGCCATTGGGGTAGTTGTACCGACTCGGCCCCGAATGTCGATGGGATTTCGCAACTCTTCAGGGGCGTTTCTGCGCGATCAGCAGATCGTGATCTTCGAGCATTTCCCGCGGCGTGGCGCGCAGGGCGGTGGCGGCGCCTTCGATGATTCCGAGCGAGTAGCAGACCTCGGGGGTGCGCGCGGTCTCCGGGAGCGCCCGGATTCCGATCACCTCGTCCATGGTCAGCTCCGTGGCAGCGCGTAGCTGCTCCACGGCCTTGAGCAGCATCAGTCGCAGCCGGTCTTCAGACATGCGACAAGCTAGCACGCCACCTTGTCGACGCTCCGGTTCTCGACGCTCCCCCTCGCGCCTGCCTGGCTCGAGAATCTGACGCAGCTCGGATACGTCGAGATGACACCGATCCAGTCGCTCGCCTTGCCGGCGATGCTGGACGGCCGCGACGTGCTCGGCCAGGCCGCGACCGGCACCGGCAAGACCGCGGCGTTCGGCCTCGCCCTGCTGGCGCGGATCACGCCGCGCGGCGCCCGGCCCGGCGCACTCGTGCTGTGCCCCACCCGCGAGCTTGCCGCCCAGGTGGCCGACGAGCTGCGCCGGCTCGCGCGTCCGCTGCCGCACACCCGCGTGCTGACGCTGAGCGGCGGCACCTCGGTGCAGAAGGAGCGCGCGTCGCTCCAGCACGGGGTCGACGTCATCGTCGGTACGCCGGGGCGCGTCCACGACCACCTCGTGCGCGAGCGGCTCGACCTCTCCGGCATCCGGACGCTCGTGCTCGACGAGGCGGATCGGATGCTCGAGATGGGCTTCATCGAGACGGTCAGCGCGATCGCCCGTGAGGTGCCGGCCGAGCATCAGACGTTGCTGTTCTCGGCCACGTTTCCCGATGCGGTGCGCGCGCTCAGCACGACGTATCAGCGGGACGCGTTGCATGTGGTCGTTCCCGCGGAGGACGTCACCGCGCGGATCGCGCAGGTGCTGTACGGCGTCGAGCGCAGCGAGCGCGTGACCGCGCTGATCCGGATCCTCGGCCACCATCGCCCCGAGTCGGCGATCGTGTTCTGCAATCATCGCGAGACGTGCGACGAGGTCGCCGACGCGCTCGCGAAGGCCGGGTTTGCGGCGGTGGCGCTTCACGGCGGCATGGAACAGCAGGATCGGAACACGGTGCTGCTCTTGCTCCGCAACGGCAGCCTGCGCGTGGTCGTGGCCACCGATGTGGCCGCCCGCGGCCTCGACATCGACGACCTCGGCGCGATCGTCAACTTCGATCTGCCCCGCGAGCCCGACGTGTTCCTGCATCGCATCGGCCGCACCGCCCGCGCGGGCCGCAGCGGGCTCGCGATCAGCCTCGTGCAACCGTCCGACGGGCGGCTTCTAGACGAGCTGCGGAACGGCCCGCTCGCAGGCGTGGCGATGTCGAGCGTGCCATCGGCCGACGCCCAGCTGCCGCCGCCTCCCGCGATGATCACGATCGCGATCCAGGGCGGGCGTCAGGATCGACTGAGGCCGGGCGACATCGTCGGCGCGTTGACCACCGGGGTCGGGATCGCGGGCACCGACATCGGGCAGATCGCGGTCAACGACCGGATCAGCTTCGTCGCGGTCGTCGCCTCGATGGCAACGCGCGCACTCGACGGCCTCTCCGCCGGCCGGATCAAGAACAAGAAGTTTCGCGCGTACCGGGTCAAGCCACCGCGGTAGCCGCGCGCTCACTCGTCGGTGTCAGGGGACTCCCAGCTCTCACTGTCGTCCTTCGCCGGCTTCTCGGTGCGCTCGAAGCTCAGCGTGAAGTACATGCCGCTCTTGCCCTGCTTCTCGAACGCACGGACGATATAGGCGGTCTCGTCACTCACGATGATGCCCGACCATGCGGGCGTCGGCGCCTCATTGGGGTCGTTCGCGCTGTCCTTGGAGCCCTTTCCCTTGGCGCGGGGAGGCTTCGGCGGTGCGGGATCGAGGGCGCCGCGAAACACATCCGGCGGGAACTTGTTCGTGTCGACCCGTGGCGGAGCGAGGCTGAGCGCCATCTGGTCCTCGCGATTCCAGCCGCGGATCTCGTACGCCGTCCCGTCGATCACGCAGTCGCCGTGAAAGTCCGGCTGGCTCGGCTTCGCCTTCTGCGCGTACTCGAACAGCTTGCCACGGTCGGCGGTCGCCTCGTTGGACATCAGAGGCAGGCGTACAGCACATGGCGCCCGCTGGCTAGACCGCGAGCGCGTCGAGCGACTCGGTGAGATCCTGAGCGCGCAGGACCCGGGGCTTCAGGTCGCCCAACAGCGGGCCCAGCACGCCGATGTGACGCTTCGCCGCCGCCACGCCGTGCCGTTCGCCCCGCTTGGCGACGCTCGCCTCCGTCAACCGGCGGAACATCGCCAGCCGCTCCGCATCGGTGGGCGGCGCGATATCACGCCCGGCCAGCCGCGCCGTGGCCTCGCGGAAGATCCACGGATGCGCGATGGCCGCACGGCCGATCATCACGCCCGCGCAGCCGGTCTCCGCGAGCGCGCGCACGACATCCTCGGCGGTGGTCACGTCTCCATTCACGATCACCGGGATGGCGACGCGCTCGCGCGCCTTGCGCGCCCAGCTCCAGTCGGCCGCCCCGCGATGTCCCATCGCCGCGGTCCGGCAGTGGATCGTCAGCGCCGCGATCCCCGCGTCCTCGAGCCTGCAGGCGAGGTCCGCGATCGGCATCTCCGATTCCGGCCCCCAGCCGATGCGCGTCTTGACCGTGACAGGCAACGCCGTGGCGGAGGCGATCCGCCGCGCCATCTCGACCATCGCCGCCGGATCGCGGAGCCACCCTGCACCGGCGCCGCGGCGTGCGATCGCAGGAACCCAGCATCCACAGTTGAGATCGATGAACGTCGGGTGCGCGGCCTCGGCGATCCGCGCCGCAGCCACGAGCAGCTCGGCATCCGCGCCGTAGATCTGGATCGCCGTGGGGCGGTCGTCGGCCGCCAGCGCCGCGCGCCGCCGCGCGAGCTCCGAGTCCGCGACGATCTGCTCCGCACCGACGAACTCGGTCATGCACAGCGATGCGCCGAGACCACGACACATTCGCCGGAACGCCGCATCGGTGATGTCCTCCATCGGCGCGAGCACGACGGGAGACGTCGCGAGCAGCTGCGCCACGAGGTTCACCGGGGCAGCATACCGCTGGACCGAACGGGCTTCTTCGCGATTGCGGTAGAGCTACACGCCTGCTGGAACCCGAATCGCGATCACTGCGATGATCCACTGCAAGCAGCACTGCAATTCTTACTGTCTTCTTTCGTTTACCCATCAACGCAACAAGTGCGACTACGGCGGGCATGCGCGCCATCTGCTTGCTGACCATCGCCGCCTGTGCGGCCGAGCCGACCACGGGGACGGCTCTCGAACAAACCACCGTTCCGACACCGCGGAACAACTACACGCTGTTCGAGACGCTGCAGGTACGCCCGCTCGCGCTGTCGGCGAACGGACAGCTGCTGTTTGCCTGCAACACGCCGGATAACCGACTCGAGGTCTACAAGGTCGGTCCGGGCGGGTTGACGAACGTCGCGTCGGTGTCGGTCGGCCTCGAGCCGGTCTCCGTCGCGGTGCGCAATCCGAATGAAGTCTGGGTGGTGAATCACCTGTCGGACTCGGTGTCGATCGTGCAGATCAACGGCGCGTCGGGCACCTCCCATGTCGTCCGCACGCTGCAGGTCGGCGACGAGCCGCGCGACATCGTGTTCGCGCACGACCGCGCGTTCATCACGACCGCGCACCGCGGCCAGAACTCGCCGGACGACCCGGGCCTGTTCGATCCGTCGCAGGGCCGCGCCGACGTCTGGGTGTTCGACGCCAACAACCCCGGCGCTTCGGCCGGCGGCGATCGCCTCGGCAAGGTGACGCTGTTCGCGGACACGCCCCGCGCACTCGCCGTCTCGCCCGACGGCAACACGGTCTATGCCGCACCGTTCTTCAGCGGCAATCAGACGACCTCGGTGTCGGCGGATGCCGTTCGCCACGTTTACGCGCAGTACATGCTCACGCCGAACGTGATCGCGATGCCGGGCCTGCCGCCGCAGGCGGTCACCGGCCTCATCGTGAAGTACAGGGCCGGGCACTGGCTCGACGCGTACGGCACGAACTTCGACGCGTGGGTTCGCGTGTCGCTCCCCGACTACGACGTGTTCGCGATCAACGCGACGAGCCTCGCGCAGACCGCGGCGATCCCGCACGTTGGCACCACGCTGTTCAACATGGCGGTGAACCCGGCGACCGGCAAGGTCTTCGTCACGAACACAGACGCACACAACGACGTTCGCTTCGAAGGCCCGACTCCGGGCTCGGTGCGCGGCCAGATCGTCGATAGCCGGATCAGCGTTGTCGACCCGAGCTCGGGCGCGGTCACGCACAACAACCTCAACTCGCACATCGTCAACGGCGAGGGCGATGCGACGCTGTCGCGCGCGTTCCCGCAGGACCTGGCGTTCACGCACGACGGCTCGACGCTCTACGCGGTCGCACAGGGGTCGCAGAAGCTCGTGTGGTATCCGGCGAGCGCACTCGAGGCAGGAACCGCGGCGCCGAGCGCGTCGAACCAGCTGACGCTGTCGGCCGGCGGCCCCGCCGGGCTCGTCCTCGACGAGGGACGCAACCGCGCCTACGTGCTGACGCGCTTCGACGATGGCATCTCGACCGTCGACCTCGGCTCGCACACCGAGACCGGCCACGTCCGCATGTTCAGCCCGGAGCCGACCAGCGTGACCGAGGGTCGCCGCTACCTCTACGACACCACGTTCACGTCGGCGAATGGCACGCAGGCCTGTGCGAGCTGCCACGTCGGTGGTGACCTCGACGGTCTGGCGTGGGATCTCGGCAATCCGATGGCGACGCCGCTGCCGATCACGCAGCTGGCCACCACGGCGTCGGTGATCTTTGCGACCGACCCGGCGACGATCATCAACCTGTTCCCGTCGGCCGCACCGCTGTTCGCCGCGAACCAGGAGCTGAAGGGCCCGATGACGACGCAGTCGCTGCGCGGCATGGACAACCACGGCGCGATGCACTGGCGCGGCGATCGCAACGGCGCGATCCAGCAGAGCGGCCTGCCGTTCACCGACGGCGGCGGCAACCCGATCGTGTCGGCGCAGCCGGACAGCGGCATCTTCAACGAGGCGAATGCGTTCGAGTCGTTCAACGTCGCGTTCCCGGGACTCGTCGGCCGCGCCGAGCAGCTGTCGCCCGCGGACATGACGGCGTTCCGCACGTTCGTCCTGCAGGAGACCTACCCGCCGAATCCGATCCGCAACCTCGATGACTCGCTGACGCCGCTCCAGGCGGCGGGCCAGAACTTCTACTTCAACCACGCCGCGAATGGCGCGGAGCTACCGTCGGACCGCCTGCACAACTGCAACGGCTGTCACGTGTTCGATCGCAACGGCAACGCGGGCTCGACCGATCACCCGGGCTTCTTCGGCACCGACGGCCGGCTCTCGTTCGAGCTCGAGCCGCAGATCTTCAAGGTGCCGCACCTGCGCAACGAGTACACGAAGATCGGCATGTTCGGCAGCTCGCCCGACGCCAACATGGTCGGCACGGTGCTCCACCAGCTCAACCCGGCGTTCCCCGAGACGAACCCGGCGCTCCCCGCCGTGCGCGGCTTCGGCTTCCAGCACGACGGCGCGCTCGGCACGCTCGAGCACTTCTTCACCGGCCAGGTGTTCATCCAGATCCCGAACAACGTCCCGGGCATCCTCAACGGCGTCAACGTCGGCCCGAATCCGTTCGGCATCCCGCTGTTCACGTTCGACGAGAGCGGCAACATCAACGGCCTTGATGTCAGCGGCTTCACGCTGCGCCGCGCGATCGTGTCGTTCGTGCTCGCGTTCGACTCGAACATGAAGGCGATCGTCGGCCAGCAGGTCACGCTGACCGCCGCGAACGCGTCCGCGGTCCAGGCGCGCATCGCGCTCCTCGAGGCGCGCGCGACCGCCGGTGACTGCGACCTCGTCGTGAAGGGCCTCCTGCACGGCGGCGAGAAGGGCTACGTCTACAGCGGCGGCGTGTTCGTGTCGTCGAACGGCTCGGTGAGCGATGCGCAGCTGAAGGCGCTCGTCGGCCCGACCACCGACGCCCTGACGTTCACCGCCGTGCCGCCGGGCTCGGGGTGGCGCATCGGCCTCGATCGCAACAACGACGGTCTCGCCGACTAATCGGGTCGCGCAGGGACTATCCTGTCAGCGAGGTCCGAATGTCCCAAACTGACAAGCGAAAGCAGTCCCTGTACTTCCCGGAAGAGATGCTGGAGGAGATCCAGCGCGAGGCGTCTCGTCTCGATCGCTCGCTCTCCTGGATCGTCCAGCAATGCTGGAAGATCTCGCGTGGAAAGCTCAAGGACTTTCCATCGAGCACCGACGAGCCGGGCTCGCTGCCGGATCCGCGCGAGGAGTAGCTCAGCCGCCGGCGCCGGCCGGCTGGCCGCAGCCACCGCAGAACTTCGCGCCCGCGGCGAGCTGCGCTCCGCAGCCCGTGCAGAACTGCTTCTGCGCGGGGCCTGCCGTCGGCTTGCCGCAGCTCGCGCAGAACTTCGCGCCGGCCTGCAGCCGGGCCTTGCAGTGCGGGCACGCGCTCAGCATGTTCGCCTTCGGATCGAAGTCGGGAATCTGATCGACCTGCTCCATCTTCTGGCGGGCTTGGTCGGCCGCGATGTTCGCCTGATGATGAGCGGCTTCCTCGGCGAGGTCGGGGGCGCACGCCTCGCAGAGCTGGCGCGCTTCGTTCCAGCAGACTTCCGGGCACACCCAGTTGCCGCAGCGCGTGCACTGATGGAACTTGGGCCGGATCTCGTCGATCGCCTTCTGGAACGCCGCGTCCCACTGCGGACCGCGCAGGCCGTCCTTCATGTACTCGCCGGCCTGGCCCGCTGCCCACAGGCCGCCGCCGCCGAAGAGGCTGCCGAGGCCCTTCGCGATCTTGCTGCCGACGCCGAGCGCGCTCGCCTGAAACGTCGAGCGATGGCCGTTGCCGCACTTGTCGCAGAAGAACTCGAACTGGTAGCCCGTGTCGTTGCTGTGATCGTGATAGTTCCTGGTGAACGCGATCGAGCCCATTGCCGCCGAACATACATCGGAAGTCCCGGAAATAACGGGGCGAAACACCGCCCTTGCGCGGGAGTGCGAGGGTGTGGCACGTCATCGCGATGGTGCGGAGAATCCTGATGATCGCGGCGATGGGGTGGGCGCAATCGGTGGCTGCGCAGCCGGCCTCGCCGCCGCTGCCCGCGAACGTGCACGCGACGCCGCTCGTCGGTGCGACCGAGGTCGCGAAGTTCTCCGCGCCCGCCGGCTTCATCGACGATCCGATCGCGACCGATGACACGCGCATCGGCTACGTGATCGCCGACGCGTCGTCGAAGGCGGAGCTCCACGTGGTCACCGTCGGTGGCGCCGAGAACGTGGTCGACATCGCGAGCGTGACGCTTCACCCGGTCGCGCTGCGGCTCGTCGGGCAGCGTGCGTTCGTCGTCGGGCAGCTGCAGGACGGTAATCAGATCGCCGCGCTCGTCGAGATCGCCGCGGTCGGCAAGAAGCCCGCAGGCTCGATCGTCTACAAGCTCGGGCCGGCGAAGGACATCACGGTGATCACGCGCGATGGCAAGCCCCGCGTTGCGGTGCATCGCGTGACCGATACCGGCAAGGGCACGCGCCACGAGGTGGAGCTCGACGCACTCGAGACCGGCAAGCGCGTGAGCGCCGCCCGCCCCCTCGAGCTCGACGCGACCGACAGCGACAAGAAGCTCGAGCTGAAGGTCAACCACTGGAGCGACGGCTACACGCTCGCGCACGGCACGAAGGGCGGCGAGTGGGACAAGAAGGAGAACCAGCGCACGCCCGACGTCGAGGCGACGTACGACCTCATCGCCGGCAAGTACACCGCGCAGCAGCCGATCGGCGACCTGTTCGAGCAGCACAAGCGCTTCCAGGCGCTCGCCGAGGCGCACGACACGATCGACTTCCTGCGCATGAGCTGGGACAACGCGAATATCCAGATCTGGCACGCCGGCAAGCCGACGACGGTCACGCTCGACGAGCCGATCACGAACTACGACCCGAAGTCGCTGAAGGGCACCGTCGACGCCGACGGTTCGGCCTGGATCGTCCTCAAGATGGATCCGGTCAACCCCGAGGCGGTCGCGCGCAAGAAGGCCGACGCCGAGTATCTCGACGTCTTCCGCGCGGGCGCCGACGGCAAGGCCGTGCGCAAGGCCCGCGTCCTCGGCGCCGGCATGCGGTTCTGGTTCGGTCCGATGGGCAGCGGCGCCGGCAATCGGTTCTGGCTGCTCGAGCGCTCCAACGGCTTCGAGCGCGGTGGCCACACGGTCACCGTCTATCAGCTGCAGTAGTCAGCCCGCGAGCGCGACCGCGAGTGTCGCCGCGACCTCGGCGTTGTGCAGCGCGAGCGCCCGGTTCGCCTCGATCGATGCGCCGCTGGTCACCTCGGCGAGCCGCGACAACAGATACGGCGTGAGACGCTTGCCGTGAACGCCCTGGGCCTCGGCCTCGGCGAGCGCCGCGTGAATCGCAGCCTCGATGCGGCGCGGGTCGAGCTCGGCGTCCGACGGGATCGGGTTGCACACGAGCACGCCACCGCCGCCGAGGTCATCCCAGTGGCGCCGCAGGATCGGTGCGAGGTCCGCGGGCGAGCCGACGACATGCTCGAGCCGGATGCCCGAGTCGCGGGTGTAGAACGCGGGCATCTCGTCGGCGCGATAGCCGATCACGAGCACGCCGAGCGTCTCGAGCATCTCGGCCGTGCGCGGCAGATCGAGGATCGCCTTGGCGCCCGCCGACACCACGGCAATCGGCGTCTTCGCGAGCGCGACCAGATCGTGCGAGACGTCGCCGACGTCGCCGCGGTGCACGCCGCCGATGCCGCCGGTCGCGAACACGCGGATCCCGGCGCGCTCGGCGAGCACGGCGGTCGCGCTGACGGTGGTCGCCGCGGTCGTCCCGCGCGCCAGGTGCACGGCCAGATCGGTCGCGCCGGCCTTGGCAACGGTCTTGCCGTCATGCGCGAGCTTCGCGAGCACGCGATCCTCGAGCCCGATCCACGGCCGCCCTTCGACGATCGCGATCGTCGCCGGCGCGCCACCATGCTCGCGCACGGTCTCCTGCAGCTCGCGCGCGACATCGAGGTTCTGCGGCCACGGCAGGCCATGCGCGACCAGCGTCGACTCGAGCGCGACGATCGGCTTCTTGGCCGCGCGCGCCTCGGCGACTTCGGGCGAGAACATCAGATCGAGCACAGCTCTACCTTAGTTCGAATTCCTTGCAGAACGCGACCTCGGTGGGCCGCTCCCCGGTCTCGGGATCCGGCGCATCGAGCGGCCACCGCCGCTGACCCTCGTCGGGCCAGTCGTGCGCACACCGGCCGATCTCATCCAACCCCCGCCTGCGCCAGAAGAAGCAGTCGCGGCAGGCCGAGCGCAGCTCGAACCGGCGCGCCTCGGCGATCAGCTGATCCGTGAGCGGGAACTTCACGGCGAGGTGTGCGTGACTTGCTGAGGCGTCGGCACCCGCGCCGAGCCCGATCCCGCACCCGAGCCATCCGGGTTCGAGCCGGTCATCGCCTCGTAGCCGGCCTTCACGCCGCGCTCGACGCGGTGGACCGCCGGGCCCGCCGTGTCCTTCACACCTTCCTTGAGGTCCTGGACCTCTTCGGTGTGCCAGATCGAGCGGACGTGCTGGGCGAACGTCTTCTTGCCCAGCGGCACCGTGAACGCCACGTAGATGGCGACGGCGATGATGGCGAGCCAGACGAGCAACCTGATCACACCTAGACCCTACCAGCCGCCGGGCCGGCCGCCACTAATCGGTCGCGCGCTTGAGGATGAGGAACGCCACGCGGCGGTTCTTCGCCCAGGCTTTCTCGTTGTGCGAGCGGTCGAGCGGCTGTGTCTCGCCGTAGCCCTGCGCCGTTAGACGCTTTTCATCGACGCCCTTGTCGATCATGTACTGCCGCACGGCGTGCGCGCGTCGATCGGAGAGGTCGAGGTTGTACGCGTCGTCGCCGCGCTCGTCGGTGTGGCCCTGGATCTCGATGAGCTGGATGCTCGGGTTGCCCTGCATGGTCGCCGCGACGGCATCGAGGATCGGGTACGACTCCTTCTTGATGATCGCCTTGTCGTACTCGAAGTAGATCATGTCGAGGATCTCGATCGACGTGTCGGTCACGACCACGCGTCCGCGATCCGGACAGCCGTCCTCATCCTCGAAGCCGTTGTAGGTCTCCGGCTCGTTCGGGCACTTGTCATCCTTGTCGAGGATGCGGTCCTTGTCGTTGTCGGGATCCGGGCAGCCGTCCTCGTCCTCGAACCCGTCCTTGTCCTCGGGGTCGTTCGGGCAGAGGTCGTCGACGTCGAGGATGCCGTCCTGATCGTTGTCGGGATCCGGGCAGCCGTCCTCGTCCTGGAAGCCGTCGAAGTCCTCGGGATCGTCCGGGCACTTGTCCACGTCGTCGAGGATGCCGTCGCCGTCGCGGTCGTTCTTGTTGCCCTCGGGACAGCCGTCCTCGTCCTGAAAGCCGTCCTTGTCCTCGGGGATGTTGGGGCACTTGTCGTCGACATCGGGGATGCCGTCGCGATCGTTGTCGGGATCGGGACAACCGTCCTCGTCCTCGAACCCGTCGAAGTCCTCGGGATCGTCGGGACACTTGTCCACGTCGTCCTTGATGCCGTCACCGTCGCGGTCGCCGATGTTCGGCTCGAACACGATGCCGATGAACGCCCGCAGGTCCGGGTTCGCACCCTTGTCCGGCAGGAGGCCGCGGCCACCGCCGAGCGAGAGGAACGAGTTGCGCGCGAGGTAGAGCTTCACCGCGCCGATCGCCTCGAGCGGCTGGTAGTTCTCGTGGTTGCCGATCGGCTGCGCGCCGAATACCTCGGCGACGACGTCGAACTTCTGGACGCTGATCGCGTACGCGATGCCGAGCCCGAACGGGATCTCGCTCGACGCGGTGATCGAGCTGTTGGTGCGGGTCGCGCCGCCGGTCGTCGTGTCGTTGTCGGTGTACGTCTCGGTGGCGCGGATGCGGATACCGCCGTTGAGGGCGATGCGCAGCTGGCCGCGCGAGCCGAACTCCTTGTCGAGGATGCCGATCACCTGCGGCATGAACTGGCTGCCGGCCTTGCCGTCCATGCCATTGCCCTTCGCCTCGCCGAGGAAGCGGTCGGTCGGCGACACGGTCGGGAGATACACGCTGGCGATCACGCCGAGGCCGACGTGCGGTGGGCGGCTCGTCTTGATGAATCGCGTCTTGAAGTGCAGGCCGATGTTGCCGATGCCCTGCCCCGAGAGCTTGAACTCCTGGGACGTGTTGGGACCGGTGCCCGGATCGTTCGGGCCGCGATCGCCGCTCATGATCACGAACGGAACGCTGACGCCGAACTCGAGCTCGGCCGGTCCCGCATGGAGACCGAACGCGCCGATCAGCGTCGCGGTGATCATGTTGTCGATCGAGTAGCAGGCCGCGCCGGCGTCCTTCGAGCACGTCGACGTGTCACCGAAGTGGAGCAACCCGTGGCCCCAGTCGAGGGCGCCGAGGCCGAACGACAGCTCCTTGTCGCCGAGGACCTGGCTGGCGTTGACCGTGATGTAGCCGCGCGAGTCCATCGCGGGGCGGAACGGATCGAGAGTGATATTTCCCGCCGGCTGCGCCGACGCGGCCGCGCTCGCGAATACGATTCCTAGCGCGACAAGAGTACGAGACATGAGCGGGCCTCCGGACAGGTGTCCACCAAGCTAGTGCAACCAGGCCATGTCCTGGTTACACCACCCGGATCCCGCAGGTCAAACAAGCGGCAACAAAGAAGAAGTTGCTACTTACCTTCGAGCTGGTCGCGCGTGATGCCGTTGCGGACGCACATCTGCAGGAGCTGGTTCTGGGCGGCGGCGCCGACCCGCGGCCAGTAGCGCTTCGCCGGGCCGAGGCTCTTCATGTTGCAGGCGGCCATGAACGCCAGCTGCGAGAGCCGGGTGACGTTCGCGCCCTTGCACTTCATCGCCTGCTCGAACTGGCCGAGCGCAGCGCCGTGCTGGCCGATCTGCTCCTGGCCCATGCCCTTCTGCTGGAGGTCCTCGGGGTCGCACGACGCCGGCGGCGGCGGGGTGACCGTCGCGCTGCCCGTGCCCGGGTTGTGCGGGTGCTCGCCGCCCGGATGGTCGCCACCCGGGTTCGTCGCCACGACCTCGCACTTGTAGCCGGCAAACCGGTCGGAGACGCCGGGTCCGTAGGAGCTGCGCGCCTGCGACAGCGCGGTCGCGATCGCCTTGCAGTCGTTCTTGCGCTTCGCCGCCTCGAACTGCGGCTTGAGGTTGTCGACGATCTTGTCCTCGAGGTCGCCGACCTTCTTCTCGGAGTCCTTGCGGTACACCGAGTCGGAATCGATCTCCTTGAGCGCCTTCTTCGCGCCCGAGAGGTCCTGGTCACGGACGGCGTCGTCGAGCTTGCCGACGTTGAGCTGGTTCTGCAGCTCCTGGCGCGCCCGCGCCTTGTATTCCTTCGCCTTGTCCTTGTCGTAGGCCATCAGGCGCTCGGCGCAGCTGGTGGCGTCGGTCCACTTCTTGTCGTTGATGTTCTGGAGGCACTCGACCTTGATGCGGCCGCCCTCGTCGGTCGGGTTCGGCGGGGGCTCGACGGCGACCGCCGCATCGATCGTCTGGACCGCAGCGACGGCCGAGCCCGGGTTTTCGGTCTGGCTGCCCTGGTCACCGCTCGCGACGGTCGCGAGGTTGCCGGACCCGTTGTCGGTGTGGCCGCCGTTGTTCTTGTTGCCGCCGCGGCCGAACAGGAAGAACACGGCCGCGCCGCCCGCGAGCACGATCAGCGCGAGCGCGATCCAGAGGCCCTTCTTGCCGCCGCCCGCGTCGGGGACGTCGGCGATCACGGCGTCGCGCGAGAACAGCCAGTCCTCGCCGGGCTCGACGAAGCGGAGCCGGACGTGGCCGAGATCGACGGTGTCGCCGCGGCGCAGCTCGACCTTGCCGTAGTCCTGACCGTTGACCCGCACGCCGTTGCTCGACTGCAGATCGCTGATCGTGTAGCGGCTGGTCTCGGTGTCGCGCGTGACCTTGGCGTGGTTACGGCTGATCGAGCGGTGGTTGATGACGAGATCGTTCTCGTCGGTGCGACCGATGATCATCTGCGGCCGCGTCAGGTCGAATTCCTTGCCGGCGAAGTTCGACGAGATCACGACGAGCTTGCCGTATCCGGCGGGCTGCGTGAGCGCGGCGACCTGCGCGGCGGTCGCGACCGGCCGGCCACCCGGGTCGGTGTCGGCGGTGGCGGCGGGGGTGCGGTTGGCCACGGGCGCCGGGGTTGCGGCGATCCCCTGGACCGGCATCGGCGCGGTCGGGGTCGGGGCGTTGACCGCCGGCATGACCTCGGTCGCCGGGGCGTCGATGCGCTCGATCGGCATCGTCCGGGCGTCGTCGACCTGCTCGACGCCTTCGGCCTTCAGATACAGCTTGTAGTCGCCGATCTGGACCTGGTCGCTGACGCGCAGCGACACGCGTTCGGCGATCCGCGCGTTGTTGACGCGGATGCCGTTGTAGCTACCGAGGTCCTCGATCTGGACCTCGCCGTTGTTCCGCAGGATCCGCGCGTGCCGCCGCGACACGTTCCGCTCGGTGAGCCGGATCGTATTGCCTTCTTTGCGACCGATCGTGATCTCGTCACGGATCAAGGGAACGACTGTCGTCTTCCCCTCGTCATCCTGGATCACCAGCTTGAACATCGTGCGATGTGTCCCCGCGGTACCGTCGTGCCT
>Ga0207683_10002374_pt1 | contig 16445 bp, 18 predicted proteins | sample KBSM73metaG_FD_184333 | JGI IMG/M metagenome (GOLD analysis project Ga0207683, IMG submission 184333) | Miscanthus rhizosphere microbial communities from Kellogg Biological Station, Michigan, USA - KBS M7-3 metaG (SPAdes) (version 2) | ecosystem: Host-associated > Plants > Roots > Rhizosphere >... | reverse complement strand
GGGCGCGAACGCCCGACCGGCAGAGCCGGCCGGGCTCCTAAACGGCGTCGCAAGCGACTTCTTAGCGGTGGCGTCGCAAGCGACTTCTTAGCGGCCCGCCGCGCGGTCGAGCAGCAACTCGAGCTCTAGTTCGTGCTTGAGCGGGATGCCGTTCACGCCTCGCTCCGGGATCGCCGGCTTCAGCGTGCGCGCTTCCGTGACCGCGTCGCGACGCAAGGCGACAAGGTCCATGCCCCAGCGCTGGTAGAGCTTGAGCGCCCGGACGTTGTCGTTCGTCGTCACCAGCCATAGTCGCCGGCAACCGGTTTCGACGGCGGCGTCCCGGACTGCGTCGAGCAGCGCTCGGCCGACGCCGATTCCCTCGCGCAGGCTGTCGATGGTCACGAGCTCGCACTCGTCGCCGCGGACGGCGTAGGTCGCCAGGCCCACACGGTCGTCGTCGACGAGCGCGACGAAGCCAGGCAGCTCGGTCGGGTCGACGAGCTCGTACCGCCGAGCCACCACGCCGCCCCAGCTGTCGAGCAGGAACGCATTCGACCACTCACGCTCGGCCGCGCCGAGCGGCTTCACGTCTACGGTCATGGGTGGAGTCTCAGCGAAAACCCCGACGAAGGCGCTCGCTGCCCCCCGATAGACTCGACGGCGAGAAATCAAAGGGAGGCGAGATCGTGGCTATTCGCGTTGGGATCAACGGGTTCGGGCGCATCGGGCGCAACTTCTTCCGGGCGCACCTGCAGCGCGGGGGCGACTTCGAGGTCGTCGCGGCGAACGACCTCGGCGACGCCGAGACGATGGCCTACCTGCTCAAGCACGACTCCGTGCTCGGGACGCTCGACGAGGAGGTCTCCGCCGGTGACGGCGCGATCCGTGTTGGCGCCCAGGAGCTGAAGCTCCTCTCCGAACGGGACCCGGCCGACCTCCCCTGGGGCGACCTCGGCGTCGACGTGGTGATCGAGTCGACCGGCTTCTTCACCGACCGCGACGGCGCCGCCAAGCACCTGGACGGCGGCGCGAGGAAGGTGATCATCTCCGCGCCGGCCAAGGGCCCGGACGTGACGATCGTGCTCGGCGTCAACGACGAGGACTACGACCCCGAGTCGCACGACGTGATCTCGAACGCCTCCTGCACCACGAACTGCGTCGCGCCGCTCGCGAAGGTCCTGCACGACGAGCTGACGATCGAGCAGGGCTACATGACGACGATCCACGCGTACACGAACGACCAGCGCGTGCTCGACCTCCCGCACGAGGATCTGCGCCGGGCGCGGGCTGCGGCGATCAACCTGATCCCGACCTCCACGGGCGCGGCCAAGGCGATCGGCCTCGTCATGCCGGACCTGCAGGGCAAGGTCGACGGGATGTCGATGCGCGCGCCGGTGCCGACGGGCTCGATCGTCGACCTGGTCGTCCGCGTCGGCCGCGAGACGGGCAAGGACGAGGTGAACGAGCTCTTCCGCTCGAAGGCGGACACCGGGCCGTTCGAGGGAATCCTCCGCTACACCGACGAGCCGCTCGTCTCGACCGACATCCAGCATTCGTCCTACTCGTCGATCTTCGACAGCCAGCTGACGATGGCGGGCGGGACGCTCGTCAAGGTGTTCGGCTGGTACGACAACGAGTGGGGCTACTCGTGCCGGCTGGTCGACCTCGTGGCGAAGGTCGGCGCGACGCTGCCGGCGACCGTGAGTGCGTAGACCCCGGTCGGTACGGCAGGCGGAGGTCGCCGGGAAGCGCGTGTTGGTGCGGTCCGACCTGAACGTTCCGCTCGAGGACGGCCGTGTCGCCGACGACACGCGGATCAGGGCCTCGCTGCCGACGCTGCAGTACCTACTCGACCACGACGCGAAAGAGGTCGCCGTCTGCTCGCACCTCGGGCGGCCAAGAGGGCCCGACCCGGCGTTCTCGATGACGCCTGTTGCGAGGCGGTTGCGTGAGCTGCTCCCGGACGAGCGGATCGATGTGCTGGAAAACACGCGCTTCGACCCGGGTGAGACGACGAACGACCCGGAGTTCGCGCGCCGGCTGGCCGACGACTACGAGCTCTTCGTGGAGGACGCCTTCGGCTCGGTGCACCGCGCGCACGCGTCGACGGTCGGCGTCGCCGAGCTGCTGCCCGCCTACGCGGGGCTGTTGCTGGAACAGGAGCTCGAGCACCTCGGCAAGCTCCTCGGCGAGGTCGAGCATCCGTTCGTCCTGGTCTCGGGCGGGGCGAAGGTGGAGGACAAGCTCGGCGTGCTGCGGAACCTCGGCGGCAAGGCCGACACCGTGCTCGTCGGCGGGAAGATGGCCGAGGAGCTGCGCGAGGCCTCGCCGCTCCCGTTCCCGGTCGAGCTGCCGGCCGACGTCGTCGCGGCGAGCGCGTTCGAGGCGGAGGCCGAGACGAAGATCGTCCCGTACGACGAGCTCCCGGAGGGCTGGCTGGGGCTCGACATCGGCCCGGAGACGCGGGAGCGTTTCGGCGCCGCAGTCGGCGGGGCGAAGACGATCTTCTGGAACGGGCCGATGGGCGTCTTCGAGTGGCCGGCCTTCGCCGAGGGCACGAAGGCCGTCGCGGAGGCCGTCGCGGGCTCGAATGCGTTCTCGGTCGTCGGCGGCGCGGACTCGATCCGAGCGCTGAACGAGCTCGGCCTGCTCGACCGCGTCTCGTGGGCTTCGACGGGCGGCGGCGCAGCGCTCGAGCTGCTCGAGGGAAAGGAATTGCCGGGCGTGGCGGTAATCCCCGAGGCATGAAGCTGATCGCCGGCAACTGGAAGATGTTCAAGGGCCCGCGCGAGACGCGCGAGTTCTGCGAGGCGTTCTCGGCCCCCGAGGGCGTCGAGGCGGTGCTCTGCCCGCCGTTCGTCTCCCTGCAGACCGCGGTCGACAGCGGTCAGACCGTCTTCGCCCAGAACGTGCACTGGGCCGCCGAGGGCGCGTACACGGGGGAGGTCTCGGCGCCGATGCTGCTCGAGCTGGGTGTGACGGGCGCGATCGTCGGCCACTCCGAGCGGCGTCAGTACTTCGGCGAGACGGACGAGACGGTCGCCCGCCGCACAGCCGCCGCGCTCGAAGCCGGGCTGCGCGTGATCGCCTGCGTGGGCGAGTCGCTCGAGGAGCGGCAGTCCGGCCAGATGGAGCTGGTGCTGCGTCTGCACGTCGAGTCGATCCGCGACGCGGTCGGCCAGCACGAGAACCTCGTGATCGCCTACGAGCCGGTGTGGGCGATCGGCACCGGGCAGACGGCGACGCCCGACCAGGTGCGCGAGGCGCACGGATTCGTCAAGAGCCTGCTCGACGTGCCGGTGCTCTACGGCGGCTCGGTCAAGCCGGAGAACGCCGAGGAGCTGCTCTCCGAAGCCGGAGTGGACGGCGCGCTCGTCGGCGGCGCCTCGCTGGACGTGGAATCGTTCACCGCGATTTGCCGGGCAGCCGCAAACCTGTAGTCCTCGTCATCCTGGACGGCTGGGGCTGTGCGCCGCCCGGGCCGGGGAATGCCGTCGAGCTGGCCGAGACGCCGGTCTTCGACCGGCTCTGGGCCGAGTACCCGCACGCGACGCTGAAGGCATCCGGCAAGGCGGTCGGCCTGCCCGAGGGCCAGATGGGGAACTCCGAGGTAGGCCACCTGACGATCGGCTCGGGGCGCGTGCTCGACCAGGACCTGCAGCGGATCAACCGCTCGATCGCCGACGGCTCCTTCTTGGAGAACCCGGCGCTGAAGGCGGCGTTCGCGAAGGGCGGGAACGTCCACCTGCTCGGGCTCGTCTCGCACGGCGGCGTCCACTCGCACATCGACCACCTGAAGGCGCTGCTCGAGTTCGCGCCGGAGCGGACGTGGATCCACGCGTTCACCGACGGCCGCGACGTCTCGCCCCACGCAGCCGAGCACGATCTGGCCGAGCTGCCCCCCGACCGGATCGCAACCGTCGTCGGCCGGTACTACGCGATGGACCGCGATCAGCGCTGGGACCGCACCGAGAAGGCGTTCCGCGCGATCACCGCGGGCGAGGGCGAGGAGGCCGACGACCCGGTCGAGGCGGTGCAGGCGAGTTACGCGCGCGGCGTGACCGACGAGTTCATCGAGCCGGTGGTCCTGCGCGGCCGACCCAGGCTCGAGCCGGAAGACGCGGCGATCTTCTTCAACTTCCGCCCCGACCGCGCGCGCCAGCTCACGAAGCTGCTCCTCGACGACGGCTATGACGTGACGACGATGACGCGCTACAGCGACGAGCTCGACACGCCGGTCGCCTTCGCCGAGCAGGACGTCGACGAGACGCTCGCCGAGGTGCTCTCCGAGCACGGCCTCCGCCAGCTGCATGCGGCCGAGACGGAGAAGTACGCCCACGTGACCTACTTCTTCAACGGCGGCCGCGAGGAGGAGTGGCCCGGGGAAACGCGGCTGCTCGTGCCGAGCCCTCGCGAGGTCGGCACCTACGACAAGCAGCCCGAGATGTCGGCGGAGGAGGTCGCCGCGCGCTTCGACGCCGAGCTCGCGGTCGGCGGCTACGCCTTCGCGGTCGTCAACTTCGCGAACCCCGACATGGTCGGCCACAGCGGCGTGATCCCGGCGGTCGTCAAGGCGGTCGAGGTCACCGACGCCTGCCTCGGCCGCGTGGTCGAGACGGTCGAGCGCCTCGGTGGCGTCGCGCTGATCACGGCCGATCACGGCAACGCCGAGCAGATGCTGGAGGAGGACGGCGAGAGCCCGCACACCGCCCACACCACGAATCGCGTACCTCTGGTGGTCACCGACCCCGCCGTGAGCGTCGAGGACGGCGAGCTCGGCGATCTGGCGCCTACCGTCCTTGCTTACCTCGGCCTAAGGAAACCTTTACAGATGACGGGCCGAAACCTCTGCAAATAGCCAACTTAGGGGTGGTGCGGACGACCGTCTTCCCGTCTATACTCCGCAGGCCTTGTCACTGGCCCAGCCCGATCTTGGCGTCCTGCGGAAGGCGCAGCGGGGTGACGAGCGAGCCTTCTCGCTCATCCTTCGCGCCTACGAGACGCCCGTGTTCAATTACGTGCTCCGCCTTGTCGGGGGAGACCGGGCGCTCGCCGAGGACCTGACGCAGGAGGTCTTCCTGCGGGTCTTCCAGGGCCTGCCGAAGTTCTCGCTCCGCTCGAAGTTCACGACCTGGCTCTTCCAGGTGACGAAGAACCGCGTGCTGGACGAGCTGCGGGCGGTGGAGCGGCGGCCGCGGGCGCTCGTCGCGATTGACGACATCGCCCCCCTCGAGGTGCTCGACGCACCGATCGAGCGGCTCGAGGAGATCGACGCGCTCTGGCGCGCGGTCGAGGACTTGAGCACCGACTTGAAGATGGCGCTGCTGCTCCGCGACGTGGTCGGCCTCTCGTACACCGAAATCGCCGACTCGCTCGAGGTCACCCTCGCGACCGTCAAGTGGCGGATCTACAAGGCGCGCGAGGAAGTCCAGATCGTGCTCGAGCGCGAAGGCGTCTCCTTCGCGACGCAGCCGGCTAAGGCCGCACAGCAGATCTAGCCCGCAGCCACGCCGCGATGTTCCGCGCCTGCTGCCGGGCGTCGGCACCACGCGGAATCGGTCGGACCGCCGCCGGTGGCCTCGTCGCGGGCGGCGTGGAACCGCCTCCGTCGGTGAGCGCGACGGCGATGCCAGACGCGATCGCCGCCACCGCGACGACGGCCGCGATCGCCCACCAAAGCCGGTGGTGGTCGTCGGGCTGCACCGTCGCCTCGAACGGCGCGGTCGCTGAAAGCTCCTGGGCGAACGCTGCGGCAGACGGCGGGCGGTAGGCGGGGTTCCTCGCGAGCGCGCGCATGACCGCGTCCTCGACTCGCGGTGAGACCTCGGGCGCGAGCTCGCTCACCGGCGTGATCGGCTCCTCGCGCTGTTTTGCTGCGAGGTCGGCGAGCGAGTCGAACTCATACGGCGTCCGGCCTGCCAGCAGCTCGTAGAGCACTGCGCCGAGCGCGTAGACGTCCGTGGCGGGCGTCACCTCCTCGCCGAGCGCCTGCTCCGGGGAGAGGTACGCAGCAGTGCCGAGCACCGTTCCGACCTGAGTCAGCGCCGTCGTCTCGGCTGCGCGGGCAATGCCGAAGTCGGCGACCTTGAGCACGCCGTCGTCGCGCAAGAGCAGGTTCTGAGGCTTGACGTCGCGATGCACGAGCCCGGCCTCGTGCGCGTGCGCAAGGCCCTGGCACGCCTGGAGGACGAGCCCGACCGCTTCGGCGGGCGTGGGCCGGCCGACCTCGGCCAGGGTCTTGCCGGGCACGTACTCCATCACCATGAACGGCCGCCCGTCCTCGGCCTCGCCGGCGTCGTAGACGCTGACGACGTTCGGGTGCGAGAGGCGCGCCGCCAGCCGCGCCTCGCGCAGGAAGCGGTCGCGGAACGCGCTGTCTCCGGCGAGGTTCTCCGCGAGCAGCTTGATCGCGACCGGACGGTCGAGCTCCTCGTCACGGGCGAGGAAGACAGTCGCCATCCCGCCGTGTCCGAGCGAGCGGTCGAGCCGGTAGCGGCCGCCGCCGAGGCTGGAGGCACCCATGCGGCGGAGTTCTACCGGTGGGTGCAAGTTTTCGGCCGCTCCTGAGTCCTGCGAGGTGCAATCCAGCCTTCGCCCAGCTCCGAAAGGACCTCTGATGAAGCGAATCCTCCTGCCGGCACTCGCGCTCGCCGCGGTGCTGGCGCTTCCGGCGACCGCGTCCGCCTTCCGTGGCGTCGCAGTCGCCAAGAACCCTGCGCGGCACACGGTCGTCGTCGCCTCGAAGGGCGGCCTCGTCCGCACCGTCCGCGCCCCCGGGCACCTCGCCGCCGTCCGCCTCGGCAGCCGGGTGTCCTACACGGCCCGCCGCCTCGCCGACGGCACCTTCCGGGCCGGCACGCTCCACGCGTCCGGTCGCGTGAGCCGGGCGGTGCTCCGCGGCGTGATCGTGCGCAACCAGGCCAGGCTCCACCGGCTGCTGCTCTCGGCCGGCGGCTCGGTCTTCTCCGTCCGGGCTCCGGCCCGCGGTTTCGCGTCGCATCGCGACCATCGGCCCGGCGAGAAGGTCGAGGTGCGCGTGCGCATCGAGCGCGGCGGACTCGGCGCCGTCTCGATCGTGACGCTCGGCCAGGCCTCGACGCTCGAGCTCGAGGGGATCTTCCTCTCGGTGAACGGCGACCAGCTCCGCCTGGCGGTCGAGCACCGCGGCGAGGTCTTCGTCACGATCCCGGCAGGGTTCCAGCTGCCGAAGTTGAACCCCGGCGACGAGATCGAGCTGGTCGTGAGCGTCGACGCCGCCGGCGCCTTCGCCCTCGTCAAGGTGCAGGCCGACGACGAGAACGACGACGACCAGGGCGATGACCACGGCAGGGTCGAGGTGCACGGTGCGATCACGCAGATCGGCGGCGGCACGATCACCGTCCAGCCCCACGACGGCTCGCCCGTCGAGTGCGCTGTGCCGGCCGGCGTCGACCTCTCCGGCTTCAAGATGAACGACCGCGTCGAGATGCGGTGCGCGGACGTCAAGGGCAAGCTGACGCTCACGCGGCTCAAGCAGGACGACGACGGCGACGGTGACGGGGGTGGTGGAGGCGGCGACGGCTAGCGCCGCCCGCGTCTCCCGTGGGCTCTCGCTCCCCGGCCGCCGCAGGCAGCGCGCGGCCGGGGAGCGCATCGCCGCGCTCTTCGAGGAACACGGCCGGATGGTCTACGGCATCAGCCGGCTGCTGCTCCGAGACCCGGTCGAGGCTGAGGATGCAGCCCAGCAGACGTTTCTGTCGGCCTACCGCTCGCTGCTTGCGGGCCAGGAGCCGCGCGACCCCTCGGCGTGGCTCGGAACGATCGCGCGCAACGAGTGCCGCTCGCGGCTCCGCGCCCGGCAGACCGAGCCCCTCTCGCTCGTGCAGGAGCCGGCCGGCGACGAGCTGCAGCGCGACGTCGGCCGGCGGCAGGAGATCCAGGCCCTCTGCGCCGCGCTGGCCGAGCTGCCGCCGCAGCAGCGCGACGCGGTCGTGCTGCGGGAGTTCTACGGCCTCTCGTACGCGGAGGTCGCCGCCGCGCTCGGACTGACCGGCGCGGCCGTCGAGTCGCTGCTGTTCCGCGGCCGCAAGCGCCTGCAGGAGCAGCTGCGGCCGGTGCGCTCGGCGCTCGGCGTGCTCGCGCTTCCTGTGACATTGCGCGATTCGCTCGCGCAGGCGCTCCCCGGATTCGGCGCCGGCGCTGCCTCGACGGGCGCCGCGGGAGGAGGCGCGGTGCTGGCCAAGCTCGCCTCGGCGCCGCTGACGGCCAAGCTGGCCGCGGCGACGCTCGCCATTGGCACGGTCGGCACGGTGGCAAGCGTGGAGCAGTCGAAGCACGCCCGGCCCCACCGCCCGGCGGCTTCGGCCCACAATTCGGCGCCGTCACCCGCCCACGTCAAGCCGGGCGCCGCGGCGGTGCGGACGAGCGAGCCCGTCACGGTGCGGTCGGTCGCGGTGCAGCCGGTTGCGCTTCGAACCAGACACGTCCGGACCCCGGCGCCGACGAGGCATGAAGCCCGGAGCGAGCACCAGGGCAGCTCGAGTGGAGGCCCCGGCAGCGGCGAGCTCGAGCAGGAGCACCGCTCGGCACCGGCGCCGAGCACGACCACGAGCGGTGACGACGGCAGAGGAGGCGGCTCGAGCGGCGGCAGCAGCGGCTCGACGACCGTGTCCGGCGGGACGTCACACGACGGCGGCGGCGACTCGGGCTCCGGCGGTGGTTCGGGCTCGGGCGACGGCTCCGGGGACCGCGGCGCTACCGGAGAGTCGGGCCGCGACGGCGGCCCCGGCTCCGGCGGTTCGGGCGCCGACGGCTAGTCGCCCTCGCCCTTCTTCTTCCCGTGCCCGTGGCCGTGGTGCCCGTGCTCCGGCTGCTTCGGCTGTGGAGGCGTGCAGGCAGCCAGGCGCGCGGCAAGGTCGTTGGCCGCCGAGGTGAGCGGCTCCTGGTAGCGCGCCGGTAGCCGGCCGACCGAGGCGATCACGTCGCTCCGGAAGCGGTTGGCCGCGTCGCGGGCCGCACACGTGCCGGGCGTCATGCCGGCCACGCGGTCGGCCTCGGCTGCCAGCCGCGTCGCAACGCCGGCCGGGATCCGCGGCGGCTTGGGCGGCGGCTGGGCCTGGTGCCCGTTGCCACCGCAGCCTGCGAGCAGCGCGGCGCTAGATGCCGTGAGCAAGCCGCTGCGCCAGCGCATCCGGGAGCCCCCTCTCGCGGATCTCGTTCTGGGTCGACGCGACCTCGTACTCGACGCGGCGGTGCTCGGCCCGGCCCGCCCCGAGGTCGAGCAGCAGCCACGCCGCGCGCGGGTCGCCGTCGCGCGGCTGGCCGACCGAGCCGGGGTTGAGCAGCCACCGGCTCGAGCCGAGCGTGGTCTCGGTGCCGCCGGCCGCGAGCCCACCGTCCAGCACGTGATCGTTCAGCGAGATCGCGAGCGGCACGTGGCTGTGGCCGACGAGCACGACCTGTGACCGGGTCAGCTCGAACGCCGCGACGGCCGCCTCCGCGCTCAGCACGTACTCCCAGACCGGGTCGCGCGGGCTCGCGTGAAAGAGCTCGACGCCGTCGCATCGGCCCGCTGGCTCCCGCGACCCCAGGAACTCCCGCGAGCCCTCGGCGAGCACGCTGCGCGTCCAGCGCGCGGCCTCGACCGCGTCGCCGGCGAACTCCACCAGGTCGATCGTGCCGAGCACGCCGAGATCGTGATTCCCCGCGAGGCAGATCGACGCACGCCGCTCGACCGCGGCACAGCAGGGATTAGGGCGCGGTCCGTAGCCCACGAGGTCGCCGAGGCACCAGAGCTCGTCAGGCTCCTCTCGCTCGACCTCCGCGAGCACGGCCTCGAGGGCGTGCCAGTTAGCGTGGACGTCCGAGATGACCGCGACCCGCTTCGCCAAGGGCGCAACCTTAGTCGGGCTCGTCGCGGCCTGGCTCGCGGCTGCGTGGCTGCTGACGCGGACGACGATTCCGGGGAACCTGCATCTGCCGCACGTGGACGCAGGCCGCATCTTTCCGGTGGACGTGCTGGACCGGTCGGCGCGCTACGACGGGCTGCTGCGCTGGCTCTGGCTGGCCGGGACGCTGGCGACGGTGGCTGCGCTCGCCGTCTTCGCCTGGCTCGGGCCGCGGCTGGCGCGCGCCTGGGAACTCGGCCGCGTCGGCAAGGGCGTCATGGTCGGAGCCGTCACGACCCTCGGCACCTGGGCGGTCGGCCTGCCTTTTGGCGCGATCGCGCTCTGGTGGGGCCGCCGCTACGGGCAGGAGCAGCAGGGCTACCTCTCGTGGGCGCTCGACCAGTGGCCCGGGCTACTCGGGCAGGTTGTCGGCCTGACGATCGCGCTGACGATTCTGCTCCTGCTCGCGGGACGCTTCGGCCGGCGCTGGTGGCTCGTCGCAGCGCCCTTCTTCGTCGTCATGGGCGGCGTCTTCCTGCTCGTCCTGCCGTACCTGGAGACGATCGGGACGCGCCCGCCGCACGACACGCCTGCCGCCGCTCGGATCCGCGAGCTCGCGCGCGAAGAGGGCGTTGCCGGCACGCCGGTGCGGATCGAGAAGGTGAGCGACCAGACATCGGCCGCAAACGCGATGGCGACCGGGATCGGACCGTCGGCGCGGGTCTTCCTCTGGGACACGTTCCTCGACGGCCGCTACTCGACGCGCGAGATCGACGTCGTCGTCGCGCACGAGTTCGGTCATGTCGCGCACCGTCACATCTGGAAGGGCCTGGCCTGGTCGCTGCTCCTGACCGTGCCCGGGTTCTTCGTGGTCGAGTGGGCGACACGCCGTCGCGGCGGCCTGGAGCGCCCTGAGAACGTCCCGTACGCGCTGCTCGTGCTCGCGCTCGTGGGCCTCGTCGTGACGCCGTTCGGGAACGCCGTCTCGCGGCGCTACGAGGCCGAGGCCGACTGGTCGGCGTTGCGCGCCACGCGGGACCCGGCCGCAGCCGCGAGCGTCTTCCGCAAGTTCACGCGCTACGACCTCGTGCAGCCGAACCCGCCGCTGTGGTCGTACATCTGGATCGACAACCACCCGACGGTCGTCCAGCGCATCGCCATGGCCCGCGCCTTCGCGGCGCGCGGGCGCTAGTCGGAATCGTTGTCGTTCTCGGGCGTCTCCGGGAGGTTGCGGATCCCCTCCCGCGACGACCACTTCGACCACGAGTCCTGCATCGCGTCGAGCAGCTCGCGCATGAACCGCGTCGACATGTTCACTCGCGCGACGACGACGCCGGGGACGTCGCCCTCCTCGACCTCGTGGTCGATGCGCGCGAACGTCAGCGTGAACTCGTAGTCCGAGAAGCTGATGTTGGCGAAGTTGGCGTAGACCCCGGCCAGGTTCTCGGGGTCGAGGTGGATGTTGAGCTGGCGCTCCTGTCCTTCTTCGCCTTCCACTGGCGGGGATACTACTCGGGTGTCCAGCGCGGTCGCCCGGCTCGAGGAGCGGCTCTCGGAGCTGGCGGGCGCGCCCGTCGAGCTCGAGCGGCCCAACGACCCTGCGCACGGCGACTACGCGACCAACGTCGCGATGCGGCTGGCGCCGGTTCAGCGGCGCTCGCCGCGGGAGCTCGGCGAAGAGCTTGCCGCTGCGGCGACCGGCCTCGACGAGGTCGAACGCGCCGAGGTGGCGGGCCCGGGCTTCGTCAACCTGTGGCTGGCCGACGCCTGGTTCGGCGAGGCGCTGGGCGAGATCCTGGCCGCCGGCGCCGAGTACGGCGGCGGAGCGGCCGATCGACGCGAGCGGATCCAGGTCGAGATGGTCTCGGCCAATCCGACCGGCCCAATCACCGTTGCCTCTGCGCGAAACGGGGCAATCGGCGATTCGGTCGCGCGCCTGCTCGCCTTCGCCGGCCACGACGTCGAGCGCGAGTACTACTACAACGACGCCGGCGCCCAGATGGAGCGCTTCCGCGATTCCGTCGAGGCCGTGCGGCGTGGGGAGGAGCCCCCCGAGGACGGCTATCGAGGCGAGTACGTCAAGGAGATCGCGCAGCTCGACGGCGACCCGGTGCCCGAGATGCTGCGGCGGATCGAGGCCTCGCTCGAGCGCTTCCGGATCCACTTCGACTCGTGGGCCACGCAGAGCGAGCTCGAGACGCACCTCGGCGAGTTCCTGTCGCGTCTCGACACCTACCCCCGCGAGGGCGCGCTCTGGGCCCGCTCCTCGGGATACGGCGACGACGAAGACCGGGTCCTGCTCCGCTCCCCCGAACAGGGCGGGCAGCCGACCTACCGCGCCGCCGACGTCGTCTACCTCGTCGACAAGCTCGAGCGCGGCTACGACCGGGCGCTGTACGTGCTCGGCGCCGACCACCACGGCACGCGCAAGTGGTACGAGGCGGTCGCCCGGATGCTCGGCTACGACCCGTCGCGCGTCGAGGTGCTGCTCTACCAGCTCGTCCACCTGACGCGCGGCGGCGAGCAGGCGAAGATGTCGAAGCGGCGCGGCGACGTCGTCTTCCTCGACGACTTCATTGACGAGGTCGGCGTCGACGCGGCGCGCTGGTACCTCGTCAACCGCGGTCCCGACCAGACGATCGAGATCGACGTCGACCTGGCCGCGGAGCGCTCGGAGAAGAACCCGGTCTACTACGTCCAGTACGCGCACGCTCGGATCGCCGGAATCCGGCGCAACGCGGGCGACGCCGAGGTCTCGGCCGAGGTACCCGGACCGCTGGCGCCTGCGGAAAAGGGTCTGGTCAAGCGCCTCGCCGAGTTCCCTGGCATCGCCGCCGAGGCCGCGGCGCGGCGCGGGCCACAGGCGATCCCGACCTACGCGATCCGCGTGGCCGACGACTTCCACCGCTTCTACCACGACCACCGTGTGCTCGGGAGCGACGAGCAGGCGTTCCGCCTCGGGCTCGTCCAGGCGGCACAGACGGTGATCGCGCGGAGCCTGGATCTCGTGGGGGTGGAGGCGCCCGAGCGGATGTAGGATCCGCGGCGATGGCGCGGGTCGAGGCTTCTGCGGAGCCCGGGCGGACGGGGAACCGCCCCGATCGCAACCTCGCGCTCGAGCTCGTGCGCGTGACCGAGGCCGCCGCTCTCGGTGCCGGCCGCTGGATCGGCCGCGGCGACAAGGAGGCCGCCGACCAGGCCGCGGTCGACGGCATGCGCGCCATCCTCGACACGGTCTCGATGGCCGGCGTCGTCGTGATCGGCGAGGGCGAGAAGGACGAGGCGCCGATGCTGTTCAACGGCGAGGAGGTCGGCGACGGGCGAGGGCCTGGCGTCGACGTGGCGGTCGACCCGCTCGAGGGCACGCGCCTCACGGCCAAGGGCCAGCCCAACGCGATCGCCGTGATCGCGCTGGCCGAGCGCGGGACGATGTTCTTCCCCGGTGCCGCGGTCTACATGGACAAGATCGCGACCGGGCCGGAGGCGATCGACGCGGTCGACATCGAGGCGCCGCCGCGGGAGAACGTCGAGCGCGTGGCGCGTGCGAAGGGGATGCGGCCGAGCGAGGTCTCGGTCGTCGTGCTCGAGCGAGACCGGCACGAGGCCCTGATCGACGAGCTGCGCGAGACCGGTTGCAAGGTGCACTTGATCCCCGACGGCGACGTCGCGCCGGCCATCGCGGCGGCCCAGCCGACGACGGGCGTCGACCTGCTGATGGGCATCGGCGGCACGCCCGAGGGCGTGATCGCCGCGGCGGCGCTCAAGTGCGTCGGCGGCGGCGTGCAGGGCAAGCTCTGGCCGCGCAACGACGAGGAGCGCTCGGAGCTCTTGAGTGCCGGGTTCGACCTCGAGCGGGTGCTCACGACGAACGACCTGGTCTCGGGCGACGACGTCTTCGTCGCCGCGACCGGCGTGACTACCGGTGCACTGCTGCGCGGGGTGCGCTACCTGCCGGGCGGCGCGGTGACGGACTCGATCGTCATGCGCTCACGCAGCGGAACGGTGCGCCGCGTCGAGGCGACGCACTCGTTCGAGAAGCTCGAGGCCTTCAGCGGCCGCGAGTACCGCTAGGCCGCGGCCGTCTCCATCTCGGGCGCGTACATGCCGGTGCGCGCGGCGGCATTCATCTTTGCGCGGTGGTAGTACGCGCGCTGAGCAGCCTCGACGTTCTCCGGCTTGCCTTCCCACGCCTTGAGCGCCGGCGCCTGCAGCGCGCGGCCGTACGAGAACGAGAGCTGCCATGGGTGCGGCCCACGCGCGTTCATCGCGTTCAGGTGCGCGGTCGCGTCCTCGTCCGTCTGGCCGCCCGAGAGGAAGACGATCCCCGGGACCGCGGCCGGCACGTGGCGGTACAGCACCTCTAGCGTCGCCTCGGCCACCTCGTCGATTCCCGCTCGCTGGGAGGCGTCGTAGCCCGAGAGCACCATGTTCGGCTTCAGGAGGGTCCCCGGGAGGTGGATGCGCTGGTCGTGGAGCTCGGTGTAGACCGCCTGCAGCACGCGGCCGGTTGCCTTCGCGCTCTGCTCGAGCGTGTGCGTCCCGTCCTGCAGGACCTCCGGCTCGACGATCGGCACGAGGCCGGCCTCCTGCGACAGCGCGGCGTAGCGGGCGAGCGCGTGCGCGTTCGTCCAGGCGCAGTACTCGCTCGGCTTGTCTGGCGCAATCGAGTAGGTCGCGCGCCACTTGGCGAAGCGCGCGCCGAGCTCGCTGTACTCGCCGAAGCGCTCGCGGAGGCCGTCGAGGCCCTCGGTGATGGTCTCGCCCTCGGACAGCGCCAGCGGCTTCGCGCCCTTGTCGACCTTGATCCCCGGGATCACGCCCTTCGACTCGAGCAGCCTCGGGAACGGCGTCCCGTCCGAGGCGCTTTGCCGGAGCGTCTCTTCGAACAGGATCACGCCGCTGATGTACTCCTCGGCGCCCTCGGTCGAGAACAGCAGCTCGCGGTAGGCGCGCCGGGTGTCCTCGGTCGAGTCGACCCCGATCGAGTCGAAGCGCTTCTTGATCGTGCCGTCGCTCTCGTCTGCCGCCAGGATCCCCTTGCCCTGGGCGACGAGCGCTTTCGCGGTCTCCGCTAGTTCCTGCATTCCCTTTCGCCTCCGTTCGCTCGCTGCCCGGATTATCTCCGCTCGGCGTCGTAGCATGCGTCTACCGAGGGGCGCTACTGCGGCGAGCGCCTCTCGGTTTACTTCGAGTCGCTCGCGTCGGTCTGCAGCAGGCGCTGCGCCGCGCGGAGCTCGGCCTCGCTCGCCGGCTCGATCTTGCCGGCGCTGACCCACCAGGCCGGGTGGATCTCGTTCCACCCGTGCTGCGTGTCCTCGACCCACGGCCCGACCACCTGGATCCGCGCCCCTTCGGCGGGCACGGCTACGCGTGCACGGTCCGACGGAATCAATTCGACGATCAGGTTCCCGCCGACGCGGTCGTTGCCGTCCGCGAGCAGGCTCGCGAAGCCCGGGTCCGGCCGGAGGTCGACGTGCACGTCGCCGTCGTACTGCTCGAAGACGACCTTCCGCACGGTGCCGTTCACGACCCGGCAGCGGCTCTTCACGTTCAGCCGCGAGGGGTGGTAGACGCCGGCCATCGGGTTCCCGCCCCGGCAGCGCGGGGAGAGCTGGGCGCTCTGGCGCCGAAGGGTGCACGCGCCGGTGCAGCAGACGAGGAAGATGCCGATCACGGCCGCAGGGCGACGCATGCCGCGAGCCTGCCAGCGGCCGCGCCGGCCCGAAAGTGGCTCTTTCGGCCGGGCTCGAGGCTCTTTCGGCCATGTTCCAGTCCGCAAGGATGGACCCGTTCCGGCGTCCTCTCATGTGCTGGGCGACTCCCCCGGGGGGCTGACGCCCGACCCCCTCGTGGCGTTGGAAGAAGGAGGAGCCGCCCAGCCTCACAAGCCTCCTCAACGACGTTGGTCTCCCGATGACCTACGTGCGTCAGGTCGGCTGAGCGCTCGCGAACGTCAGAACATCAACCAGGCGGTCAGCCCGATCGCGCTTGGCCAGGAGGGCGGCTCGGCCAGGAGCCGCCCTCTGCTAGTTCTGGGTCGCGTTGCACCCAGGCGACAAGCCGAACGGTTCCCTTCTCCCCCCTGGGGGAGGGCTGAATTGGCCAGAAGGTCGCCGCCCGGCGGGCGAGAGCCGACCGTCAGTCCCCCCAGATAGCTCTCGCCTTTTGTACTCATCCCCGCGAGCGGCGCGCGCTACACCTCCGCTTCCACAACCAGGACTGGCGGTTGGTCGGCGTCCTCGTCTCGCTTGCCCACGACCGTCGACGTCCTGTGCCCAAGGTGAATCGTGTCTCCGGCCTTCCAGTTGGGAACGGTCGCACTCAGCGTCGGCGGCACCGATTCGACCGCGCCGCTCATTGAAGAGTTCCGCAGCATCACGACCAACTTGCTCACGGACGCCGCGATAGTGGCCGCGCCCACCCCTGCTGTAGTCGTCAAGCATCTGCTGGACAAACCGAAGGATGCACCGCCACCGCCGGAGACCCCGAAGAAGGACTGACTTACGAAAGCGCTTGCCAAGGACCCCGGCAGGTCCCGCGCGCGCGTGAAGCAGTAAGGGGATTCGGCTAACCTGAGCCGCAGCGCGGACGTAGCTC
>Ga0207683_10002371_pt1 | contig 16461 bp, 12 predicted proteins | sample KBSM73metaG_FD_184333 | JGI IMG/M metagenome (GOLD analysis project Ga0207683, IMG submission 184333) | Miscanthus rhizosphere microbial communities from Kellogg Biological Station, Michigan, USA - KBS M7-3 metaG (SPAdes) (version 2) | ecosystem: Host-associated > Plants > Roots > Rhizosphere >... | reverse complement strand
AGGGCCCTGCGTTGACACGGTGAGAGGCGCTTTCTCTCTCGCCCGCTCCCAAGCTGCCCCGTCGTCTAATGGTAAGACTACGGACTCTGACTCCGTCAATCGTGGTTCGAATCCACGCGGGGCATCCACATTGCTAAGTCTAACATGTTGATAACTAAGCGCTTTGACGCGTTTAGATGAACACCGCTCCCTCATTTACTCCCCCAATGAGGAGCAGGAGTGCGGAATCGACTGGTCAATCGCCGATATTTCGCTTTCCCACCCATTGCAGGCGTTTCGCCGTAAGCCCCGCGGCAATAAGCCGTGGACAGCCAACTCACCGTTCCATCACCCATTCGGCACATTCGCCCCGTCGTCATTCCCGAGCCATCGTTTCAATACTCGTCGAATATGTGCTGGATCTGGCGCGGGTCCTTTGTCTTCGTCAACGCCAGTTGGAGGAGCACGCGTGACTTTCCAGGGCTGAGCTCGCCCGATGCCACCAGTCCGAGCTTGTCATCATCAACTTCGTTGTTCCGATAGGTGATGCCGGAACCGACGCGCGAGCTTCGAACCACGACAACCCCAGCCTTTGCGGCCGCTACGACGTGGTCGAGCGCCGGCTGCGTCATGTTGCCGTCGCCAACGCCCGCGATAACGATCCCCTGAGCGCCATCCTTAACCGCCGCGTCGATAAGGTCGACGCTCATGTTGGGGTATGCATAAAGGATGTCTACGCGCGGCAGCTTGCTCAGACCGTCGACCGAGAACTCGCTGCTCGTTCCATGCTTCTTGTCCGTCGGCTGAAACCAACTGATCTTGCCAGTGTTGACGAGACCGGCGGGTCCCCTGTTGACGCTGGAAAAGGTCTGCACGCTGCTTGTGTTCGTCTTCTGAACGTTGCGCGCGTAATGGATTTCATCGTTGAGCTCGACGAGAACGCCGCGTCCGCGAGCGCCGGGATTCATCGCCGTCGCGACTGCGTTGTAAAGGTTACCGGGCCCATCGGCACTGACTGCGGTCGCGGGCCGCATGGAGCCAACCATGACGATCGGCTTGTCGCTATGCGTGACCAGGCTCAGGAAATAGCTCGTTTCCTCGAGCGTGTCGGTGCCATGCGTGATGACGACGCCATCGACGTCCGGCGAGGCTAGCGCGGCGTTCAGCCGGTTCGCGAGCTTCAACCAGACTTCGTCGTTCATGTCCTGGCTGCCGATATTAACGACCTGCTCGCCGGAAATGACCGCGAGCTTGTCGAGATTGGGCACCGCCGAAATCAGGTCCTGCACGTTGAACGCACCCGACTTGTAGCCGTATTCCCCCGGTTTCGCTTGGGCACCGGCAATTGTCCCGCCAGTTGCAAGGAGCCGAATTCGTGCGCTCTGCGCGTCAAGGCTGGTGGCGAAAGAAAGACAGGCGAGGATTGCCAGGCTTTTCATGGTCATCCGCATCGTAGTTTCCTTCAGGTCAACAAGGAGTCAGGCGACGGGCTCCGCCAGCGTCGCCTCAAATGCTTCTCGATAGCCGCGCGCGACGCCCCTCACGGCTCTGCCGATGTCGTCGTAAACGTGGTCGGGTAGGTTCGCGAAGGACACCCGGACCGACCAGTCGGGCGCGGCAAAGCCGCTCCCGTTGAGAAGGACGATGCCATCCTGTTCGGCGAGGCGGAACACCGGATCCAGCGGATGGACGTTCGCCTTTACCCAGTCGGCAACGTCGTCGCCGAGGTACTTTCGCATCCAGAATTCGATGTCGATCAGGCCGTAATAATAATCGTAGTTCGGATTAGCCGAGACTTCGATTCCAAGCCCTTCGATGGTCGCTTCAAACCGCTTCTTGACGATACCGATGCAGCCGCGCTGGTAATCCTTTCTGGTGTCCATCAGTTCGCTCAGCGAGAACAGGCTCATCATCACCTGCTGCGGAAGCGAGAGGCCGGCGGTGTGGTTGAGAGCGACATCCCGGCTGTCGGCTACGATCCGGTCAATCAGCGTCACCTTTCGTGGTTCGAGGGTGAGCGTCTCGTACCGGTGATCAAGCTTCGCCAGTACCTCTTCGGGATGCTTGGCAATCAGCTCGTCGATGACATTGTCTTCGTGAATTGCGATCACGCCGAGCCGCCATCCGGTGCAGCCGAAATATTTGCTGTAGGAATAGACTCCGATGGTGTTGCGCGGGAACGCGCCGAGCAGCGAGCGGAAACCGGGAACGAAGGTTCCGTACACATCGTCGGTCAGCAGGATCAGGTCCGGGCGCTTTTCGAGGATTTCGCCGATGCGAGCGATCGTTTCACCGGACAGCGCCATGGCGCTCGGGTTGCCGGGATTGACGACGAAGAACGCCTTGATCTTCGGATCGAGCAGCTTGTCGAGATCGTCGCCGATCTGGAATCGATTTTCCTGGAGCGACTGGATATTGACGACATTGAGCCCGTAATCCTCGAGCAGAGGCATCTCGAGATAGGGCGTGAAGATCGGCACAGAGAGGGCGATCGTATCGCCAGGATTGAGCAGCCGATTGCTCTTCAGCGACTTGAAGATGTAGCACATGGCAGCTGTGCCGCCTTCGACGGCGTACAGCTTGAACGTGCCCTCCGGCCGCGGCTGGCCGCACATCGCCCACTCAAGATATTCGCGAACGATGATCTCGTTGTGCTCGAGCATTCGGTCGGGCACCGGATAATTGTCGCCGATGATCGAATCCACGAGCTCGTGAACGAACTTGTCTGCGTCGAAGCTGAATTTCTCGACTGCCCAGGGAACCATTTCGAGCAGGAAGGAAGCTCCCGGCGCGTCCTTGCTCGAGGCCAGCCACTCGGCCAGCCTGGCCGCGCTCCCTGCTGCTTTCGGCATTCCGCCGATGCCCGGCGGAAGGTCCATGACCCGCCTGCTTTCGGTCATGGCGAACTGGCCCAGGAGAAAGAAGGCATCCCGCGGCGTAGTCGCGATCCAATTGGGATTCCCGCGGCCGGCATTGATGAAAGAGACGGCCGCCTGCTCGGACGTCTCGCGAGCGTTGGTGATAAGAAAGTCCTTGATTTCAAAGGGACTTAGCTTCTCGTAGGTGCTCAGTTTCATGACGTCCATTTCAAGTCTCCAAGTCGATTCGACCGGTCAGCGCATTATGAGAACGACTGCCATTCCGAAGATTGTGAGGAGCGGGGCGCCGATAGCGTAGGGCATGCCGTAGCCAAGCGCCGGAACCTTGCTCTTGGCTTCCTCCTGGATCATCCCCAGCGCCGCCGTCGTGGTCCTCGCGCCCGCGCAAATCCCGAACAGGATCGCGGGATGGAACTTGAACACGTAGCGGCCCAGGTAAATGCCGGCGAGCAACGGTATCGTCGTCGCGACGATACCCCACGCGAACAGGCTGATCCCTTCCTCCATCAGGCCTTTGACGAACCCTAGTCCGGCGTTGATCCCGACGATGGCGATGAAGACGTTGAGCCCGAGCGTGTTCATGAGCCACAGTGCCGGGCCGGGGATGTTGCCGATCATTGGATTGACCGCGCGGAGATATCCCAGCAGCAGCCCGAGGATCAGCGCGCCGCCGGCTGTCGACAGGCTGATCGGCACGCCGCCGATGGTCAGCGTGATCGCCCCGATCACACCTCCGATGAAAATTCCGGCAGCGACCACGGCAAGATCGGTCGCTTCCGTCGGGCGGTCGGCATATCCCAGCGCAGCAACAGCCTGTTCGACATGTCGCTTGGACCCGGCGATCGTCAGAATATCGCCGCGCAAGATCTCGACGTTTGGGAAGATGGGGATTTCGACCATGTTGCGGATTATCTTTCGCAGGAAGACCCCGTCCGTGAACGGCGCTTCGGCGAGCTCGCGCAGCGTCTTGCCATTGTAGGCTTTGTTGCGAACGAAGACGTCGACCCGTTCGGCGGAAAGGTCGAGGAGGTCCCGGTCGCTTACTTCTTCGAGGTCGCGGTCGAGCCGGTCGACCAGAACTTCGCGCCGCCCCGAAACGGCCGCGACGTCGCCGGGAAGTAGGATCATGTCATCCCGGACATCGATGATCTCGCCGCCGCGGCGAAGACGCTCCAGGAATATCCGGAGGTTCGGATAGGCGGTCTTCAATGTCTTGCCGGCAAGAGCGCCGCCTTCGACGATGCGGTAAGCGTGCGCCGTGATCTCTCGGTATGCCGACCCCATGCTTGGATCCTGGTCGACGGGCCCTCCCAGAACCGCTTCATAATCCTTGCAGGCCGAAGGCAGATCTACTCCGAGCAGCTTTGGGCCGAGCTGCGCCAGGACAATCGCGGACCCGACCGTTCCGTAAATGTAGGTGACGGCATAGCCGACCGGAATTTTGTCGAGCATTGCCTGCAGCGATGTCGGGTCTTGCGACATCCTCGTGAGCTGGTCGGTGGCGACGCCGATCGAGGCGGAGATTGTCTGCGAACCTGCGTAGATGCCCGCAGCGTAGCCGACGTCGAATCCGCCGATCTTGGATACGGCGACCGCCGATAGCAGACAGAGCACGCACATGATTACCGTGAAGATGATTTGACGTGGGCCCTCCTTGCTGAGGCCGGCAAAGAATTGCGGTCCGACGCCGTAGCCGACCGCGAACAGGAACAGCAGGAAGAAGGCCGATTTGATTGGGCCCGTTATCTGGATGCCCAGTTGGCCGACGACGATTGCGGCGAGAAGTGTCGCTGTTACGTTTCCGAGCGAAAAGCCGCCGATCTTCTTCGGGCCGATGTAGAAACCTACGGCCAGCGCAACGAAGACTGCGAGTTCCGGATAGGTCCGGAGCGTTGCGACGAGCCAATCAATCATCTTGCTATCGGACTAACGACCTCCGTCAGTGGAAATATGGTCCACCTGCGTCTGCAGATGTGGGTGTTTCGAGATGGCGTCTGTTGGTGCAAACCCGCACGGCAGTCAGGGATACCACTCGGTGCGCCGGCCACGCCGGAGGCCCTGCCTCCGGACGTCGCTGGCCGCCGCTCGGCGGCCAGCGATTCCCGCCCTCCGGTTATCCGAACAGGTCCCAGATGTTCTTGCTCGAGAAGTCCCAGTGGAAGCTGTACTGGAACCGCAGATCCGTGCCCGAATTGTGGTCGTTGTCGGTACGCTTACCCCAGAGCAATTCGCCGCCGGTGAAGACATTGTCAGCCGGGTGCCACAGCAGATTGATGGAAGCATATTGCCCGCGATGGAATGCAGTCGCGGTTTGGAAACTGGTGTTGTCGACGACGTCGTAGCTGTAGCCCAGCGACGAGGTCCATTGTTTCGACCAATTGAGGTCGACATAGGCCATCATTCCAAACAGCTTCACCGCCTCTGCGCTTGGCACCAGGACCAGTGTGCCCGGCCGGGGAATGACGGCGACGTTCGGACCCAGGTCCATGCCGCCATCGTTCATGTAGGATGCGATGCCGCGCCCGTAGACGGCGCCGAGCTTGAAGGTTGCGAGAGCCACCTTGAACGAGCCCGTGAAGTCCACGCCCCATCCGGTCTGGTGACCTTTGGGCTGGTTATCCACGGTGCCTATCGTGTCATATCCGACCCTGCGGAGAATTCCCGCTAGTTGAACATGGCCCCAGTCCCCCGAGTAACGGACCTGCGCGGTCACGTCCGGGACCTTCTCGTCGTTCGCGATGCTCGATGCGATGCTCTCGTCGATCAGCCGAAGATTGCCCGTGTCGATGTCATTGGTTGCATGCTCGACGGCAATCGCGGCTTTCCAGCCGCTCTTGTTCCAGAAAGTCCACCGCAGTTGTGGCGTACGGAAGAAGACCATTCCTGCCGGTCCCCAATAGTCGACTACGTTGGGGAAGATGTCGCCATCCATGAACAATGAGTTGGTCTGTCCGGCGAGAAACGGTCCCCAACTGGCATAAGCGTGCCGAACGCGCATCGTCGTCTGGCCCTCGTCCACCCCGACGCCGTAAATGTCGAATTCGAACTTCGCCTCGTAGGGTTTGCCTGCGAGCATTCCGGTCGCCTTGGCGCCCAGGCGCGACTGGCGGACGCTGAACACCGACTGGCCGTCGCTTCCGAACTCCCCCTTGGTCGTCGGTATCCGCGATGGCCGGAGAGTGGCGTCCCAATTCGGATTTACGCGATCGAAGTCCTGAATCGCGTCCAGTTGCACGAAGCCATAAAGCTCGAGATTGTGGTCCCGTGGCGCGCGCGGCAGCGGGGGAACAGATTGCACGTCGCCCGGCGCCGCGCCGAGCCGGCTCTCGAGGCTTTGGATGCGAACCTTTAGGTCCTTCAGCTCCTTCAATGCATCGGTGCGTTCAGCGTCGGTAAGCGGCGCAGTCGCTGCGGCAGCCAGAACCGCATTACCGTTCACGGACCGCTCTACGCTCGCTGGAACTTGGCTGCCATTTGCCGCCCAGACGGGAGCTGCCGCAATGAGCGTTGAAGCAGCGAATAGATTTTTGCGCATGAATCTCGCCCTCATTGAGAATGCTTAGGGGATTATGCCCCCGGCGGTTTGCGCAAGAACTGTGGGAAACCCCGATTTCAGAAGGCGCAGTTAGGTAGGTTCCGTCCGGGGTTCTCAGGCTGCATCGAGCCCGGCGGCGCGAAAGATCGCGATGGCGTTGTCGACCTCCGCCGTCGATGGTGGTGGTGTGTGGCTTAGATGGTAGTCGAGATCGAGCCGCTCCCACTTGTACCTGCCCATCTGGTGGAACGGGAGGATCTCGGCTCGCTCCACCACGCCCAGCGATGCCCCAAACTCCGCAACAGCCTCCATCTCTTCGGGAACATCGGTCAGTCCGGGAACGAGTACGTAGCGCAACCACATCGGCCGCTGCATGGCCGCTAGGCGAGCGGCGAAAGCGAACACCTCGGAATTATCCTTAATGCCTGTGACCCGCTCATGCTGCTCGGGCGAATGCGCCTTCATGTCGAGGATGACGAGATCGATGTTGCGCAACTCCTCGTCGGAGAGGTGGTCGCCGTAATAGCCGTTGGTCTCAATGGCGGTGTGCACACCCATCTTCTTTACCGCGGCGAACAGGCGGGCGGCGAAGCGGTCTTGCATGAGCGGTTCCCCGCCCGACAGGGTGAAGCCGCCTTTCATCTCCATCAGCCCATTTGCATATTTCTGGACTTCGCCGATGGCCTGGCTGAGCGGCACCGGGATTCCATTCTTCAGCGTCCACGTGTCGGGGTTGTGGCAATATTGGCAGCGGAACATGCACGAGGTCGTCCACGCAACCAGCCGCAACCCAGGCCCGTCCACGGCCGATCCCGTCGTGAACGAGTGAAGGAAGCCTAGGTCACCAGTCTTGAGCGCCGACTTGACGTCGGTCTCCGGCACCCCCTCCCCAAGGTGCACCCGCATTTCGAACGGCGACTTCGCCTCCAGCGAAACCTTAGGTGCCAATACAGCTTCGTCCGTCTCCATTTCACTTTCCATTTCACTCTCCATGGAAAGTGCGATTGATGACGTCCATCTGCTGCTCACGGGTGAGCCGGACGAAGTTTACCGCGTAGCCAGAGACGCGGATGGTAAGGCTCGGGTATTTCTCCGGATGGTCCATCGCGTCCATCAAGGTCTCGCGGTTCAGGACGTTGATGTTCATGTGAAAACCGGTGACGCCGAAGAAGCGGTCAAGGATCGACGTCAGGTTTGTAATCCGGTCTTCTTCGCGATTGCCGAGCCCGCTCGGGACCAGCGTCGTCGTCAGTGAGATGCCGTCCGCAGCGTCGCGGTACGGGATCTTGGCGACCGATGCCGCAGAAGCCTGAATGCCGTGGCTGTCACGCCCGTGCATCGGATTTGCACCGGGCGCGAACGGCTCGCCCTTGCGCCGTCCGTCGGGCGTATTGCCGGTCGCCTTCCCGTAAACGACGTTTGATGTGATGGTCAGCACCGACTGCGTGTGGAGCGCATGCCGATAGGTCGGATACTTACGCAGCTTGCTCATGAAGGTGCTGACAAGCCAAGTTGCCATATAATCGACGCGGTTGTCGTTGTTGCCGAACAGCGGGAACTCGCCTTCGGTCTTGTAGTCGACGACCAGACCGCTCTCGTTCCGGACGACTTTCACCTTCGCATATTTGATCGCCGACAGGCTGTCCGCGACAACGGACATGCCCGCAATGCCAAACGCCATCGTCCTCAATGGCGCATAGTCGTGCAGCGCCATTTCGATCCGCTCATAGGCATATTTGTCGTGCATGTAGTGGATCACGTTCAGGGCGGTGACGTAGACGCCGGCAAGCCAGTCCATCAGCCGGTCGAAACGGTCGAGCACATCGTCGAAGTCGAGATAGTCGCCCTGCACGGGATCTGTCCTGGGCGCGACCTGCTCGCCGTTGATCTCGTCCCGGCCGCCGTTGATCGCGTAGAGCAGGCACTTGGCGAGGTTCGCGCGAGCGCCGAAGAACTGCATCTGCTTTCCGACGGCCATGGGTGAAACGCAGCACGCGATGGCACCGTCGTCGCCCCACGCCTGACGCATGATCTGGTCGTTCTCAAACTGTATCGAGCTCGTGTCGATGGCGACCTTGGCAGCGAAGCGGCGGAAGCCTTCCGGCAACTCCGGGGAGTACCAGATGGTGAGGTTCGGCTCGGGCGCGGGCCCCAGGTTGTACAGCGTCTGCAGGAAGCGGAAGCTGGTCTTGGTGACCAAGGGGCGTCCGTCGTCGGCCATTCCGGCAATGGATTCCGTGACCCAGGTAGGATCGCCTGCGAACAGCTCGTCATATTCCGGGGTCCTCAGGAACCGGACGATCCTCAGCTTGATGACGAAATCATCGACGATCTCCTGCGCCTGCTCCTCTGTTATGAGGCCTGCTTCAAGGTCGCGCTCGAAATAGATGTCGAGGAAGGTCGAAACGCGGCCCAGTGACATGGCCGCGCCGTTCTGCTCCTTCACACTCGCAAGATAAGCGAAATAAAGCCACTGGACGGCTTCCTGCGCGCTCGTCGCCGGCCCCGAAATGTCGAAGCCGTACTTGGCCGCCATCTGCTTGAGCTCACCAAGTGCGCGGATCTGTTCGCCCAGTTCTTCGCGGTCGCGAATGATCTCCTCGGTCGACCATTGATCGTCGAGCGCAGCTTTCTCGGCCTTCTTGTGCTCGATCAGCCGATCGACCCCGTACAAGGGCACTCTTCGATAATCGCCGATGATCCGCCCACGGCCATAGGCGTCGGGCAGGCCGGTCAGGACATGCGAGCTCCGGCAGCGACGGACATCGGCCGTATAGGCGTCGAACACGCCCTCGTTGTGAGTCTTGCGATACTTGCTGAATATCTCGACGACCTTCGGATCGGGCTCGTAGCCGAACGCCTCTAGAGAGTTCGTGACCATCCTGAGGCCGCCGTTGGGCATGATCGCCCGCTTGAGCGGAGCATCGGTTTGGAGCCCGACGATCACTTCATTGTCCTTATCGATGTAGCCGGCGTCGTGCGCCGTGATCGAGCTCGGGATCTGCGAGACATCGAGCACGCCTTTCGCGCGCTCGTGGGCGAACAGATCAGTCAATTTCTTCCAGATGCCGAGCGTCCGCTTCGTTGGCCCGGAAAGGAAAGCGCTATTCCCGTAGTAAGGCGTGTAGTTGGTCAGCAGGAAATGACGGACGTTGATCTCCTTCGTCCACAGACCCGGTCGGAAATCCACGCGCGCGGCTGGTTTCGTGGTCTTGGTCTTGGCCTCAGGTTCAAGGACTTCAGTCGACATCAAACTTCTCCGTTGGCGTCAGTTCGTCGCTAGTTTGGCCCGCGAAGCACCGGGCGCGCGGTGCGCCTTCGACCCGGTCTCACGCAGCAACAGGGTGAGCAGGATTGCGAGGGCAATGCCGGCCAGCAGTGGCAGGAAGGTCGATTGGTAGTGGCCGAGCTCGCGCTCCCCGCCCTCGCTCGCCGCCGTCAGACGCGCCGCGAAGACCGGTCCAAGAACCGCGGTCGTCGCGAAGTTGAGAAAATTGATGACTCCCGTCGCGGTGCCGCTGTGTTCGGGTCGGTTGGCTTCCTTGATCACCGTGTAAGGGATCATCGCCGCGCCAGAGGCGATCCCGGCAAGAAGCCCGAGGGTGTAGGGAGGAAACGCGTCTCGGGGTCCAAAGAGGATCAATGCGAGCGCTCCAAGCAGGACTAATGCGGCGCCGAGAATGACGGGCTTGCGTCGGCCGATCCTGTCGCTGATCCAGCCAAGTAGCGGGCAGCCGATGATCCAGCCGAATGGGACCGAGGCCGATCGAAACACCGCAACTGAATAGGGAAGGTCGTGCGCTTCCTGCAGGTAACGAACCCCCCACACCATGTCGAAAATAGTCGTGGGTACGAAGATCAGTCCGGCGATCAGGCCGCACAGGATCGACTGGGGGTTCATGAAGACCGCGCCCATCGCGCGAAGCGCCGGTCGCAGGCCTACAACTCCACCGGCGCGCGCCTCACGCTTCGGGATCAGGAAGAACAGAAGGACAGCGATGGGAATCCCGGCGAGGCCCATCAGCAGCCAGAAGCGATCCCAGGGGAGACCTCCGGCGATGAGCGGGCCGACGGCGAACTGTCCAGCCGAGCCACCCGCCATTCCGAACATCTGCGTTGCGCCGATCATTGTCGCGGCGCGGGACGCGGGCATATAGCTAGTGACGAGGTAGACGGCGCCGATTAGGGCAAAGACACCCCCGGCCCCCTGCAGGAACCGGCCTATGCCGCCAGCGACTGGATCGCCGGTCGAGAACAGCACCGCGCCGATCGCCACGACAGCAGCGCCAAGCGGGACGACCTTTCGCGGACCCAGCTGATCCATCGCAACGCCAGCGACAAGGCTGAACGGCGCGTATCCGTAATAGAAAAGGCCGACGAGCGACGCGACGCCGACCGCCGTGAGGCCGAACGCGTGAGTAAGTTCCGGCACCATCACGGCCGGCGCCGAACGCATCGAATATTGGTAGAAGTAGAAGACTACGGTGAAGAACCATGCTGCCGCCACGATGCGGCTGCTAGGTCCCGTTCCCGACGGCTGACCGGCGCCGGTCACGCGCGTTCATCCTCAGCAGAGCACGAGCGAAACGGCCAGACCGCCCTCGGACGTTTCCTTGTACTTGGAGTTCATTTCCTTCGCGGTGATCGCAAGCGCCTGCACAGTGGAATCAAAATCGACGCGGCGATTTGCCGGAACCTCATTCTTGGCGATCAGATAGCCGGTCCACGACTTCACGGCGCCAAAAGCACAGCGCTCGATGCACGGGATCTGCACGAAGCCCGCAACCGGATCGCATGTCATCCCGAGGTGATGTTCCAGCGCCCCTTCCGCGGCGTTGGCGACAACTTGCGGGGGAGCGTCGAGCGCCTGCGCGATCATCGCCGCACCCATCGCCGATGCGACGCCAATCTCGGCCTGGCAACCGCCCTCTGCGGCCGCAAGCGTTGCGTGGTGCTTGCAGAGATATCCGATCACGGCGGCCGCAAGCAGGCCTTCACGCAACTTCTGGTCGGATACCTTCGCGCCGGCTGCGTCCAGAGAATAGAGGACTGCAGGCATAACCCCTGCCGATCCGCCGGTAGGCGCGGTTATCACGAGGTGACCGCGCGCATTCTCCTCGGAGCCGGCAAGAGCGGCCGCAGAGACCATGCCGATGGCTTTGCGGGCGGGAATCACCTCATTCACGGCGCTCTTGTAGACGTCGCCTGCCTTGGTCTTGAGCTTGATGGGCCCAGGCAACGTGGACGTCGGCGCGGCGAGCCCCGTCTTAACGGTTGCTCGCATTGCGCCGATGATCTTGTCGAGGAACGCGTTGACCTCGGCTTCGCTCTTGCCGGAAATCGACGTTTCGTTGGCCATGGCCAGCTGGGCGATCGAGATGTTGTCCCGCTTCGTGTAGTTCAGGATGTCGGCCATCGTCGCATATGGATATTTGGGCGGATTCTTCTTGGGCGGCTGGTAGCCCTTCCATTCGATGAAGCCGCCGCCGACAGAATAATATTCCTGCTCCAGCAGCACCTTGTCTCCTGCGAGGAGGCTTACTTTCATGGTGTTGGCGTGCGGGAAATCGCCCTTGACCGCATCATAGATGACGTCCTTGAGCGACGCGTTGATCGTCTTCGTTCCGAGTTTCACCGGATAAACCTTGTCCGGCTCGGCAGCCATCTTGTCGAGAACTGCAACCGGGTCGATCGTCGCCGGTTCATGACCAATCAAGCCGGCGAGTGCAGCGCGCTCTGTGCCGTGACCTTTGCCGGTCGCGCTGAGACTGCCGTAGAGGTTCACCCTTAGCGCTGTGGCTTGGTCGAGCTCCGATTGCGGCAGTTTGATAGCCCGCTGGTAGAAATCATAGGTGATCCGCATCGGGCCAATCGTATGCGACGAGGATGGCCCCGGGCCGACTTTGTAGAACTCGTCGACCAGGGTCATTACTGGCCCTTTCTCGTTCTTGACCACCTGGAGCTTGGGATCGAGTTTCGTCAGGGGGTCAGTGGCCGGCGCTTGAGCCCACAGCTCATTGGCGCGCCCGCCCAGTGCGACCACCGCGGCGGCCATCGCACTGCGCACCATGAAAGAACGGCGATCAGATCCGGTCGGCGGATCGGAATAATCGAGCTCAGGGCAGACGAAGTCCTTGGCGTGCATGCTGTCCATTACCGGCCTCCAGATCGACCCAGCGATGTGGCTGCGAGCCCAGGGCAGCGTTGCAGCCTCCCTGTCTCTCCTGCGACGATGGTGAAGATAGAAGCCCGCAAGCCCGCCGGAATCCGGGCTTACCCCCAAGAGAGCATCAGTCGTTTCAGCAGTTGAGATCGTCCGTCGGAGCACTGGCAGGCAAGCTGTCGGGTCATATCCCGATAGGCCGAGACATTCCGCGACATATCATCGCAACATCCGATGGCTCGAATTCACGGATGATCCAGTCAGAAGGGTACCGCGATGCCAGTGCTGGAAGCGGAAGCGGAAGCGCCGGTCGACCCCAAGGCCCACGACAGATTCCAGGCGCTGCTGACGAAGGCCCGGTCATACGAGCCGGTCAGGGTCGCGGTGGCGCATCCGTGCGACCGGGTGTCGCTTGAAAGCGTCATCGAAGCGGCGAAGCTCAGACTGATCGTTCCGATTCTCGTTGGCCCCAGAGATCGGATTCAGGAAGTCGCGGCGCAACATGGCCTCGACATCTCGGCATTTGAGACCGTCGATGCTCCCTACAGCGAATCAGCGGCAGCGAAGGCGGTGGAACTCGTCCGCGAGGGCAAGGCCGACGCCCTGATGAAGGGCAGCCTCCATACGGACGAACTGATGTCTGCCGTGGTGAGGCGCGAAACCGGCCTCCGGACTTCCCGTCGCATCAGCCACTGCTTCGTCATGGACGTGCCGGGTCACGACCAACCGCTCGTCATCACGGACGCAGCCATTAACATTGCGCCGGATCTGAAGACGAAAGCGGACATCGTCCAAAACGCAATTGGCCTAGTTCAGGCGCTCGGCACGAGTGAAGTGCGCGTCGCCATTCTGAGTGCAATGGAAACCGTCAACCCGGATGTACCGTCGACGATCGAGGCGGCGGCACTGTGCAAGATGGCGGACCGGGGCCAGATCACCGGCGCAGTCCTGGACGGGCCGCTGGGATTGGACAATGCGATCAGTCCGCGAGCCGCAGAGATCAAGAAAATCGTATCGCCCGTTGCAGGTCGCGCGAATATTCTGGTCGTACCCGATCTTGAGGCCGGCAACATGCTCGCGAAGAGCCTCTCGTTCCTGGCCGACGCCGACGCCGCCGGGATTGTGCTTGGTGCAAGGGTCCCGGTGATACTGACCAGCCGGGCGGACAATGAAGTCGCACGGCTCGCGTCCTGCGCCCTCGCACTGCTGCTTGTCGCCGCTCGCCGACAAGCGCCGGCAGCCATTCAGTGAGGCGTGCCAGTGGCTGACCGAATTGCCGTCCTGAACGCAGGCTCGTCGAGCATCAAGTTCGCCCTTTTCGAAGAGGGAGGGACCGAACGGCTGCTCTTTCGCGGCCAGGTCGAAGCGATCGGGTCCGCCCCGCGGCTGATGGTCGAGAATGCCGATGGCGAGAAGATCACTGAGCAGGACTGGCACGCGAAAGACCTCGATCACCGTGCGGCGACGATGGTCATCCTGCAGACTGCGATTGGACTGCTTGGCGGCGAGCCGGTCTCCGCGGTCGGGCATCGGGTCGTTCACGGAGGAACGCGTTTTCGGGGGCCAACGCTCGTCGACAAGGACATCATCGCTTCGTTGAACGATCTGCGCAGGCTGGCCCCACTCCACCAGCCTCACAATCTCGCGCCGATCGAGACGATCCGGACCACCGCCCCACACCTGCCGCAGGTGGCCTGCTTCGACACCGCTTTCCATCAAACACAACCGTCCGTGAGCCAGACGTTCGCCCTACCGCGCGAGCTCACCGAAAGCGGGATCCGGCGCTATGGGTTTCACGGATTATCCTACGAATATGTGAGCGGCAGGCTTCGGGAAGTAGCTGCAGACGAGGCCGACAAGCGCATCATCATCGCGCATCTTGGCAACGGAGCCAGCCTCTGCGGCATCCACGGCGGGCGAAGCATAGCCACGACCATGGGCTTTACGGCGGTGGACGGTTTGATGATGGGCACGCGCTGCGGATCCCTGGACCCTGGCGTCCTCATCCATCTCATGAACGAAAAGCGGATGAACGCTAAGGACCTCGAAGACCTCATCTACAAGCGGTCGGGTCTGCTCGGTGTGTCCGGGACAAGTTCGGACATGCGAATATTGCGGCGGTCGGAAGACCCCAGAGCCAAGGAGGCCATCGAGCTGTTCGTCTACCGGATCGTGCGGGAGATTGGATCGCTTGCCGCCGCGCTCGGGGGATTGGACGGCCTGGTGTTCACAGGCGGCATCGGAATTGGCGACGCGAAGACGCGGGCCGCGGTAATCGACGGCTGTCAGTGGCTAGGCGCCGTGCTCAATCCGGCCGCGAATGAGCGTGGCGAAGCGCGGATTGAAGCAGGCTCGTCTAGCTTACCGATCTGGGTCATCCCGACGGATGAGGAGCGAGTCATCGCTCGGCAAACCGCGGCCCTCGCCTGCAGTGAATCGCAACTCGAACTAAGCCACTGAGGGAAGAATCGAACGCCGGCCGGAAGGGACGCGCGCTAGCTCAGCAACTAAGTACGTCTGCCCGATACCATAGCCGCGAACAGTCCTGATTGCGGCTTAGCCATCGTGGAAACGCGCGGTCTGGTCGCTCGTGCCACCAGTCGTTCCACTGATCCGGATCGAAACTCCGGTTCCCGTCGAACTCGCTGTAGCCGTCGTATGCGCCATAGCCGTAACCAGCTGCAAATCCGCCGCTCCTGTGCCCGAGCGGTCGGCCGGTGTTCGGGTCTTTCATTTGGCTATCGCTGTGAAATTCGTGGTGCACCTGTGGCATCGGCGGGACATTTGGAGTGCGATGAGCTCCTCCAGGCGGTCGCGGGGCGTAAACGCGCGCTTGCGCCGATGGCGATGCTGTCAAGGCAATCAAAGCTGCGGCGAAACCAAGCAACGAACGCATGGGACTACTCCTCCTCGTCTGTCCTCCCGGACTGTCGAGCCACGCGCTATCTTGAGCGTGTGCGCAATCAGTAGCTTCCCCAGTTTCAGCTCGCACCGTAGGGACCGGCCGCCGCAGCACGATTGATCAGTTCGTGCCAGTTTTTCGCGACTTGATGCCAAACAGGCTTAAGTCGCGAAACTAGCCGTTGGTCGATCCTGGAAGCTCAACCATAAAAGGACGTTGCCTGGGCCAGTTGGCGATCGAGGGGAAATCGCCAGCTGGCCTTAATAGCTGACGGGCTCACCGCCGTACCCCGAACTGCTTTGCACGCCGCAGGACCTGGTCACATGCCTGCGATTGCAGATATCCGGGTGCCTTCGGCAGCGACAGGGTCTTGCCGTGATCCCCCATGATCTGTCCGGCTTGTCCGGCGACATAATCCGTCGACGTCGCATTGGGCTTGGCTGCAAGGCTCTCCAGAACTGTATCAGTACCGGCAACGCTCACGAGCCGGTTGCGCTCGCAATATTTGAGCACACCCGCCGCATTGTTAAGGCTCATGCTTGACAAGCTGGGCAACGCCGACCGGATCGGCGGCGCTGACATCTGCGCATCGGCAGGCTGGGACCAAACCGCTTCGACCAACAGACACGCCGAAAGTAAGGTCAGTCTGGCCATGGGTTAGTCGCGTACGTCTCCAATATCCCGCGAGCTATCCGGATAAGTCCCGGAGACGGGTCCGGCGCCTGGCTACCATTCGGGAAATCGATTTTGATCGACTTGGGTAACGGCGTGGGTGGACCAGTCATGGAGACCCATCGCGATATTCCGAACGCGCTGTTCGTACATTTCCGCGTTGGACGTGTGCTCTTTGCGATCCACCGAATTTGGCTCGTGCAGTGCGGCCGTGCGCTCTTGCGACGCACGCCTGCGGAGGTAAATCATTTTGCGCGCATCATTCATCGAGACATATCCTCCATGCGCTATAGTTTCGTCCGACTTTGCAAATCACCGGCATAGTGAAGCG
>Ga0207683_10002370_pt1 | contig 16461 bp, 18 predicted proteins | sample KBSM73metaG_FD_184333 | JGI IMG/M metagenome (GOLD analysis project Ga0207683, IMG submission 184333) | Miscanthus rhizosphere microbial communities from Kellogg Biological Station, Michigan, USA - KBS M7-3 metaG (SPAdes) (version 2) | ecosystem: Host-associated > Plants > Roots > Rhizosphere >... | reverse complement strand
GCGCGGCTCGGAAGGAACGTCGATGCACAGCCCGGTCACGTCGTATTTCCAGCCATGATAGGAACAGCGCAAGCCGGATTCCTCGTTGCGCCCGAACCATAGCGACACGCCACGGTGGGCACAGAATTCGTCGATCAAACCATACCGGCCTTCGCTATCGCGGAACGCAAGCAACCGCTCTGACAGGATCTTAACGCGCACCGGCGGGCAGTCATTCTCCGGCAGCTCCTCGAGCATCAGTGCCGGCAGCCAGTAGGCGCGAAACATCTGGCCCATTGAAGTGCCGGGGCCGGTTTGCGTCAGCAGGTCGTTCTGTTCTTTGCGAAGCATCGACTGACATCCGTGATCGTTAAACCCGCGGGGACATGCCAGCCAGCGCGCCCCGCTCCGGCGATGGCTGACCGGTGTTCCGCGATGAAGAACTCGGTTCGGTGAGGCAAGGGTAGGCATTCGGGCGATGTTCGGCAAGCCGCAACGTCGATGCCGCGACGCGTCAGCAGCACTCGCACCCCAGACCCTCGATCGTGGCGAGCGCGTCCTTGAGCCAGCGGGGTGGAAGATCGTCCATGACCGCCTCCGCCACCGGCTTGAACAGCTTGAATTGATGGCGCCGGTCGTTATCGCTCCAGAACGCGACCACGGTCTCGCGCGGCGGACACCCCGGCAAGGCGCATGACACCTCGGAAACGAGGATTACGGCGTCGTCAGCGAGCGCGAAGCGCTCGCGCGTCCACGCGCGGACGCGGTGGAGGGCCGCCACGTGCTCGGGCCGCTCCTCGACGAACCGCAGCATTCGTCGCTTCGGGCTGGCGACCATTTTTACACGTCGGCTTGCGCTCGAAATTCGGATATTCCCAGCATAGCAGACATACGGGCCGCGCCATCGTGGAGCGGAGAACGGATGCCGTGCAAATCGCCCTTGACCGCCCGAGGTCGCCTCCTAGAGTGCCGGCCACGCGCGTTATGATCATTGGTGGAGATGGCTTCAGTGGTGGAAAAAGTCCTTGCGGCCGTGAGAGTGGCCCCGAGCAAGACCGAGATCCGTGAATATCCCATGCCGGACATCCCGGAAGACGCGGCCTTGATGAAGATGGAGGTGGCGGGGATCTGCGGAACCGACGTCAAGCTGTACAAGACGCCGCCGACCAAGAGCGCGGTGATCATGGGCCATGAGAACATCGGCACGATCGCCAAGGCCGGCCGCGAGTTCACCAGACGCAAGGGCTTCAAGGAGGGCGACCTGGTATTCGTGGAGCACTATGTCGCCTGCGGCAAGTGCGAGTGGTGCCATCTCGGCCAATACCGCCACTGCGAGAACACCGACTGGCGCTACAACCCCGATGCCATCCGTTACGGCTATACGTCCGCCGAGCGGGCGCCCCACCTGTGGGGTGGCTTCGCGCAATACGTCTATCTTCCGTGGAATGCCGTCCTGCATCGCGTCCCCAAAGGCGTTTCCCCGGAACTGGCGGGGCTGGTAACGCCGATGGCGAACGGCGTTGAATGGTCGCTGTTCGATGGTGGCGTCGGCTATAATTCCACCGTGCTCATCCAGGGCCCGGGCCAGCAGGGGCTGTCGCAGACGGTGATCTGCAAGCAGGCCGGCGCCTCGCTCATCATCGTCACCGGCACGTCCAAGGACGGTGCACGGATGGAGGTCGCGAAGGAACTCGGCGCCGACCACGTGATCGACGTCCAGAAGGAGGATCCGCTGGCGCGCATCATGGAGATCACCGGCGGCAAGGGCGTGGACGTGGCTCTCGACTGTACCGCGGGCGCGGGGACCATCCCGATATTGCTCGGCGTGGAGGCGCTCAGGCGCAAGGGCGGCACGATCGTGATTCAGGGTGAAATGGCGGAATTCCCCAACTTCCCGGTCGGAAAGGTCACGGTGAAGTTCATCACCATCAAGAGCGCACGCGGGCACAGCTTCAAGGCCTGCGAGCTTGCGCTGCAGCAGTTGGCCTCTCACCGTTTTCCGCTGGAGAAAGTTACGACCCATAAATTCGGATTGAAGGACGTGGATCTCGCCATCAGGTCCGTGGGCGGCCACGGTGTACCGGACGTGATCCACGCGTCGCTCATGCCCTGGCAATAGGGCCGATGTCCCGCACCCGATGCGGTCGATACGAAGGACCGGCACGCCCAGGTCATGAGTAAGCGAGCGAAAATCGCCATCGCCACCGGCGACCCCGCGGGCATCGGGCCTGAGATCAGCCTCAAGGCCGCACTCGATCCGGCTGTGCGCCATGCCTGTCGCCCGATCGTGGTCAGCGATATCGGGGTGATCGAGCGGCACGCGCGGGCTTGCGGCCTCGAGCCCGCCATCCGCGCGATCGGGCGGGTCGGGGATGCGGATTGGTCAAACGATTGCGTCAATGTGCTCGACTGCGCGCAACCGGATTTGGCCGCGCTCGACTTCGGCACCACCGCGGCCGCGAGCGGCCGCGCCTCGCTCGCCTTCGCCGATATCGCGATCAAGGCCGCACTCGCGGGCGAAGTCGACGCCGTGGTCGCGGCGCCGCAAAACGAGACCTCGATCGCGCGCGCCGGCATTGCTTTCGACGGCTATCCATCGTTCGTCGCGCGCGTCACCGGTACCGATGAGGATCACGTCTATCTGATGCTGTGTTTTGGCGACACCAAGATCGTTCACACCACGCTGCACCGGAGCGTCCGCGACGCAATCGCGATGATCACGCGGGAGAAGGTCATCGGCGTGATCAGTGCTGCCGAACGCACGCTCACGCTGATGGGCACGATAGCACCGAAGATCGCCGTCGGCGGGCTCAACCCGCATGCCGGCGAAGGCGGGCTGTTCGGGCGCGAGGAGATCGACATCATCAAACCGGCGATCGACGCCGCGGTCGAGCGCGGGATCGCTGCCACCGGCCCGTTCGGCGCCGACACCATGTTTCACATGCAAGGCATCGACGCCTTCGTCGTCATGCTGCACGACCAGGGCCACATCGCCGCCAAGCTGCTGGCGCGGGACGCCACCGCGGCGCTGACCATTGGCAGCCCGATCCTGTTCTCCTCGGTCGCACACGGCAGCGCGCACGACATCGCGGGCAAGGGCGTCGCCAATCCGAAAGCCATGATCGAAGCGCTGCTGCGGCTGTCGACGGCCGGACACCGCAGCGAGCGGCGCGTCGCGCCTCCGGTTGCCCATTAATCTCCATATTCCATCCAGAGACGAGTCGATGCCGAGCAGAATCGAGTTATGCAATACCTCCGACGTGGACGTGGGCGGCGCGTTGAGAGTCGAGAAAGACGACTTGATCCTCGCGGTGTTCAACGTCGACGGCGAGTTCTTTGTGACCGACGACGCCTGCACCCACGGGCCGGGCTCGTTGTCGGAAGGCTATGTCGAAGGCGACGTCGTCGAGTGCAATTTTCACAACGGACAATTCAATATCAGGACCGGAGAAGTCGTCTCCCCGCCGTGCATGGTTCCGGTCAAAACTTATCGGACGGTAGTCGAAGACGGGAAAGTCTTTGTCGAGGTCTGACGGCTGGTTTGCTTTCGCCGCCTTGCATTGCACGGTCACCCGCGACGCATTAGCCTCAACGCACCGGGAAATCGAAATAGGTGTCGGGAAACGGTTCGTTCGCCAGCGTGAAGTGCCACCACTCCTTGTCGTAAGGCCGAAATCCGCCGCGCGTCATCGCCTGGGCCAGCAGTGCACGGTTCTGTTGCGCCTGCACGCTCACGCTCCTGTCCGACGGCCATGATTTCGGGCTAAAGAAGTCGAACGGCCCACCCATGTCGACCTCGCTTCCATCCGCGCGCCGTACCAGCGTAAGGTCGACAGTTGCGCCGCGCGAGTGACCGGAATGCTCGGCGATGTAGCCCTGCTCGAACAGCACGCGCTTGTCGAGCTCGGGATAAAACTCGGACTTGCGCCTCACGTCGTCGATCTTGCGCGCCCAGCGCACGAAATGTGCGACCGCCCGTTGCGGCCGATAGCAGTCGAACACTTTGAGGCCGAGTCCGCGCGCCGCGAGACTACGCTGGACCTCGGCCAGCGCGGTCGCCGCCTGCGCCGACAGCAAGCAGCGCGGGCCCTCGTAGCCGTCGATCTTTTCGCCGACGAAATTGTGCTCGCCGAAATAGCGCATGTCGAGGACAAGCCCGTCGACGACGGTAGCGGCATCGACAAAGCCGGAAGGCAGCGGCGCCTGTGCGCGCGCGCTCGATGCGACCAGTAGCAGCGGCAGCAGCACTGCGAGCGCGCCGCGCGCGGAACGGTGCATGACACTGGTCCTCACATGATCGAGCACGCAGTCTGAGCCCGGATTCGTGTCAACGATGCGGCAGCGGGCAATACCCCATAAATAGTCCCCTTTGGGCACGTTTCGTGATAACATTGCGCATGAATCCAACCAGGAGAGGTGTTCGGCCCCGCCGCTGCGGCGGACTGCGCGTCTATTCCCAACGCGGAGGGTGATTTGAGCGATCACAAGTTCAAGGTTGGACAAAGCGTGCTTTACACCTCGGGCCCCCATGGTCGCGGCCAGGCGAGCGGCGTCTACAAAGTCACACAACTTCTGCCGCCGGAAGGCGACGACCGTCAGTATCGCATCAAGAGCTCCGACGAACCGCACGAGCGGGTCGTCAAGGAGAGCCAGCTCAACCGCGATATTTGACGGGGCGAGGCCGCGACCTTGGTTCGAATGCCTGCGCGCAGCCGCGTCGGGCGCACGTCAACGTTTGCCGGCGGCTTGGTTCTCGCGCGTCTGATCCATTGTTTTGGTAGGACCTGAAAGCAGCGCCATGACATTCGACTACGGCGCACCGGCCGAACTGTTCATGGCCAAGCGCAAAGGCGGCTCGCGGCAACCGCTGGGCTACCGGCGCTTCGCGACCGCGGCAGAGGCGATTCGCTTCGCAATTGAAGACTTTCCCACGATGCGTACGCTGGGCGCCTGGATGCAGGTCGGCGACGAGCGCTTCGATGGCGATGCCATCCAACGGCTTTACGACAGCAGCAATTATCCCCTGCAACGGCGACCGCCGACCGCCGATTGACACCGCATGCAGGTTTGACGTTAAGGCCCCGCTCACTTATATAGCGGCCGCAACCAGTTTTCGGCCTGCCTTGCTACGCTCCCGCGTCAGGGTGCTCAGCTTAGCTCCCCAAAACTCGGATGACCCGACGCACGATGTTCGCGTGATCGGATTCGCAGAGCGTACAAACGCAAGGAGGCCATGATGGCCACAGGTACCGTGAAGTTCTTCAATACCCAGAAAGGCTTTGGTTTTATCCAGCCGACCGACGGCAGCAAGGACGTGTTCGTGCACATCAGTGCGGTCGAGCGCGCCGGGATGCGCACCCTCGTGGAAGGCCAGAAGATCAGCTACGACGTGGTGACCGAGCGCGGCAAGCAGGCTGCGGCGAACCTCCAGGACGCATGACCGATCGGATCGTCCTGATCCGTTCCTGATGAATGATAACGCCCGGCGTCATAGACGCCGGGCGGTTTTGTTTTTGACGCTAGTGTCCCGATTCCGAAGTTCGCATCATTGCGTGGCACGCTCGCTTGCGAACTTCGGAATCGAAGGACACTAGCAACTTATTGATCTAGTGTGGCTTTGGTTCAGAAGTCCGCATTTCCGGACTTGCCGCGGAAATGATGCGGCCGCCACACTAGGCGCGCGCCGACGGTCAGGAACTTTGCCGCTCACCCCGGGTTGAATCGGTGCGGCAACAGACCGGAGGACGGTCATGCATCCGTGGACGATTGCCATCGCCGGCGCGGTCGCTTTGTCCCTTGCCGGTACTTCCCCGGGCGCTGCCCGACCGAAATTGGGTTCAACGGTGATGCCGGAGGCGGCGCCGGTCTTCTGGCCCGATGCTCCCGCCAACCTAATCGAATACCTTCTATTTCCCAAAGGGCCGGAGGAGCGCTTCTGGCGTTATGGCTACGGCGCGATCATGAACGCCGCCTTCGCGGATCCAGCTCCGCGCCGCCTGCCGTTTGCCGGCAAGGTCGCCGCCGCCACAGTCGCCGACGCGTCGTCAACGGTAGGACCGGCCTTGTCCCCGTCCGCGGTTGACCCTTGTGGCGGCGGTTCAGCGGCCGCCGATGCCGACGCCTGGATCGCGCGGATCGAACATGCGATCACCCCTGCTGCGCCGCAACGCGAGGCGTTGGAGCAGTTGCGCTCTGCTTTGATGCAGGCGATCGAACGGATCACGGCCGCTTGCCCCAGCCCGCCGCCTGCGACTCCGACGGAACGGCTTCAGGCAATCCAGGATCGGATCTGGGCGATGCGCGACACGCTCCTGACCATTCGTCAGCCGTTCGAGTCCTTCTACAGTTCACTCACCCAGGAGCAGCATTGGCGTTTGAATCGCGACTCGGACGCGCGCGAGATCGGAGCGAGGGGCGGCGACGGGCGCGGCGAAATGTGCGCCGATCCGGCTGCCATCGATGAGCGGCCCCTGCGCGCCATCGAACGCGCGGTGCGGCCGACCGAGCAACAGCGCGCAAGCCTCGACGCGCTGCGGCTGGGATCGGCCGGAATGACCCAGCTCATCATGAGTTCCTGCCCGACCTATCCGTTGCTCGGCCACATGGGCCGGTTTGCTGCGGCCTCGGATCGCCTCGATGTGATGCTGTTCGCGGTGATGACCATCGCGCCGGCCGTGCAAGGTTTTTACGGGTCGCTGGACGACAGGCAGAGGGCAGGTTTCCATCGCACGGTGCGCCAGTTGAGACGTGGCGGTCCGGTTCGCGCCGGCTCGTGACTGCGCACGTCGCGTGCCTGCATCCGGCCGCCCGACCGTGCGCGGCCTCCTTCAGGTTCGGTGAGCACGGCCAGAGGAGGCGCGCCGCGCAGTCGGACGCGCGCGGCGACGAATGGCAGCGACGAATCTCTTGGGGATGACGGGCCGGCCGAGATGTGCGACATCTCCGGGCGGCGCTGGCATTGATCGGCGCGACGTTATTTGCACCGAATGGTAATGCGATAGGGTCGCGGTCCGGGGCACGGAATGGACGCAGACGCCACGCGCAGCCAGCTTGCCGCCGCCCTCGTACGCGTCGCGGGCGGCGACCGCGCCGCGTTGCGCCTCGTTTATCAAGATACCTCTGCGAAGCTTTTCGGCGTCTGCCTTCGTATCTTGAAGGACCGCGGCGAGGCCGAGGACGTGCTGCAGGAGGTTTTTTTGACGGTGTGGCGCAAGGCCGCGAGCTTTGACCCCGGCCGGGCCAGCCCGATCACCTGGATGGTGGCGATCGCGCGCAACCGGGCGATCGACCGTTTGCGGGCAAGCGCCGTGAGCCGCCGCATGGAGCCAATCGAGTCCGCCGACGCCGTGAGCGACCCGGCGCCGGCTGCGGTCGAGCGCGTGGAGATGGCGCAGCAACACCAGCGCCTGTCCCGCTGTCTGGCGGAATTGGAAGCGCGCCACGCGAGCGCGATCCGCGCGGCATTCTTGGACGGCACCACGTACGAGGAGCTGGCCGCGAGCATGAGCGTGCCGCTCGGCACCATGAAGAGCTGGATTCGTCGCGGACTGTTGAAACTGAGAGCCTGTCTCGAAGCATGAGCACGGACGACACCTTAGATCCGGCTTCCGGTGGCAATCTGATCGCCGCCGAATACGTGCTGGGTGTGCTTGGCACGGAGGAGCGGCGCGAGGTCGAGCGCCGGCTGGCGCAAGAGCCGGCGCTTGCGGCCGAGGTGGCATTCTGGGAGGAGCGGCTGGGCGGGATCGCCGATGCCGTGGCGCCGGTCGCACCGCCGCCGCATGCATGGTCGCAGATCGAGGCCGCCATCGCCGCGGACGCCCGTCCGCAAGCCGCCGCCTCGCTATGGCAGAGCATCGCGTTCTGGCGCAGCTTCGCCATCGGCGCGGCAACGCTCGCGGCCGCCAGCATCGCGGCGCTGGCCTATATCGGGCTCGTGCCCACCTCGCGGCCGCCGCTGATGGCCACGCTCGCGGGCAGCAGCGGCCAACCCAATTTCGTTGCCGCCGTCACCGCGACCGGCAACAACCTGGTCGTGGTGCCCGCCGCGCTCCTGACCAACGATCCGCGCGCCATGGAGCTGTGGCTGATCCTGCCCGGACCCAACCAGCGCCCGCATTCGCTCGGCCTGATCCAGCCCGGACAGCCGATCCGGCTCACCATCCCGCCGGATCTCGCAGGCCAGCTCACGCCGGACGCGGCGCTCGCGGTGTCGCTCGAGCCGCCCGGCGGCTCGCCGACCGGCCAGCCGACCGGACCGGTCATCGCCAGCGGCAAACTGACGAATCTTTGACCGCCGCGCGATCGTCGCGGTCATCATCACACGGCCGTGAAGAATCCTGAGCCGGGCACGCTGCATCCGCGTTCCGCACGCCGCGTATCTCCACTCGCAAGCCGCTGGCGCGGCGCGACAGATGGAGAAACGACATGACCCTCAAACGCACGATCCTGCCGACGGCGGTCGCCGTCGCAGCGCTCAGCTTCGCCGCCGTCATGGCGGCCCCGGCGTTGGCGCAGATGAAGGAGCAGACCGTCACCGTCGGCGGCGCTCCGATGTACCCCTCGAAGAACATCATCCAGAACGCGGTGAACTCGAAAGACCACACCACGCTGGTCGCCGCGGTGAAGGCCGCCGGCCTGGTCGATACTCTGCAGGGACCTGGACCCTTCACCGTGTTCGCGCCGACCAACGCCGCGTTCGCGAAGTTGCCGGCCGGCACGGTCGACTCGCTGCTCAAGCCGCAGATGAAGGAGAAGCTGGTCGCGGTATTGACCTATCACGTGCTGCCCGGCCGGCATTCGGTCAAGGACTTGTGGGAGGCGTCCAACAAGAGCGGCGGCAAGGCCAAGTTCAAGACCGTCGAAGGTGAAGAACTCACGGTCGAGTTCAAGGGACAGGTACTGACCATCCGTGACTCCAAGGGCAATGCCTCCAAGGTCTCGATCCAGAACGTGTTCCAGTCAAACGGCGTCATCCACGTGATCGACAATGTGCTGATGCCGAGTTGATCCTCCCGTGGGCCGGTCGTCGCAGCTCCCGCCCACACACCTGCATCGATCGGCCCGAGCCCGTCGCGGAAACGCGGCGGGCTTTTTTATAGAGCGGTGGAGAGCGATCCTGATGCCTAGGGATCGACGCGCGAGGCTTGCATCTGCAGAGGCTGACCCAGGCCGGCCGCGTCCGGTTCGATCGCGCGCGACGGTGATCCCGGCTCATGATCCGGTAGGGGCGGGCCGGCATCGGCCTCTCCCCCGGCCAGGGCATCGCCCTTCGCCAGGTATTCGCGGGACATCTTGATCAGCCGGCTCGAAACTTCCTCGTCTGAGGCAATCAACGAAAGCCTCAGGCAGATGTCAGCTTGCCGGCGGAAATAGGCGCTGCTTGGCATTGCGGAGAACCCCTGGCTTTTTTTGCAACGCGATGCGGTCGGTACGGTTCCCGACAAACGACATCCCGGTGGTACTTTTTTGCACGGGACGCGCGGGAGCACTGGCGCCGATGCCCATTCCGCAATGGCCTCGGGCCTCAATCGGCCGTCGCGGTTTCCGGATACCGCCGGGCTATTTGGCGATGCCCATCGCATGCTCGAACGCCCGCCGGACCTCAGGGGGCTGGCCGTAGCAGTGCCGGAAGGCCCGCAGGCGCGCCTTCAACAGCGGGTATTTGTCGTGGTCCTCGAGCGTGATCCCTTCCACGCTTTCTTTTTTCTGGAAGAACGGCAGCTCGACGCAACGTGCGACGTTGGAGTTGCGGATGATGGCCTTGGGTTCCTGGCCCTGGGCGATGGCATCGAGATCGTCGAACAGGCGCTTGCGGATCATGGCGATGCCCATGTCGCTGGCGCCGATATTCTCCTTGGTGCGGTCGGCGATGCGGCCCTGCCCCACCCAGGCGCTGATGTCCTGGTTGATGACGTGGCTCGAAATCCAGCGGCCGTGCTCGTCCTTGATCGGGCTGACCCAGGTCGGGACCTTGTCCTGGACATAGGGCTCGCGCCCCTTCGGCACGCGCATGAAGAACCACGCCACGCTCAGCGTGTTCTCATCATCGACCGGCACGCGCCATTCGAAATGGTTGCCGAGATAGAAGCCGTTCGGCCACAGCGCGATCCGGCCCACGGTCCAATACGGATTGCGCTCGTCGGAGTCCTCGCGCACGCGCTTGTAAATAAAGCCGTAGTCGAACTCCTCGAACTTGAGCTTGAGATGCTTGCTGGCATAGGGACCGGTCTTGCCGCTCAGCCGAAGGGTCCAGTTGTCATGCATCCATTCGAAGTGCACGGGGTCGCAGGAGTTCTCCTGGCACTGAAACCAGTTGCAGGGGACGTCGGAGAGCACCACTTCGCGAAAGCCGTTCTCCCAGGTGAACGGCTCCCAGACCGGGAGCTCGGGCACCGGCTGGGGTCCCATATAGGTCCACAGCAGGCCGGCGCATTTCTTCACCGGATAAGCCTTGGTGCCGCAGCGCTCCTTGGCGCGCGAGCGCGGGTTGACGGTGTCGTCATAGGGCTGCTCGATGCAGCGGCCGGCCTCGTCCATGAGCCAGCCATGATAGTTGCAGCGGATGCCGGTCGGCTCAACGAAGCCATAGGCGAGGTCCGCGCGCCGGTGCGGGCAATGTCGGTCGAGCAGTCCGAACTGCCCGCCCAGGTCCTTGTAGAGCACGAGATCCTCGCCCATGAGACGAATGGGCTTGATCGGATTGGTGTCGAGTTCGCTGGCGCCGCCGATCGGCATCCAGTAGCGGCGCAGCAGCTCTCCCATCGGCGTTCCCGGACCCACCTGGGTGAGAAGGCGGTTTTTCTCAGGACTGAGCACGCGTCACCTCGCTGTAGTCTTGTTGCTGTTGCGTGAATCTTATTGGAAATCGGCAAGCCGGCAACGACGATTTGATGGCTCTCGCCACCGCTTTATCGCATGCTCGACCGCGTCATGGAACGCAGCCACAGGACATCGAACCCACGCCGCTTCTTGCACAAGCGCAACGCCTGCGTCGGCCGGACCGCGTTGGCGGCCGCCGTGCTGCTTGCACCCGCCCTCCCCGCGCGCACGCAGGATGGGGCAGCGCAACCGCCTTCGTGCGCGACCGCCCGATGACGAGTTCCGAATCCATTCCCCCGGTGCCCGACGCCCTCGCCGCGAAGCTGCGCGAGCTGGCTGGCAGGGATACCGTTGCCGGCGCGGCGGTGACGGTGGTGCGCGACGGTCAGGCCATCGGCTTCTGGAGCGTCGGCTATGCTTCGCTGCCGTTTCGCGTTCCGGTCACTGAGCGCACGCTGTTCCACCTCGGATCCGTGGGCAAGCACATCACCGCGCTCGCCGTCATGCAGCTTGTCGATGCGGGCTCGGTCGCGCTGGATGCTCCCGTCGGCGGCTACGTGCAGGGGCTGCCGGAGTCCTGGGCGGTCATCCCGGTGCGGCGCTTGCTCACCCATACTAGCGGCTTGCCGGACTACGGCCGGGTGGTCAGGGACTGGGACCGGCCGCAAGGCCGCGAACTGATCCTCAATGCCATCGGTACGATGCCGCCGTCGTTCGCGGCGGGCGAGGCCTGGGCCTACAGCAACACTAATTACGTGGTGCTGGGCTGGTTGATCGAGGCCATCAGCGGCCAGCCCTATGCCGACTACCTGCGCGACCGGCTGCTCGGGCCGGCGGCCTTGCCGGCTGCGCGGGTCGACAGCGCAGGCGACGTGATTGCGGATCGGGCCGAGCCCTACGAGTATGCGGACCGCCGCTTCGTGCATGCGGTGCAGCTGGAACGATCGGTCTCCGCCGCTGCCGACGGCGGCGCCCTGTTCTCCGGCCGCGACATCGCGCCCTGGTCGACGGCGCTCGCCGGCGAGCGCCTCGTGCGCCGCGCGCTCATGGCGCAGGCGACCACCGGAGCGCTGCTCACCACCGGGCGTCAAGTGCCGTACGGTTTCGGCTGGTTCGTGGAACGTACGGCCGGACATCACATGCAACGGCATGCCGGCAGGGTGCCGGGCTTCGGCGCCTTCCTGATGCACCTCGCCGGGCCGGGACTGTGGGTCGCGGCCACGGCGAACACGACACCGTCGCCGCCGCTGCTGCTCATGGCCCTCACCGCCGCGGAGGCGTTCTCGCCCGGCTCGACCTTCCTCAGCCTGCGGCCCGAGGGCGATGGCCGGGATGCCAGGACCTTGCGCACGCGCGCGGTCCTCGAGCGCGGCTCCGCGCCGCTGAACCCGGAATGGTTCGCGCCGGAGATGCAGGTGCTGCTGCGCGTTGGCGGAGAGGGATTCCAGGCAAGCTTGCCCGGCAGGTTACCGCCGCTCGATCGCCTCGAGCCGATTGAATCCTACCCCGTGCCGGGCGGCGGCCGCATGGTGCGCTATCGTGCGTCGCTCGGCGGCCACGTTGCGCACTATCTCTTCGGCTGGACCGTGGACGACCGTATTTTCTGGGCGTCGTAGGCACGACGCTGCGACGATTGCATCAACGAAACGTCAGACCACCAGCTTTCGGATCAGGTCGGCAGCAATTACAAACAGCAGCACGGTGTATATGCGTCGCAGCCAGGTCTCGCTGAGCATATGACCTACCCGTACGCCGACCGGAGCGGCGATCATGATCGTCGGCATCATCGCGGCGAAGATCGCGAGATCGACATAGCCCAGCGAGTACGAGGGCAGGCCGAGCGCGTGCCAGCCTCCCACGATGGCGCCGATGGTGGCGACCACGCCGCTCACCAGCCCGGTCGCCGACGAGACGGCGATCGCGGCCTGCATCTTCATGCTGAAAGCCTGCAAGATCGGCGTCGCCATCGTGCCGCCACCGGTCCCGGTCAGAGCCGCGAGGCAACCGATGGCCGAGGCCACGCCCAGCTTCTTCGCGCCCTGCGGCGGCGTGCGCGCGAACACCAGGCGATCCTTGAGGAAGCCCTCGTAGACGCCCACCGTCACCATGAAAGTCGCGAAGATCACCTGCAGCAGTTCGGTGGAGGCATAGGGCAGCAGCGCGGTCCCGACCAGGACGCCGATCAATATCCCGACCGCCCAGGTCCGGAAGAACGCCAGATCCAGGTTGCCCAGCGCGAGTTGCTTGCGGGTCGCAGCGATCGCGCTTGGCAGCACCAGCGCCATGGACGTTCCCACCGCCACATGCATCATCACCGATTGCGCCACGCCGAACAGCGGCAGCAGATAGACAAACAGCGGGATCCTGACGATGCCGCCGCCGATTCCGAACAGACCGGAGACGAACCCGGACCCCAGGCCGACCAGCGCGAATACGCCGATCCGCTCCACCACTCCATCCATCATGCGCTCCCGGGATCATGACCTCGTCGTGCTCCGCGCGAGAGCCGGTTGATTTCCACGGCAGCGCGTGTTGTGAAGCCGCGGCGACGCGCAATATACTCAAACCGCACCTGGGAAGTCTCCGATGGCCGAAGCCCGCACGCAAAGTCCCGCACTCAAACCGGTTGATTCGCTCGTCGTCGACGTCATCACCGACGACGTCAGCGACGCCTATGTCAGCAAGACCTTGTTCGCGGTCTCCGAGTTCACGAACGTCGTTCTTGCCGGCGCGAAGGTCATCTCGGGCGAGACGCTGCTGTGCGCGAACCTGGGCCTCGGCCTGCGGCTGGTGTCCGAGGCCGGCGGCGTCAGGCACACCCTGCTGTTCGACACCGGTCCGGAAGGCGCCATTTTCATGCGCAACTGCGCCAATCTCGGGCTCCGGCTGGGGGAGGTAGAGAGCATCGCCGTGAGCCACGGGCACTGGGATCACATGGCTGCGCTTCCGCGGGCGGTCGAGGCAATCGTGGAGGAGGGCGGGCAGGTCACCGTCCACGTCAATCCCGGCATGTTCAACGAGCGCGCGGTGCGCCTCAAGAGCGGCAAGGTCGTACCGGTTGCGGACGTCCCCTCCCCGGTCGCGCTGGAGAAGCTCGGCGCCCGCGTCGTCAACCGCCCGGACGCGCAGTTGCTGCTCGACGATCATTTCTATTACAGCGGCGAGATTCCGCGGGTGACGTCGTTCGAGAAGGGCCGCGTCGACCATCTCAGCCGCAGGAGTCCCGACGCGCCCTGGGAACCCGATCCGCTGCTCATGGACGAACGCATGCTGGTGGTGCATGTCCGCGATCTCGGCTTGATCGTGTTCAGCGCATGCTCCCACGCCGGCATCGTCAACGTGTGCATGCACACGCGAAATCTGTTTCCCGACATCCCGATCTACTGCGTGATGGGCGGGCTGCATCTCGGCGGTGTCATGGAACGGATCATTCCGGACACGGTGGAGGGACTGCGGCCGTTCCGGATCAATCACATCATCACCGGGCATTGCACCGGCTGGCGCGCGCTGCACGCGCTGGCCGACGCCTTCGGCGACGCCGTCAGCCAGTCCGCGGTCGGGACCAAATATACCTTCGATGCCGGCCACCACCTGTCGCTGTAAAACGATCCGCTGGCTCAGCCCAGAACCGCTGCAGCGCTTGAGCACATTCCTGTTCGGCGCGAGGGCCCGCTTGTCATGATTGGCGTTCCGCCCGCGTTTGCCGAAGACCGGTCCGAAGCGCGCCTGCCCGTGACCGTGATCACGGGCTTTCTCGGCAGCGGCAAGACCACGCTGGTGAAGCACATTCTCACCAACCAGCACGGACTGCGGACCGCCGTCATCGTCAACGAGTTCAGTGAGCTCGGCATCGACAGCGAGCTGATCGTCTCCGCCGACGACGACATGGTCGAGCTGGAGAACGGCTGCATCTGCTGCTCGATCAACAACAATTTCATGGATTCGATCTTCCGCATCCTCGCCCGCGACCGCAAGGTCGACTACCTCGTGGTCGAAACCACCGGGCTTGCCGATCCCTTGCCCGTGGTGCTGACATTCCTGCGCACCGAGTTCCGCGATCTGACACGGGTCGATTCCATCATCACGGTCGCGGACGCCGGCAGCTTCTGCCTCGACCTGTTCGAGAGCGAGGCTGCGCGCAATCAGCTGCGTTACGGCGACGTCATCCTGCTCAACAAGTGCGACCTGGTCGACGCGCAGCGGCTGCACACGCTCGAGGAGAGCATCCGAGGCATGAAGGAGGACGCGCGCATCATCCGCACCACGCAGTGCAGCCTGCCGCTCCCGCTCATCCTCAGCGTCGGCCTGTTCCAGTCGGATCGGTTCTTCGCCGCTCCGGAGCATCCGGAGGCCGGTCACGGCGAACACGACCATGCGGCGTCGCATCGGCACGCGCACGACCACGTGGTTGCCGACGGTTTTGAGTCGCTGTCCTTCCAGAGCGACCGGCCGTTCGCGGTCCACAAGTTTCAGGATTTTCTCAATCGGCTTCCTGAGAGTATTTATCGTGGCAAAGGCCTGCTGTGGATCGACGAGAGCGACAAGCGGCACATCTTTCATCTGGTGGCGAAGCGTTTCTCCCTGGACGAGAGCCGATGGGATGGACCGAGGACGAACAAGCTGGTGCTGATCGGCCGCAATCTGGACCGCGGACAACTGAGAGCGCAGCTCGAAGCCTGCCTCGCGCCGGTACACAGCGCTGTCGCCTCATGGTGAGGAGCGCCGCAAGGCGCGGCGCCAGCCGACCGGAACGCTTCGCCTCACACCACGTGTTCGGACGTCACGCCGCGGCAGTCCATCTCGTATTCGAGCTCGCGCACCGGCGGCCGCGCGTAGTGCCAGGTCAGTCCCGAACGCGCCGCGCCGCGCCGCACGATTTCATCGGCCAGGAACGGATGCAGGTCGTGGACGGTATAGACCTGCGTGGCCGTCGTGTCGGCCCAGGACAGGTCGAACGCCGCCAGCCGCCGCTCCATCTCGCCGAGAACGTAGCTGCCCTTCTCGCGCAAGGCGTCGGGGCTGGTTTCGCCGTGGCGGATGGTGCGCTCGCGGTAGCTCGCGCCGCCCTCCCGCGCCTCCGCGCTGCCGGAAATCACGAAGCTCGGCGCGGCGTCGGCGCTGGCGACGGTGAATGAAAACGCGTGGAACGAGGGCTCGGCGGGTGGATCGCCCTCGGGGCACACATTGCTGCGCGCGACCGGGTTGACCTTGCCGTCGAACAGGCCCCATTTCTGCAGCGTGACGACGTAGACCTCGTTGAAGGCGCGAAAGCCCTGCTCGGTGAACGGCGCGGGCGAGCGCAGCTCGCAGGCGCAGAACGACGTGAGCGGCCGGCCGGCTTCCTTGATATGGCGCTCCACATGCGCGAACCCTTCCCGCAGCGGCAGCGGCTCGCGGAAGCGCACGCGCGCGATCGCGTATCCCGGCGCGGCCGCGACGCCGCCCGAATATTGGAACACCGCCGGTATGAAGCGAAAGCCGCCGGCGGAAAAGTCCGCAGTACCCGCCATGTCGTTCTTCCCCCGCGCTGGCCGCAAACCTTGAACTTAGCTAGCCTTGAGTTTACTGCACGCCGAATTTGAAGTCGGCCTGTTTCACGTAATCCGGAAAGATCACCACCGGCTTGCCGCCCTGCAGCTGGAACACCGGCGGGTCGAGCGA
>Ga0207683_10002368_pt1 | contig 16471 bp, 20 predicted proteins | sample KBSM73metaG_FD_184333 | JGI IMG/M metagenome (GOLD analysis project Ga0207683, IMG submission 184333) | Miscanthus rhizosphere microbial communities from Kellogg Biological Station, Michigan, USA - KBS M7-3 metaG (SPAdes) (version 2) | ecosystem: Host-associated > Plants > Roots > Rhizosphere >... | reverse complement strand
CCAGACCTCCCAAACGAATCAAGTCCGTATGGAATCAGGATTGCCTTCGCGCAGCAGCAAAATTAATGAGTGTTGACCCTAGTATCCGCAGTGAGCCTAGTTTCCACACGCTTTCGAGATGGGGCGATGCAAAAATCGCCAAATCCTGAAGTCGTTCGAGCTTCTGAAGATTTACTGGCTCATCGACTTTCCAAGCTAATGAGAGAGAATCGAGCTTCGATAAGTGCTCAATCGCCGATGCGTTGCGAGAGTCGAGCATGTAACCTGCGCTTAGTCCTTGAAGTTCGGAGAGAGGTGTCAACAGTCCAAAATCCAAGCATTCTTTTTGTCGTGGTCCTCCCTTGGTATGAGCATGTACATACAAGTAGCGAAGTGCCTTCCGGTAACGAGCGACTACCTCTTCGAGTTGAGCCGGCCCGTCGAGTGACAAGCCAAATCCATACCTTGAGGTAACGTAGCGATAATCTTTTCCAAGAAGTTCTTGTGTAACCTCTGACATGAGAACGCGACCTTCTTTGATCGTTCCCATGATTTTCGACCGAGGCCGCCGCGCCGACTCGCGCGCGTCGAAGTCGTGGCGAACATACGTTCGGATGGCACCTTTATGCATGTGCGTTGTCCGGCTACTTCGTGCGCGACCGTGGTGGTTCCAATTGTGCACCTCAGTGGGATGACAGCCGCTATTCTTCCTTCGTCAGCGCGTATTTCTGCAGCAGCGGAAACTGCAGCGCCGCGAAGATGAAAGTGAGCGGCAGAACGCCGAACACCTTGAAGCTCACCCAGAAATCCGTCGTCTGCGTGCGCCACACGATCTCGTTCACCACCGCGAGCGCGAGGAAGAATGTCGCCCAGCGCAAGGTGAGCTTGCGCCAACCTTCGTCGGTCAACTCGAACACCGAATCGAACACGATCGCGAGCAGCGGCTTGTTGAACCACAGGCCGCCGAACAGCAGCACGGCGAACATCACGTAGATGATGGTCGGCTTCATCTTGATGAAGGTCTCGTCGTGCAGCACCAAGGTGAGGCCGCCGAACACCACGACGATCACCGCGGTCACCATCGCCATGATCGGCAGGTGCCGCGTCAGCGCGTAGGACACCGCGAGCGAGACGAGGATCGCCACCATGAACACCGCGGTGGCGACGAAGATGCCGGCCTTCTCGCCACCCACGGCTTCGGGCAGCAGCGGGCCGATGAACGGCAGGAACAGCGCCGGGCGCGCGTTCGCGAAAAAGAACAGGATCAGCGGCCCCATTTCGAGCGCGAGCTTGAGCAGGGGATTGAGCTGTTTCTTGGTGCTGTCGGGCATGGGGTGGATGTAGCGCGGCGGGAGTGGATTGTCATGCGGTGCCGGTGACGCACACTTAAAACTAGCCCTCGATCCCCGCAATCGCATTGGCGAAATCCCTCGCGGCGAACGGCGCGAGATCGTCCACGCCCTCCCCGACCCCGATGAAGTGCACCGGCAGCCTGTGTTTCGCCGCGAGCGCCACCAGAATGCCCCCGCGCGCGGTGCCGTCGAGCTTGGTCATCACGAGACCCGTCACGCCGGCGATGCGCGAGAACTCCGCCGCCTGCGACAGCGCGTTCTGCCCGACGGTCGCGTCGAGCACGAGCAGCACGGCGTGCGGCGCGGCGGGCTCGACCTTCTTGATCACGCGCACGACTTTCTCGAGCTCGGCCATCAACTCGGCCTTGTTCTGCAGCCGGCCCGCGGTATCGACGATCAGCACATCGGCGACGTCGCGGCGCGCCGCGGTCAAGGCCTCGAATGCGAGGCTCGCGGCATCCGCCCCCTGAGCGCTCGCAATCACGGTCGCGCCGGTGCGCTGGCCCCAGATCGTCAGCTGCTCGATCGCGGCGGCGCGGAACGTGTCGCCGGCTGCGAGCACGACCTTGCGGCCCTCGGTGCGGAAGCGCGCCGCGAGCTTGCCGATGGTGGTGGTCTTGCCCGACCCGTTCACGCCGACGACCAGAATGACGAACGGCTTGGCGGCCTCGTCGATCACCAGCGGCTTCGCGACCGGGCTGAGCACCTTCTCGACCTCCGCGGCGAGGATCGCTTTCACTTCGGTGTCGCTGACCTGCTTGTCGTAGCGTCCTTCGCCGATCGCGGCCGCGATGCGCGCGGCGGTATCGACGCCGAGGTCGGCGCGGATCAGCAGCTCCTCCAGTTCTTCGACGGTCTCGGCGTCAAGCTTGCGTTTCGACACGAGGTCGGAGATCGCACTGCCGATCGAGGCCGAGGTACGCTTCAGGCCGCCGGAGAGGCGCTGCCACCAGCTTTGTTTGGGGGTGTCATTCATGCTGCGCGCCGTGATAGCGGTTTAGGGATGGACGCGAAAGTGCAGCCCGCAAAGGTGTTCGATCCAAAGAACGCGACCGAGGCGGAAATCCTCGCGCGCGTGCTTTACCGCGACGGGCTGATGCTGGTGATCGACAAGCCGGCTGGTCTCTCGGTGCATCGCGGGCCGAAGGGCGGACCGAGCCTGGAAGACTGGTTCGACTCGTTGCGCTACGGCCTGCCGCGCGGGCCGGCGCTCGCGCATCGGCTCGACCGCGAGACCTCCGGCTGTCTCGTGCTCGGCCGCCATCGCAAGGCGCTCGCGCATTTGAGCCTGCTGTTCAAGCACCGCCGCGTCGGCAAGACCTACTGGGCGATCGTCGAGGGCGGACCGCAAGAGGATGAAGGCACCATCGACATGCCGCTCGGCCGGCTCGATCCGGAGTTCGGCTGGTGGATGAAGCCCGATCCGGACGGGCAGCCGGCGGTGACCAACTGGAAGGTGATGGGGCGTTCTTCTCATCCTCCCCCGCTTGCGGGGGAGGTCGCCGAGCGGAGCGAGGCGGGAGGGGGCCTGACCTGGCTCGCGCTCGAGCCGGTCACCGGCCGCACGCACCAGCTGCGCGTGCACTGCGCCGCAATGGGCTTCCCGATCTTCGGCGACGACATCTACGGCAACGAGGCAAGCCAGCGCCGCGCGCGCCAGATCAAGTTCGTGCCGCGCCTCGACGCGCCCGGCCTGCAGCTGCACGCGCGCGAGGTCGTCGTGCCGATCTCCAAGAACAAGGAACCGGTGCGCGTTGTCGCGCCCGTGCCGCAGCATTTGCGCGCACGGCTCTCCGCATGTGGCTGGAACGGCGAGTAGCCCGCCGGATCCGTCCACTAATAGATCGTCGCTTTCAGCCGCTCGGGATACGCCTTGTCGTATTCCTCGCCGCCGTGCTCGCCCTTGGTGATCGCGGCCAGGATCGTGCCGTTGCTCGGCAGGCTCTTGCGATCGATAAGGCGCGAGGGGTCCCACAGCTTCGAGCGGATGATCGCCTTGGAGCACTGGAAATAGACGCTCTCGACCGTGACGACGATCACGCTGCGCGGCGTCTTGCCGGCGAACACGAAGCTCTCGAGCAACGCCGGATCGGTCGAGATGCCGGCTCTACCGATCACGCGGATCGTCTCGCCGATGCCGGGGATGAGAAACAGCAGCGACACGCGTGGATCGCGCACGATGTTGCGCAGGCTGTCGATGCGGTTGTTGCCGCGCCGGTCCGGGATCATCAGCGTCTTCTCGTCGGCGACGCGCACGAAGCCCGGCTCGTCGCCGCGCGGCGAGCAGTCGACGCCTTCCGGGCCGTTGGTCGAGAGCGCGAAGAACGGCGCCGCCTCGATGAAGGCGCGGTACTCGGCGTTGACGTGATCGATCTCCTTCAGCACCGCGGCGCCGGAGGGCTGGCCGTAGATCGCTTCGAGTTGTTCGACGCTGGTGACGGTGTGATCGGACATCGCGGTCTCCGAATTTTCTGTGCGCATGATCTTATCCGAAAACCGGTGCCCATCCCGGATCAAGTCCGGGACAGGCATTTTCGGGATCATGCGCGGTCAAGCTGCCAACAGGTGCCGCCCATCGTGACCGGCGATCTTCAGATCGAGCATTTCACCCGGCTTTGTGGGTGCGGCAAGACGCACCGGCGTGAATTGCTCGGTGCGGCCGATCCCGTTCGACTCGGTCAGCACGCGCCGCCGCGCGCCGATCTCGCCATCGAGATGACGGCGCAGCGCTGCGTCGCCGTCCTGGCGCAGCAGGCGCGCGCGTTCCTTGCGCAGTGGATGCGGCACCGGCGGCATGCGCGCCGCCGGCGTTCCGGCACGCTCGGAGTAGGGAAACACATGCAGGTGGGTCAGCCCACATTCCGTAACGAGGTCGCGCGAGCGCGCGAACGCCTCGTCGGTTTCGGTCGGGAAGCCCGCGATGATGTCGGCACCGAACACGATGTCGGGGCGCAGGCGGCGCACTTGTGCGGCGAACGCAATCGCATCGGCACGCGTGTGACGCCGCTTCATGCGCTTTAAAATCAGGTCGTCGCCGTGCTGCAGCGAAAGATGCAGATGCGGCATCAGCCTCGGCTCGTCCGCGATGGCGTCCAGAAGGTCCGGGTCGGCTTCGACCGAATCGATCGACGAGATGCGCAGTCGTTCCAGCTCCGGCGCGTGCTTCAGGATCTGCCGCACCAGCTTTCCAAGCCGCGGCGTGCCCGGCAGGCCGGCGCCATAGCCCGTGATGTCGACGCCGGTCAGCACCACCTCGCGGTAGCCGTTCGCGGCGAGCTTGCGCACCTGCGCGACGACTTCGCCCATCGGCACCGAACGCGAGTTTCCGCGCCCGTAGGGGATGATGCAGAAGGTGCAGCGGTGGTCGCAGCCGTTCTGCACCTGGATGAACGCGCGCGCGTGTCCGTCGATCCCTTCGACCAGATGCAGCGCGGTGTCGCGCACCGCCATGATGTCGTTGACGCGGGTCTTTTCCTCGCTGCCGAGCCCGAAGGATTGCCAGAATCGTTCGCTGATCTTCTCTTCATTGCCGGCGACGAACGCGACCTCCGGCATGGCGGCGAAGGTCTGCGGCTCGGTCTGCGCCGCGCAGCCGGTGACGACGATGCGTGCGTCGGGGCGTTCGCGCTTGAGCCGGCGGATCGACTGGCGCGCCTGCCGCACCGCTTCGGCCGTCACCGCGCAGGTGTTCACCACCACGGCGTCCGCGATGCCGGCACCGCTCGCCGCGCTGCGGATCACTTCCGACTCGTAGGTGTTGAGCCGGCATCCGAAGGTGATGACGTCGATGCTCATGCGACGGCCGTGAACAATGACGGATCGAAGCGGCCCTCGAACTCGAACGCGACCGGGCCGGTCATCAGCACGTGATCGTCATCGCGCCATGCGATCTGCAGGTCGCCGCCCGGCAGCGTGACGGTCACGTCGCGGCCGGTCTTGCGCAGCCGCGCGGCCGCGACCGCCGCCGCGCACGCGGCCGAGCCGCAGGCCTTGGTCAGTCCAGCGCCGCGCTCCCAGGTGCGCACGACGATGTGCTCCTTCGACTGCACGGCGCAGAGCGAGATGTTGGCGCGCTCGGGGAAGATCGGATGGTTTTCCAGGAGCGGGCCTATTTTGGAGAGATCATAGGCCATCACGTCTTTTACCCAGAAGATCGCGTGCGGATTGCCCATGCTGAGCGCCGAGGGCGAATGCAGGATCGGGTCGTCGATCGGCCCGATCTGCAGTTCGATGCAGCGCGTATCGGCGAATTCCTCGGCGAGCGGGATCTGATCCCACGCAAAGCGCGGCTTGCCCATGTCGACGGTCGAGACCAGCGGCGCGGTTCCCTTCCAGCAATTGAGCAGGCCGGCCTGCGTCTCGAAGGTGAGCGTGTCCTTGCCGGTCTCGCGGAACATCAACTCGGCGACGCAGCGCATGCCGTTACCGCAGGCGCCCGCGGCTGAGCCGTCGCTGTTGTAGATGCGCACATAGGCGTCGGTGCCGCCGGTGTGCGGCGGGTAGAGCGCCATCATCTGGTCGTAGGGTGCCCCGGCGGGCTGCGCGGCGGCGCGCGCTTCGTCGGCCGGGATCGGCGCCGGCGCGGCGCGCATGTCCACCACCACGATCTCGTTGCCGAGACCGTTCATCTTCACGAAAGCGTGGTTGGCGAGCGCGCTCATTGGATGTTGGTTCCGCGCAAGGTTATATGGCGAAAGAACGGCGCGGCGCCAGCCGCTGCGCCTCAGCGCTGCCGGATTGGGCAGGCAGACGCGGCGCCAGCGTGATAGAATCGTGCCGAAACGGCCCTCGAACGGGAGACTGCAATGTTTGTGCGCCTTGCGGCGTTCGCCATGATCGCCATCGGACTGGCGGGGGCGCCAGCCACGGTCCTTGCCCAGACCGCGCCCGCGCCGGGCCAGGCGCGGCCCGCCGATCCGTTCGGCGAGGACGTGACGCTGGCGTCGAAGACCATCGTGTTCAGCAAGGGCTCGGCCAACTGGGATTCGGCCTTCGACACGCTGGTCGAGGCGTTCAAGAAGATCCACGAGGCGCTCGACAAGCAGGGCGTGAAGGCCTCCGGGCCCGCGATGACGATCTATACCGCGACCGACGACACCGGCTTCGAGTTCCAGGCCGGCATTCCGGTCGCCGAGGCGCCGAAGGGGCCGCTGCCGGAAGGCCTCGCGGTCGGAAACTCGCCGGACGGACGCGCGCTCAAGTTCATCCACCGCGGGTCATACGACGCGATGGACTCCACCTACGAGGCGATCACCAATCACCTCGACGAGAAGCGGCTCGAGGCGAAGGACCTGTTCGTCGAATATTACGTCACCGATCCGCTGACGACGCAGGAAGACAATCTGGTGATCGAGGTTTACGTCCCGGTGAAGTGACGGCGTAGCCGTCATCCCGGACGCGGCGCAGCCGCGAGCCGGGATCTCGAAAGGCTAGGCGATCGCCCGCGCTTCCACGTTCCAAACCTGCCCCGGCCTGAGCAGGCGAAACCGTTCCGGATCGATTCCCGCTTCGACGCGCGCCGTTTCCAGCGCCTGAACCGGCGCGTCGATCGCCTCGTCGGTGAGCTGGAACGTGCCGTAGTGATGGCCGAGCGCGAACTCCGCACCGCTCACCGTGAAGGCCCGCACCGCCTCGGCCGGGTTCATGTGCATGTCGCTCATGAACCAGCGCGGCTCGTAGGCGCCGACCGGCAGCACCGCGAGCCGGAACGGGCCGTAGCGGTCGCGCGCATCGCGGAAATGCTGGCCGTCGCCCCAGCCCGAATCGGCCACGTGATAGATGCGCCCCGCCGGGGTGTCGATCACGAACGAGGCCCACAGCGCCTTGTTGCGATCGGTCAACCCGCGCGCCGACCAGTGTCGCGTCGGCACCAGCGTGACGGCGACGCCGCGGCCGAGCTCAACACGATTGTGCCAGTCGTGCGGCTCGGCGCGGATGCCGGAGTCGTGATTTCTCATGATGGTGTCGTTGCCGAGCGGCGCGAGCACGCGCGGGCGGTGCGCAGCGTGAAGCCGCGACAGCGTCTCGACGTCGAGATGATCGTAGTGGCAATGCGAGACCAGCACGACGTCGATCGGCGGCAGCGCGTCGAACGCGATGCCCGGATCGTTGACGCGCTTCGGCCCCGCGAAGCTCACCGGCGAGACGCGCTGCGACCACACCGGATCGATCAGGATGTTCAGCCCTGAGGTCTGCAGCAGGAAGCTCGCGTGACCGACAAAGGAAATGCGCCACTCCGGCCCATCGACGCGCGCCGGCGGCCGGTCGCTGTAAGGGCTCGGCGCCCATTCGGGCCATTTCTGCCGGTTGCCTTCGCGATACCAGCGCCACTGATCGGCGAGAGTCCGCGCAGTGGGGCCGTTCAGGTCGAAGAAGCGCGTGCCGTCGAAATGATCCGAGACCGGGCCGTCGTAGTAGCGCGCCGTGGCGGAGTGCAGGCCGAATACGCCGGCGACTGCCCCGATCGAGGCAAATCCGGCGAGCAGTCGGCGGCGGGTGAAGAGGGGCATGGCGTCACGCAGGATCCGAGGCAGGGCTTACAAGGGACACTTGTTCATTGTGCGCCGCAGTTGCCAGTTCATCGTCCAAAGTGGCGAGCGCAATATCTTCGCGCCGCGCCAGCTCCAGATAGGCCGCGTCGTAGAACGTCAGGCGGTGCTTCCGCGCAAGCGCAAAGACATCGGCATCCGGCGGCGTCGGCGCGTGGCGTATCGCCATCCGCGCCAGCTTCTCAATTGCAAAGCCGGTTCGCTGCCCGGTCGACCTTCCTCGTCGTTCGCCGACCAGCATGATGTTGCGAACTTCAAACCACCAATGTGCGGGAACGATTGCTTCGTCGTCGTGAATTCGCAGCCAGGACCGCGAAGCGACCGGATGCGTTTCGTCGGGAAAGAACCAACAGGCCGCGACCGAAGCGTCGATGACGAACGGCACCGCTACTTCCGTCCCTGGTCGCGCCACGCCAGAATTTCCTCTGCCGTAACCGGAGGTGCGGTCTTTCGCATCTCTTCGATTTCTCTCATCGCACGGAGCGCGTCCTCGCGGCGGCTGGCAGCATGCGGCTTGAGGTCGGCGATCGGCCTGCCATGCCGCGTGATAATAATGGTTTCGCCGCGCTCAACCTCGTCGAGTAACTCGGCAAGCTGGGCTTTTGCCGTAGATGCTTGAATTTGCTTCATAATTTTTGACCGGTCAATTTAACTGGTCAATAGATAGGCTCGGGCTTCAGCCTCTGCAAGTGCACCTGTTGCGTTGACTATTCGCGGGCGTGGCCGTACTCGTCTGCCGCTCTCGCAAGAGACCGTAATGCCAATTCGCCGACCAGCCCCGGAGGCTGGCGGCCACCGCCCGACAGCGCGATGCGCCCTCGGGCGCGAAAGTGTTTTGTGAATGGCCGATGAGGCCGCGGAGACCGCATGTTCGACAGCCTGTCGGAACGGCTTGGTGGAATTCTCGATCGCCTGACGCGGCGCGGCGCGCTGACGGAGGCCGACGTCGATGCCGCGATGCGCGAGGTGCGCCGCGCGCTGCTTGAGGCGGACGTCGCGCTCGACGTGGTGCGCTCGTTCGTCGATCAGGTGAAGAAGCACGCCGTCGGCATCGCGGTGATCAAGTCGGTCACGCCGGGCCAGATGGTCGTGAAGCTGGTGCACGACCAGCTGATCGAGACGCTCGGCTCGAACGCCGATCCGATCGACCTCAACGCGCCGGCGCCGGTCGCCGTGATGATGGTCGGCCTGCAGGGCTCGGGTAAAACCACCACCACCGCCAAGATCGCGCGGCGCCTCTCCGAGCAGGGCAAGCGCAAGGTGCTGATGGCCTCGCTCGATACGCGCCGTCCGGCCGCGATGGAGCAGCTCGCGGCGCTCGGCCGGCAGGTGAGCGTCGATACGCTCCCCATCGTCGAGGGCCAGACGCCGCCGCAGATCGCGCGCCGCGCGCTCGAAGCCGGGCGCCTCGGCGGCTTCGATGTGGTGATGCTCGATACCGCGGGCCGCACCACGCTCGATGACGAGATGATGAACGAAGCAGCCAGCGTGAAGCAGGCCGCGAATCCGCATGAGGTGTTGCTGGTCGCCGATGCGCTGACCGGCCAGGACGCGGTCAATCTGGCGCGCTCGTTCGATGAGCGCGTCGGCTTGACCGGCATCGTGCTCACGCGCGTGGACGGCGACGGACGCGGCGGCGCCGCGCTCTCGATGCGCGCCGTCACCGGCAAGCCGATCAAGCTGATCGGTACCGGCGAAAAGCTCGACGCGCTGGAGGACTTCCATCCCTCGCGCATCGCCGACCGCATTCTCGGCATGGGCGATATCGTCTCGCTGGTCGAGAAGGCTGCGGCGACGATCGACGCCGAGAAGGCTGCGCGCGTCGCCGAGAAGATGCGCAAGGGCGCGTTCGATCTGGGCGATCTGCGCGAGCAGCTGGCGCAGATGCAGAGCATGGGCGGCATCGGCGGGTTGATGGGCATGATGCCGGGTATTGCGAAGATGAAGAACCAGATCGCATCCGCCAATCTCGACGAGAAAGTGCTGAAGCGGCAGATGGCGATCATCGACTCGATGACGCCGCGCGAGCGGCGCAATCCCGATCTGCTCAAGGCAAGCCGCAAGCGCCGCATCGCGTCCGGCTCCGGCACCAAGCCGGAGGACATCAACAAGCTGTTGAAAATGCATCGCGGCATGGCCGACATGATGAAGGCGATGAGCGGCGCGAAGCGCGGGCCAATGGCCGGTCTCGCGCAGATGATGGGCTTCGGCGGCGGCATGCCGAGCCCGGAAGAGATGGCAAAGCTCGCCGAGAAGATGCCCGGCGGATTGCCGCCCGGAATGCCCGGTGCGCCCCAGGGCATGCCGGGAAAGATGCCGGGCCTGCCGCCGAATTTCCCCGGAACGCTTCCCGGAGGCCTCTCCGGCCTGGGCCCGAAAATGCCCGGACTGGGCGGCTTTCCCGGCCTTGGGAAAAAGAAATAGCGAAATCGTCGAACAGATTCGAACAACGAAAGGAACTGCAATGTCTCTGAAAATCCGGATGGCCCGTGCGGGCACCAAGAAGCGTCCCGTCTATCACATCGTGATCGCCGACAGCCGCGCGCCGCGCGACGGCCGCTACATCGAGCGGCTCGGCTACTTCAATCCGCTGCTGGCGAAGGACAACCAGGACCGCCTCAAGCTCGACCTCGAGAAGGTGAAGGCGTGGATGGCGAAGGGTGCGACCCCGAGCGATCGCGTGTCGCGCTTCCTCGACGCGGCGGGGATCATGACGCGCGAGAAGCGCAACAATCCCGAGAAGGCGAAGCCGAAGAAGAAGGCGCAGGAGCGTGCGGCTGCGGCGGCGGCCGCTCCGGCAGAAGGCGCGGCCCCGGCCGCTGGTTGACCATGCTCCGCTCATTCCCGCGAAAGCGGGAATCCAGAATAAGTACCGACAAGCCGGCGCGATTGGCTCTGGGTCCCCGCTTTCGCGGGGACGAGCGGACGAGATGAACGCTCGTGTCCTCATCGCGCAGATCGGCGCCGCGCACGGTGTGCGCGGCGAGGTGCGGCTGAAGGCGTTCACCGAAGATCCGATGAGCGTCACTCGTTACGGTGCGCTCGAAACCGAGGATGGGGCGCGTCGTTTCGAGATCGAGGCGGTGCGGCCGGCGAAAGATGTGCTGGTCGCGCGGCTGAAGGGCGTCGCGGATCGCAATGCCGCCGAGGCGCTGACGAACGTCCGCCTCTATGTCGCGCGCGAAAAATTGCCGAAGCTGGCGGATGACGAGTTCTATTATGCGGATCTCGTCGGGCTTGCGGCGCACACCGCGAGCGGCGAAGCGTTCGGCACCGTGAAGGCCGTGCATAATTTCGGTGCCGGCGATCTGCTCGAGATCGAACCCGTGGGCGGTGGCGCGACGCTGCTGCTCACGTTCACCGAAGCGACCGTGCCGGCGATCGACCTTGCGGACCGCAAGCTCGTGGTCGCGCCTCCGGCGGATGTGTGAGCCATGTGGCGCGCGAGCGTGCTGACGATTTTTCCCGAGATGTTTCCCGGGCCACTGGGCTCAAGCCTCGCCGGCAAGGCGCTGGCGAAAGGCCTGTGGGCGCTCGACGCGGTCGATATCCGCGATCACGCGGCCGACAAGCACCGCACCGTGGACGATACGCCGGCCGGCGGCGGCCCCGGCATGGTGATGAAGGCCGACGTGCTGGCGCGTGCGATCGATGCCGCCGGTGAAGCTCGGCCGCGGCTTTTGATGTCGCCGCGCGGCGCGCCGTTGACGCAGCGGCGGGTCGTGGAGCTTGCCGCCGGGCCGGGCGCCATCGTGGTCTGCGGCCGGTTCGAGGGGGTGGACGAGCGGGTCATTTCGGCGCGCAGCCTGGAAGAGGTTTCGCTCGGCGATTTCGTGCTGTCGGGCGGCGAGGTCGCCGCGCTGGCGCTGATCGACGCCTGCGTGCGGCTGCTGCCTGGTGTGATGGGCAAGGAGGCCTCGGGCGCGGACGAGAGCTTTTCCGACGGGCTGCTCGAATACCCGCAATACACCCGGCCCGCAGTGTTCGAGGGCGCGGCGATCCCCGAAATCCTCATCTCCGGCGACCACGCCAAGGTCGCGGCCTGGCGCCGCCAGGAGGCGGAAAAGCTCACCCAAAGTCGCCGCCCGGACCTCTGGGCGGCGCGGATTAAGCCCCCGAAATCAAAGTCATGACGCCGGGGTGACAAGCCGGATTCTTTCCAGTAGAACCCCGCCCAATCCATTGAACCCGACCGCCAGAGCGCCCCGCGCGCGGCGCCGCCGCCGGAGAAGTCCCATGAACCTTTTGAAACAGCTCGAGCAAGAGCAGATCACCAAGCTCACCGCCAGCAAGGAAATTCCCGACTTCGGTCCGGGCGACACCGTGATCGTCAACGTGAAGGTGGTCGAGGGCGAGCGCTCGCGCCTGCAGGCCTATGAGGGCGTGTGCATCGCGCGCTCGGGCGGCGGCATCAACCAGAGCTTCACGGTGCGCAAGATTTCCTACGGCGAGGGCGTCGAGCGCGTGTTCCCGCTCTACTCGCCGATGGTGGACAGCATCAAGGTCGTGCGCCGCGGCAAGGTGCGCCGCGCGAAGCTCTATTACCTGCGCGGCTTGCGCGGCAAGAAGGCGCGCATCACCGAGAAGCAGTCTAACGTCGAAGCCGCCGGGTAAGTCTCCGCGTTGCTCCGGCCGAGCGCCGAGATCGTCCCGCGCGCCGGTCATTCCGGCGCGCTTTTCTTTGCGCGGTTAGGGTTTTATATCAGCGTCTAGAAGCCTTCAAAACCAACGAGCGTATCAGCATGTCAGGCCCCCGCACCCTCTACGACAAGATCTGGGACGACCACGTCGTCGATCAGCAGCCGGACGGGACCTGCCTGCTCTACATCGACCGCCATCTGGTGCACGAGGTGACGAGCCCGCAGGCGTTCGATGGCCTGCGCCTGTCGGGCCGCAAGGTGCGCGCGCCGGAGAAGACGCTCGCGGTGGTCGATCACAACATCCCGACCTCGGACCGCAACCTGCCCAATCCCGATCCGGAGAGCGCCGAGCAGATCCGCGTGATGGCGGAAAACGCGCGCGATTTCGGCATCGAGTATTTCGACGAACGCGACCGCCGCCAGGGCATCGTGCACATCATCGGTCCGGAGCAGGGCTTCACCTTGCCGGGCACCACGATCGTGTGCGGCGACAGCCACACCGCGACGCACGGCGCGTTCGGCGCGCTGGCGCATGGCATCGGCACATCTGAGGTCGAGCATGTGCTGGCGACACAGACGCTGATCCAGAAGAAGTCGAAGAACATGCGCGCGGTGGTCGACGGCAAGCTGCCGCCCGGCGTCACCGCGAAGGACATCATTCTGGCGATCATCGGCGAGATCGGCATGGCGGGCGGGACCGGCCACGTGATCGAGTACACCGGCGAGGCGATCCGCGCGCTCTCGATGGAAGGCCGCATGACGGTCTGCAACATGTCGATCGAGGGCGGCGCGCGCGCCGGCATGGTGGCGCCGGACGAGAAGACCTACGAATATTTGAAGGGCCGTCCCAAGGCGCCGAAGGCGGGCGCATGGGAAAACGCGATGCGCTACTGGGAGTCGCTGCAGTCCGACGAGGGCGCCGCGTTCGACACCGAGATCAAGCTCGATGCCGCCAAGCTCCCGCCGATCGTCACCTGGGGCACCAACCCCGGACAGGTGGTGTCGGTCACCGGCCGCGTGCCGACGCTGGAGGAGACCGACGAGCACAGTCGCGAGGGGCTGCAGCGCGCGCTCGCCTACATGGACTTCAAGGGCGGCGAGAAGATCACCGACATCAAGCTCGATCGCGTGTTCATCGGCTCATGCACCAACGGGCGCATCGAGGATCTGCGCGACGTCGCGCGCATCGCCGAAGGTCACAAGGTCAACGCCAATGTCTATGCGATGATCGTGCCGGGCTCCGGCATCGTGAAGGAGCAGGCCGAGGCCGAAGGCCTCGACAAGATCTTCAAGGCGGCGGGTTTCGACTGGCGCGAGCCGGGTTGCTCGATGTGCCTTGCGATGAACCCGGACAAGCTCGCGCCGGGCGAACGCTGCGCCTCGACTTCGAACCGCAACTTCGAGGGCCGTCAGGGCTACAAGGGCCGCACGCATCTGGTCTCGCCCGCGATGGCGGCGGCGGCGGCGATCGCCGGCAAGTTCGTCGACGTGCGCGAGTGGAAATAGCAGGAAAGAAGCAAGAACCCGCTCGTCCTGCCGAGGCAGGATCGAGCGGGCTTTGCATTAGCCGATCAACACATTAGCAGCCGATCAACCGATCGCTAGAACACCCGGAAGCCGAACGGGCCGACGCCGACGCCGATGCCCGGGCGATAGTAGCCGTACGGATACCCGTAGCCGCTGTAGTAACCGTAGCGCGGGCCGTAATAGCGGCGCGGTCCATAGTACCGGTAACCGTAATGACGGCCGCGCCAATAGCGGCGCTGGGCGCTTACGTCAGTCGTCTGCTGGACGTTGGTGTTCGTGACTCCGCCTTGCCGCTCGGCAGCATTCGCCTGCAGCGGAAGGCTTGCGGCTCCCACAAGGCCGAGAGCCGCGATACTCACGAGAATTTTCGACATGGTTCCTCTCCATCAGCCGCTCCTGATGACACAACGCCGCAACCCGCGAATCGTTGCCGGTTTGGAACTATCAGCGGGCGCGGACGGAACCAGGACTGCGGCGCGGAATGATGCAGCCGTGGCGCCAAGTGCGGTGACGCGCGCAGCGGTAACGATTGCTTGCGCACTTTCGCCTTCTTGACCGTTTCTCCTCAGCCGCGCACCCACCAGCAGCGCTGCCATGGCACGATCACCGCGCCGCCCGGGCGCCATTGCTGCACCAGCCTGAAGTCGCAGTCGCGATAGAGCAACAGGCGGCGGTCCGGAGTGACGCGCAGCCTCGCGCGCGGTCGCTGCGCCTGCGCCGACAACTCATTGGCCCGCGCGCCTTGCGGTGCCGGCCCGGCCTCGGCCGGGACGGAAACAAGCCCCAGCGCCAGCAGCCCCATCGCTACTTTGATCATGCGTACCCTCGAATTCCGGCCGATACGCTCCCGCATCATGGCTGCTGCGTCAACCGCTTGCCGTTGGCGCCGGAGCCTCACCAAGCCTATGCTTGGCCCCATGACACAACCGTCACACGAGCGCGACGAACCGCAGCGGCGGGAAGCGCTCGCCTCGCTGCGTGAGTTGAATGAACGCGACACCTTCGCGACTTCGGCGCTGGCGCGCACCGCGCGGCGCGCGGGCGATCATTTCGCCGCCAAAGACGCTGGCGAAGACCGCATCGAACGATGGGGCCGGCGGATCGGGCGAGGCTTGAGCCTCGCGGGCTTCGTGGCGCTCGCGGTCTATCTGTACCTGACGTATTTCCGATGAATGCTCCGGGCAATCAATCCGCGCCACCGCTCTGGCGACCGCTCAAGGCGCCCTCGCTCGCGGAGTTCGAGGTGATGGCAATCGAGGCATTCCGCCGCCTGCCGGATAATTTCCGCGCGCTGTGCTCGGATCTGGTCATCCGCATCGAGGACTTCCCGACCGACGAGGTGCTCGACCGGATGAACGCGAGCAGCGAGTTCGACCTGCTCGGGTTGTTCCAGGGCGTCGGACTGCCGTTTCGCTCCGAAAGCGCGCCGGTGCACATGCCGAACATGATCTGGCTTTATCGCCGCCCGATCCTCGACTACTGGGCCGAGCACGAGGATTCGCTGGGCGAGATCGTCACGCATGTGCTGGTGCACGAAATCGGGCATCACTTCGGCATGTCGGACGATGACATGGAAGCCATAGAGGCGAGCGTGGAGGACGATGCATGAAGATCGACGGCGCGTGCAGCTGCGGCAACATCAGGATCGAAGGCGAGGCCGACCCCGACAGCGTCAGCGTCTGCCACTGTACGGATTGCCAGAGCGCGAGCGGCACCGCGTTCCGCGTCTCGATCCCGGTCTCTGGCGCGACGTTCAAGATGACCGGACAGCCCACGATCTTCATCAAGACCACCGCCGAGAGCGGCAATCCGCGCGTGCAGGCGTTCTGCCCGACCTGCGGCTCGCCGATCTATTCGACCACGCCGGGCGAAGGGCAGCAGGCGATGTACATCGTGCGCGTCGGCATCCTGCGCCAGCGCGACCAGCTGATGCCGAAGCGGCAGATCTGGTGGCGCTCGGCGCGCGACTGGGTCACAGGACTCGACGGCATCCGCAAGGTCGAGAAGCAAACGTAGGGTTTCTGCGCCTCAGCCCAGGACCGCGTCGAGTTCCGCCGCAGCGCGGCGCCCGAAGAAGCGCTCGATCTGTTCGCGATCGAGCGACGGGCGGATGCGATGCGCCTCGCCGAGCATCGCACGCGCCTCGTCCAGGCGCGCGAGCCTGACCAAGGCCCATGCGGCGACGATGCGCGGCAGGAAAAACCCGCCGTCGCGGCGGCAGGCGATCTGCGCTTCGTCGAGCGCTTCCTCGAACCGGCCGGCACGGATCAGGCCGTCCGCGAGCAGAGAGCGGAAGAACCCGAGACGGAAATCCTGCGGGCTCTGGCGGATGCCGAGCCGCATGTTGCCGATGCCGGTCGCGTGCTCGCCGTCGCGCGTCTGCAGCACGCCGAGCGCGACGCGCGCCTGCGCATTGCTCGGGTCG
>Ga0207683_10002366_pt1 | contig 16474 bp, 14 predicted proteins | sample KBSM73metaG_FD_184333 | JGI IMG/M metagenome (GOLD analysis project Ga0207683, IMG submission 184333) | Miscanthus rhizosphere microbial communities from Kellogg Biological Station, Michigan, USA - KBS M7-3 metaG (SPAdes) (version 2) | ecosystem: Host-associated > Plants > Roots > Rhizosphere >... | reverse complement strand
GACCGAAACGATGCTTCCCGGCGCTGGCAGTTCGGCGATCGATCACGGCGATGCTGCCACGTGCAGCGACGCACCGGTCAGCGGCGTGGACCAGCGCGGCGTCACGCGTCCGCAAGGCGCCGAGTGCGACATCGGGGCGGTCGAATCGCGGATTCCGGATCGCATCTTCGCCGGCACCTTCGAGAGCACGCTGCCTGCGGATTGATGCGAACGAATTTCCATGCCTCGCCGCGACGCGCTGCAGTAAGATCCACGCTCGCGGCGCGGTCGTTCGGCTCTTGCGTCATTCGTCCAGGGGACGGGAACAAGTCATGATTGAAGCCCTCATTGGTGTCGCGGTAGGCGTCCTCACGATAGTCCTGGCACGGATCATTCGCGGACAGCGTTGGCTGTATGCGTTGGGTCTGCTCACTCTGCCAAGCCTGTACGCAATGTTTGCTCTGCAGGCCGGCGAGCGGGCTGTTGGCGTCAAGGAAATGATCTACGGACTTCCGTTTATCGTGGCCGGGCTGGTTTTCGCGTTCGTGAGTGTCCGTCACTCGGCAGTGATAGTCGGTGCATTCTGGATACTTCACGCGCTGTACGACCTGGTGCACAGTCGGTTCATTACAAACGATGGTGTTCCAGGCTGGTATCCCATCTTCTGTTTCTCGGTCGATGTTGTTGTCGGTGCATATCTGCTATGGCTGTCGCGGCGTGTCACCGATGCAAATCTTCGCCGGGCGTAGGTCGCGCCTTTGCCAATCCAGAAATTCGTGGCAGTTGAAGTTCTTGAAGACGAATATAATCATTCCAGCGACAACCTTTACGCCTTGGCCCTGAGCATGCGATCGTGACTCCGGCAGAATCCGACTACCTCTCGCATCTCGCAAACCTCTCGCTGTCATTCGTAGGTTTCTCGGCAGTGGTCGTCACGCTTCGCGGTGCCTTGGGAGGCAAGCTCTCCGATCGGCACCTCCGCCTTGTGCGCCTGTATATCGAAGGGGGCCTCCTGGTCACCCTGCTGGCCCTGGTTCCAGCGCTTCTGAACCTGCTCCATGTCCCTGACGCCGTCACGTGGCCGCTCTCGAGCGCAGCAGCCGCGTCGATCTTTTCTATTCTTCTCGTGATCCAGTTCCGCCGCCGCCGCGCAATCGAGCCGGGCCGGTTTCCCCTGTGGGTCGTAATCGTTTATGCCGTTTCGACGATCGCGGTTGCGGGTCTCTGGTTCAATGTCGCAGGGTTTCCGTTCCCGCCGAATGCGGGTCCTTACGCCATTGTCCTGACTTGGGCTCTTTGCATCTTCGGGTTCATTTTTGTTCGTACCATCGAGCTATTCCTGCATCACGAAGTCTGACTTGGCGCGGCGACTATCAGACGAGGCAGCCGTCGGTTTCCAAAGGATTCAGCCGAAACCTCAACCGTTCGAACGGATAATTCGACAACTTTTCGGGGAGCTGCTTTCAAGCCCCTCTCCCGCCGGGAAAGGGGTTGGGGTGAGGGTCGGGTCACGTATCAACGTTGATAAATGACTCGACCCTCATCCGGCGCTTCGCGCCACGTTCTCCCGGTGGGAGAAGGAAAACGATCGCCGCTGCAACAGGTAGGAACGCGCGGTTGGAGAATGTGGTGGGGATACGCTAGGACAGCTGCCCTTCCGAATCCCCATCGCAGACAGGTGGCTACCTGCTTCACGATGTTAAAGTGCGCGACTTCAATCGGGCACCTCAGGGATTCACGATGACTTCGACGTCTGCATCATTTGCGATCGGCACTCCGGGCCAGCCATGGGGCGCGGCGGAGAAGCGCGAGTGGCTTTCGCACCAGGCGCGCCGCCGCAGCTATGCCGATGAGGTGCTAGCCAGGATCGACGCATTGCGCGCGCGTTTCGACGTCAGCGAGTACGGAAAGATCGAGTACAGCGACGAACACTTCGCGCTGTTCGCGATTCGCAGCCGCGACTGGCGCGACGATCTACCTAACGTTCTCGTGACGGGCGGCGTGCACGGCTACGAGACGAGCGGCGTGCACGGCGCGCTTGAGTTCGTCGAACGGCACGCTGCGGAATTCGCCGGACGCGTGAACCTGCTCGTCGCGCCGTGCGTGAGCCCGTGGGCTTACGAACGCATCCACCGCTGGAATGCCGAGGCAATCGATCCGAATCGCTCGTTCCGGCAGGACAGTCCGGCGGCGGAATCGGCGGCGTTGATGCGGCTAGTCGCTCCGTTACGCGACCGCTTCCTCGTCCACATCGACCTGCACGAAACAACCGACAGCGACGAATCGGAGTTCCGCCCTGCCCTTGCGGCACGCGATGGCAAGGCGTTCGAACCTGGCGAGATTCCGGACGGCTTCTATCTGGTCGGCGATGCCGAGGATCCGCAGCCGCACTTCCAGCGGGCCGTGATCGCGGCGGTGGCGAAGGTCACGCACATCGCGCCGGCCGACGCAAAAGGCGAAATCATCGGCATGCAGGTCGTCTCGCCCGGCGTCATCAACTATCCGGTCAGGGAACTCGGCCTGTGCACGTCGATCACGAACGCGCGCTACCGCACGATCACCGAAGTCTATCCGGACAGTCCGCGCGCGACGCCGGAGCAGTGCAACGCCGCGCAAGTGGCGGCCGTGCGTGCGGCGGTCGACTTTGCGCTGCGCTGAGCGTAGTTGCACTCGGACTTCCTGTTGAGCCGCACAAGAAACGGGGCAGGTTCATTTACCGAACCGGGTTCCTTTTCCTGAACCGAACTCCTTTTCGCACGCGAGACCTGTCGCAAAATCTCCCTCTATGGCGTCAATTGAACAAGTGAAAAGCCGTGGAGGTGATATGACTGCGAACCTGATCCTGGATGCGTTTCGAACGAGGCGGCTCGCACGGCTCTTCGCCGGCATCGGGCTCGCCGCGGCAACTTGCTGCGCGTTCGGCCAGACCGGCGACCTCGTCGGACACAACGGCTTCGAACAGTGCTGGTCGAAAGCGTTGACGAAAGATTCCTTTCTGGAACTTCTGGCTGCCACGGTCGAGGGCACCGATTCCTGCATTCCTGCCGCGGTCGATGGCACGTGTGCGACGACAACCTGCACGGACGGCTCGCCGGGCTGCGCCGTCACCTTGCGTGCAGGCCAATACAGCTACGGCCAGATCCTCCCCGCAAACGGCCAGATGCTGGTCAACGCATCGACCGGATTCGACCCGTTCTCGATGCCTGTCGTCGTGCCGATCGTCGGGGCGTGCACGATGAACTTCCTCGACACGACGAATGTCACGATCCAGTCGCAGCTGTCGTACCTGCTTCAGGCGGACGGCAATTCGGGCTACACCACCAACGAATTGTTCGTAGGAGGGAGCACCGTCAGTGGATTGACCGCAGACAAGGTGTCGTTGACCGGCAACATCTCCTGTCAGCTGGCAAACTTCGGTCTCGGTTTATTTATTGGAACCCTGAACGACCAACTGGCGCAGACGTTTCCTGCCGCATACGCGCCCTCTGTCGGCGAGTCGCTCTGCCCGTTGCCTTAGGTGTGACTGCAAGAAATGGGGGTCACGGTCATTTGCCAGCATGACAGCGAGCCGCCGAAAAACAGGCTGCTGCAAACAGCGCTCGTGGGAGTCTCCTTCGGGTCGAGCTCTGCCTCTGGACGCAAGCCTTGGTGTCTTCTGCCCAAGCCGCGGCGTCAATCGAACCCGCCGTAAAAGATCTCGTCGTCGCATAATGATGCGTAATCCGGGGAGGAGTCGATGAACACCCTGCTGTGGTGCCTGCAAGTTCTTGGCGCACTCCTGTACGGAGCGTCCGGCGTCATGAAGGTCTTCATGTTCGACAAGATCAGTTCGGACGTTGCATCGTTCGGCGCGTTGCCAAAGCCTGTCTGGAAGACCCTCGGTATCCTCGAACTCGCGTGCGTCGTCGGGCTCATCGTCCCTGCGGCGCTCCATTGGCAGCCAATGTTGACTGTTCTTGCTGCCGCGCTACTCGCGGCCGAGAGCCTCGTATTCATCGCGGTGCACGTCAAGTACCGGGAGACCGCACCGATCATCATGAGCGCCGTGCTGGGCCTCGTCATGGCGTTCGTCGCCTATGGCCGCATGGCTCTCGCCCCAATCGTCTGACCGGCGCACAAGCAAAAAGAAGGGCCGGACATTTCGTCGAAAATGAGCCGACCCTTTCCGGCCTCGTCAACCTACGCAGCCCACGGCGGCACGAAGGGCGGTTGGCCCGCAATTACAGCCTGACCGCCGACGGGCAACACGACGACGGCTTCGAATGGTTCGCTGCCGGAGTTCGCCAGAGAAAAGTCCGTATCGGCAGGCAACACGAAAGCGCTGCCGGCGGCGAGCGCCATGGCGGAACCCCCGAGCATGACTTCCGCCGCTCCCGAAATTGCCACGAAGATTTCTTCCCTTGTTACCTGGTGAGTGCCCGCGTGCACCGTTCCGGGCGCCACGCTGATGCGCCAGACGGAGTTGTCCCGCGAGCCTCGGGTGGGCGACGCGAGGCCGGTGAACTGCACATTGCCGTACGCGAATACGGGGGCGGTGTTCGAATCGATGATGGTCATTGCCAGCTCCTGTCGTTAACGTCAAGAAACTTGACTATACTTGCGAATTCCGCAATAGTCAAGATACTTGACGTTATGACGACAACTCCCCTCATCGGCCACATCGGATTGCAACTCTGGCGCGCCAGCCAGCTCTGGCAGCAGCGCTTTGCCCGCGAAATGGTCGAGGCGGGTTACCCGTGGTATGCGGAAGCCCGGGCGGCCTTGATCCCGCACATCGACCGCGCCGGTACACGCCAGACGGAACTGACGGCGCGGGTCGGGCTGAGCAAGCAGGCCGTTCAGCAGCTGCTCGACGCCCTTGTCGAGGACGGCGTGCTCGAGCGCCGGCCGGATCCCGATGACGCGCGCGCGCGCCTCGTCTGCTTTACGCGCAAGGGCCTGGCGGTGCTGGCCGACGCGAATGAGGTCAAGAAGCGCATCCAGGGCGAGTACCAGCGGATTCTCGGCAAGGCCGAGTTCTCGCGTCTCGTCGCTGCGCTCGATCAGATCATTTCAGCGCGCGACGAAGCTGTAGATCAGGAAACGAAACGCCCGTAGCCGGAATCGTTGGACAAGTACACTTTTCGGAAACGGAGGTCATCGACGATTGCCTGATGGCCTCCCTACCCTTCGCGCATCACCAACTCGGCGAAACGATCGCGTCAGGCCGCGTTCGATTCACGCAGGGTGGCGTGCCTACGCGTCGAATCCGCCCAGAAACAAGCCGTCGCAGTTGTTGGTCCCGGTCGGATTGGCCCACCACGGGCCAAACCCGGTGGCCTCGTTCCAGGCGGGGTCGATCGACGGCTGCGAGGTCGTATCCAGAAGATTCGGACACAGACTCGCACGCGCCAAAACTGCAGGAGCCATCGGTACCGCTCCGGTCAGCTGGTTGTCGCCGACGTAGAAATCGTACAGCTCCAGGCCGGTCAGATCGGGAATGCTGCCGGTCAGGCGGTTGCCGTGAACATCGAAATACTGCGTACCGGTCAACTCGCTCAGCACCGGAATGCTACCGGTGAGGTCATTGTTGCTGGCGCCGAAGTAATACAAGTATGGGAACCCCGTCAGCGCCGGAAGAGATCCGGTCAGCTGGTTATCGTCGACGGCGACTAACGCCAACTCCGTCAATCCGGACAGCACGGGGATGGATCCCGTGAGCCGGTTGTCGTTGGCGAAAAGATATTGCAAGCCGACCGGATCGGTCAGATCAGGAAGGCTGCCAGTCAGCTGGTTCTCGCGGACATCGAGCAACGAGAGGCTGGTCAATCCGGTCAATGAGGGAATCGAACCGGTCAGATGGTTCGTGCCGACATCCAGGTGCTGGAAAGCGGTCAATCCGGCCAGGTCGGGAATGACGCCTGTCAGCTGGTTGCGAGGAACGCTGAAACCTCGCAGCTTGGGAATGCCGGCCAACTCGGGAATCGGTCCCGTGAGCTGGTTGTCGTCGGCGCTGAAATACTCCAGGTTGGCCATCCCGGCCAGTGCGGGAATGGATCCCGTGAGCTGATTGAGATAGATGGTGACGATGCGCAGGCTGGCCATGCCGCCCAACGCCGGAATGGAACCGGAAAGCAGGTTATTGTCGAGTTCGAGACTGTCCAAGGCAGTCAACCCGGTCAGGTCCGGAAGGGGCCCGTTCAAGTTGTTGTAGGACATGCTGATGTACACGACGTGGCTCGTGTTGTCTTCGGGCATCAGGTCTTGATCACAGGTGATCCCATACCAGGAGCACGCGTCGCCCGATCCCCAGCCGGTGCTGGTTGTCCAGTTCGCGCCGTCGGTCGAGTTGTAGATCGCCTGTAGTGTCGCGTACTCCGGGCCGCTGTTGAGGCCGGCCTCAGCGTGTTGGCAAGACAAAGCGAGCAAGCCTGCCGTGCCTACAAGGAGAAGACTCCGATAGGCACGTCGCAGCGCGTCGGCGCGTTCGGCAATGGCGTTGACGAGGGAACGGTGCGCGCACGGCGCACGCTGTCGAAATGGTGGAAACATGGGATTTTTCCTTTTGCGTAGGGTCACGGGTCGCGGCCCGGACGAGCCTTTCGTCTGATTCGGTGCAAGGCTCAATCCCGGACAACCGCCGGAATCGGGGGTAGACGGTCGACGCTAGCACGAACGCAACGAACAAAGATCATTTATCTTCGGAATGAATCGCCAACATGAATGTTCATGTGAGAAGGCCGCGAAAGAAATTGAACCTGCGAAATCGGCCTCAGGTCCTCGCGCCAACCTCGAAGCCACGTTTTTTCATTGCGCAATGCGTGAACTGCATTCGTATGCAGTGGCGGCGCAAGGACGCGTCCCGCACCGAAAAGGTGCCGGGCGACAGACCGTCCGCCGCTCCGACGCGGCCACTCGTCGGACAAAAGGTTGCGAGTCGTCGTTTCCATGAACCACGTCGCGTTTGCACTCAGGCGGCAAAATAGTATCGCCGGCCCGCTGCGTTCTGCCGCGGGATCGAATCGAATCGGAGTTTGTGGATGCTGACCGTGTTCAAGCGGCTGCTCGGCCAGAGCGATGCCGGCGCAACTCATGCCCTGCCGCCCGGGAAACTACGGTCGTTGCTTCGCCGCCATCGCCCCGGATTGATCGCGAATCTGCTGGACCAGCACAAGGAATTGCTTGCGCTGTTCTCCGATCTGGAGCGTGCTGCAGAAAAGGAAAACGCGAGCGCATGCCGGCAGGCGCTGCATCGTTTCGCGCGCATGCTCGAGCAGCACCTGGCGATCGAGAACCGCGAACTGTACGGCTACCTGTTGTCGCACCCGGGCCATGCCGACCCGGAGCACATGCCGCGCGTGCGCATGATGGCGACCGACATGATGCATGTCGGCCGAATCCTGCATCGCTTCGTCGCGGAACATTCGCGACCGTCGTTCACGCCGGAACAGCTGGCGCAACTGCGCCGCGACCTGCCAGCGATCGGCGAAGTGCTCGCCCATCGCATTCACGAAGAAGAAACCGTGCTGTATCCGCTGTACGTTCCGCGCTGAAGTTCGGCGAAACTCCCTCCCCGCAGGGTCATCGAATCGAGCCGAGATCCTTGGCCCGCTGGCGCAGCACGAACTTCTGGATCTTGCCGGTTGCGGTTTTCGGCAGCGGGCCGAACTCGACGCGCTTTGGAATCTTGAAGCCCGCCAAGCGCTCGCGGCAAAACGCGACGATCTCCTGCTCGCTGGCGGTGTGCCCTTCCTTTAGTTCGAGAAACGCGCAAGGCGTCTCACCCCACTTCTCGTCGGGTCGCGCCACGACCGCCGCGACCATGACCGCCGGATGTCGATGGAGCACGTCCTCGACTTCGAGCGACGATATGTTCTCGCCGCCGGAAATGATCACATCCTTGGAGCGATCCCTGATCTTGACGTAGCCGTCCGCCTGCACGACCGCGAGGTCGCCCGAATGGAACCAGCCGCCGACAAACGAATCGTGCGTCGCTCCGGGATTCTTCAGGTACCCCTTCATCGTGATGTTGCCGCGGAACATGATTTCGCCGATCGTCTCGCCGTCGGCCGGAATTGCTTGCATAGTCGATGGATCAAGCACGCGCATGTCTTCCTGGAGCAGGTACGCGACTCCTTGCCGGCTGTTGAGCTCAGCGCGCCGCTCGAGCGTCTCCTCACCCCAGGACACGTGCTTTGCGCACACGGCGGCTGGTCCGTAGGTTTCGGTCAGACCATACACATGGGTCAGATCGAAGCCCAGCCGCTCCATGCCTTCGATGACGCTCGACGGAGGCGCTGCGCCGGCGACGAGGCACTTGATCCCGGAGACACCCTGCTTCCACTCGGAAGGTGCATTGATCAACGTCGAGTGCACGATCGGCGCGCCGCAATAATGCGTGACAGCGTGCTCGCGCATCAGCGTGAATACCGCCTTGGCATCGACCTTGCGCAGGCATACGTTCGTACCGGCTGCGGCGGCGATCGTCCAGGGGAAACACCAGCCGTTGCAGTGGAACATCGGCAGTGTCCACAAATATACCGGGTGGCGCGGCATCGACCAATCGATGATGTTGTTGATCGCGTTGAGGCATGCGCCGCGGTGGTGATAGACGACACCCTTCGGGTTGCCCGTGGTCCCCGACGTGTAGTTCAGCGAAATGGCGTCCCACTCGTCCGCCGGAAGCTGCCAATCGTAGTCTGCATCGCCTTCGCCGAGAAACGCCTCGTATTCCTTTTCGCCGATGGATGTTCCTCCGGCATACAGCACGTCATCGACGTCGATCACGATGGGCTTTACCTTGACCAACGCCAGCGCCTTCTGCACGACGGCGGAGAACTCACTGTCGACGAACAGCACTCGGGCCTCGCCGTGCTCGAGCATGAACGCGATGGTCTCGGCGTCCAGGCGCGTGTTGAGCGTGTTGACGACGGCGCCGAGCATTGCCGGCGCGAAATGCAACTCGACCATCGCCGGCACGTTCGGCAGCATCGCGGCGACGGTGTCGCCGCGGCCGATGCCGCGCCGGGACAGCGCCGACGCCAGTTGCCGGCAGCGCCTGTAAACCTCGCCCCAGGTCAATCGCCGCTCGCCATGGATCGTGGCGACGTGGTCGGGGTACACGTACGCCGCCTTGCGCAGAAACGACAGCGGCGACAGCGCCACATGGTTGCCCGGATTCTTGTCGAGGTCTCTTTCAAAGGAGCTGTTCATCGTCGCCGTGTCCCTTGTCTTTGCTGCGGCGCCTGGGACCCTGATTCGAGAAGGTCCGTCACACGCCGCGAATCAACACCGTCGCAAGGTCGCCCTGGAAGATCCGTTCTGCAACGCGCCACCTCGCTGGCTACGTGAACGGCTTGAATCCGGTCCGCGTCTGCGATGGCGTGAATTCGATGATGTCGAAACGGGCGGCGCCTTCGCGTACGAATGGATCGCTCGCCATGATCGCTTCGAGACCTTCCCTGTCGATTCCGCGCGCCAGGATCACACCGCCCTTGCGCGGCACCTGGCGGCCCGAGGCAACAAACAATCCGGCGTCGTATTGCTGCTGCAGGAAGCGGACATGCTCCTTCATCAGGCGATCGATCTCGGCGAGAGCCTTCTGGTAAGTCAGCAATACGACGAACATGCGCCGGAGTCCAATGCTGCAAGAATGCAGCGCAAATGAAGCGCAGCGTCAGCCATTCGATAGTACCGTCGCTTTTTTTGCGGCGGCTCGATTGGCGATCAATCTCGCCAGCTGGTCGGGATCGATGGGTTTGGTGCAGTGGTGGTCGAATCCCGCCTCGAACGCGCGCCGGCGATCGTCATCCTGCCCCCATCCGGTGAGCGCGATCAGCTGGAGATTGGACGCCCACGGTTCGAGCCGGAGCGCGCGCGCCACGTCATGGCCGCTCAAATCGGGCATGCCGATGTCGAGGAGCGCCACGTCCGGGCGAAATGTCCTGGCCAGGGACAGAGCCGCATGGCCCAGATGCGCGACACGTACTTCGTGGCCCGACATTTCAAGAAGCAGTGAAAGGCTCTCCGCCGCATCGCGATTGTCATCTGCAATCAACACGCGTCGACGCTCGGATGACAGCAGCGGCGATGCCTGCGCCACGCCAGGCGACGTCGGCTGCTGCGCGGCTACCGGCATGCGTACGACGAATTCGCTGCCGTGGCCGAGACCCGCGCTGTGAACTTCGACCGTACCGCCGTGCAATTCCGCCAGGCCCTTGACCAGCGCCAATCCTATGCCGAGCCCGCCTTCGGAGCGACCCTCGGGTGCCTCGACCTGCGAGAACATCGTGAAGATCTTGCCGAGGGATTCCGGGGCGAGCCCGAGTCCATTGTCTTTCACCGATACGCGCAGCGTTTCAGCCTGCAGTATGGCCCGCACCTCGATGTGACTGCCGGGGTTGCTGTACTTGGCGGCGTTGATCAGCAGGTTCGACAGAATCTGTGCGAAGCGCAACGGATCCGCTTCGAGCGAAACGACCTCGGCCGGCAGGCTCACCGAGAGACGGTGATTCCTTTCGTCCAGTTTCGGGCGAGCCGCTTCGATCGCCGCGTCCAGGATATCGGACAGAGCGACCTGCGTCTTCTTGAGCCGCAGCTTGCCCTGGGTAATCCGCGCGATATCGAGCAGATCGTCGAGCAGCAAAGCCATGTGCCTCACCTGCCGCTCGATGATCGCCTGTGCCCTTTCCAATTGAACCGGCACCAGCTTGGGCGAGGCAAGGATCTGGGCTGCCGTGCGAATCGGCGCGAGGGGGTTGCGCAACTCGTGTGCCAGAGTCGCGAGAAATTCGTCCTTGCGCCGATCCTGCTCGCGGAGCTGATAGTTGAGCGTCGAGAGACGCTGCTGATCGAGCTTCTGTGCGGACACGTCGACAGTCACACCGTCGAAATGCGTCGGCGTCCCGTCGCTTGCGTAGTCGGTGCCGCCGAGCGCGCGGATCCACTTGATCGCGGCGCTGCCCGGGTGCGTGGTGCGGTAGACGATGTCGTACGGCGTTCGATTGCGAATCGACGCGGCTATCGCGTCCCTGGTCGCGGTGCGGTCGTCCTCGTGAATCCTTGCATAGAAGTCATCGATCGTGATGCGTGCGTCCGGCGGAAAAAAGAAGTGCTCCTTGACCCGCTCGTCCCACTGAAGCTCGTCGAATGGCAGGTCGCAGTACCAGAAGCCGATGCCCGACAGGCGAGTCGCATAGTCCAGGCGCGCGCGGTCCAGCGCGAGAGCGCGGTCGACCACGGCGCGGGACGTGACGTCGACGCCTTGCACAAGAACGCCGCAGACGGAACCATCGCTGTCGGTCATCGGTTGGTAGACGAAATCGAGGTAGCGTTCGCCGGTCGGTCCTTCGGGGGGCGTCGCGACTGAATAACGGGCCCCGGTGGCCGAGTACGGCTTGCCGGTTCGATAGACCTCGTCGAGCAAGGCGAGATAACCCTGCGACACGGATTCGGGAATCGCATCGGCAACCCTGCGGCCAATGACAGGCCGGTCGCCGACGAGTTTCAGGTAACCCGGATTTGCGAACTCGATTACGTGATCCGGGCCCTGGAGCACGGCGAGAAACGTCGGTGCCTGGTCGAACAGTTGCACGAAGCGCTGGAGTTGGGCGGACAGCCGCCGCTCGGCCAGCACTTGTTCGGTCGTCTCCGTGCAGATGACGAGCACACCGCCTACACCGTGCGCGAATTCCGGCTCATCGATCGGACCGAAGCTGTAGGTCCAGTACACATCCTGCAACGCGCCGTGGCGAATGATCGGCACGAGTTGATTTTCATGCCACGTCGCGCCCTCGCCGCGCATCACTTGCTCGATCTGCGGGCCGATAATCGGCCAGATCTCGTCCCAGGACTCGCGCCCGGGGGCGCCGAGCATCGACGGATGTTTTTCCGGACCGAGCGAGCGGGAGTAAGCGTCGTTATAGAAACAGATGTGTTCGTGACCCCAGAAGATGAATATCGGATGCTGCGTCGTGAGCAGGACGCGCACTGCCGTGCGCAGGCCGCGCGGCCACACGTCCGGATCGCCCAGCGGAGTGCGCGCCCACGGAAATGCTCGGATGCGCTCGCCCATCGCCCCGCCGCCGGCTAGAAAGTCCACTTTGGCACCCGGATCGGCTTGCACTTGTCCGCCCACTGCTCGTTACCCCGCTTCGATCATAGCAAACCACCGGTTGGCTGCTTCTCGTTCGGAAGTGCGGAGCCAGGCCATGATCGGCAACGACGCAGCCCGTATCGCTGTCCGTTCAGGAACACCGAGTAGGATGGCCGGTTACGAACGCGCATGCCCACCCGGCAAAGGAGACTGCGATCAGCGCCACGCCGCCCCCATCCGACGCACTGGTTTTCTTTGGGGCCACCGGCGACCTGGCCTACAAGAAGATCTTTCCCGCCCTGTACGCGCTGTGCCGGCAGGACGAATTCGACCTGCCCGTCATCGGCGTCGCGCATTCCGGCTGGGATTCGGCAAAGTTGCGCGAACGCGCGCGCGACAGCGTCGAGCACGCCGCAGCCGGCGACTCCGGTGTCGATGACGCGGCAATGGAGAAACTCGCGTCGCGTCTGCAATATGTCGACGGCGACTACAACGATCCGTCGACGTACGTCGCGCTGAAAAGGGTGCTCGGCCGCTCGCAGCGGCCATTGCACTATCTCGCGATACCGCCGAACCTGTTCGGCGTGGTGGTCCGCGGGTTGCAGCAGGGTGGCTGCTCGGATCAGGCGCGCATCGTCGTGGAAAAACCGTTCGGGCGCGACCTCGCGTCAGCGCGTGAATTGAACCGCATCCTGCACGAGGTCTTCCCCGAGTCGGCGATCTTCCGCATCGATCACTACCTCGGCAAGGAGGCCGTGCAGAATCTGCTGTACTTCCGCTTCGCCAACGCGTTCCTCGAGCCGGTCTGGAATCGCGACTGCGTGCGCGGCGTGCAGGTGACCATGGCCGAAGCATTCGGCGTCGAGGGCCGTGGAGCGTTCTACGACGGTGTCGGAGCGATTCGTGACGTGCTGCAGAATCACCTGCTTCAGGTCGTCGCTCTGCTCGCGATGGATGCGCCGATCGGCAGCGATCCGCAGTCGCTGCGCGCGGAGAAACTGCGCCTGTTTCGCGCGATGCGACCGGTCGCGCCTCGCGAGGTCGTGCGCGGCCAGTTCGACGGTTACCGCGACGAGCCGGGCGTGGCGGCGGATTCGGACGTCGAGACATTCGTCGCGTTGCGCCTGCACATCGACACCTGGCGCTGGGCGGGCGTGCCGTTCTGCATCCGCGCGGGAAAGAAGCTGCCGATCACGTGCACCGAAATCATGGTGGACATGCAGATGCCGCCGTTGCGGATTTTCGACGACGCGCCCGAGCAGTCGAATTACTTCCGCTTTCGCCTCGGCCCCGAAGTCGTCATCGCCGAGGGTGCGCGCGTCAAGCTGGCCGGCGACAGGATGATCGGCGAGCCGGTCGAACTGATAGCGCGCCATCATCCGCGGCCCGAGGAGTCGCCGTACGAACGCCTTCTCGGCGACGCGATCGGAGGCGACAACTCCCTTTTCACGAGCGACGAAGCCGTCGAGGCGGCGTGGGCCGTCGTCGATCGCGCGCTGAGTCACGAAGCGGCGGCGATCACCTATCAACCAGCAAGCTGGGGACCGGACGCGGCGGAGCACATCGTCCGTGACGGCCGCTGGCACGATCCGGCCGCCGAGGCCAGCGAACCGTGCTGAGTTGCCAATGATGGAACCAGGAGGTGCAACATGAATCCGACGCGGCAATTGCATGAACTCGGTCAGAGCCTGTGGCTCGACAACATCACGCGCACGCTGCTCGACAGCGGCGAACTCGCGCGCTACATCGCCGACTACTCGATCACCGGACTCACCTCGAACCCGAGCATCTTCGATGCCGCGATCGGCGAGAGTGACGCGTACGACGAGGCAATCCGCGCGAAGGCGGCGACGGGGCTCGGCGGCGAAAAGCTGTTCACCGAACTCGCGCTGGAAGACTTGCGCCGCGCCGCCGACCTGTTCCGGCCCGCATTCGATGCGAGCGCGGGCGTCGACGGCTGGGTGTCGATGGAGCTGTCGCCGCTGCTCGCTGCCGACACGCAGGGATCGATCTCCGCGGCGCGCGAGATTCACCGCCAGGCGCGCCGCGAGAACCTGTTCGTGAAGATCCCCGGAACGCCGCAAGGCATACCCGCAATCGAGGAATCCATTTTCCAGGGCACGCCGATCAACGTGACGCTGCTGTTTTCCTGCGAGCAATATCTCGCCGCAGCCGAAGCATATTTGCGCGGCATCGAGCGACGCATCGAGACCGGGCTCGACCCGCGCATCGCATCGGTGGCGTCACTGTTCATCAGCCGCTGGGACGTGGCAGCAAACAAGCAACTGCCGGACGAATTGCACAATCGGCTCGGCATCGCCGTAGGGCAGCAGACCTACCGTGCCTATCGCACGCTGTCGGAGTCGCCGCGCTGGAGGAAGCTGGCCGCCGCAGGCGCGCCGTTGCAGCGGCTTCTATGGGCAAGCACCGGCACGAAGGATCCTGCCGCGCCCGACACTCTCTACGTCACCGCGTTCGCGGCGCCCGACACGATCAATACGCTGCCGGAAAAGACGCTGCGCGCATTTGCCGAACACGGCGAACTGGGCGGCGCTATGGCGGACGATGGCGGCGATGCCGACGAAGTCATCGCGAACATTGCCGGCGCGGGCGTCGATGTCAACGCGCTTGCGACGAAGCTGCAGGAAGACGGTGCACAGGCGTTCGTCAAGTCGTGGGGGCAGCTGCTGCAGCGCATCGCCGACAAGGCCGGCCGAGGCGCCGCGGCAAACGAGGCGCCGCAGCAGCGCCGGACAGGGACCGGCGCATGAGCCAGAAGGTCAGCCCGCTCGCCGGCAAGCCCGCGCCGAAATCCATCCTTGTCGATGTCGCAAAACTGCTCACCGCGTACGCGGACCTCAGGCCCGACGCCACGGTTCCCGAGCAGCGCGTGGCGTTCGGAACATCGGGCCACCGCGGCAGTTCCTTCGATCGCACATTCAACGAGTGGCACATCCTCGCGATCAGCCAGGCAATCTGCGACCACCGCCGTAGCCGCGGCATCGACGGTCCGTTGTTCATCGGCGCCGACACGCACGCGTTGTCGCAGCCGGCATTCGAGAACGCGCTCGAGGTGCTCGCCGCGAACGGCGTCGCGACGATGATTTCGGCAAACGGCGAATTCACGCCGACGCCGGCCATTTCGCATGCGATCCTCGTCCACAATCGTGTCCTCCAAAATCGCGGCCGCACGAGCGGGTTCGCCGACGGCATCGTGATCACGCCGTCGCACAATCCGCCTGCCGACGGCGGCTTCAAGTACAACCCGCCGAACGGCGGCGCTGCCGACACCGACATCACGAAATCGATCCAGGATCGCGCGAACGGATTGCTCGCCGACAACCTGCGCGAGGTGCTGCGCATGCCGTTCGCGCGGGCGCGCAAGGCGGCCACGACGCGCGAGCATGATTACCTCGACCGCTACGTAACCGATCTCGCCAGCGTGATCGACTTCGACGTGATCCGCGGCTCGGGCGTGCACCTCGGCGTCGATCCGCTCGGCGGCGCCGGCGTGCACTACTGGGCGCCGATCGCCGAGCGCTACCGGATCGACCTGACCGTCGTGAGCGCGGAAGTGGATCCGCAATTCGCGTTCATGACCGCCGACTGGGACGGCAGGATCCGCATGGATCCGTCGTCGCCATACGCGATGCGCCGCCTGATCGGACTCAAGGATGCCTACGACGTCGCGTTTGCGTGCGACACCGATCACGATCGCCACGGCGTCGTGACGCGCAGCGGCGGGCTGATGCCGGCGAACCATTACCTGTCGGTAATGATCGACTACCTGTATCGGCAGCGGCCGCAGTGGCGGCCGGACCTGGCCGTAGGCAAGACGCTCGTCAGCACTGCGCTGATCGACCGCGTCGCGAAGCGGCTCGGCCGCGAATTGTTCGAGGTGCCGGTCGGGTTCAAGTGGTTCTCGTCGGGACTGCACGACGGCACGCTCGGCTTCGCCTGCGAGGAGAGTGCCGGCGCCTCATTCCTGCGTCGCGATGGAACTGTATGGTCCTCCGACAAGGACGGACTCGCGCCGGCGCTGCTGGCCGCTGAAATAACGGCGCGGCAGGGCAAGGATCCTGCGCAGCTCTACGCGCAGCTGACGCGCGATCTCGGCGAGCCGTTTGCCGATCGTGTCGAAGCGGCCGCGACGCCGGCCCAGAAAGCCAAACTTGCGAGCCTCACGCCCGACCGGCTGTCGGGAGCGCTGCTCGCCGGCGAAAATATCGAACAGGTACTCGATCGAGCTCCGGCGAACGGCGCGTCGATAGGCGGCATCAAGGCGATCGCGGCCAGCGGCTGGTTCGCCGCGCGGCCGTCCGGTACCGAAGCGATCTACAAGATCTACGGCGAAAGCTTTAAAAGCCCGGAACACCTGCAGGACATCCTCGCGGAAGCGCAACGCATCGTCGACGCAGCGAT
>Ga0207683_10002365_pt1 | contig 16475 bp, 12 predicted proteins | sample KBSM73metaG_FD_184333 | JGI IMG/M metagenome (GOLD analysis project Ga0207683, IMG submission 184333) | Miscanthus rhizosphere microbial communities from Kellogg Biological Station, Michigan, USA - KBS M7-3 metaG (SPAdes) (version 2) | ecosystem: Host-associated > Plants > Roots > Rhizosphere >... | reverse complement strand
CCGCCGACCCGACCGGCATGGCCTGCACCGTCACCTCGGCCAACTCGGCCCACGGCTACCGGCTGATTACCACCTACATCACCGACCCGGCCCGCGACACCGTGCTGATGAGCACCCGGCTGCAGGCGCTGCCCGGGGCCGGCGCCAACCTGGGCCGCCTGCACCTGTACGCCCGGCTCGACGCCCACGTCAACGGCAACGGCGGCGGCGGGAGCGACAACGCGGGCGCCAACTCCGGCGTGGTGGACTCCAGCGGGGTTCCGGTCGTCTTCAGCACGAACACCGTCACCAACGCCGTCAACCGGGCCTACGCGGTGCCCACCTACATGGCCCTGGCCGCCACGTCCGCGGGGGTCGCGAGCGTCGGCTACGCAGGCACCGCCAGCGACGGCCTGACCCAGCTCGACAGCGCGCGTGCGCTCACTCCCTACACTTCGGCCCCCGGCGGCCACGTGGTGGCCACCGAGGACGTGACTCCGGGCGGCGGCCACCAGGTGACGCTCGCGCTGGGCTTCGGCCGGACCCAGGCCCAGTCAGTGTCGGTCGCCGAGGCGTCCCTAGCCCATCCGTTCGGCCTGACTGCGGCGAGTTACCTGCGCGGCTGGGTCAGCTACGATGCCAGCCTGCGGACGCCGCCGGGGAATCTGCGCGGCTCTTACTACCTGTCGGCGAACGTGCTGAAGGCGAGCGAGGACAAGACGTTCCCCGGCGCCATTGTCGCGTCCCTGGCCAGCCCGTGGGGCCAATCGGTGCAAGCGGGCGTGAACTCCGGAGGCAAGCCGTCGTACTTCGGCTCCTACCGTGAAGTGTTCGCCCGCGACCTGTACGAGGCGTTCACCGGGCTGCTGGCCGACGGGGACGTCGGCACGGCCCGGGCGGCGACCAGGTTCCTGTTCGACCGGCAGCAGCTGCCGGACGGGTCGATGCCGCGCAACTCACTGCTCAACGGCAAGGCCGCCCCGGACACCGGCGGCACCCAGCTGGACGAGGCCGCCTATCCGATCCTGATGGCGTACCTGGCTGGGCTCGGCGGTGACGCCGCCCTGTGGAAGGGCCACATCGAGCCGGCCGCGGACTTCCTGGTCGCCAACGGCCCGTCCGACGGCGTCGAGCGCTGGGAGGAGCAGTCCGGCTACTCGCCGTCCACGATCGCGGCCGAGATCGCCGGGCTGACCGCCGCGTCGGCCATTGCCGCCAGCCACGGTGACGCCGCCCGGGCCCGGCTCTACCAGGCCACCGCCGACGACTTCCAGCGGAACATCAAGTCCTGGACGGTGACGACTACCGGTCCGGACGCCCCGCGCTACTTCATCCGGCTGTCCAAGACCGGCGACCCGAACGCGGCCATCAGCTACAACCTCGGCAACGGCGGTCCCACCCTGGATCAGCGCACCGTCATCGACGGCGGCTTCCAGGAGCTGACCCGGCTGGGCGAACTCCCGGTCACCGACTCCGACGTCCAGGCCTCGCTAGGGGTGCTCGACAAGCAGATCGCGGTGTCTACCCCGAGCGGCACCGGCTACTACCGGTACGGCAACGATGCCGCCCAGGGCAGCGCCGACGGGTACGGCGACTGCTACCAGCCGAGCCAGACCACGTGCGCGCCCTCCGGCGCCCCCTGGCCGCCGACCGGTAAGGGGACCGGGCACCTGTGGCCCAACCTGTCCGGCGAGCGCGCCGAGTCCGACCTCGCCGCCGGTGACCGCCGCGACGCGCAGTCCCTGCTCCAGGCGATCATCAGCTTCTCCTCCGGCGTGGGCCTCGTGCCCGAGCAGGACTGGGAGAACCCGGACCTGCCGGCCTCGCCCTACGGCAGCGACCCGGCCACCGCCTCGATCGGGTTCACCAAGGGTAAAGCGGCCGGGTCGGCATCGCCGCTGACCTGGGCCCAGGCCCAGGAGGTGCGGCTGATTCTATCCCTGGCCGCGGGCCGCAACGTGGACACCCCGGCCGTCACCACGGCGCGCTACGTCACCGACGGGCCGCCAGGCTCGCTGCCGGTAACCATCACCGCGCCGGCCAACGGCAGCACGCTGGCCGTGACGTCCACCACCGTGACCGGGAAGACCGCGCCGGGAGCGACGGTGACGATCGCGTCGGCCGACACCACGACCGGGGCCCCGGCCGCGGTGACCAGCACGACCGCGGCGTCCGACGGGACGTTCTCGGCGACCGTGCCGGTCAGCTTCGGCAGCAACGCCCTCACCGTGACCGCCACCGCGAACGGGGGACGCAGCACCGGCTACGCCCAGGTCACCGTCACCAACGAGGGTGGCGGCAGCACCGTGCTCGACGTGACCGACCCCTCCGGCGACGACAACGGGCCCGGCACCTACCAGTACCCGACCGCCTCCGACTTCCACGCCGGAGCGTTCGACCTGACCAGGTTCCAGGTCCTCAGCGACGGCACCTTCTCCTACCTGCGCGCCACGCTGCGCAACCTCGACCCCACGTTCGGGCAGACCGACGGGGCGCAGTTGCTCGACGTCTACGTCCACGTGCCGGGGGCCGCGTCCACCTCCACACAGGCGGCGTTCGCCTCCCGCAACTACGCGATCGCGTCGGCCGGCGCCTGGAGCCAGCGGGTCGAGGTGCAGGGCTTCGCCTCGCCGGCCTGGGTCAACGCGGGTGGCGGCAGCGTGGGCACCGCGTTCGCGCTGGCCGTGCAGGCCGATAAGACGATCACCATCGCCCTGCCCGAGGCGCAGTTCGGCACCCCCGGGTCCGGCTGGGGCTTCAGCGTGGTGCTGACCGGCCAGGACGGGTTCAGCCCCGACCAGGCGCGCGGCTTCACCCCGACCCCGGGGGATTTCTCATTCGGAGTGTGCGCGTCCGGCGGAACCGCGCCGGTCTGCTCGGCCGACCCGAACACCGTGCCCAAGGCCGTGGACGTGCTCACGCCGGCCGGCGTCTCCCAGGCCACCGAGCTCGACCCCACCCTCGGCCCCGTGATCATCCAGCCGGTGACCGTACCTTAGCCGTCAGCCCGCGCCATCCGCGGCGACGGACCAGGTGAGGTACGGAGGGTGGACGCGGGCGCAGATCGGGTTCCCCCGGGCGTCGGTCAGCCGGATCCGGGCGACGAGCGTGTGTCCCGGCCGCAAGGCCTGCTCGATGAGGCCGGGATCCACGTCGACCAGCCGCAGCTTGGCCCCGCGGAACACCTGCAGCGTCTCGTCGTCAATCAGGTCGCCCCAGATCAGCCCGAGGTGGCGGTCATCGCGGACGCCGCGCACGAACGGCCCGCCGAAGTCGAAGCCGTCCTCGTCCCGCCTGACCGTGACGGGCATCTCCCAGCGCGCCGCGGGCGCGTCCCCAGGCACCGGCTCGATGGCCATCCCGGGCTTGTTCGACATGGTCAGCGCGGGGCGGTCCTCGCTGCGGCCGCCCAGCGCGACGTAGATGTCCTGGTGGCCCGGTCCGTCCGGTTCCGGCCGGCAGGTGCGTCCGGGCAGCTCGGAGCCCTCGATCACCACGGTCATCGTCCCGGCCACGGCACCCGGCCGCCGGGCCGGACGCCGCGGCGGGGGCGGTGCCGTGTTCTCCTCGTAGGCGCGCCGCATCAGGCCGCGGACCTCCTCGTCGATGTCCTCGGGCCGCCTCAGCGCGATCCGCACCGTGGCGCCGCCGCCGCCGATGCCCTTGGCGCTCTGCAGCCGGCCACCCGGCTCGGCGTCGTCGAGGCGCAGGCCCAGGTCCACCCGGTCCTTCGTGGTCGCCCGCACCACGGCGAAGGTCCGGCGCGGGCAGACCAGGGACACGATGGTCCTGCGGGCCTGCACCGTCGCCGGGCCGAGCGCGGGCAGCAGGGCCAGCACCGCGTCCAGGATCGGCCGCAGCTGAGGCCGATCCGCGTACTGGCCCTCGATCAGCTCGACGGCCTCGGCGGTCAGGTAATCGGGGTAGCGGGCCTGCCCGGCCTCACCGGCCTGCGAGGCCTCACCGGCCTGCGAGGCCTCACCGGCCTGCGCGGCTCCGCCGGCCGACGCCCGGCGGCGTTCGGCCTCGTCCTTGAGCCTGGGCCAGCTCGGAAAGCCGTACTCGCGGGCCAGGGCCAGCTGAGCGGTTGACAGCGTGGTCTTCTCCGAGACCTGCCGCACCCGCCGGATGGCGCCGGCGTCGCCGCCGGCGGCGGCCCGGAGCAACTCGCGGGCCTGGCGGCGGAGCTGGGCCAGGTCGGGGTGATCGGGAAGCTGGGGCATGACACGTCTCTCCCTCAGAGCCGGGGCCCGCGTTCCTGACTCGACTGGAGACGGTCCTGCTGCCTGGCAAGGTGAATCTCCCGCAAGCGGAGGCGGACTCAGTCCTTCCCGCGGACCCGGCGGTGCCCTCCCGCACCAGTTCCAGCGTACAGGTATTCACTTTTCGGCGACAGGCGAGCAAAGTGGGGCGAGGAGGTGGGCGCCTTGGGTGACGCGATCGTGGGCGTGGTGGCGAACCCGCTCTCCGGTCGTGACATCCGCCGCCTGGTCACACAGGCCTCGGTGTTCCCGACGGCCGAGAAGGCCAACATGATCCAGCGCATGCTCACCGCGTTCGGCGCGGTCGGCGTGCACCGGGTGCTGCTCAGCACCGACCTCGGCGGTATCTCCGCCGCGGTGTTCCGCGCCCTCCAGCGCCGCCGTCACACCGACCCCCGCTGGCCCGAGGTCGAGTTCCTCGACGGCCAGCCGATCAGGCAGACCGCGCATGACACGGTGGACGCCGTCCGGCGCATGGTGACCGAGGGCGCCCGGGTCATCGTCTGCCTCGGCGGCGACGGCACCGCCCGGGTGGCCGCGTCCGCCGCGGGTGACGTACCGATGCTGGCCCTGTCGACGGGCACCAACAACGTGTTCCCCGCGGTCCGCGAGGCGACCATCGCGGGCCTGGCCGCGGGCCTGGTCGCCACCGGCGCGGTGCCCGCCGGCGACGCGACCAGCCGGGCCAAGCTGCTCGAGGTCCGGGCCGGGGGCCGGACCGAGACCGCGCTGGTCGACGTCGCGGTGTCCACCGAGCGCCACGTCGGGGCGCGCGCGGTCTGGGATCCGGCCACCGTGACGCAGTTGTTCTGTGCCTTCGCCGAACCCGACGCGATCGGCCTGTCCAGCGTCCTGGGCCAGCTCGCCCCGGTCGCACGGCACGAACCACACGGGGTCACGGCGCGGCTGTCCGCTGACGCGCCCCGGCAGGTGCTCGCCCCGATAGCACCGGGCCTGGTCGTGCCGGTGGGGGTGGGTGAGATCGAGCCGATGCATCCCGGCTCGGTGCACCGCGTCGACGCGCGGGCCGGCGTCATCGCCGTGGACGGCGAGCGCGAGCTGACCTTCGGGCCGGGCGAGGAGCCGGCCGTGCGGCTGCGGCCGGACGGGCCCCGCTGCGTGGACGTGCCCGCGGTGCTCACCGCGAGCGCCCGCCTCGGCCTGCTTGCCTCAATCCACCAAACCCAGGGAGGAGAACAATGACCGACACGGTTGAGCGGAAGACTCTGACCAGAGAGCACCTGCTGGACGTCTACCGGACGATGCGGACCATCCGCGAGTTCGAGGAACGGGTGCATGCGGAGTTCGCGACCGGCGAGATCCCCGGGTTCGTCCACCTGTACGCGGGCGAGGAGGCGTCGGCCGTCGGCGTCTGCAGCAACCTCGACGACCGGGACACCATCGCCAGCACCCACCGCGGGCACGGCCACTGCATCGCCCGGGGCGTGGACGTCGGCGAGATGATGGCCGAGATCTACGGCCGCAAGACCGGCAGCTGCCACGGCAAGGGCGGCTCCATGCACATCGCTGACCTGTCCAAGGGCATGCTCGGCGCCAACGGGATCGTCGGCGGCGGCCCGCCGCTGATCTGCGGGACGGCGCTGGCTGCCAAGCTCAAGGGCAACGGCGGCGTCAGCGTCGCGTTCTTCGGCGACGGCGGCAGCAACCAGGGCACCACGCTGGAGTCGATGAACCTGGCCTCCGTGTGGAACCTGCCGGCCATCTTCGTGGCCGAGAACAACGGGTACGCCGAGAGCACGTCCAGCACCTGGTCGGTGGCGAGCGACAACATCGCCGACCGGGCCGCCGGGTTCGGCATGCCGGGCGTCATCGTGGACGGGTTCGACTTCTTCGCGGTGCACGAGGCGGCCAGCGAGGCGATCGCCCGGGCCCGGGAGGGCGGCGGGCCGACGCTCATCGAGATGAAGTTCACCCGCTACTTCGGCCACTTCGAGGGCGACCAGCAGACCTACCGGGCCAGCGAGGTCGAGCACGCGCGGGCCGAACTCGATTGCCTCAAGCGCTTCGCCGACCGGGTGACCGAGACCGGCGAACTGGGGCGTCCGGACCTCGACGCGGTCGACGCCGAAGTCGGGGCGCTGATCGACCGGGTGGTCGGCGAGGCGAAGGCCGCGCCGCTGCCCACCGAGGCGGACCTGCTCACCGACGTCTACGTGCGCTACTGACGGGAGGCTCAGGCCATGGCACGGAACATCACCTACCGCGAGGCCCTGAACGAGGCGCTGGCCCAGGAAATGGAGCGCGACGAGACCGTCATCGTGATGGGCGAGGACAACGCCGGCGGAGCCGGGGCACCCGGTGACGACGACGCCTGGGGCGGCGTGCTCGGCGTGACCAAGGGGCTGTACCACAAGTTCCCCGGCCGGGTCCTTGACACCCCCATCTCGGAGTCGGCGTTCATCGGCGCCGCGATCGGCGCGGCCACGGCCGGGATGCGCCCGGTGGCCGAGCTGATGTTCGTCGACTTCATGGGCGTCTGCTTCGACCAGATCTACAACCAGGCCGCGAAATTCCGGTACATGTTCGGCGGCAAGGCGATCACCCCCGTGGTGATCCGCACCATGTACGGGGCCGGGCTGCGGGCCGCGGCCCAGCATTCCCAGTGCCTGTATCCGCTGTTCACCCACATCCCCGGGCTGAAGGTCGTCCTGCCCGCCACCCCGTACGACGCCAAGGGCATGATGATCCAGGCGATCAGGGACAACGACCCGGTGATGTTCTTCGAGCACAAGGCGCTCTACGACACCTCGGGCCCGGTGCCCGAGGAGAGCTACGTGGTTCCGTTCGGCGAGGCCAACGTGGTCCGCGAGGGCGGTGACGTCACGATCGTGACCCTGGGCCGGATGGTGCACACCTCGCTGGACGCGGCCGGGCAGCTCGCCGCGGACGGCGTGCAGTGCGAGGTCATCGACCTGCGCACCACCAGCCCGCTGGACGAGGACACCGTGCTGGAGAGCGTCGAGGGAACTGGCCGGCTGGTCGTGGTCGACGAGGCGCACCCCCGGTGCAACATCGCCACGGACATCTCGGCGCTGGTCGCCCGGAAGGCGTTCGGCTCGCTGCAGGCCCCGATCGAGATGGTGACCGCGCCGCATACCCCGGTGCCGTTCTCCAACGCGCTCGAGGACATCTATATCCCGGACGCGCAGCGCGTGGTGAACGCGGTCAAGACGGTGACCGGGTGGTCCCGTTGACCGATGACCGGATCGTCGCCGTGACGATGCCGAAGTGGGGCTTGTCGATGCAGCTCGGCAAGATCACCGCGTGGGCCGTCGCGGAGGGAGACGAGGTGCAGGCCGGCGACGACCTGGCGGACATAGAGACGGAGAAGATCACCGGCACGCTGGAGGCCGCCGACGCCGGGACCGTGCGCCGCATCATCGCCCGGGTCGGTGAGGACGTGCCGGTCAGCGGCACGATCGCGCTGATCGCCCCGGCCGAGGTCGGCGACGACGCCCTCGACGCCGCCGTGCTCGAGGCGCGCGCGGTGATCGACGCGGGCGTGCCCGACGACGCCGGCGGCGGCGCCGAGCTCCAGACGGCTGACGTCGGCGGGCGCAAGATCAGCTACGCCGGCGCTGGCCAGGACGGCGACGTGATCCTGCTGGTCCACGGGTACGGCGGCGACCGGAACTCCTGGCTGTTCCTGCAGGAGCCGATGGCCGCGAAGTACCGGGTGTACGCGCTGGACCTGCCCGGGCACGGTACCTCGGCCAAGGACGTCGGGGACGGCACGCTCGGCGTGCTGGCCGACGCCGTGACCGGCGTGCTCGACGCCCTCGGCGCCGGCCGCGCGCACCTGGTCGGCCACTCCATGGGCGGCGCCGTCGCGCTCGCGGTCGCCGCCCGCGACCCGGGCCGGATCGCCTCGCTCACGCTGATCGCGCCGACCGGTTTCGGCGCCGAGATCAACGCCGGGTACCTGCGCGGTTTCGCCGACGCCCAGACGCGGCGCGAGCTCAAGCCGGTCGCCGGCCAGCTCTTCGCCGACGAGAGCCTGGTCACCCGGCAGCTGGTGGACGACCTGCTCGCCTATAAGCGCCTGGACGGTGTGGACGAGTCCCTGCACACCCTGCTGGGCACGCTGCTGGACGGCGACGCTCAGCGCGGTGACTCGGCCGCCGCGCTCGCCGCGCTCGGCGACGCGATCCCGGTCACCGTGGTCTGGGGCCGTGCCGACCGGATCATCCCGGCGGCGCAGGCCGAGTCGGTGACCGGCGCGGTCCGCCACGTCATCGACGGCGCTGGGCACATGCCGCAGATGGAGCGTCCGGCCGAGGTACAGGCCGCGATCGAGGAAACCATCGCCCGGGCGGGCTGACGCCCGCCCCCTGCCGCCCCGCCCCTACTGCCCCGGCTCCCTGCCGCCTCGCCCCGCTTCGCGGCGCGCCGCATCCCACGTCATAGGGTGTGAATCGCTGTGATTCAGGCCCGTGATGCAAGGGGAGCGCCGTGGTGAACGTGGTGATTACCGGGGGAGCCGGGTTCCTGGGCTCGCGGCTGGCCAGGGAACTGCTGGCGGCAGGCACGCTCGACGTGGCCGGCGGCGGGGCCCGTCCGCTGTCCCGGGTGACGCTCATCGACCAGGCCCCGGTCCCGCCGGATCTGGCCGCCGACGAGCGGGTGACGGCGATCCAGGGCGACCTCGGCCAGCTGCTCGACCCGCTCACGAGCGGACCGGACACGCTATCCGGCGCCGACGTGGTCTTCCACCTGGCCGCGGCGGTCAGCGGTGAGTGCGAAACCGACTTCGACCTGGGCATCCGCGCTAACTTGCGCGCCACCGAGGCGCTGCTGGCGTCCGCCCGCGCGGTGGGCACCAGCCCGGTGGTGGTGTTCTCCAGCTCGCTGGCGGTCTTCGGTGGCTCCGAGGACCTCCCGCTTCCCGAGGTAGTCGACGACCAGACCCGGCCCAACCCGCAGACCAGCTACGGCGCGCAGAAGGCTATGAGCGAGCAGCTGCTGGCCGACTACACCAGGAAAGGATTCCTGCGCGGCCGCGCCCTGCGCCTGGTCAGCGTCAGCGTGCGCCCAGGACGGCCCAACGCGGCGGCGTCCGGCTTCATGTCCGGCGTCATCAGGGAGCCGCTGGCCGGACAGCGCGCCATCTGCCCGGTAACCCCGGAGACCGAAGTCGCGCTCGCCTCGCCGGCCAAGGCCATCGCCGGGCTCCTGAGCGCCGCCACGGCTAGCGACGAGGCGTGGGGCGGCCGAACCGCGGTCAACCTGCCCGCGCTCACCATTAGTCTCGCCGACATGTCGAGTGCCCTAGCCCGGGTAGCCGGTCCAGAGGTGAGCGCGCTGATCGAATGGGTGCCCGATCCGGACATCGCCCGGATGGTCGCCAGCTGGCCCGCCCGGGTCCGCGCCGACCGGGCGGCCCGGCTGGGCCTGACCCCCGACCCGGACTTCGACTCGATCATCAGGATGCACATGGCCGAGTCCCGGCCGGGGGGCAACGGCAGCCGCTGAATCAGACCGTGATCACGGCGTTGGGGCCGTGCTGGGCGTCGACGGTCTCGTCGTCGAACCAGACGCCGCCCTCGGCGAGGTACCGGAAGTGCAGAGTGCTCCCGGCCCGGACCGTTACCGCCGCGCTCCGGGTCTGGTTCGCGCGCTTCCGCATCGGATGGGTGTACGGGTTCCAGTCGTTGAAGTCCCCCACCACGGAGACCGCTCCGCCCGGGTCGTCGATGGGCAGGGCAAACGTGACGCGGACAGTGCCGTCACGGCCAGGCCTCGATGTCTTGATCACCTAACGCTCCACTCCTGCGATCAGCCAACCTAGTCGAGTTGATTATCTCGAATTTGTGTGCGTAGTCACTTACGTCGCGGCTCAGTGACACGGCGTGTCGCAAAGAGAGGTACCGAACGGGCCTGGCTTCTCGCCGCCCTACCGGTAGGAGTGCGCCTCGTCGGGGAAGGCGCCGCTGGTGACGTCGTCGGCGAAGGCGGTGGCCGCATCGGACAAGACGGTGGCCAGGTCGGCGTACTTCTTGACGAACTTGGCGGTCCGCGGCGACAGGCCGGCCATGTCCTGCCAGACCAGGACCTGGGCGTCGCAGCCCGGGCCGGCCCCGATGCCGACGGTGGGGATGGTCAGCGCCCCGGTTACCCGGGTGGCCAGCGCCTCGGGCACGCACTCGAGCACCACCGAGAACGCGCCCGCCGCCTGCAGCACCTTGGCGTCGTGCAGCAGGTGCTCGCCGTCCTCGCCGCGTCCCTGCACCCGGTAGCCGCCGAACGCGTTCACCGACTGCGGGGTCAGGCCCAGGTGCGCCATCACCGGGATGCCGGCCGCGACCAGCTCCTCGACCTGGCGGGCGACCCGCTCGCCGCCCTCGAGCTTGACCGCGTGCGCGCCGGTCTCCTTCAGGAACCGGGTCGCGGCGGCCAGCGCGGCACCGGGGGAGGCCTGGTAGGAGCCGAACGGCAGGTCGGCCACGACCAGCGCCCGGCGGGTGCCCCGCACCACCGCGGCGGTCAGCGGGATCAGGTCGTCGACGGTAACCGGGATGGTGGTGTCGTGCCCGTAGACCACCATCGCGGCGGAGTCGCCGACCAGCAGCACCGGGATCCCGGCCCGGTCGAAGATCCCGGCGGTGAGCGCGTCATACGCGGTGAGCATCGGCCACTTCTCGCCGCGGGCCTTCGCCGCGGCGATGTCGCGAACGGTCACCCGGCGGCCGGTGCTGGCTCCGCCATAGAGTGGTTCCGGCGTGGTCCGCGGTCCTGTCGCGGCCATGACTGCAGAAGTGTGCTGAGACATTGCTGTCGACCTCCGTGTCTCGTGTCGCCCCAGCGGCGTACCCGGACAGTTAGATGATGGCACGACTACCGGGCTGAGCGGTACAGCCGGAGGTTCTGGACGACCGAGGTTCTGGAAGACTAGGGCAATGGTTGATTTCGCCCACGTGGACGCCCTGGCGGCGGGCTATCACCGGCGCGGGGGGCAGCCCGGACTGGTGTACGGGATCGTGGCGGGCGGTGAGCTGGTGCACGCGGCCGGACTCGGCGAACGTCACCTCGGCGGACCGCCGCCGGACGCCGGCACGGTCTTCCGGATCGCGTCGATGACCAAGAGCTTTACCGCGTCCGCGATCTTGACCCTGCGCGACGATGGCCTGCTGAGGCTAGACGACCTGGCCGAGGAGTACGTCCCCGAGCTCCGCGACTGGCCGCCGGTCAGCCCGGACGCAGCGCGGATCTCCATCAGGCACCTGCTGACGATGACCGCGGGCTTCCCGACCGACGATCCGTGGGGCGACCGCCAGCAGGGCCTTCCGCTCCAGGACTTCTCGCACTTCCTCAGCAAGGGCGTGAGCTTCAACTGCGCGCCGGGCACCCGGTTCGAGTACTCCAACCTCGGCTACGCGATCCTGGGCCGGGTCATTACTGCCGTCACGGGCATGGCCTACCCGGACTACGTGCGGCACCGGCTGCTGAGGCCGCTGGGAATGACGCGCACCGGCTATGAGGTAGAGGAATTCGAGGTCCCGCGGCAGGCCGCCGGATCGGCGGGCGTGGCGCGCGGCTACCGGCGCTCGCCGGGCGGGTGGTCCGAGGTGGCATTCGACCCGGCCGGGGCGTTCGCCCCGATGGGCGGCGTCTTCAGCTGCGTGGGCGACCTCACTCGCTGGGTGGCGGGCTTTGCCGCCGCGTTCCCCCCCGGCCAGCACGGCGACCCGCACCCGGTCCGGCGGGCCAGCCGGCGCGAGATGCAGCTGCCGCAGGTCCTCACCGGCTGGGCCATCGCGTCCAGCTTCCCCGGAGACGGCGCCTCGTCATCGCCGGCCACCTACGGTTTCGGGCTGTTCGTCGACGAGCACCCGGCCCTGGGGCGGATCGTCAGCCACAGCGGCGGTTACCCCGGCTTCGGCAGCAACATGGCCTGGCATCCGGCCTCCGGGACCGGCGTGATCGCGCTGGGCAACAGCACCTACGCGGCGATGGCGCCGCTGGCCGCACGGCTGCTCGAGGCCGTCGTACGCCAGGATGGGCCGGCCGCCCACGGAAACAGCGTGGCCATTGCCTCGCCCGGCCCGTGGCCGGAGACGCTGGCCGCTCGCGAGGAGGTCAGCCAGCTGCTCAGGTCCTGGGACGACGCCAGGGCGCAGCGGCTGTTCTCGCCGAACGTGGCGATGGACGCGCCGTTTGAGGAGCGCCGGCGCAGGATCGCCCTGATCCGCGAGCGCATCGGGGACTTCGGCGACGACCCCGGGCGCCAGCCCGAGTTCGACACCCCCGCCCACTGCCGCTGGTGGCTGGCGGGGGAGCGGGGCACGGTCCAGGCGCAGATCCAGCTCAACCCGGAGCGGCCGCCCCGGGTGCAGTCGCTCACGCTGGCCGTGCCGCCCGCGGCGGGCTCGGCCCTGCGCGTCACGCTGGACGCCGTGGTCGGCTGGCTGAACAGCGGCGAGCGCGACTGGCCCCCGTCGATCCCGGTCGCCGACGGTGTGGACGCTGGCCTGATGGCCCGGCGCCTGCGGATGGCCGCCGTATGGGCGGGACCCTGCCGGGTCGGCGCCTTCAAGGCGGGCGACGGCGCCGTCTCGGCCGCGGCCGAACTCGTCGGCGAACACGCCACCATCACGCTGACCGTGGGTATCGACCCGGAAACCCGCATCCTCCGCCTAGCCGACGTAACCCCGTAAACCCCAAGATGTGACCTGGATCACGGGGGAAAGCCCCGCGATGCCTGAAATAGATTCCGATACGAGACCGTTCCGTATCGATAGATCCGAGGTCCGGAAGCTGCTGACGAAGACAACACAGGTCCAGGCCAGCACCTTCCCGGTCCGGTGCACAAGCTTCAAGTGATCCGGGAAAGGGACACATGGATTCGCAGAGCATCTACCGTCGTCGCTGGGTGATTCTCAGCGTGCTGATCGTCGGGCTGCTCGCCATCGTCATCGACAACACGGTCCTTAACGTGGCCATGAAGACTATCGCCGAGCCTGTCGGGGGCCTCGGCGCGAGTCAGAGTCAGCTCGAATGGGCCATCAACTCCTACACGCTGGTCTTCGCCGGCCTGCTCTTCACGTTCGGCGTCATCGGCGACAAGGTCGGTCGCAAGCGCATGCTCATGATCGGGCTCGCGCTGTTCGGAATCGCGTCGCTGCTGTCGGCTTACGCGCAGACGCCGGAGCAGCTGATCTTCGCGCGGGCCGCGATGGGCCTGGGCGGTGCCGCGGTCATGCCGCAGACGCTGTCCATCATCTCCAACGTCTTCGAACCGGCCGAACGGCCGCGCGCGATCGGCCTGTGGGCCACCGCGGTCGGCATCGGCATCGCCACCGGCCCGGTGCTCGGCGGCCTGCTGCTCGACCACTTCTGGTGGGGTTCGGTCTTCCTGATCAACGTGCCGGTGACCGTCGTGGGCATCATCGCCGCGGCGATCCTGGTGCCGGAATCCCGCAACCGCGAGGCCGGCGGGATCGACTACGTGGGCGTGCTGCTGTCCATCGCGGGCCTGGTGCTGCTGGTGTACGGCATCGTGCAGGGCGGCGACAGCGCCTCCTGGCTGCACCTGGGCGTGATCGGCCCGATCGTCGGCGGCCTGGCCGTCCTCGCCGTCTTCGCCTGGTACGAGGCGCGGATCCAGCATCCGTCGCTGGACGTTCGGCTGTTCCGTGACCGGCGGCTCTCCGCCTCGATCGGATCGCTCGGCCTGGTGTTCTTCGGCATGGGCGGCGTCTTCTTCTTCACCAGCTTCTACCTGCAGAACGTCCGGGGCTACACCCCGCTGGCGGCGGGCCTGCTGACCGTGCCGTTCGCGGCCGGGCAGCTGCTGATGTCGCCGCGCAGCGCCCGCATGGTCCAGCGGTACGGGGCCAAGGTGGTCGGCGCGACCGGCATGTTCGTCATGGCCGCCGCCATCGCGGGTTACGCCACCCTCGGCACGGACTCGCCGATCTGGATGCTCGGGGTGCTGTTCGCCATCCAGGGCGCGGCGATCGGGGTGAGCATGCCGGCCGCGACCGCCGCGGTGATGGACGTGCTGCCGCGCGAGCGGGCCGGCGCTGGCTCGGCGCTCACCAACACCGCCCGCCAGGTCGCGGTCGCGCTCAGCGTCGCCATCCTCGGCTCGATCCTGGCCCAGTTCTACCGGAACGCGCTCAGCCCGTCGCTGACCGCCCTGCCGGCCGCGGCGCGCAGCGCGGCGTCGTCCTCGATCACCGCCACCCAGGCGGTCGCGCAGCAGCTCGGCACGTCCGGGCGGTCGCTGCTCGGGCCGGCCAACGACGCGTTCGTGAGCTCGATGCGGATCACCACGCTGATCGCGGCGGTGCTCGCGCTCGCGGGCGGGTTCGTGGTGCTGCGCTGGATGCCAGGCAAGCCGGCGAAGGCCGCGGAGCCGGCCAAGGGCGCAGAGCCGGCGCTGGCCAGCGCCGACCCCTCCTACGAGGCCGAGCTTGCCATACTGGAAGAGCAGCACATGCTCGAGAGCTCACCGCGAGAGGGGTGACCCCCCATGCAGCCCGTGATCCTGGACCAGGCGTCCGGCACTGACACTGCGGGCACTGGCGCGGAGGCCGGGACGGCGGGAACCACCCGCCGGCCCGGCCGGCCGCGCAGCGAGCAGGCCGAACAGGCGATCATCGAGGCCACCCTCGACCTGTTCGCCGAGCAGGGATTCGAGGGCGTCTGCGTCGAGGCCGTCGCGTCCCGCGCCGGGGTCGGCAAGGCGACCATCTACCGCCGCTGGCCGAACAAGGAGGAGCTGCTGCTCGCCGCGCTCAGCTCGATGAAGTCACCGTTCCCCGAGCCCACTGGCAACGTCAGGGACGACCTGGTGGCGCAGATGACGGTGATGTGCGAGGACCGCGCCGACCCGAGGAAGGCACGCCGGTACGCGCTGCTGCTCGGCGAGGGCCAGAAGTACCCGCGGCTGATGCAGCGGTACAAGGAGACGGTGGTCGGGCCCCGGCACGACGCCATGCGGGAAGTCATCCGCCGCGGCATCGCGGCCGGCGAACTGCGGGCCGACACCGACGTCGAGATCGCGCTGCTCGCGCTGACCGGCACCGTCCTGGCCAAGGAGAAGGCCGCGGACGGCTCGCTGAACGGCGAATTCGCCGCCCGCATCGTGGACGAGCTGCTGCTCGGCCTAGCCGTCCGCTGACACCAGCGGGCTGACCTCTCGGGCCAGGAACCCGGCGAAGCGCTCGATGTCGGCGTCATCCTCGTCCGCGTTGACCGCCACGCAGGTCGCCCCGGCCGCGGCGTAGTCGCGGACCACGGCGGCGATGTCCGGCGCCGGACTGTCCGCCGGGGCGCTGATGAAGACGACCACCTCAGCCGGGCCGCGTCCCACGCCGCGCTGGCTGTGCAGGTGGCCGACCGACGCCCGGACCTCGTCCGGGCTGACGCCGCCCGGGATGATCACCCCGTCGGCGAGTTCTCCGGCCAGCGACACGGTCCGTGGCCGGATCCCGCCGGCGAGCAGCGGCGGCACCACGGCCGGCGGCCAGTCCAGGGCGACGGAGTCCAGGTTGACGTAACGGCCGCGGGTGGTCACCGTCTCCCCGTGCAGCAAGGCATACAGCGCGGCGGTGTACTCGCGCAACAGCGTCATCGGGGATTCGACCCTGGCGCCGGCCTGGCCCATCCAGTCCAGCACGCCGTGCCCGACGCCGGCTACCAGCCGCCCGGGGAACAGCCGGCTCACCGTGGCGAGTTCCATCGCGGTCAGCGCCACGTTGCGCAGCGGCACCGGCAGCAGCCCGATCCCCACCGTGACCCGGCTGGTCGCGGCCAGCATCGCGGTCGCGGTCGCGATACCGCTTTCTTTGAAGCAGTCCTCCCATACCCACAGTTCCGCCAGGCCGGCCGCGTCGGCGGCAGCCGCGACCGCGACGATCCGCTCCGGCGGTTGCGTGGGAGGAAAGATGGCAGCCAGCGTGACCACGAAGCCTCCTCGGTGAGAACCTCCCATGATCATGAAGGATCTGGTACGGCCTCCCGTACCAGATCCTTCGGGATCATGAAATTCGCCGCTATGACGGGCGCGGCTCGCGCCAGCGGTTGGTGATGGGCAACCGCCGGTCCCGGCCGAAGTTCTTCTGGCTGATCTTGGGCCCCGGCGGGTACTGCCGCCGCTTGTACTCGGCGGTGTCGACCAGCCGGACCACTCGCTCGACCAGATCCGGGTCGTGCCCGGCCTCGATCAGCTCGGCCGTGCCCATGTCCTTCTCGACATAATCGTCGAGC
>Ga0207683_10002359_pt1 | contig 16507 bp, 10 predicted proteins | sample KBSM73metaG_FD_184333 | JGI IMG/M metagenome (GOLD analysis project Ga0207683, IMG submission 184333) | Miscanthus rhizosphere microbial communities from Kellogg Biological Station, Michigan, USA - KBS M7-3 metaG (SPAdes) (version 2) | ecosystem: Host-associated > Plants > Roots > Rhizosphere >... | reverse complement strand
GACGCCCATGCCGCGCGCGTCGCGCTTGAGCTCGGCGTGACCGCGGCCGGTCGGACCGTCGCTCTCGAGAGAGAGGCGCTGTCCGTGACCATCGGCGCCTGTCGCGAGGTGCATCGTTGCGCGCTGCCCGGTGTGCGGTTCGAACGACTGCGCGTGGATGGTGCGCTCGCCCGTTTCGCTGGTCGTGACGAGCACGCGCTCGGCGCCGAATTCGATGTCGCGCCACGTGATCCGGAACGTGGCGGCGAGCTCCGTTAGCCCGCTGCCGCCCACGAGCGGCGGCGTCTGCGCGAACGCGTCCTCTGTGCCGCGCGCGGACGCCTCGACCGTCCCCAGCAGCGACGCGAGCTCCGGCGCTCCGAAATAGCGTCCGCGGGCCATGACGCCGGCGATCCGTTCGGTCTCGCGGACGTCGGCGAGCGGATTGCCGTCGACGAGCACGAGGTCGGCGCGCTTGCCGGCCGCGATCGTCCCGACGCCGGCATCACCGAGGAGCTCGGCCGCTCCGACCGACGCGGCGCGGAGTGCCTCGTAGGGGCGGAGGCCGGCGTGAACGAGCTGCGCGAGCTCCTCGTGCACGGAGTAACCCGGGACGACGAACGGATTCGCCGTGTCGGTTCCGACGAGCAACTTCACGTGGCCCGCGTGGAGCGCGGCGATGATGCGGTCGGCGAACGCGTTCGACCGTGCGTCGGCCGCGATCTGCTCCGGAGCGCGTTCGAGCTCGCCCTCCCAGATCGCGCGGTCGAAGCCGCCGACGTACTTCATCTCCGGACGCTCGAGCCGCCGTTTCAACGCGTCGGGGGCTTCGTTTTCGCTCATCACCACGCGCGTGGGGCATACCCAGGCTCCGCTCCGTCGGATGCGTTCGACGAGCGGCGCGAGCTTCGCATCGTCGATGAAATCGAGCTTCCGCGCCCGTGACGCACGATCGAATTTCCCTGCCACCGGCGAGTCGTCGGTCTGGAGCGCTTCGCTGAACGCCGTGAGGTGCTCGATCGTGCGCTGTCCGTCGTCGACCGCGCGCGGCAATCCCACGGCGCGCGGGACGTGTCCCACGACCGTGAGGCCGGCGCTCTTCGCGTCGGTCGTCAGGGCTTCGAACGCCGGCAGTGACAGGCCGCTGTAGACCTTCACGAAGTCGTAGCCGGCGGCCTTGTGCAGCGCGACCGCCGCCTTCGCCTCGGCCGCATCGTGCACGACGAGGCTTCCGTCGTGGGTCGGGTTCTCTCCGTCCACGATGGGTCCCGCGGTGACGATCGTGGGCCCGATGAGGGCGCCGTGCGCGACGCGCTCGCGCCACGCCACGTGCACCGGCGCTCCCCACATGTTGCGTACCGTCGTCACGCCGCGGGCTACGTAGAGGAGGAGATCCTCCTCGCGAACCAGGTGCGCGTGCATGTCGGCGAGCCCTGGCAGCAGGTACTTTCCGCGCGCATCGATGACCCGAGCGCGCGGCGGAACGGCGACCTCCGGAGAAGGCCCGACCTTCACGATCAGCCCGCCCCGGACGAGAACCGTCTGGTTCGCGAGGACCGTCTCCGTGTCGAGGGGCACGACGTTCGCGCCGACGAACGCGGTCGTGGAGTCCTCGTGCTCCGGAGCTCGAGGTCCGGACGCCGCACCGTCGGCGCAGCCCGCGATGGAGCACGCTACGAACACGACGAACGCGCGAACATGCATGCGTTGCTCGAACACGGGACCCGACATGCGCTTTGGTTAAAGCGTTCGAATGGCGCGACAAAGAGCGACAAAGAGCGACACTCTTGCGGCAGGACGCCCGATTGCGACGGGGCCGCGACCGCATTACTTGATCGGGTTGATCGAGGCGCGCGGTCGGCGCGTCTCGGCAAACCAATGGCCTGGGTCCGCACCTTCGAGCGGGCCACTCGAAGGAGTCTCATCATGCGCAATGTCATCAAGCACGGGTTGGTGTTCGCTTCTCTTCTCACGCTCGCGGGCAGCGCGGTCGCCTGCGGTGGCGAGGACAAGCCGGCGCAGGATCCATCGACGCTGCAGCCGCCTCCGGCGCCGGCGCCGCCGCCCGCACCGATGCCCGAGTCGAAGCCCGCCACGTCCGACACGAAGCCCGTCGACAGCTCGATGGGCGGCGGCACGGGCGCCGGCGCCGATACGACCGCGAAGCCCGCCGAGAAGCCCCTGACCGACGCGGAGATCGTGGCGGTCACGTCGACCGCGAACAACGGCGAGATCGACATGGCGAACCTCGCCACGAAGAGCGCGACCAGCGCCGACGTGAAGAACTTCGCGGCGATGATGATCACGCAGCACAAGGACATGGAGAGCAAGGGCAAGGCGCTCGCGGCCAAGGCGAAGATCACGCCGGCCGACAGCGATGCGTCGAACGCGCTGAAGAGCGACGTTCAGTCGACGATCTCTTCGCTGAAGACCCAGAAGGGCAAGGACTTCGACAAGGCGTACATGGACTCGCAGGTCAAAGCGCACCGCGACGTCCTCAACATGTTCGACAACAAGCTGCTCCCGAACGCGCAGAACGGCGACCTCAAGACGCTCCTCACGGACGGCCGCTCCCACGTCGCCGCGCACCTCGCGAAGGCCGAAGAGATCCAGAAGAAGCTCGACACCGGCGCAGCGTCGACGCCGGCGGGCGGCACCAAGTCGGGCACCGGCACGACCGCCCCGAAGAAGTAACCACGCCGACGACCGTGAGCATGCTCACGAGTTAGAGTCCTCCGGACTCGAAACCATGAGCATGCTTACGAGTTAGAGTCTTGCCGACTCGAGCTCGTGAGCATGCTCACGAATGTCGTTCTAGCTCGTGTAGAGCGGCTCGATCAGCGCGAAGCGCACGCTCGGCGCCAGCCGGTAGCGCGTCTTGCCGTGCTCGCCCGCGTCGCGGACGCGCTCGATGGCGGCCGGATCGCCCAGAAGGTCTCGAACGCGCGAGATGAGGACGCGCACGCGATGCTCGGCGTCCGCCGACTCGGGGCCCGGACCGCCTGCTGCTCGGAGGATCTCTTCGGCGCTGAGGCCTTCACGCGCCCGGCGCAGGAGCTGGACGACGAGCGGCTCGAGCGCGCGACGCCGCTCGAGCGACACCTCGCGGCCCTCGACGCGGAGCTGGTGCGTGATCGTATCGACCACGAGGTCCGCGCTCTCGACCGCCGCCGCGAGCTCGGTGGAGCGGACGCGCGTGACGCCGTTTGGCGTCGTCACGTAGATGAGCGTTTCGCCCTCGGGGAGCATATCGAGCTCGGACGAGTCGTCGGCCCCGCCGCCGACGACGCCCGCCGCCGCGAGGGCGCTGAGGCTCGGATACGAGTTACGCGAGGGAGGCGGGATGCTGGGATACGAGTTACGCGAGGGAGGCGGCATGCTCGTGCGGCCGCGGCCGTCGGTCGACGGCGGCGGCAGGCTCGGCGGCGCGACCCCGTTCTGCAGGATTGCGAGCATCTTCTCGGCGTAGCGAACGACGCGGCTGTCGCCGCTCTTGAGCGCCGTCTGCCACAGCGCGGCGCTGGGCTGACGATCCGGAAGCACCCAGCCGTGCCGATCGCCGGAGAGCGCGGCGCGCTCGCATGCGACGCGCGCGATCTCCGCGTCGCCGATGGCGAGCGCGCACCGCGCGATGACGAGATTGAGGGAGCCGGTGACGAACGCGTCCGGAAGGCGCTCGGCGTGTGCGATCGAGCTCTCGAGCGCCTCGGCCGGCGAACCGCAGGCCTCCAGGGTCCGCGCGCGCGTCGCGACGAGGTCCTGCTCGTCGATGGCGTCGACCTGGAACAGCTCCGAGCGGAGCTTGTCCGTCTTGGCGAGCCACTGCTTGGCGGCCTGCGCGCGACCGAGCATGGCGAGCGCCAGCGTCCGATGCCCGGCGAGCTGATACCGAAGCGTGGGCTGCTCGAGATCGCCGAGCGCGGCGTGCGCATCATCGAGCGCCTGGAGCGCGGCGAGCGGTCGATCGGCCGCGATCTCGACGATCGCCAGCACGTCGTACGCGTCGGCATGACGCCAGCCCGCGGCGATCTCGCCGGCGATCTGGCAGGCGGTCGAGGCGTTGTTGCGGGCGTCGTCGAACTGGCCGATTGACCCGAGCGCGATGGCGAGGTTGCCGTGCGCGCGCATCGCCGCGAGACCGCGCGCCGCCGAGCGTTGCAACGCGACGCTGTAGTGTTTCGCTGCGGTCCGCGGATCGGCGAGGCGCATCGCGAGGTGGCCGAGCGACATCGACACCGCGACGCGCCAGGCGCCGTCCTCGAGGCGCTCGGCGACGTGCTCGGCGAGGCGAAGCGCGGCCTGGGCCTGCTGCACGCGATTGAGCCGGAGCTCGAGCTGCGCGCTCGTCAGGTGCATGTCGAGCTGCTCGCGGAGCCCTGCGCCGCGCGGTGCGACGGTGAGCGCGCGCGAGGCCTGCCGCAGCTCGGCCTCTGCGTGATCGGCGCGCCCGTCGATCGTGCACAGGATGGCGCGCTCGATCGCGAGGCGCGCGGTGTCGAGCGGGTTCCACGACGAAGGCGAGCTCGGGAGCGAGGCCGCGAGCTCGCGCGCCTTGTCGACGCGTCCGGTCTCGCGATACGCGCGGAGCAAACGCACCGCCAGCGCGGGATCGAGCCGCGAACGGCCCGAGAGCATCTGCTCGGTCCACGCGACGAGGAACTGCGATTCGTCCGCCGCCGCGAGACGATCGAGGAGCTGCGTGACCGCGTGCATCGCCACCGTGTCGACGCCGGTGCCGCTCGGCATGGGAGGCGACGACAGACGATCGCCGTTGCTTCCCCCCATCGACGGCGGAGGAATGCTTCCGCGTGTCGAAGGCGGAGGACCCCCGCTCGGCCTCACCGACGGCGGAGGAACACTCGGCCGCGCGTCAGGGGCGCGCGGGGGAGGTTGGCTTCGCGTCGGCGTGACGACCGGAGGCGGCCCGGCAGGGGGCGGAATGGTGGGCAGGAAGGCGCGCCGCGCCATGGCGTGAATCATAGCGCGAGAAAGCTGAGGAACACCAGGGTCGGTGGGGGGCGGCAGCCTGGCCGGCGAACGACGCGCTGCGCCGCGCCACGCCGTCCCGGAACGGCGCCGGCGCCGGTCGACGACGCTTCGCCGCTCACGCCCTTTCTTGTAAGGTGCGCCCCGATGCACGCCGGGCCCGATCCTGCGATTTCCGACGAGCCGCCCCACGCCGAGGGCAGCGCGGCGAGGGCTGCCCTGAGCACCGGCGCCGACGCCGTGGCGCTCTACCGGCACATGGTGGCGCTGCGTCTCGTATCCGCTCGCATGGTCGACTTGCAGCGGAGCGAAAAGATCGCGTTCCACGCGTCGTGCCTCGGCGAAGAGGCGGTCATCGCCGCCGCCGCGCTGGCCGCCCGTCCGAACGATTGGGTGTTCCCGGGCGCACGCGAATGGGGCGCCGCGCTGGTGCGCGGGTTGCCCCTCGCCAACTACATGCATCATGCATTCGGCTCGAGCGCGGACGCCGCCAAGGGCCACTCCGCGCCCGACCATCCGCCCGCTCGCGCGTACCGCGTCGCCCCCGCGAGCGGCGTCGCCGGAGCGCACGTCCCGCAAGCCGTCGGCGCTGCGTGGGCGGCCAAGATCAAGAAGGAAGACGTCGCGACGATCGCCATCTTCGGCGAGGGGGCGAGCAGCTCGGGTGACTTCCACAACGCCGTCAACTTCGCCGGCGTCTTCAAGCCCGCGGTCGTCTTCGTGTGCCGCAACGACGGACGCGAGCGCTTCGCGTCGACCCGCGAGCGCGCCATCGCCTACGGTGTGGCGAGCGCCACGGTCGACGGCTCCGACGCGCTCGCCGTCCTCGCGGTCGTTCGCGCGGCGCTCGCACGCGCCGCGGAAGGGAAGGGCGCCACGCTCGTCGAGGCCATCACCCATCCCATCGCCTCCGGGTCACCTGCGCTCGCGCGCGTTCCGCAAGAAGCCTGGGCGCGCGGCGGCGTCGAGCTGCTCTCGCTCGATCACGGAGCGAACGTCGATCCGATCGTCCGCCTGCGACGCGTCCTCGAGAGCACGCAGCGCGAGAAGCTCCTCGAGAATGGCGCCGACGAGGCGATCGCACGCGAGGTCCGCGCCGCCGTCGACGCGGCCGTGAGCGACGCCGAGCGCGCCGGGCCGCCCGCCGCATCCACCATCTTCGATGACGTTTATGCCGAGGTGCCCGCGCATCTCCGCGTGCAGAAGGAGTCCTCGCCGTGGCGCAGATGAACCTCGTTCAGGCCATCAACGATGCGCTTCGCATCGAGATGAAGCGCGACGACCGCGTCGTCGTGATGGGCGAGGACGTCGGCCGCGTGGGAGGTGTCTTCCGTGTCACCGCCGGCCTCTGGGACGAGTTCGGCGACGACCGCGTCATCGACACGCCGCTCTCCGAGGGCGGCATCCTCGGCACCGCGATCGGCATGGCGCTCTACGGCCTCGTGCCGGTGCCGGAGATCCAATTCTCCGACTTCATCTTCCCCGGCTACGACCAGATCGTCAGCGAGCTGGCGAAGATGCGCTGGCGCTCCGGCGGCGAGTACGCGGCCAACATGGTCATCCGAACGCCGGTCGGCGGCGGCATCCGCGGCGGGCTCTATCACTCGCAGTCGCCCGAATCGCTCTTCATCCACGTCGCCGGCCTCAAGGTGGTGTGCCCGTCGAACCCGCACGACGCGAAGGGCCTGCTCCTCGCGTCGATCCGCGATCCGGATCCGGTCCTGTTCTTCGAACCGAAGCGCATCTATCGCGCGGCGCGCGGCGAGGTGCCCGAGGGCGACTACACGGTCGATCTCTCGAAGGCCTCCGTCGTTCGCGAGGTCAAGGAGAGCGACGCGCAGAAGGGTCGCGCCGTCACCATCCTCGCGTGGGGCGCCATGCTCTACGAGGCGATCTCCGCCGCCGAGCAGGCTGCCGAGCAGGGCATCGCGTGTGAGATCGTCGATCTCCGCACGCTGTGGCCGCTCGACGTCGAGACCATTGCGAACAGCGTGAAGAAGACGGGCCGCGTCATCGTCGTGCACGAAGCGCCCAAGACGTGCGGCTTCGGCGCCGAGCTCGTCGCGCTCGTCAACGAGCACTGCTTCACGAGCCTGGAAGCGCCGCCCGTGCGCGTCACCGGCTTCGATACCCCGTTCCCGTACACGCTCGAGATGGACTACTTGCCGCTCGCGCACCGCATTCTTCCGGCCATCGTCGAGACGGCCCGTTTCTGATCGGAGAGGTAACTCGCATGGCTCGCTGGGAATTCAAGCTGCCGGACATCGGCGAAGGCGTCACCGAGGGCGAGATCGTCAGCTGGCTCATCAAGGCCGGCGACATGGTCAAGGAAGACCAGCCGATGATCGAGGTGATGACGGACAAGGCGACCGTCACCATCACCTCGCCGAAGGCGGGCCGCGTCGTCGAGACGGTCGGTGCGCCGGGCACCGTCGTCGCCGTGCACTCCACGCTCGTGGTGTTCGAGCTCGACGGAAACGTCAGCGCCGCGGATGACCACAAGGCGGCAGCAGCGGGCAACGGTCACGCGAACGGTAACGGCCACGGCCACGCGAAGAGCGAGCCCGCCGCGACGGCGGTCGGCGACATCAAGGAGAACCTGCCAGGCATGGGCGCCGCGCGCTCGAGCACCGGCGGCGGAGCGATCAGCAGCAGTGGCGGAGGCGGCGGCCTCGCATCGGCGTACTTCAACGCGAAGCCCCTCGCGACTCCTGCCACGCGCAAGCTCGCGCGCGACATGGAGATCGATCTCCGCGCCGTTCCCCCTACCGGACCGCAGGGGCGCGTCACGAAGGTCGACGTCGAGTCGTTCGCGAAGGCTCCGCAGGCGAGCGGCGGGGCCGATGCACGCACGCAAGGGGTCGGCACGTCCGGCGCTGCGAAATCGGGCACGGGCACGGGCACAGGCACGTGGAGCAGCGGGCAGCCGCCGGTGAAGATCACGCCGCCCGCGCAGGGGGCTCACGGGCACGGACCGCTCGAGGAGCGCGTTCCGTTCGCAGGTGTAAGGCGGAAGATCGCCCAGAAGATGGCGCAGTCGGTCCACACCGCCGCGCACTTCACGTTCGTCGAGGAGTGCGACTGCACGCGGATCAAGGAGCTGCGCGCCCGCCTCAAGCCGTCGGCGGAGAAGCAGGGGGTGAAGCTCACGTTCCTGCCCTTCATCGTCAAGGCAGTCGTGGCGGCGCTCAAGAAGCGCCCCGTCCTGAACAGCGCGCTCGACGAGACCACCAACGAGCTCGTGTACCGGAAGTACTACAACATCGGGATCGCGGCCTCGACCGACGCCGGCCTCATCGTGCCGGTGGTCAAAGACGCCGACCGCCGCTCGCTGCTCGACGTGGCGCGCGAGATCGAGCGCGTCGCCACCGACGCGAAGAACGGCAAGTCGAAGATGGAGGACCTGCAGGGTTCCACCTTCACGATCACGTCGCTGGGCGCCGACGGCGGCCTGTTCGCGACGCCGATCATCAACTTCCCCGAGGTCGGCATCCTCGGCGTGCACCAGATCAAGCAGAAGCCGGTCGTGAAGGACGGTCAAATCGTCATCGGCGACGTGATGCTGCTCTCGCTGTCGTTCGATCACCGCATCGTCGACGGCCATGTCGGCGCGGCGTTCGCGTACGACATCATCCACTACCTCGAAGATCCCGACCGTCTCTTCCTCGAGATGGCCTGAAGTCGCGCGTTCGTCCCGACCTCTGTATTCTCCATCGATGGAGTGCGGCCGTGGACGCGCGACGTCGAGAAGGCTGAGCACGGCGGCGGCGATCGCCGCGCTCGCGTTCGGGATGCTCGCTCGCGCGCCGGCCGCGCACGCGGACGAGCCGGCGCCCTCCGCCGATCGCCTCAAGTCGGCGGCAGAGGAATACGACCGCGGGCGTCGCGCATTCCTCGCCGACGACTTCGACGGCGCCGCGGTGCACTTCGAGAATGCATATCGCGACGCACCGCGCGCCGAGACGCTCCGCCTCGCCATCCGCGCGCGCCGGAAGGGCAAGCAGCCGGCACGCGCCGCGATCCTGGCGGCCGTCGCGCAGCAGCGTTATCCCGACGACGCGACGACCGCGCAGCTCGCGAAGGAGACGCTCGCGGAGGCGACCCCGCAGGTCAACGAGTACGTCGTCGACTGCAACGCCGACTGCGCCATCGCCGCCGACGGGCGCGTGGTCTCGCAGTTCGACGCGCAGAAGCATCGCATCTTCCTCGATCCGGGCGCGCACGAGCTCGGCGTGAGCTTCAAGCAAGGCGGCGTCAGCAAGCACGTCGATGCGAAGCGCGGCGGCAAGGACACGCTGTCGTTCGAGGCGCCGCCCGCGCCGGTGACGCCGCCGCCCGTCACGACCACGACGCCGCCCGTCGCGCCCGCGCCCGAGCAGCCGGCGCCGAGCACCAAGCCGTTCGGGCCGGCCGTCTTCTTCGTCGCGACCGGCATCACAGTCGCACTTGGCGCGGGAACGATCCTCTCGGGGATCGACACGAAGAACAGCCCCGGCGCCGACGCCGTCCGTCGCGACTGCGCCGGTCAGGGCACGAGCTGCCCCGAGTACCAGGACGGCAAGTCGAAGGAGACGCGCACCAACGTGCTGCTCGGCGTGACCATCGGCGCGGCGGCGATCACCGGCGTCATCGGGCTGTTCTTCACGGCATGGTCGAGCTCCGCGCCGAGCTCGTCGATCAAGGTCGGAGCCGCGCCGACACCCGGCGGCGGAGCCATCGGAGCGTCCGGCACCTTCTGAGGTACTAAGACAGCTCGCGCGTGGATCTCGGTTGAACCACCTTGTCGTACGCGATGTCGCCCGCGACCCCAAAGAGTGATTCAATGTTTGGTGGGTGGGACCCTGACCAAGCTGCTCGCCAAGGACGGAGAGGGCGAACGCCTCGACCGCTTCGAGCTCATCGCCGAGCTCGCGAGCGGCGGCATGGCGACGGTCTTCCTCGCGCGCCTCGTCGGCGTCGCCGGCTTCCAGCGCCTGGTCGCGATCAAGCGGCTCCATCCGCATCTCGCGCGTGAGCCCGAGTTCGTCGAGATGTTCCTCGACGAGGCCCGGCTCGCCGCGCGCATCCATCATCCCAACGTGGTGCCCATCCAGGAGGTGGGTGAGAGCGACCACGGCTACTACCTCGTGATGGACTACATCGAGGGCGACACGCTCGCGCGCGTCCTCGCCAAGGCCGCCAAGAACAGCGCGACGGTGCCGTACGGCGTCACCATCCGCATTCTGCTCGACGTCCTCGCGGGGCTCCACGCTGCGCACGAGATGAAGGACGACCACGGCGAGGCGCTGCACATCGTGCATCGCGACGTGTCGCCTCAGAACATCCTCGTCGGTGTCGACGGCGTGGCGCGCGTCGTCGACTTCGGCGTGGCCCGCGCCGCGACGCGCCTCTCGACGACGCGCTCCGGTCAGCTCAAGGGAAAGCTCGCGTACATGGCGCCGGAGCAGGCCCGCGGCGGCGCGATCGATCGACGGGCCGATCTGTTCGCCTGCGGAATCGTGCTGTGGGAGGCGCTCGCCACGAAGCGCCTCTTCAAGGGCGACGGCGAGGCCGAGACGCTGAATCGCGTGCTCTACGATCCCATCGCCCCGCCGAGCAGCGTGCGCCCGGACGTCCCGAAGGCGCTCGAGGACATCTGCATGAAGGCGCTCGCGCGCGACGTCGACCAGCGCTTCCCGACCGCCCAGGCGTTCGGCGACGAGCTCGAGAAGGTGGCGCGTGGGCTCGGCAGCGTCGGCTCCGTCCGCGACGTCGCGGATTGCCTTCAGGAGGTGATCGGTGTCGACCTCACGCAGCAGCGCGAGGCGGTGCGCGCATGGCTCGCGCGCAGCGAGCCGAGCAGCTCGCCCGGCACCGGCCCGCGCTCGAGGCCGATGCTCGATTCGATCGTCACGCGCGTCGACGGCAGCAGCAAGCCGGGATCGCCGGCCTCGATGGCGCCGGAGAAGGTGTCGAGCGTGTCCTCGGCCGTCCTGCAGGTGCCGCACGGACTCGGCGGACCGGCGAGCGCGCCGGCGCCGCAGAGCAGCAGTGGCAACGTGGGGCGCATCGGCGCTCGCATCGCGATGGCGCTCGTCGCGGCGGTCGTCCTGCTCGCCGCCGGCGCGTGGGGCGCGAAGAGCTTCGGTAACCGCCGCGCGGCGGGCATCGGCGACGCGCCGAGCTCGACGGCGCCCTCGATTCCGACGGCGGCTGGCGCGGCTGGCGGGACGACGGCAACGACCGCCGGCAGCGGGGCGACTGCGCCGAACGCGAGCGCGGCGAACGCCGGAAGTGCGGGCGGAAGCGCCGCAGCGGCCACGAGCGCAACGTCCGACACGAGCGCGACGCCGGCTTCGTCTGCGTCCGGCGCTTCCAGCGCATCGAGTGCTGCGGGCGCGCCGGGCGCGTCGGGCGTCGCGAGCGGGAACGCGCATGCCGCCGGCACCGGCGGAACGAGCACCGGCGGAACGAACGGCACCGGCGCCCGCCCCGGGGGTCGCCCCGGCGGGAGGCCCGGCGCCCGGCCCGGCACGAGCGGCGGGACGAAGCCCGGCGGCGGCGTTCCGGACGAGCTCAACAACAACCCGTACCGGTGAGCGTCGAAACGTACGCGTCGCAGCGCGCGGCCGCGTCGTCGCTCGTCGCATCGCGTCCCATGCGCGTACCATGAAGCTCATGGTGCGCAGGGCCGCGGTGTCACTGTTCGTGATCGCTTCGGCATTGCCGATCGCTCTGATCGCACCCGCCTGCACCACGGCCCGCACCGGTGAGCTCGAGCCGCGCTACGTCGCGGTGCACAACACGCTCGCCGCGATGGGGCTCGCGCAGGTCGGCCCGCTGCAGCAGGGCTCGCTCGCCGAGGGCCGCGAGACACGCCTTCGCGTCGATCTCGGCGCGCAATGCAGCACCATCGTGGCGATCGGGAGCCCCGGCGTGCGCGACCTCGACATCGCGCTGCTCGACGCCGACGACAAGCCCGTCGCGCACGACACGACGCGCGAGCCGCAAGCGACGGTGCGTGCGTGCCCGGATGCGCCTGGCCATTACACGCTCGTCGTGAAGATGGCCGCCGGCGCCGGCGAGTTCGTCGCCGCGACGTGGGCCGGCGGGACGGGCGTCGCGACGCCCGCTGCTTCGCCCGCGGCGACCGCGCTGGTCAGCCTCGGCGCGGGCACGTGCGAGTCGCCGCTCCCGCTCGCACCGGGCGCAACGACCGGCAACACCCGACGCGGCGAAGCGGACAGCACCGGCGGCTGCGCCGCGTCGGAATCGAAGGAGCTCGTGTACAAGCTCGACGTCGCGCGAAGGCAGCGCGTCACGATCGAGGTCGATCCGCAGTTCGACTCCGTCCTCTACGTCCGCAAGGACGAGTGCGGCGATGCCGAAGCGGAGGTCGCGTGCAACGACGACGCGACAGCGGGCTCCGGCAAGCGCGGGCCCTCTTCGCGCGGGTCGCGCATCGACGAGGTGCTCGAGCCCGGCACCTATTACGTCTTCGTCGACGGCTACGGCTCCGAGTCCGGACCCTTTCGCATGAACGTCCAGGTGGCGGACGTGCCGACGCTCGCGGAGGCCTGCCGCCAGCTCCGCCCGCTCGGGCCGGCGAAGATCTCGGGAACGCTCACGGGCTCGTTCGATCACGCGCACGCGACGTGCGGCGCCGAAGCAAAGGGCCCCGACGCGATCTACAGGCTCGACGTCGCCGCGCGCGGACGCGTCCGCATCACCGAGCACTCCGCCGATTTCACGCCCGTCATCTATCTGCGCAAGCAGTGCGGTGACGAGCACAGCGAGCTCTCGTGCGCCGACTCGGCGCTCAAGGCCGACGAGGCGACGTGGTCCGGCGTGCTCGATCCGGCGTCGTACGTGCTGTTCGCCGACTCCTCCGACAAGGATGCGCGCGGACGCTTTACGCTCGAGACCGAGCTCGCGCCGGAGACCGGAACCGGCGTCCGCGGCGATGCGTGCGGAGACGCCCTGCCGCTCGCCCTGAACGCGAAGAGCGTCGAGGGCGACACGTTCCTCGCACGCGACGACGTCGCCGGGAAATGCGGAGGGCAGGGGGCACCCGACGTCGTGTACCGCTTCGAGCTGACGCGCCGCTCGCGCGTGACCGCTCAATTTCCGTCGCAGGAGGCGAGCCACGTCTTCGTCCTGTCGCGGAGCTGCACCGATCGCACCTCGGAGCTCGCGTGCGGTCCGGTCATCGACGAGATGCTCGCGCCCGGCCTCTATTACCTCGCCGTCGACGGCGCCAGCGCCGGCGAGCTAGGAAGGTTCTCCTTCGATTTTTTGGCGCGCGACGTCAGCGGCCAGGAGCAGGCGTGCAAGACGCCACCCTCGCTGGTCCTCGGACAGACCGTCACGGCATCGACGACGGGCGCCGGCGACCGCTTCACGGCGTCGTGCGCGGGCCGCGAGGACAGCCAGCAGAGCGGCGATCGCGTCTACAAGATCGTCCTCGCCGAGCGGTCACGCATACGGCTCACGCTCTCGACGCCCACGTGGGACGGCGTGATCGCGATCCGCAAGAGCTGCATGGATCCGGCGGTGTCGATGGGCTCGACCTCGAACGAGGCCGCGTGCAACAACGACTTCCAGGACGCCCATCACTCCAAGATCGAGACCACGCTCGATGCCGGGACGTACTTCGTCGTCGTCGACGGTCACTCCGGCAAGAACGAAGGTCCGTTCACGCTCGAGTACAAGCTCGTGAAGTGACCGGCCTCAGGTCATCTTCTTGGCGTACGAATACGCCGTGTACGCCGACGCGAGGTGGAAGATCCAGCCGAGCGTGCCGGCCGAGAAGATCCAGAGCCCGGGCGTGACGATCAACCAGAAGATTCCGCGCAGGAACGCGCCGTTGTAGATCTGCCCGACGCCCGGGATGAAGAACGACAGGACAGCGGAGACGCCCGGGTTCGGAAGTGACTTGCTCACGAAGCGGCAAGATGCGCTCGGGCTGCCGTCCGCGCAAGTGGCCACCCTGCAGGAAAAGCTGCTGACCTGGTACGAGGCGTGCCGGCGCGACCTGCCGTGGCGAAGGACGCGGGATCCCTATGCGATCTGGGTGAGCGAGATCATGCTCCAGCAGACGCGCGTCGAGACCGTAATCCCCTATTACGAGCGCTTCCTGACGCGCTTTCCGACGGCGCTCGCGCTCGCCGAAGCTCCGCCGGACGAGGTCCTCGCGCAATGGAGCGGCCTCGGTTACTACCGGCGCGCGCGGCTCTTGCTCGAAGGCGCGCGCGTCGTCGCAGGCAGGGGCGGCGTCGTTCCGAGCGACCGCGAAGGGCTCCTCGAGGTGCCCGGGATCGGGCGTTACACCGCGGGCGCCATCGCGAGCATCGCGTTCGGGGAGCCGGTCGGGCTCGTCGACGGCAACGTCGCACGCGTCCTCGCGCGCGTCTTCGGGATCGACGAGGACATGCGGAAGCGCGGCATGCGCACCGCCGAGCTCGTCGCCGACGCGATCGTCGCGAAGCGCGATCCCGGCGCGTGGAACCAGGCGCTCATGGAGCTCGGCGCCACGGTCTGCACGCCGCGATCGCCCTCTTGCGAGCGCTGTCCCATCGCGAATTCGTGCCGCGCTCTCCGAGAGAACCGCGTGGCACAGCTGCCCGTCCTCTCCGAGAAGAAGGCGCCCGTCGCGAGGCGCGTGCAGGCGGTCGTCGCGATCCGCGGCGCCGGTCCCGCGAAGAGCGGCGCGGTGCTCCTCGCGCGGCGACGGCCGGAGCTCCTCTTCGGCGGTCTGTGGGAGCCGCCGTCCATCGAGGGTACCGCGAAGATGCGGAGCACGCTCACCGCATGGCTTCCCGTCGGCAAGCTGGTGCGCGCCGGCGCTGTCGAGCACGTGCTCTCGCACCGCAAGCTGACGATCGACGTCCTCCGCGCCCCGCTCACCGGGGAGCTCGACGTGAACGACGTGCCGGAGGCCGCCGGCTACGACGCGGTCCGAGTCCTGCCGCTCTCCGAGATCGGCGATCTCGGCATCTCCACGCTCACGCGGAAGATCCTCGGGGTAGCGGGCTGCTGATCTCGCCTCTATCGCGTGTTTTGTGGCATCGTGTACGGGCCGTGTCGAGCAAGGACCTCAGCGCATACGACGACGACGACGACGTTTCGTCCGAGCGCGAGTCGACGATGCTTCGCGCCGCGATGGCGGCAGACGTGGCCGCGCGGGCCAGCTCGAGCTCGGTGGACGAGGCGCCGGCGCGCGTGCTGATCGCGGACGACGACGCGGCGACGCGCGATCTGATCGCGACGACGCTACGTTCGAGCGGCTACGAGGTCGAGACGGCAGCCGATGGCCAGGAAGCGATCGCGCGCTTCGCGAAGGGTGGTCTCGACGTAGTGCTGCTCGACGCGGTCATGCCGCGCGTCACCGGCGTCGATGCATGTCGCACCATCAAGAGCCTTCGCGGGAGCGATCTCGTTCCCGTCGCCCTGATGTTCGCAAAGACCGATCCGCGGAGCCGCGTCGAGGCGCTCAAGATCGGCGCCGATGCCTACGTGTGCAAGCCCTTCGAGCAGACCGAGCTGCTCGCATGCGTCTCTTCGGCGCTGCGCGTGAAGCGCGCGCACGATCGGATGCGCGCCGCCAACCAGCGCCTCGATCGCTTGCGCACGTTCGACGAGCTCACCGGCGCGCACTCGTTCCTCTATCTCCACGAACGCCTCACGGCCGAGTTCGAACGCGCCGAGAAGCATGCCGAGCCGCTGGCGTGCTGCATCCTCGACGTCGATCGCCTCAAGGTCCACAACGAGCGCGGCGGGCGCTCGCTCGGCGACACGGTGCTGCGGGGCGTCGCCGAGGTCATCAAGAAGGCGGTGCGCGACACCGACGTGGTGGCCCGCTACGGCGGCGACGAGTTCTTCGTGATGCTCCCGGCGACCCATTTCGCCGGATCGCTCGTGGTCGCGTCGCGGATCTGGCGAGACATCGCGCAGAAGCCGTTCGGCACGTCGCTCGACGAGGCCAACGTCACCGCCTCCCTCGGCGTGGCGCTCTTTCCCAGCCGCGACGTCCGCACGAAGGACGCGCTCCTCTCTGCCCTCGAGGCGGCGCTGCTCGAGGCGAAGCGACGTGGCGGCAATCGCCTTTGTGTCTTCCAGCAAGAGGGCTTCATCTATACGCCCGCCGGCGACGACGGCGCGCAGCCGTAGGCCCGTACGCACGCAGACACGGTCGTGAACGGGCCCGCACGGGGTCCGCGACACGCATGTCAGGGTGCACGGGTATCTCGGTCTGAACGACACGCCGGGTGCGTCTCACTTGGTCACGAACGTTGCGGTTTGGTAGTGTCGCGCAGCCGAGATGTCGCTGCCGCGCCGATCCCCGACCTTCCTCGCCGCGACGCTCGTCGCGTACGGGCTCTCGGGAGGATTCGCGACGCTCGGCGCACGCACCGCGCGAGCCGACGACCTCGATCTCGAGGACGACGACAACGGCAAGAAGCCCGACAAGCCCGACACCGACAGGAAGGACGCGACGAAGGACGACGGCTTCATGAAGCCGGGCCCCATCGCGACCATCAAGCCTCACGCGTACTCACTCGCG
>Ga0207683_10002355_pt1 | contig 16533 bp, 14 predicted proteins | sample KBSM73metaG_FD_184333 | JGI IMG/M metagenome (GOLD analysis project Ga0207683, IMG submission 184333) | Miscanthus rhizosphere microbial communities from Kellogg Biological Station, Michigan, USA - KBS M7-3 metaG (SPAdes) (version 2) | ecosystem: Host-associated > Plants > Roots > Rhizosphere >... | reverse complement strand
TTATTCAGTTTGCCCGCGCAGGATTTAGCAATGATCAATACCCGATTCGTTTTGCCGATGCTGGCGATTGCCAGTTTCGCCGCCCAACCGAGCATTTCCTCGGCTGCCCCGCTCGTCTACATCAACCAGGGACAGCCAACAGAGTGCGTCGTGACGCCGACGGCTGGAACCGTATTCACGCTGAGCGCTGTCGGTGACGTACTGATCACCGGCAGCTACACCGGTGGCAACTGCGGTGCCGCGCCTCCCGCGCCAAGCGCGCCGTCATTTACGCCGTTGAGTCCCGCTCCGGCCAACCTGACGATCGCGAACAGTTCGCTGCCCTCGACCGGCGGCACAGTGACGCCGAGCTTCGTCGTTTACTATGCGAACAGCTGCACGGGCAAAGTCACTGCGACGACCGGATGTGCTGCCGTGGGCGGTGCTTGGGGCAATGGGACTACCGTCGGCACAGGCTCGCCTTCGACCTATTGTTCGCCGGGCACGGCGACGGTCGCGATGCCGGCGAACGCCGCTCAGACTGCCTGCACGTATACGTTCCAGGCCATCAACTGCACGAATGCAAACGGATCGATTAACAGCCAGACGGCGAACGTCACCGTTGCCGGCGTCGTTGTCAACGGACAATGCACCGAAGGCGAGTCGACGGGCGATCTCGGCACGCACGGTTATACCCGCCAGTGCTCCGGCACCATCAGCAGCACGAATACCTCGCTGCATCCGACCTGGAACAGCACGTTTACCAACATGATGTCCGGCGCCTGGCCGGGCGGTGCCGCGCAATTGGGTTTCGGCTTGCGCGTGACGGTCAACTCGCTGCAATACGGTTCGTTCAAGTTCAACACCGGCTCGACCGCAGGCGGCGTGCATTTCGAGTCCAACAGCAGCTACGGCACGCTTGGGCTGCTCTCTGTCAGCACGGTGGCGGGTGATGTCCTAGGGGCTTCTTCGCTCTGTCACGGATCGACCCTGAACATTTCCAGCAAGGCCGGCACTGCGGCTAATTGCAAGTTGGCGCTGAACACCGATTACTACCTCAATATTTCCAACGCCAACTACCTGGATGGTCTGAACACGACCTGCGGCACCACGTCCTGCATGACCGGCTGGACCACGTACGGCTACAGCAATTGACCGGACGACTCATGCTGAGATATGCAGGATGGCTGCTATTTGCACTGACAACTACAGCTCAAGCCCAGACCTCGACTGATGACCTCATCATCAGTCGAGGCGGCGTATCGATCACGCTGCGCGACATCGATACCTATGTCGCGCGCGTTCCGAAGGAGCAGCGTGAACGGTTCATCGACAGCCCGACACGCATCCGCGAACTGCTCAACAACCTGCTGCTGACGAAGCAGCTGGCGGTGCAGGGACGTGCCGAGCATCTGGAGCAACGGCCAGAAGTCGAAAGCCAGTTGCGCGCCGCGCAGGATGAAGTCTATGCGCGTGCACGCATGAGCGAGTTCATGGCCGCGATCCAGGTGCCGAATCTCGACAAGCTCGTCGCGGAGCAGTACGCGACACACAAGGAGCTGTACGTCGTTCCCGCATCGGCGGACGTCAAGCATGTCCTCATCGCGACGGCGGAACGCTCCGACGCGGACGCGAAGGCGCTCGCCGAAAAGGTTCACGCCGAAGCGCTGGCTGATCCGAAGGCGTTCGACCAGCTCGTCGAGAAATACTCCGACGATGTGTCCAAGGCGCAGAACCATGGCCTGATGAAGGATGCGACGGCGGAGAAATACGTCGAGCCGTTCCGCAAGGCGGCGGCGGCGTTGACCAAGGTCGGCGAAATCTCGCCGGTCATAGCGACGTCATACGGCTATCACGTGGTCAAACTCGTCGCGCTGAATCCGCAGCGCCAGCAGTCCTTCGACGAGGTGCGCGCCAAGCTCAGCGCTGCGACACGCGAACAATACATCGCCAATGTGCGTCGCGATTTCGTCAACGAGCTGACCAATTCGCAGACTGACATCAACCCGGCGACGCTGGATACGCTCCGTGACCGTTACGATTCCGAAGGCAACGTCCGCGTGGTAGCAGGTGTGCCTGCGAACGGCGAGGGCACGCCTGCAGCGCCCACGAAGCAAGCACCGAAGCCGGACCCGACGCACCGCTGAACCGGCTCGCTGGCCCGGAGTCACACGCCAGGAAAATCCGGCTTCGCGCCGGATTTTGCGTTTCCGGCGACGGAAAACCCGTGAAAGACCTACAATACGCACGTCCGCGCATCCGTCTGCCGAATCGAAGGCGCGCGGTGTCTGGGGTACTGCGCGCCGCTGGCCAATGTTGCGGTCGCCGCGGATCCGCGCAGCATTCCTGGTGTGCCGGCACGACAAGATCAGAAGCATTTCCAAGAGAACCGCATGTCCGCTCTGGCTCTGGCCTCGCATTTCGTCCGCCGCGAAATCCGCAACCGCTATCTCGGTAGTTTCAGCGGTGGCTTGTGGGCGTTGCTGCAGCCGCTGCTGCAGCTGGCCGTGTACGGGTTTGTCTGGATCTACGTGTTTCGCATGCGTATCCCGGGCGGGCCGGACGCACCTGGCATCGTCGCGTTCCTCGCGATGGGTGTCTGGCCATGGAACGCGTTCGCCGAGGCGCTGATGCGGGCCACGACGGCAATCCAGGACAATTCCGCGCTGATCGGCAAGGTTTCCCTGCCGCGCGAGGTACTGGTCTTCTCTTCCGTCGCGTCGAGCTTCATCCTGCATGGCCTCGGTTTCTGCCTGATCATCGTCGTGCTCTGGGTTGGCGGCACGCCGATCCACTTGGCCGGCCTGGCGCTGGCGTTGCTTGCGTTCGCGCAGTTGTTCGTGCTCGCGCTAGGGTTCGCGCTGCTGTTCGCGGCGATCCAGGTCTTCGTGCGCGATCTCGCGCAGAGCCTGGCGCAGCTGCTGCCGTTGTGGATGTTCGCCGGCCCGGTGCTGTATCCGCGTGATTTCCTGCCCGCGCATTTCCGGGGCTGGCTCGACTGGAACCCGTTCACGTTCTACGCCGAATACATGCGCCAGACGGTCCTCGCCTACGGCCAGGCCGAAACGCCGCTGCTGCTGGCCCTTGCCATCGCGATCCTTGTTCTGGCAATCGGCTACGCGGTGTTTCGCCGCCTCGCGTCGCACTTCGAGGATTTCCTGTGAGCGAGATCCTCGTCGCCGCGCACGGGCTGGGCAAGTCCTACCCGCAGGTATTCCGCGCGCGCGATCGCCTGCGCGCGCTCTGGCGACTGCTGCGTGGCGTGCCGGACACCGACGCGACCGCGGTGCTGCGCAACGTCGATATCGAGGTGCGCCGCGGCGAATCCCTCGGGCTGATCGGCGAGAACGGAGCCGGCAAGTCGACCCTGCTCAAGCTGCTGACCGGCGTGCTGACGCCGACGTTCGGCAGCGTCACCGTCAACGGCCGCGTCGGCGCGCTGCTCGAACTCGGCGCCGGGTTCCATCCGGACTATTCGGGACGCGACAACATCGCGATGTCCGCCGCGCTGTACGGACTCAGCGCGCGCGAGATGCGCGAGCGCTTCGACCAGATCATCGAGTTCGCCGACATCGGCCACTATATCGACGAGCCGGTCAAGCATTATTCGTCCGGCATGATCGTGCGCCTCGGCTTTGCCGTCGTCGCCGCGCTGCAGCCCGACGTCCTGATCACCGACGAGGTGCTCGCGGTCGGCGACGAATCGTTCCAGAAGAAGTGCGTGCGCTGGATGGAGGACTATCTCGCCGGCGGCGGTACGCTGATCCTGGTTTCGCACAGCATGTATCACGTGCAGAAGCTGTGCCGGCGTGCGTGCTGGCTGCGCCACGGAGAAGTCGCCGCGAGCGGTGACGTGTTCGACGTCACCCAGGCGTACCTCGCCTACCACGAGGCCAAGCTCGGCAAGCGGCCGGAGCGGCCCGTTGCGGCCGCGGGCGGATCGGAGTTCCAGCTGATCGATATGCAGCTGAATGGCTCCGGCCAGGAAGCGCCACTGCTGCTCGAGCACAACGACCCGCTGCGCGTCAGCGTCGGAGTGCATTCGCGGGACGGGCGCGCGCCGGTCGTCGTCATCGGTATCGCGCGCATCGACGGCACGCCGGTGTATGGCGTCAGCAGCGAGATGGATGGCGTCATCCCGGAAGCCGAGACACCGAACACGTTCCGCATCGGTGTCGAATTCGCGAACCTCGCGTTGTTGCCGGGGTCGTACGTGGTCAAGGCGCATCCGCTCGATCCGGAGGGCGTGCGCCTGTTCGACACGCTCGAGCGACCCTTGACGATTCGCGGCAACTCGCGTGAATTCGGCCTCGTGCGCCTTCCTCACGTCTGGTTCGGCGTCACCGCTGCACCCGGCGCGCGCGTGCGCGACGTGGCCGGCGCCTGAGCGCGAAGGACGACCGTATGGCCGCGATCGACAAGCCCCTGGCGCCTGGATCCGACAGCGCTGCTGCCGCGCCGCTGCCGTTCACCGGTGAGCGCTTCACGCCCGAGTGCGCGCGCGAAATCTGGTACGAACATTGGCATCGCTATCAGTTTGTCTCCGCGCTGGCGCGCGGCAAGCGCGTGCTCGACGCGGCCTGCGGCGAAGGCTACGGCAGCGCGTTGCTCGCGCGCACGGCTGCGTCGGTCACCGGCATCGACATCGCGGCCAACGCCGTGGAGCATGCGCGCACGCGCTACGGCACGCTGCCCAATCTGCGCTTCGATCAGGGCGACTGCACGGCTCTGGCATTCGAACCCGGATCGTTCGACCTGATCGTCTCGTTCGAGACGCTGGAGCATGTCGCCGCCCAGCAGGCGCTCGTCGACGGATTTGCGCGCGCGCTGGCCGACAACGGCCTGCTCGTCATCTCGTCGCCGGACAAGCGCACCTACAGCGACGAAACCGGTTATCGCAACGAGCACCACGTGCGCGAGCTGTATCGGGACGAATTGCTGGCGCTGCTGCGCACGCAATTTCCCCATGTGCGCCTGTACGGCCAGAAACTGCTGTTCCAATCGGCCATCTGGGCCGAAGGCCAGACCGGTGGCACAGCCGCGGCAGCCACGGTCACGAGCGGCACGCCCGCGGATGGCCTGGACTACGATCCGCTGTACTTCATCGCGTTGTGTACGCGGCAGCCGACCGATGTCGAGCTGCCCGCCATCTCGTTGTTCGGCGACCGCGAAGAATCGGTGTATCGCCATTACAATGGCGAAGTACGCAAGAACATGGCGGCCGGGGCGCGGCTGGCGGAGCTCGAGGCCGACCTGGCTGCGGCGAAGGCCGAACGTGACCGGCTGGCTGCGGCGCTCGGCGCGAGTCGCCCGGCTGGTGCGGCGCGCCGGTGGCGCAATTGGTTCGGTCCGCGGAAATGATCGGCACGACCGGAAATATCAAGGCTGGAAAGGGTTGATGGAAAGTCTCAATTATCAGTTCAATTATGCCGGGCAGACGGCGCCGCCGGCGCCCGTGCTCGTCGATCCGAATGCGCCGGTGTTCGCATCCGAGGACGGCATGGTCTCGTCGCTGTCCAGCCACGAATGCATCTTCGTCACGAAGCGCACCGGCGAACCGCATGTCATGACGTTCCAGGTGCTGCAGGCGCTCGACCAGTGCCGCGAATTCCGCACGATCGAGGAACACGTCGCGCGCATCCAGTCGACGATTCCCGGCCTGGTCGGCAAGCGCGACGAAATCGCGCGCGTGCTCGAAAGCCTGACGACGCGCAAGCTGCTGGTATCCGATCGCCAGTTCATCGAACGCGCGCGCGCGGCAGCGGTCGCGCCGGCACCGATGCGTGCGGCATTCATCCGCGCCTGCGACCGTCCGGCGCAGTTCGAGCAACTGCTCCGCTCGCTGATCGACTACGAGCGGCGCTTCCGCGCGGGGCGCCACTACATCGTTCTCGACGATTCGGTGCTGCCCGCCCACATCAACGAACAGCGCGACGTGCTGCGCGATTTCGCCCGCACGACCGGCTGCAAGGCCAGCTACGTGGGCCAGGCCGAGCGCACGAAGATCGTCGACAAGCTGACCCGCGCGCTGCCGCAGAGCAAGGCGGTGGCGGCGCGCCTGCTGATCCGCCAGGCCGATGCGCAGCCGCAGCGTTTCGGCGGCGGGCGCGGCTACAATGTCGCATTGCTGCTCGGCGCCGGCGCGCGCCTCGCGCTGCTCGACGACGATCTGCGCCTGCCGCTGAAGCGTCCCGAGTTCGCCCGCGCCGGACTCGACACGAATCCGGCGGCGACGCAGGTCGCGCGGTTCTATCCGAACATCGAGGAGGCGCTGCGCGACGGCAGCGAAATCGACCGCGACCCGTTCGAGCTGCATCTTGAAGCCTGCGGCCAGCCGCTCGGCGCGCTGACGCAATATCCGCTCGAGCGCGCGGCGTTGCGCGGCATGAACATGGCGCGGCTCGAACTGCTGTCCGGCGGATCGCGCGTCATCAGCACGCATCACGGCAGCTACGGCAGCGCGCGGACGGAAGTCGGCGTCTGGATGTACACGCTCGACGACGAGAGCCGCGAACGCCTCTGGCAGGACCGCAACAGCTATCTGCGCAACATCGAGGCGCAGTTCATCTGGCACGGCGTCGCGCAGGCGCGCGTCTCGGAAGTAGGCGGCTTCACGCCGTTCGCGCTCGACAACTCGCGCATGCTGCCGTGCACGAATCCGATCGGACGCGGCGAGGACAGCCTCGGCAGCGCACTGATCCACTATTGCCACCCGGAGTCCGTCGCATTCGAGTTTGCCGAAGCAATCGGCCACGTCCAGGAGAGCGCGCGCGTGCGCTCCGACAAGACCAGGTCCGCATTCCTGCCGCGCGTGAACCACTTCCTGCGCGATTTTGTGCAACGTCAGTTCGGCCTGTTCAAGGCCGCCGAGACGCCGCAGCGCCTCGGCTTGCTCGCGAATGTACTGCGCGACCTGGCCGGCGCGACGAGCGCGGACCGCGTGGCGCATCTGCACGAGTACCTCGGTTACGTACGCGCGAGCATGATCGACCGCCTGCAGCACCAGCTCGAAGCGGCGGAATCCGCACCCGTGTACTGGCAGGCCGATGTGCGCTCGATCGTGCAGGCGAACGCGAAGGCGCTGCTGAGCAAGGCGCCGCCGCGCCTCGCCGATTGGGCAGAGGATCTGGACGAAGCGGGCTGCGCGCAGGCGCTCGCCGGCGAACTGACCGACATGGCCGACGCGCTCGAGCATTGGCCGGGCTTGTGGCAGGTCGCGGCAGAGCACGGCGAGAAGTTGCTCACCGGCCTGTGATGGCCTCCGCTGCGCCGGCCGATCATCACGGCGAAACTCGCCGCCGCAGCGGACTGACCAGCGTCATCATCGTTGCCGCCGACAGCGGCGCCGGGCTCCTCGAAGCAGTCGGACATGTGCTCGCGAGCACTGTCGACGTGGAAGCGATCGTGGTCGACAACGCATCGAGTGATGGTTCGGTCGACGCCGCCGCGGCACGCTGGACCGGCGATGCGCGCGTGCGCATCGTGCGCAATCCGAACAACCTCGGATTCGGTGCCGGCTGCAATCGCGGCGCGGCCGCCGCGAACGGCGACGCACTGCTGTTCCTCAATCCCGACTGCCTCGTCGCGCCGGATGTCGTCGCGCGTCTGCGCGCGGCCGCGACGGACGGGATCGGCCTGCTCGGCGTCGCGATCGTCGATGGAGCCGGCAGCGCCGAGCCGGCCAGCCGGCGCCGCGATCCGACATTGCGCCGCACGTTGATGACCCTGAGCGGGCTCGCGCACTGGCAGTCGCGCTGGCCGGCACTGGCTGGCGTCGATCTGGCGCCCGCGCGGCCGGCCGCGCCGATCGAGGACGTCGATGCCGTATCGGGCGCGCTGATGTTCATGCCGCGCAGCGTATTCGACGCGGTCGGCGGCTTCGACGAAGGGTATTTCCTGCACGCCGAGGACCTCGACCTGTGCCGGCGCGTTCGCGACGCGGGGTATCGCGTCGCCTGCGCGAACACGATCGAGGTAGCGCATGCGAAGGGCGGGTCTAGCCGGCACCGGCCGCTGTTCGTGTCCTGGCACAAGCACCGCGGCCTGTGGCGCTGGTTCACGAAGTTCGATCCGGCCGCGCGCAATCCGTTGTTGCGCGGCGTCGTCTGGGCCGGCTTGTGGGTGCGCTTCGCGCTTCTCGCTCCGGTCGCCGCGCTGCGCCAGCAGTTCGCGTCGCGTCAGCGGTAGCGATTGATCTCGTCGCGCAGCGCCAGCGTCGCGGCGCGCGCCGCGTCGGCGAAGTCCGCCGCTGCGCTCGCGTAGAGAATCGCCCGCGACGAACTCACGATCAGTCCGGTTCCGGCGGAATTCCTCCCGTTGTGCACGACAGCGGCGACGTCGCCGCCCTGGGCACCGACGCCCGGCACGAGTATCGGCATGTCGCCGACGATCGTGCGCACCTCGGCCAGCTCGTTCGGATACGTGGCGCCGACGACGAGCGCACAGTTTTCGTTCGCGTTCCAGTCGCGCGCGACGAGCGCCGCCACGTGCTGGTACAGCGGGCCACCGCCGCCGATCGAATCGGGCACGAACAGATCCTGCAGATCGCGCGCGCCGGGATTGGATGTCCGGCACAGCAGCACGACACCGCGATCGGCGCGGTCCAGGAACGGTTGCACCGAGTCGCGGCCGAGATACGGATTCACCGTGACCGCATCGGCGCCGTAGCGGTCATAGGCTTCGCACGCGTACTGCTGCGCCGTGCTGCCGATGTCGCCGCGCTTCGCGTCGAGGATGACCGGGACGCCGGGATGATGTTCGTAGATGTGCGCGATCACGCGTTCGAGCGCGTCTTCGGCGCCATGCGCGGCGAAGAAGGCGATTTGCGGCTTGAAGCAGCAGACCAGGTCCGCCGTCGCATCGACGATGCCGCGGCAGAACTCGAACATCGCGTCGGGCCCGTTGCCGACCGCAGCGGGGAACCGCGCCGGTTCCGGATCCAGCCCGACACAGACCAGCGACCCGCTGCGTCGCCACGACTGCTGCAGTTGTTCGATGAATCTCATGCCCGAACGCCCCCCGGCTGCGGTCCGGCGCCAGTGTAGCCGGGCGCGACGGCGCCTGACCACAGCATTCGCATCAATGCAGCTTCTTGTAGCGCACGCGATGCGGCTTCGAGGCTTCCTCGCCGAGGCGCGACTTCTTGTCGGCCTCGTATTCCTGGTAGTTGCCGGTGAAGAACTCGACGTGCGAATCGTCCTCGAACGACAGGATGTGCGTCGCGATGCGGTCGAGGAACCAGCGGTCATGCGAGATCACCATCGCGCAGCCCGGGAACTCGAGCAGCGCTTCCTCGAGCGCGCGCAGCGTCTCGATGTCCAGGTCGTTCGACGGCTCGTCGAGCAGCAGTACGTTGCCGCCGTCCATCAGCGTCTTCGCAAGGTGCAGGCGTCCGCGTTCGCCGCCCGATAGCTGGCCGACGTTCTTCTGCTGGTCCGCGCCCTTGAAGTTGAAGCGGCCGATGTACGCACGCGACGGCGTTTCGTACTTGCCGATCGTGATGATGTCGGCGCCGCCGGAGATCTCCTGCCAGACGGTCTTCGAGCTGTCCAGCGCGTCGCGCAACTGGTCGACGAACGCGAGCTTGACCGTCTTGCCGAGCACGATCTCGCCGGAGTCGGGCTTCTCCTTGCCGGTGATCATCTTGAACAGGGTCGACTTGCCGGCGCCATTGGGGCCGATGATGCCGACGATCGCGCCGGGCGGAATCTTCAGCGACAGGTCGTCGATCAGCACGCGATCGCCGAACGCCTTCGACACGTTCTTGAACTCGATGACCATGTCGCCGAGCCGTTCGCCGGGCGGTATGTAGATCTCGTTCGTTTCGTTGCGCTTCTGATACTCGACCGAGTTCAGTTCCTCGAACCGGTTCAGGCGCGCCTTGCCCTTGGACTGCCGGCCCTTCGCGCCCTGGCGCACCCATTCGAGTTCGCGCTGGATCGCCTTCAGCCGCGCCTTCTCGCCGGATTCCTCCTGGCGCAGGCGCGCGTCCTTCTGTTCCAGCCACGAGGAATAGTTGCCCTTCCACGGAATGCCGCGGCCGCGGTCGAGCTCGAGGATCCACTCGGCCGCGTTGTCGAGGAAGTAGCGATCGTGGGTCACGGCGACGACGGTGCCGGGGAAGTTCTGCAGGAAGTGCTCGAGCCACTCGACCGACTCGGCATCGAGATGGTTGGTCGGCTCGTCGAGCAGCAGCATGTCGGGCTTGGACAGCAGCAGGCGGCACAGCGCGACGCGACGCTTCTCGCCGCCGGACAGCGTATTGATCTTGACGTCCCACGCCGGCAGGCGCAGCGCATCGGCCGCTACTTCAAGCGTGCGCTCGAGCGCGTGCCCGTCGTTCGTCGCGATGATCGCCTCGAGGCGCGCCTGGTCGGCCGCCAGCTTGTCGAAGTCGGCGCCTTCCTCGGCATATGCGGCGTATACCGCATCGAGCTGCGCCTGCGCGTCGGTGATGTGCGACACGCCTTCCTCGACGCTTTCGCGCACGGTCTTTTCCGGATCGAGCTGCGGCTCCTGGGCGAGGTAGCCGATCTTGATGCCCGGCTGCGGCCGTGCCTCGCCGTTGTACTCGGTATCGACGCCGGCCATGATGCGCAGCACCGTCGACTTGCCGGCGCCGTTGAGGCCGAGCAGGCCGATCTTCGCGCCCGGGAAAAAGCTCAGGGAAATGTCCTTGATGATCGCGCGCTTGGGCGGCACGATCTTGGACACGCCGATCATCGTGTAGATGTATTGCATCGTTGCTCCGTATGCAGGCGGCGGGGCGCTGGACGGCCCGGCCGGAAAGACCGCCAATTATCGCCGATTGATCAGGGCGTTGCCATGCTCGAGCCTCACGCCGGGCCGCGGGCCGCCCCATCGCGCAGCGATCGTGTCCCGCGCAGCAGCACGCTGCGGGCGGGCTCGATCCGATGCGCGAACCGGAATTCCTGCGACGGCTGCTGCAGCTGGATCGGCGCTTGGGCGGTTGGTCCCGGGCGCGCGGCCGCGTCGCCGTTGCGTTCCACGAATTCCTCTGCTTCGGAATCAAGCAGGCGTCGGCCTGCCTGTTCGGTGGGATCATGGTCGCGTTGCTGTTCGCGACCTGGCGCTGGTATCCGGCCGATGCGCCGATCGCGCGCTACGATTTCGTCACGATCATGGCGATCGCGATCCAGGTCGCCCTGATTGCGACCCGGCTCGAGAGCCGCGAAGAGGCCGCGATGATCCTGCTGTTTCACGCGGTCGGCACGACGATGGAGTTGTTCAAGACGGCCGCCGGTTCGTGGATCTACCCGGAGCCGTCGCTGTTGCGCATCGGCGGCGTGCCGTTGTTCAGTGGCTTCATGTACGCATCGGTCGGCAGCTACATCGCGCGCGCGTGGCGCCTGTTCGAATTCCGCTTCACGGCGCATCCGCCGTTCGTCGCGAGCGTCGCGCTCGCGGTCGCGATCTACGTGAACTTCTACAGCCACCACTACATCGCCGACCTGCGACCGCTGCTGTTTGCCGCCGTCGTCGCGCTGTTCGGCCGCACCTGGGTCCATTTCCGCATCCGCCGCGTCTACCGACGCATGCCGCTGCTGCTCGGGTTCGCGCTCGTGGCCGGGTTCATCTGGCTGGCCGAGAATGCCGGAACGTTCTCGCGCGCATGGTTGTACCCGGCGCAGCGCAACGGCTGGAGCATCGTGCCGGTCGGCAAGCTCGGCGCCTGGCTGCTGCTGATGATCATCAGCTACGTCATGGTCTCGGCGCTGCACCGGAAAACCCTCGGCAACCCCCGCGCAGCGGGCCGTACGGCCGGAAAACCGCTACCATTGGCGCTGGCCCAGCAGCGCCCCGGAGATGATGGATGTTCGCGAAAGACCAGCGCATTGAAGGCTACGACCCCGAACTGGCCGCGGCGATCGCCGCCGAGCGCCAGCGCCAGGAGGACCACGTCGAGCTGATCGCGTCGGAGAACTACGCGAGCCCGCGCGTGCTGGAGGCGCAGGGCTCGGTCCTGACGAACAAGTACGCCGAAGGGTACCCCGGCAAGCGTTACTACGGCGGTTGCGAGTACGTCGACATCGCCGAGAAGCTCGCGCTCGAGCGGGTCAAGCAGCTGTTCGGCGCGGACTACGCGAATGTCCAGCCGCACTCGGGCTCGCAGGCCAACCAGGCGGTCTATTTCGCGCTGTTGAACCCGGGCGACACGATCCTCGGCATGTCGCTCGCTCACGGCGGACACCTGACCCACGGTGCGAAGGTGAACCTGTCCGGAAAGATCATGCACGCGGTGCAGTACGGCGTGGACGACCAGGGCTTCATCGACTACGCGGAAGTCGAGCGCCTGGCGCTCGAGCACAAGCCGAAAATGGTCGTCGCCGGGTTCTCGGCCTATTCGCAGGTCGTCGACTGGGCGCGCTTCCGCGCGATCGCCGACAAGATCGGCGCGTACCTGTTCGTCGACATGGCGCATGTTGCCGGCCTGATCGCGGGCGGCGTCTATCCGAGTCCATTGCCGCACGCCCACGTCGTCTCGTCGACGACGCACAAGACGCTGCGTGGGCCGCGCGGCGGCATCATCGTCGCGCAACGCAGCGCGATGGGCGCGGCGGCCGACGAAATCGAAAAGAAACTGCAGTCGATCGTATTCCCGGGCATCCAGGGCGGACCGCTCATGCACGTGATCGCCGCGAAGGCCGTCGCGTTCAAGGAAGCGCTGGAGCCGGAGTTCAAGACCTACCAGCAGCAGGTCGTGAAGAATGCCCAGGCGATGGCGAAGACGATCATCGCGCGCGGTTACAAGATCGTCTCGGGCGGCACGCAGAATCACCTGATGCTGGTCGACATGATCGGCAAGGGCATAACCGGCAAGGACGCCGAAGCCGCGCTCGGGAAGGCGCACATCACGGTCAACAAGAACGCCGTGCCGAACGACCCGCAAAAACCGTTCGTCACGTCGGGTCTGCGCGTCGGCACGCCCGCGATCACGACGCGCGGCTACGGCGAAGCCGACACGACCGCGCTCGCCGGCTGGATCTGCGACGTGCTCGATGCGCCGGCCGATGAGGCCGTCATCGCCGCGGTGCGCGCGAAGGTGACGGAGCAGTGTCGAAAGTTTCCGGTATATGAACAATAGAGAGACGAGAGACGAGAGACGGGAGACGCAAGAGCAGGCGTCGTCGCAGCTCTCGGCGGCGCGCGTTGACTCGACAAAGCGCCTGCGGCTCTTACGTCTCCCGTCTCTCGTCTCTCGTCTCTCCTAGATGCACTGCCCCTTCTGCCAATTCGAAGACACCCGCGTGATCGATTCGCGCGTCGCGGAGGATGGAACCACGATCCGGCGGCGGCGCGAGTGCGAGCATTGCGGCGAGCGCTTCAACACGTTCGAGACGGTCGAGATCAAGCTGCCCGCGATCGTCAAGAGCGACGGGCGGCGCGAGGCATTCGACGAGCGCAAGCTGCGCACCGGCGTCGAACGCGCGCTGCAGAAGCGTCCGGTCGCGAGCGACGCGGTCGACAACGTCGTGCGCGAAATCATCCGCCAGCTGCGCGCGGTCAACGAGCGCGAGGTGTTTTCGCGGCTCATCGGCGAGTGGGTCATGACCGAATTGAAACTTCTCGACCAGGTCGCCTACGTGCGCTTCGCGTCGGTCTACCGGCGCTTCGAGGACGTCCAGGCGTTCCGCGAGGAAATCGAGAAACTCGAGCGCGACCTGCCCGAGCTCGAAGGGCTGCAACTGCCGCTGCTGGCCGAGCTGAAATCGCCGCGCAAGAAGGCCTGACTGCAGACGCCTACGGTGCCCATGCCCACCAGACCGACCCTTCGGCCACGCGAGCCGTCCATGGCGAGCCCTCCGATCGACATCCATGTCTCACCCTCGCTCGGCGCACGCGATGCGCGTCAACGCATCGCGTAGACGCGCCGTGCTCGACCTCAGCCCTTTTTCGGCGACAGACCACGCCCACATGGCGCGCGCGCTGCGTCTGGCCGAGCGCGGCCTGTACACGACGATGCCCAATCCGCGCGTCGGCTGCGTGATCGCTGGCGGCGACACAGTGCTCGGCGAAGGATGGCACCAGCGCGCGGGAGAACCGCACGCGGAAGTGTTCGCGTTGCGCGCCGCCGGCGCTCTCGCGCGCGGCGCGACCGCGTACGTCACGCTCGAACCGTGCGCGCATTTCGGCCGCACGCCGCCGTGCGCGGATGCTCTGATCGCTGCCGGCGTCGCGCGTGTCGTCGCCGCGTGCGCGGACCCGAATCCGAAGGTCGCCGGTGCCGGATTCGGGCGCCTGCAGGCGGCAGGCATTGCGGTCGAAACGGGCCTGATGCACGACGCGGGACGCGAGATCAACCGCGGTTTCTTCAGTCGCATCGAGCGGCAGCGGCCGTGGGTGCGCGTCAAGATCGCGGCGAGCCTGGACGGACGGACGGCACTGGCTAACGGCACGTCGAAATGGATCAGCGGCGCGGCGGCACGCGCCGACGTCCAGCGCTGGCGTGCGCGCAGTTCTGCGATCCTCACTGGCAGCGGCACGGTCGTCGCGGACGATCCGCGGCTGGTTCCACGCCTTGCTGGTGGCGAAACAATGCCGTGTCGCGGCGAAACCGAATCCTCACCCGGCCTTGCGGGCCACACCCTCCCGATGGGAGAGGAAACGCAGCGCGTACTTCCGATGCGCGTCGTCCTCGACCGAAAGCTGCGGACGCCGCTCGGCTCGAACGTCCTCGACGGCTCAGCGCCGACCTTGGTCGTGCACGGCGAACAGGCACGGCCGAGCGACGACCGCTTCGCACGGGCCGAACTGGCCGGCGTTGCCGAGCGCGACGGCCGTCTCGATCTCGCGGCGGTCCTCGCGCTGCTCGCCGATCGAGGTGTCAACGAGTTGCAAATCGAAGCCGGACCAGCGCTGTGCGGCGCGCTGTTCGCGCAGGATTTCGTCGACGAACTGCTGCTGTACGTGGCTCCGGTCGTGCTCGGCGACCACGCGCGGCCTTTGCTTGCGCTGCCGATCATCGATACGATCGCGGCCGGTCGGCGCCTGCGCAGCGTCGACGAACGCCAGGTCGGAAACGACCTGCGCCGGTTGTTTCGCCGCGGCGATTCGTAGCCGTCGTCGCGCCCGCGCACACGAGAATTGGAGTATCGATGTTTACCGGAATCGTCCAGGCAGTAGGCACCGTCGCGCGCGTCGAGCCGCTCGGCGGCGACACGCGCCTCCTGATTGACGCGTACGCGCTGGACATGCGTGATGTCAGACGCGGCGACAGCATCTGCGTGGCCGGCGTCTGCCTGACCGCAGCCGTCGTCGAAGGCGCCCGGTTCGCAGCCGACATATCGCTCGAAACTCTCAAACGCACGACGCTCGGGATGCTGAAGAGCGGCGACGGCGTCAACCTCGAGAAATCGCTGCGCCTCGCGGACCGCCTCGGAGGGCACCTGGTCGCGGGGCATGTCGACGCGATCGCCCGCGTGATCTCGGTGCAGCCCGATGCGCGCTCGCAACGCTGGGTCTTCGAATTGCCGTTCGAACTCGAGCGCTACGTCGCCGTCAAGGGGTCCGTCTGCGTCGACGGCGTCAGCCTGACCGTCAACGAAGTCGAACCCGATCGCTTCGGCGTGACGCTGATACCGCACACGCTCGAGGGCACGACGTTCCGGCGCAAGCGCGCCGGTGATTCCGTGAACCTCGAAGTCGATCTGATCGCGCGATACGTGGAGGGGATTGTGAGGGGGGAGCCGAGAGACGTGAGACGAGAGACGTGAGACGTGAGACGTGAGACGTGAGATGTGAGATGTGAGACGAGACAACATCTCGTCATTCCGGGGCCACCGAAGGTGGAACCCGGAATCCAGTTCTTGAACCTGGATCAAAGGTCCGAAGAGGACACGTAGGGCCCAAATCTTTCTTGTCGACGACTTCTTGCACATTTCTCCGTCTCACATCTCACATCTCACATATCTCTCTGCCTTCTCCCCTAAAATATTCCCATGCCCTTCTCACCCCTCACCGAAATCGTTGCCGACATTCGTGCCGGGCGCATGGTCGTGATCGTGGATGACGAGGATCGCGAGAACGAGGGCGATCTGATCATGGCGGCCGAGTGCGCGACGTCCGACGCGATCGCATTCATGATCCGCCATACCAGCGGGATCATCTGCGTGCCGATGGAAGAACAGCGCCTGGCCGAACTCGAGCTGCCGCAGATGGTGCGCGACAACGCCGACGCGTACCGCACGGCGTTCACTGTGTCCGTGGACTATCGTTTCGGCACGACGACCGGCGTCTCGTCCGCCGATCGCGCCGCGACGATCCGCGCGCTGGCGGCGGCCGGCTCGGTCGCGCAGGATTTCGCGCGTCCCGGGCATGTCTTTCCTCTGCGCGCGCGCGCCGGCGGCGTGCTGACTCGTCCGGGCCATACCGAGGCGGCCGTCGACCTGTGCCGCCTCGCCGGACTGCGCCCGGCGGGCGTGCTGTGCGAGATCATGAACGCCGACGGCACGATGGCGCGACGGCCGCAGCTCGAGGAATTCGCCGCCGAACACGCTCTGAGAATCGGCAGCATCGCGTACCTGATCCGCCATC
>Ga0207683_10002353_pt1 | contig 16544 bp, 14 predicted proteins | sample KBSM73metaG_FD_184333 | JGI IMG/M metagenome (GOLD analysis project Ga0207683, IMG submission 184333) | Miscanthus rhizosphere microbial communities from Kellogg Biological Station, Michigan, USA - KBS M7-3 metaG (SPAdes) (version 2) | ecosystem: Host-associated > Plants > Roots > Rhizosphere >... | reverse complement strand
GTCCGAGTTGCGCCTTCCATTCCGCATCCGACTTGTGCACCTTTTCGACCATTTGAGCTCGTCTCCGCAATTTCGCAAACGCGCGCCGCCGCCAGGGACGGCAGCACCCATGCGCTATAGTGTCGATCGAACGTCATTGCATTACATGTCCTTGGATACTGCAAGCCGAAACTCGTTCCGGCGGGACGCGCGCGTCATTGCGCTCGTCAGCATCGCGCACAGCTTCTCGCATTTCTTCCAGCTCGCGCTGCCGCCGCTGTTCCCGCTCCTTCGCGTCGAGTTCGACACGTCGTGGACGGTGCTCGGCACGCTGGTCGGCACCTTCTACGTGGCGAGCGGCATCACCCAGTTCGTCGCCGGGTTCGCGGTCGATCGCGCCGGCGCGCGGCCGATACTGCTGTCGGGCATGGTGCTACTCGTTTGCGGCACGCTGGCGGCTTCGCTCGCGCCGGGCGTGGCGTGGCTGTTTCCGGCCGCCGCGCTCATGGGGATCGGCAATGGCGTCTTCCATCCCGCCGACTTCGCGATCCTGAACGCCAGCATCACGCCGCGGCGGCTCGGCTACGCGTACTCGACTCACGGCGTCGGCGGCAATCTCGGCTATGCGCTCGCGCCCATCGTGAGCTACGGGCTGGGTGCAACCTTTGGCTGGCGCATTGCGCTGGTGGTGATGGGACTCTGCGGCCTCGTGTTCCTGGGGGTCCTGGCGACGCAGCGCAGGTCCCTGTCGTCGGACCGCGCGCACGACGCGCACACGCACACCTTGCGCGGCAGCGTCGGACTGTTCGTGCAGCCCGCAATCTTCCTGTGCTTCCTGTACTTCATCTTCCAGACGATCGCCTCGATCGGGCTGCAGACTTTTCTCCCGGCGGCGCTCAACACCGGCTTCGACGTGCCGCTCGTCGTCGCGACGTCGGCGATGACGGCCTACCTGCTGGGCGGTGCCGCCGGCATCGTCGCGGGCGGCTTCCTCGCCGTGCGCACGTCGCGGCACGATCGCGTCGCGACGGCAGGCCTCTTGGCCGGCGCGCTCCTGCTGGCGCTGCTCGCGACCGGCCTCGTGCCTCATCCGTGGATCGTGCCGCTCTTCATCGGGGTGGGCATCGTTCTCGGCGCAACGGGACCTTCGCGCGACCTGATCGTGCGAAACGCCACGCCGGCCGGCGCCGCCGGCCGGGTCTACGGCTTCGTCTACTCCGGACTCGATATCGGGTCGATGCTGGGCCCGGTCTGGTTCGGCCTGATGCTGGATCACGGCCTCGCCCGGCAGATGTTCTACGTGATCGCTTTCCTCCTTCTGGTCGCGATCGGCACGGTGTTGAACGTGCGCCGCGCGACCGTTGCACCCGCGTAGAGAGGCATCCCGATGGACCTGGGTATCGCCGGACGCAAGGCGCTGGTCTGCGCCGCAAGCAAGGGCCTCGGGCGCGGCTGCGCGGAAGCGCTCGCCGAAGCCGGCGTCGATGTCACGATCGTCGCCCGCACCGCGGCCGACGTCGAGCGTACCGCGGAGGAGATCGGCGCGAGATTCGGGCGGACCGTTCGCTGGGTTGCATGCGACATCACGACGGAGGATGGCCGGAGCGCGGCGCTGGCCGCGTGTCCACAACCCGACATCCTCGTCAACAACGCCGGCGGTCCTCCGCCGGGCGATTTTCGCGACTTCGACCGCGATGCGTGGATCCGTGCGCTCGACGCCAACATGCTGACGCCGATCGCGCTCATCAGGGCGACCGTCGACGGGATGATCGCGCAGCGTTTCGGTCGCATCGTCAACATCACGTCGTCGGCCGTCAAGGCGCCGATCGATGTGCTCGCGTTGTCGAACGGCGCGCGGAGCGGCCTGACGGGCTTCGCGGCAGGGCTCGCCCGCAAGGTCGCGCGCCACAACGTCACCATCAACAGCCTGCTGCCGGGCTCGTTCGACACCGCCCGCTTGCGCGGCACGATGGAGGCGCGCGCCAAGGCGACGGGCAAGTCGGTCGACGAAGTGCTTCAAGCCACGCGCGACGCGAATCCGTCCGCACGCGTCGGCACGCCCGCGGAGTTCGGCGCGGCCTGCGCGTTCCTCTGCAGCGTGCACGCCGGCTACATCGTGGGACAGAACCTGTTGATCGATGGTGGTGCTTTCCCAGGCACGTTCTGACGCGCGTCGACGACACCCGGGCGCGCCGTACGCGAGCAGGGGACGCGCAATGAACGATCCGCCATGAGCGGAATCGCGCGTCTCGTCGTCGTTGCCGCGCTGGCGGCGTGGTGGGCAGTCGCCGGCGCGGCCGACCCGAACAAGGTTGTGCGGATTGCGTTCCCCGACATCACCGCGCTCGATCCGCAGCAGGTTCACGATCTCTATTCGGTGCGCATCTGCCAGGCGATCTTCGAAGGCCTGTACGAGTTCTCCTATCTCCGCGATCCCGCGACGATCGTGGCGAACACCGCGACCGATCTGCCCGAGATCGCCGACGGCGGCAAGCGCTGGACCATTCGCGTGCGGCCAGGCATCCGTTTCACCGCCGACGCTGCGTTCAAAGGCGCTCCGCGCGAGTTGACGGCGGCCGACTACGTGTATTCGCTGAAGCGATGGCTCGACCCGACGCTCAAATCCGGCGGCGACGTCACGCTGACGGACCTCATCGTCGGCGCCCGCGCGGTGGTCGACGCGGCGCGCAAGCCCGGCGCGCGCTTCGACTACGACGCGCCGATGGAAGGCCTCCGCGCGGTCGACCGCTACACGCTCGAGATCCGGCTGTCGGATGTCGATTACACGCTGCTCGAGCGCCTCGCGAGCTGGCGCGCGCTCGCGGTCGCGCGCGAAGTGATCGAGGCGCGCGGCATCGACACGTCGACGAATCCGGTCGGTACCGGACCGTACCGGTTGCGCGAATGGAAGCGCGGCTCGCGCATCGTCCTGGAAGCGAATCCGGATTATCGTGCGCTGGCGTTTCCGGACGCCGTCGACCCGGCGTTCGCGGAATACGCAGCGGGCATGCAAGGCGTCAAGCTGCCGGCCGTGGGCCGGGTCGAGCTGTCGATTCTCGAGGAAGACCTGCCGGAGCTGCTCGCCTTCGAGAAGGGCGATTTCGACTACGCGCTGCTCGGGGGCAGCTCGTCGAAGCGCCTTCTGCAGAACGGCAAGCTCAAGCCCGATTACGCGACGCGCGGCATCCGGCACATCCGCTATCCCGTGCCTGCGTTGCTCTACACGTACTTCAATATGGACGATCCGGTCGTCGGCGGCAATGCGCAGGAGCGGATCGCCTTGCGGCGCGCCATCGGGCTCGGGTTCAACGTGCCGGAATTCCTGCGCGTCGTGCAGGGTGGTGACGGCCTGCCTGCGACGCAGCTGCTGCCGCCGGGGGTCGACGGCTACGACCCCGCGGTGAAACGCGCGTCCTACGATCCCGTGGCGGCACGGGCGCTGCTCGAGCGCTTTGGCTATGTCGACCGCGACGGCGACGGTTACCGCGAACGTCCCGACGGCTCGCCGCTCACGCTCACGCAGAACGTCACGCCCGACACGCTCGCGCGCGAGACCGGCGATCTGTGGCTCTCCAGCATGAAGGCGATCGGCATCCGCATGAAGATCAACAGCGCGCCGTTCGCCGAGTTGCTGAAGCAGGCGAACGCGGGGCAGCTCCAGGTGTTCGACCTGGGCTATCGCTCGCCCAGCCCGTCCGGCTTCGCGATCCTGTCGACCCTGTGGGGAAAGTCCCCGCCCGACACCAATCATTCCCACTTTCGCAATGCCGACTACGATGCGGGATACGAGTCGTTCCTGCGCACGCCGCCGGGCGCGGCGCGGAACACGATCGCGCGGCGGATGTCCGACGTCGTGGCGGCGTATGCGCCGATCGTCTACCGCTCGTACCCCGTGGGCAACGCGTTCCTCCAGCCGTGGCTGAAGGGCTACTACCCGTCCAGCTTCGGCTTCAGCTGGAAGTACCTCGACATCGACCTTGCGAAAAAGCGCGCCGCGCGGAAGGCTCCCCCATGATCGACCTCTATTACTGGACCACCCCGAACGGCCACAAGATCACGATCTTTCTCGAGGAAACGGGACTTCCGTACACGATCAAGCCGGTGAACATCGGCAAGGGCGAGCAGTTCGACCCGGCGTTCCTGGCAATCTCGCCCAACAACCGCATCCCGGCGATCGTCGACAACGCGCCCGCCGATGGCGGCGCGCCAATCCCGATGTTCGAGTCGGGCGCGATCCTGCTCTACCTCGCCGACAAGATCGGCTCACTCGTGCCCCAGGACACGCGTGTGCGGCTCGACTGCATCCAGTGGCTGTTCTGGCAGATGGGCAACCTGGGTCCGATGGCGGGACAGAACCATCACTTCCGCCTGTACGCGCCCGAGCCCTTGCCCTACGCGATGACCCGCTATCTGAAGGAGACGGGACGCCTCTACGCGGTGCTGAACAAGCGTCTTGCGACGCGCGATTACATCGCCGGCGACTATTCGATCGCCGACATCGCGAGCTATCCGTGGGTGTTGCCCGAGCGGCAGGGCCAGGACATCAACGAGTTTCCGCATCTCAAGCGATGGAAGGCGGCGATCGCAGCGCGACCCGCGGTCGTGCGGGCGTACGCGCTCAAGGAGAAATACAATCCCGCGCCGCCGGGCATCCACGACGCCGCCGCGCGGAAGGTGCTCTTCGGACAGGACCAGTCGGTGGTGAAGTAAGCGAAGCGTCCGGCGAATGTTAAGGCTTGTCGAGCGCGCCCCAGCCATCGCGCGTGATCTTCGCCACGATGGCGAATCCGTTGGCACCCCGCGGCTCGATGATCGCGACCTCGCCTTCCGCCAGATACGGCGGGCCCGCCACCGCGAGGAACGGATTGCCGTGGCTCACGATCGCGAGATTGGTGCCGCCGGTCACCGGCGTCGACAGGAGCTTGCGCAGCCCCGCGTAGCGATCTGATGCGTCGCTCGCCGGTCCGCCGCGCGCGTCCGTCGAAACGGTGGCGCGGCCGAAGATCAGCCGGGCCGTTTCGAGCGTGCGGCAATAGGGACTCGCCAGCACGTCGCCAACGGGGATCCCGAGGCGCGCGATCTCCGCGCCGACCGCGCGGGCCTCGGCGCGTCCCTTATCGGTGAGGTTCCGTTGCTTCGTGCAGTCGTCGAACGATGTCATGCCGTCGTCGTTCTGGCCGAAGTCGGTCGACGTGTGCCGGAAAAAGAGAACGTAGCCGCCGCGCCGCAGCGCATCGCGCAGCCCCGTCCCGGCAAAAGGGGAAGTTGCTGCGACTGCCGGTGCGGGTGCCTGCGCCGCCGCGCCGCCCAACATCGCGGCAAGGGCCAGCGCGCCGCAGGCGAACGCCGCGCGGAGGAACGCGCGCCGCATCGGGTTCACCCCGGGGCGATCGGCACGAACGGCGCGGCCGCGACACTCTCGATCGCCGCCATCGCCTCCGTCGCCACCTCGAGCCCCACGTCGACGTCGAAGGCGATGTCGCCATCCGGGTCCGGCGCGCCGCCCGCGCGGAGCGCGCCGAAATTCTGCAGCCGCCGGTCCATCAGATGCGTCGGAACCACATTCGCTAGCGCGCGGAAGATCGAATCGAGTCGCCCGGGAAACCGTTTTTCCCAGTCCCGCAGCATGGCCGATACATGCTTCCGCTGCAGGTTCTCCTGCGACCCGCAGAGCGTGCACGGTATGAGTGGAAAGCGCATCGCGTCGGCGTAGCGCGCCAGATCGCGCTCGCGCACGTATGCGAGCGGCCGGATCACGACATGCCGGCCGTCGTCCGATACGAGCTTGGGCGGCATCGTCTTCAGCTTGCCGCCGAAGAACAGGTTGAGAAAGAACGTGGCGAGGAGGTCGTCGCGATGATGCCCCAGCGCGATCTTCGTGGCGCCCACCTCGCCCGCGACGCGATAGAGCACCCCGCGGCGCAGGCGCGAACACAACGAGCACATCGTCGCGCCTTCCGGCACCACGCGCTTGACGACGCTGTAGGTGTCCTGCTCGGCGATGCGGAACGGAACGTTGCGCGCAGTCAGGTAGCGCGGCAGCACGTCCGCCGGAAAACCGGGCTGCTTCTGGTCCAGGTTGACGGCGATCAGGTCGAACGGGACCGGCGCGCGCTCCTGCAGCGAGAGGAGGACGTCCAGTAAACCGTAGCTGTCCTTGCCCCCCGACAGGCATACCATGACGCGGTCGCCGGGCTCGATCATCCGGAAATCGGCGATCGCGGCGCCGACCAGGCGGCGCAGGCGCTTGGACAACTTGTTGGCCTCGAATTCAGCCTTGCGCGGATCGCGCGGGGCGGCCTGCGCGGCGGGATCGGATCGGGTTTCCATCGGGCGCATTTTAGCTGACCCTTCGCTCCGGGACGGCGGTCGGCATCGTACACTCGCGGTCGCCCCGGGAGCGCAACCGGGTACGAAGCCATGGGGGAGATTTCCGGTGCACACGATTGCGATCGCCAATCCGAAGGGCGGCAGCGGCAAGACCACGCTCGCCACCAACGTTGCCGGCTGGCTGGCCGGCAAGCGCCAGCGCGTGGTTTTGGTCGATGCCGATCCGCAGCGCTCGTCGGCGCAATGGCTCGAACGGCGGCCGCCGCTCTTTCCCCCGATCGTCGGCCACGAGGGCGATCTCCGGAAGCGCGTGCTGAAAGACGTCGATCCGCAATGGCTCGTGATCGACACCGCCGCCGGATCGCATCGCGAGAATCTTCGCGACACCGTCAAGCACGCGGACCTGATGCTGGTGCCGCTGTCGGCCTCGACATTCGACATGGCCGCGACCGCGGCGTTTCTCGCACAACTCACCGAGTTCAAGACCGTGAAGCACGGCGGGCTGGCTGTCGGTCTCGTCGCGAATCGCGTCGATCCGCGCACGCGCGCCGCAGCGGAGCTGGACGCTTTCCTGAAGGCGTTCGATCTTCCCCTCGTCACGCACCTGCGCGATACGCAGGTGTACGTGCATTGCGCGCGTGACGGCTTGTCGGTGTTCGATCTACCGCGATCGCGGGCTGAGCAGGACTGGGAGCAATGGCGTCCGCTGACGCGCTGGATCGCGAGGCGGAGCGCTGAAGGCGGGGCATAACGTCCAGAGGACTTGCCGTGCGCAGCTTGCGCGGGCGCGGAAATGCGAACGGCCGTCGCGAGCGACGGCCGTTTCGACGCGAAGCGTAACGCGCTATTTCTTCGCGGCGTCGGCTGCGTCCTTCGCGGCGGTGGCAGCCTTGTCGGCCGCTTCCTTGGTGGCGTCGGCCGCCTTGTTCGCCGCATCCTTCGTCGCGTTCCCGGCGTCCTTCGCCGCGCTGGCGGCGGCATCCGCAGTGGCCTTGGCGGCGTCCTTGGTGGCGTCGGCCGCCTTGGACATGGCTTCCTTCGCCTTGTCCGTCGCCTGTTGAGTCGAGCTGGATTGCTGGCCGCATGCAGCGAGCGTGGTGGCCAGCGCGATCGCCGTAGTAGTGGCGAGCATGCGCATCTTCATCGTGTTTTCTCCCGTGGCAAAAAGGGTTGGCGGCGGCCCGACCGCACGCACCGTCAACCACCAATTATAGCCGATGGCCTTGTTCAACTCTTCGCGACGACCGCGCGCGGCAGGCGTCTCAACCACAGGCCCGTCACGCCGAACGCCCTGATGCGAAACGTCGGATGGTCAATGTCATGGGCCGCAACCGTGCCATCGTGGCTCGTACCGATCCGCCCTGCCGTCAATGCGACGCGTCATCGGGACGAATCCGAAGCGTTCCGCCGCAGCGCCCGCGTTGCGCGGAAACGGGGCCACGCAGCCTGCCATGGTCCCAGGAAATACAATGCCATGCGCGGCGAAATAGATGAACTGCACGAAGATCGCGAACGTACGCGTCGGTCCGGGAAGCCGCGCGAGACGGAGATCGGTCGACAGCGGCTGCAGCATCGGGTAGAAGCCCACCCGTGCGACCAGGGCGCGCGACGAGATTGTGGCGCGCGCGCTAGCCGCGTCGCGAACGCCTTCGCTCGTGCAGGGCGAGCATGATGCCGCTCCCCGCGATGACGGCCATGCCGACGGCCGACCAGCCGTCGGGATGCTGGCCGAACACGAGATAGCCGAAGCCGGTCGCCCAGAGGATCTGCACGTAGGTGAACGGCGTCAGCAACGACGCCGGCGCCGTCATGTAGGCGCGCGTGAGGCACCAGTGGCCGACACCGGCAAAGGTGCCGCACAGGAAGAGAAGAAGCGCGTCGACGATGCCAAGATGCGTCTCCGTCAGCACGAAGGGCAGCGCGATCGACAGGCCCACCGTGCCGACGATCGAGCTGTAGAAGAGCGTCGTGTGCGGTACCTCGGCCAGGAGCTTCCGCGTCAGCATCTGATAAAGCGCGTTGCATACCGCGGTGGCCAGCAGCAGCAGCACGGCCGGGTGCAGCACCGCGGATCCGGGCCGCAGCAGGATCAGGATGCCCAGGAAGCCCACGACCGCGGCCGCGATGCGCGGCGGTGTCGGGCGCTCGCCCAGCACCGGGCGTGACAGCAGCACGACGACGATCGGCGCAAGGAACGTGATCGACGACGCTTCGGCCAGCGGGAGGTAGCGGAGCCCTGCGAAAAAGCAGGCGGTGGCACTCACGAGGAAGCCCGAGCGGAGGAGCTGCATCGGCAATTGCCGCGTGCGCCAGAATCCGCGGCCGGCCCGGTGCCACGCGAACGGAGTGACGACGAGCGTCTGGCCGGCGTAACGCGCCCAAAGCACCAGCAGCAGCGAATGGTCGCGGACCAGGTACTTCGCGGTCGTGTCGAGGGACGACAGGCACAAGCCCGCCAGAAGATACAGCGGCAGCGCGTGCCGCAGCACGTGTGCGGCGCCGGCGCTCGTCATGGCGCCGCCGGGCCACACACGGGCGGGAGCGACATTACGCGGCGATCAGCTCCCGCAGCACGAACGGAAGGATCCCGCCATGCCGGTAGTAGTCGACCTCGATCGGCGTGTCGATGCGGCACAGCACCGTGACGTCGCGCTGGGTGCCGTCGGCACGCGTGATCGAGAGCGTCAGCTCCTGCTGCGGACGGATGTCCTTCGGCACGACGATGTCGAAGGTCTCGTCGCCGCGGATGCCGACCGATTCAGCCGATTCTCCGGTCTTGAACTGCAGCGGCAGCACACCCATGCCGACGAGATTGGAACGGTGGATGCGCTCGAAGCTCTTGGCGACCACCGCCTTGACGCCGAGCAGCTGCGTGCCCTTGGCAGCCCAGTCGCGCGAGCTGCCGGTGCCGTATTCGTCGCCCCCGAACACGACCGTCGGCACGCCGGCCTGCTGGTAGCGCATGGCCGCGTCGTAGATGGGCATGCGCTCGCCGTCGGGCTGGTGCAGCGTGAGTCCGCCTTCGACACGCGTGCCGTCGGGTTTGAGCGGCAGCATCAGGTTCTTGATGCGGACGTTCGCGAACGTGCCTCGGAGCATCACCTCGTGATTGCCGCGGCGCGCACCGTAGCTGTTGAAGTCCGGCACCGAGACGTCGTGTTCCTGCAGATAGATTCCCGCGGGCGACGTCGGCTTGATCGAGCCGGCCGGGGAGATGTGGTCGGTCGTGACCGAGTCGCCGAACACGCCGAGCGCACGCGCGCCACGAATGTCGCCGGTAGGCTTGGGCAACATGTCGAAGCCGTCGAAGAATGGCGGCTTGGCGATGTAGGTGGACAGCGGCCAGTTGTAGACCTGACCCGTCGATCCGGCGATGGCCTTCCACATCGGATTGGCGTTCGGCAGGTCGCCGTAGAGACTGCGGTAGACGGCAGGGTCGCGTGCGAACGGCGCCACCGCTGCGATCTCGTGCGAAGTGGGCCAGATGTCCCGCAGGTACACGGGACCATCCTTCCCCTGGCCGAGCGGTTCGGTCGTCAGGTCCTTCAGGACCGTGCCGGCGATCGCATACGCGACGACCAGCGGCGGTGACGCCAGGAAGTTCGCCTTGAGGTTCGGATGGATCCGCGCCTCGAAATTGCGGTTGCCCGAAAGTACCGCTGCACACACGAGGTCGTTCGCGGTGATCACTTCATTGATCTCGGGCGCGAGGTCGCCGGCGTTGCCGATGCACGTCGTGCAGCCGTAGGCAGCGAGCGAGAAACCCAGCTTGTCGAGGTAGGGCATCAGGCCTGCACGCGTCAGGTAGTCGGTCACCACGCGCGATCCCGGAGCGAGCGATGTCTTGATGTGCGGCTCGACCTTGAGTCCCTTTTCGACGGCCTTTTTGGCGAGGAGGCCGGCCGCGAGGAGCACGCCGGGATTCGACGTGTTGGTGCATGACGTGATCGCCGCGATCAGCACGTCGCCGTTGCCGATCTTGATGCGGCGCGGCAGGGGCGGCGCGACGGGATCGGGGGTCGGACGGTTGTCCACCATCTCGACGAAGTCGCGCGGATGCCCGTTCGGCGGCACCGTGAGCGGCATGTCGGATTCAACCGGCCGGCCCGGACGCATCGGCTGCGTGTCGAAGCGCGCAGTCAGGCGTTCGCGCGCCTGCGCGAAGCCGTTTTCGGCGTTCGGCTTGCTGAAGAGCGTGGTGAAATTCGACTTGAGCGCTCCGAGCTCGATGCGGTCCTGCGGGCGCTTGGGCCCCGCGAGCGAGGTCTTCACGCTGGCGAGGTCGAGGGTCACGACCTTGGTGTAGTCGATTTCTCCCGCGCGCGGAATGCCGAAGAGCTGCTGCGCCTTGAAGTACGACGCGAACGCATCGATCTCGGCGTCGGTGCGGCCGGTGTTCCTGAGGTATTCGAGCGTCGCATCGTCGACCGGGAAAAAGCCCATCGTCGCGCCGTATTCGGGGGCCATGTTGCCGATCGTGGCGCGATCGGGCACGGCGAGCGACGCCGTGCCTTCGCCGAAGAACTCGACGAACTTGCCCACGACCTTTTCCTTGCGCAGCATTTCCGTGACCGTCAGCACGAGATCGGTCGCGGTGACGCCTTCGTTCAGCCGGCCCTTGAGTTCGACGCCGACGACGTCGGGTGTCAGGATGTAGAGCGGCTGGCCGAGCATGCCGGCTTCCGCTTCGATGCCGCCCACGCCCCATGCGACGACACCGATGCCGTTGATCATCGTCGTGTGGCTGTCCGTGCCGACGAGCGTGTCGGGGTAGTAGATGCCGTTCTTCTGATGGACCCCGCGCGCGAGATATTCGAGGTTCACCTGGTGCACGATGCCGATGCCGGGCGGCACGACCTTGAACGTGTCGAAGGCCTGCATTCCCCATTTCATGAACCGGTAGCGCTCGGCATTGCGCTCGAACTCGAGCTTCATGTTGAGGTCGAGCGCATCCTTGGTGCCGTAGTAGTCGACCATCACCGAATGATCGACCACGAGATCCACGGGAACGAGCGGCTCGATCATCTTCGGGTTCTTGCCGAGATCGTTCGTGACGTTGCGCATGGCCGCGAGGTCGCACAGGAGCGGCACGCCGGTGAAATCCTGCAGCACCACGCGCGCGACGACGAACGGGATCTCGTCGGTGCGAGCCGCGGTCGGGTTCCACGCGGCGAGCTCGCGCACATGCGCCTCGGTGACCTTCTTGCCGTCGCAGTTGCGAAGCACGCTCTCCAGCACGATGCGGATCGAGACGGGCAGCCGCGAGATCTTGCCGAGCCCGGCCTTTTCGAGCGCCTGCAGCGAGTAGTAGCCGCCGGTGGCGCCGTCGGCCATGGGGAACTGCTGATGGGAGTCGAACAGGTTGTGCGTCATGGCTTGGGTCTCGGAAAGGGCTCGTCGCGTTGCGGAAGCGGCGAGACGAGGGGCATTATTTCTTCGCGCCCATGATGTTGCGGATGTTGATCGTCTGGCCGGTCGGCATCACGAGGTCGCCGGGCTGCTGCCCCGGCTTGCATGCGCCGATGTGCTTGCCGATGACGACGGTGTCCGACTGGGATTGACCCATGTACGGCGGCTGGAACGCGGCGTGCGCCTCGGTGCGGTACGACGTGTCGCCGTTCATCGTCATGACCGAGGTCGAGGTCATCGTCGAGTCGCCGAGCTTGCAGGTGGCCGAGCCGGTGATCTTGTTGCCCGACACCTTCATGTCGTGCTTGCTGCAAAGGCCCTGCATCATCCCCGCCGACATCTTGATCATGTCCTGCTGTACCGACTGGTCGAGGCAGAGCGTGCTGGTCATGCTCGGGCCGTTCGCGCGGCCGGGTGACGAGTTCGTGATCTCCCACAGGCCGGCCTTCAGCTTCGGGATATCCTGGGCCAGCGCAACGGCGGGCGCGGCGAGCAGGAGGACGAGGACGGTACGGCGCATGCGGATCTCCGGTTACAGACGGCGCTGCCGTCAGATCGTCATCATATCGACGAATTCGTGAACCGCCAGCGCTTCGAGCCGCTTGGCGTCGAGCGCGGCGTCGAGGATGGCCTGCTGCTGCTTGGCTGGGAAGCGGCGCGCAAGATTGGTGCGGAATTTTTCGATCAGCACCGGAATGCCTTCCTTGCGCCGGCGCCGATGACCGATCGGATACTCGACGACGACTTCCTTGAGCCGGCTGCCGTCCTTGAATTCGACGGTGATGCCGTTGGCGATCGAGCGTTTCTCGGGATCGTGGTAGTCGCGCGTGAAGGCCGGATCCTCTACGCACGTCATCTTGGCGCGCAGCGCATCGATCCGCGGATCGACCGCGATGTTGTCCTCGTAGTCCGCCGCGGTGAGGCGTCCGTGGATCATCGGCACGGCGACCATGTACTGGATGCAGTGGTCGCGGTCCGCCGGATTGGACAGCGGTCCCTTCTTGTCGATGATGCGGATCGCCGACTCGTGCGTGCGGATCGTGATCTTGGCGATGTCCTCGATCCTGTCCTTGACCTTGGCGTGCAGCGCCATTGCACATTCGACGGCTGTCTGCGCGTGGAACTCGGCGGGGAACGAGATCTTGAACAGCACGTTCTCCATCACGTAGCTGCCGTATGGCCGCTGGAACTTGAAGGGCTGTCCCTTGAACGAGACGTCGTAGAAGCCCCACGTCTTGGCGGTGAGCACCGAGGGATAGCCCATCTCGCCGGTCTTCGCGATCAGCGCGAGCCGCACGGCGCGCGACGTTGCATCGCCGGCGGCCCAGCTCTTGCGCGATCCCGTATTCGGCGCGTGGCGGTACGTGCGGAGGCTCTGGCCATCGACCCACGCGAGCGACACCGCGTTGACGATCTCGTCGTGCGACAGGCCCAGCATCTGCGCGATCACGGCGGTGGACGCCACCTTCACGAGGACGACGTGGTCGAGGCCAACGCGATTGAAGCTGTTCTCGAGCGCCAGGACGCCCTGGATCTCGTGCGCCTTGATCATCGCGGTCAGGACCTCGCGCACCGTGAGTGGCGCGCGGCCGGCCGCAACGGCGTTGCGCGACAGCCAGTCGGCCGTCGCGAGGATGCCGCCCAGATTGTCGGATGGATGCCCCCATTCGGCGGCGAGCCAGGTGTCGTTGAAGTCGAGCCAGCGGATCATGGCGCCGATGTTGAACGCGGCCTGCACGGGATCGAGCTGGAAGGAGGTCCCCGGAACCTTGGCGCCGTTCGGAACGACGGTGCCGGCGACGATCGGGCCCATCAGCTTGGTGCAGGCCGGATACGACAGCGCTTCGAAGCCGCAGCCGAGCGTGTCGAGCAGGCAGTTGTGCGCCGTCGCGTAGGCTTCCTTGCTCGAGATCTTGCGCTTCGAGACGTAGTCGGCGATGTCGACCAGGACCTTGTCGGGCTTGGGGCGGTTGCTGGAGATGGGAGCGGACATGGGTGGCAATCCCGGAGTTTGCGGCCTAGCCGCGCTGGTCGATGGGAACGAAGGGCTGGTCGTCGGGGCCGACGTAGTTCGCGGACGGCCGAATGATCTTGCCGTCCTGGCGCTGCTCGATCACGTGCGCCGACCATCCGGACGTGCGCGAGATCACGAACAGGGGCGTGAACATCGCGGTCGGCACGCCCATCATGTAATAGCTCACGGCCGAGTACCAGTCGAGATTGGCGAACATCTTCTTCGAGTCGCCCATCACGTTCTCGATACGCTCCGCGATGCGGAACATCTGCAGGTCGCCGGCGGCTCCGGCGAGCTTTCTCGCAATCTCGCGAATCACCTTGTTGCGCGGGTCGGCGATGGTGTAGACCGGATGGCCGAATCCGATGACGACCTCCTTGTTCTCGATGCGCCGGCGGATGTCGGCTTCCGCTTCGTCGGCCGTCGAGTAGCGGCGCTGGATCTCGAACGACACCTCGTTGGCGCCGCCATGCTTCGGTCCGCGGAGCGCGCCGATGGCGCCCGTGAGCGCCGAATAGATATCCGCGCCGGTGCCTGCGATCACGCGCGCCGTGAACGTCGACGCGTTGAACTCGTGCTCGGCGTAGAGAATGAGCGAGGTGTGCATCGCCGCGACCCAGTCCGCCGGCGGCGGCTTGCCGTGGAGCAGGTGCAGGAAATGACCGCCGATCGAGTCGTCGTCGGTCTCGACGTCGATCCGCTTGCCGCTGTGCGACCAGTGATACCAGTAGAGCAGCATCGATCCCAGCGACGCCATGAGGCGGTCGGCGATGCCCTGCGCGCCCGGTGTGCCGTGGTCGTCGCGCTCCGGCAGGACCGCGCCCAGCGCCGACACGGCCGTGCGCATGACGTCCATCGGGTGCGCGGCCGCCGGAATCTGCTCGAGCACGACCTTGACCGGCGCGGGAATGCCGCGCCATGCCTTGAGCTGCGCCTTGTAGGCCGTCAGCGCCGCGCGCGTCGGCAGCGTGCCATGCACCAGCAGATACGCGATCTCCTCGAATTCGCAGGTCTCCGCGATGTCGAGGATGTCGTAGCCGCGGTAGTTGAGGTCGTTGCCCGTGCGTCCGACCGTGCAGAGTGCCGTGTTGCCCGCGACGACGCCCGACAGCGCGACGGATTTCTTGGGCTTGGGCGCGATTGCCGCTTCGCTCATCTATGCCTCATCTCAACGTGGATTCGAACGTGGCGCCGGATCGTGCCGACGGCGCCGCTCATGGTTTCGCCGCCGCGCTCTGCCTTGCGAACAGGCGATCGAGCTTGTCTTCGTACTCGTGGTAGCCGAGGTGCGTGTAGAGATCCTCGCGCGTCTGCATCAGCGGCAGCACCGCTTTTTGCGAGCCGTCGCGGCGGATTGTCTGATAGACGTTGAGCGCCGCCGCGTTCATGGCGCGATACGCCGAGCAGCAATAGAGGACGATGTCGACGCTGGCCGCGCCCAGCTCCGCGGTGGAGAAGAGCGGCGTGTGGCCGAATTCCGTGATGTTCGCGAGGATCGGGACGCCGACGGCCTCGCGAAAGCGCCGATACATCGAGAGATCGGTCATCGCCTCGGGGAAGATCATGTCCGCGCCGGCTTCCACATACGCGGCGGCGCGATCGATCGCGGCATCCAGCCCCTCGACGGCGAGAGCGTCGGTGCGGGCCATGATGACAAAGCCGGGATCGGTCCGCGCATCCACCGCCGCCTTGACCCGGTCGATCATCTCCGCCGTCGAGACGACTTCCTTGCCCGGGCGGTGGCCGCAGCGCTTGGCGCCGACCTGGTCCTCCATGTGGACCGCGCCCGCGCCCGCCTTGATCATGGAGCGGATCGTCCGCGCGATGTTGAAGGCGCTGCCGAAACCCGTGTCGATGTCCACCAGAAGGGGCAGCGACGTGACGTCGGTGATGCGCCGCACGTCGATCAGCACGTCCTCCAGCGTACTGATGCCGAGGTCGGGCATCCCGAGCGAATTGGCGGCGACGCCGCCACCCGAGAGATACAGCGCCTTGAAGCCCGTGTGCTCGGCCATCCGCGCCGTATACGCGTTGATCGCGCCGATGACCTGCAGCGGCCGTTCCGCCGCGACGGCGGCGCGAAAGGCTGCGCCCCGGGATGCTTCGCTCATCGCCTTCTCCTATTCATCGCGCGCGATCGGTGCCTGCCTTCATGCCGGAAAAGGCCGCGGTGCGCGGCGGCAGCGATGCGGTCAATGTGAGGTGCTGCCTGGGCTCAGCGAAGCAGCGACGCTACGCCAGCCCGCTCTTCCTCCAGCTCCTTCAGGGTCAGGTTCATCCGCTCCCGCGAAAATTCGTCGATCGGCAGCCCCTGGACCAGCGTGTATTCGCCATTGGCCGTGGTGACCGGGACCCCGTAAATGAAGTCCGGCGGAATGTCATAGCTCCCGTCCGACGGGATGCCCATCGTGACCCATTTGCCGTTGCTGCCGGCGATCCAGTCGCGGACGTGATCGACGGCGGCGTTCGCGGCGGATGCAGCGGAGGAGAGCCCGCGCGCCTCGATGATGGCAGCGCCGCGCTTGCCGACCGTCGGCAGGAACACCGTGCGGTTCCAGTTCTCGTCGTTGATCAGGTCCTTGATCGACTGGCCCTCCGCGGTCGCGAAGCGATAGTCGGGATACATCGTCGGCGAGTGATTGCCCCAGACGATCAGTTTTTCGATCGTCCCGACAGGCTTGCCCGACTTGGCCGCGAGCTGTGACAACGCGCGATTGTGATCGAGCCGCAGCATCGCGGTGAAATTCTTCCTCGGCAGCGAGGGCGCGGACTTCATCGCGATGTACGCGTTGGTGTTCGCCGGATTGCCGAC
>Ga0207683_10002351_pt1 | contig 16567 bp, 16 predicted proteins | sample KBSM73metaG_FD_184333 | JGI IMG/M metagenome (GOLD analysis project Ga0207683, IMG submission 184333) | Miscanthus rhizosphere microbial communities from Kellogg Biological Station, Michigan, USA - KBS M7-3 metaG (SPAdes) (version 2) | ecosystem: Host-associated > Plants > Roots > Rhizosphere >... | reverse complement strand
TTTTTACGGAGTTGACTCGTCCTGGAATAGCTATACAAGTTTGTAAATAAATCCCAGGAACACTGTGCGGGCTACACAAACTTCCGGTCGCTTACTTTGAGGTCAAAACGTCAATGCATTGTATTTTCATTGTAATGAACACTGTTCTTTGAAATTATTATCCCCTGAAAAAATAAAGACCCGGATAAAAATCCGGGTCGGTTGTAAAAGACATCAAAGTAGAATATACTTACGAAGCAGTCGACTAAAATGTTATGCCGATTCATTTTTGTGCTGGCAAGGAAGTCTCTTTGTTGTTATACAGAAGTTATTGGCCGATAAGAAAAATAACGGGCAAAAGATTCCACTTTATATCGGGAAGGTGAGCGTAATTTTGATATACCGTTTAGAAATCTCCAAAGCACGGTGCGTACCAGATCCCGCCCGAATCAACTAATAATATGCATTCAGTCTAATGTCGTCCGCAAACGCTCAACTTCGCAGCCATCAGTTTTATCCGGAAATACGATTTTTGGGATCATGAAGTAATCGTTAATCGCAAAAATCTGACTGATCCCACCAAACGCTGATCAGACCCACTTACAGCACAAAAGATGAAATTTCGTTGCTGTACACCTTTGCGCCACGCACACCAACGGCTGCCACGCGGAACCAGTACTTCTGTCCAGGCTTCAGGCCCGTAAACAGGAGCGATGATCGTGTGTCCATCTCAGTTATCAGGTGCTGTTTTCAGTAAGGGGATCGGCGCTGTGCTCAAACAGGTAAGTTTTCACGTCGTCCACTGCGTTTACGGATACCCGTAGTTCGCCGGAGTTTTCACCGGCTTTCACCCGGATATTTTCCGGGGCGGTGACACCCGGCCGCGGTTCTCTTGGTTTGTGCAGCAAATTGCGCTAGCGGAAAGTCTTCTTGTATTTCCTTTGAAGCAAAAGGTAACACAGGGAAGGAAACTTGTACTTCTATCCGTGCAGAAAATTATTTGAAAGTGGCCAGGCAATATTGCATTTCACCTTTTTAAGTAAGTTGCCCCAAACTGATAACCCGAAGGGTTGAATATGAATAACCATCGGTGCAACCGGTGGCAACCCAACACAACCGGTTACGGAAGCCACCGAGGAAAAAGGCCAAACATAGCGCCTGACTATAACAGGACAATCTTACCAGTAACAGACTAACGTATATCATTACCTGCAACTTAGTTACTCATAATGGAATGTACGGATCATCGACGAGGCACACGAAGTTTTGTAGGTTTCGTACTGCTTACGACGAATTACATTCATCGCTAATCATATTCGACCCTTCGGGTCATTGGAGGCGGGTTCGTGTTATGCTGGTTACGACGAATTACAGTCATCGTTATTTATATTGGACCCTTCGGGTCATTGGAGGCTGGTTCGTGCTACGCTGGTTATGAGGAATTACAGTCATCGTTATTTACAATGGAACCTTCGGGTTGCCGGGTGGGATATCGATTATGGAAACTATCATATCTCCACAGCTTAATTTTGGCGGGTGTAAATAGTAGTCAGCGAATAAATTACCTGTTACTTTTCCGTTACTTTGTGTCGAAACAAGAATCCAATTGCTATGAAAAAACAATTGTGTCTTATTTATATGCGCAAGGAATACTCATATATGCTTATGGTATTTTTATCGAACCGGTAACCATGGAATGTTTTATAAATTAAAAATCGCGGATTGATTTATGACAGAAAATTATACGATTCCTGCCGGGGCAAGAATTGGCCACGTACATTTAAAAGTAGCTGATCTTGAACGGTCGCTTAAATTCTATCGGGACCTGCTTGGCTTCGAATTGACGATGATATATGGCGACCAGGCTGCGTTTGTTTCAGCAGGAGGGTATCATCATCACATCGGTTTGAATACCTGGCATAGCAAAGATGCACCTCCTGCATCGGCTCATGGTGTAGGTTTGTATCATACCGCTATTGTTTATCCTACCCGAAAAGATTTGGCTGTGATCTATACAAGGCTGCGTAAAGCGCAATATCCTTTGACAGGTGCAAGCGATCATGGTGTTTCGGAAGCGATCTATTTAAATGACCCCGACAACAACGGTGTAGAATTATATTGGGATAAACCTGAGGAATCCTGGCCCCGCAATCCCGATGGGTCATTAAAAATGTTTACACATGCACTGGACCTTGATAACCTGCTCAAGGAAATAAACACAGCGTCGTAAAAACTTTTTCCACACCGGGACCAAATTCAGCATGGCATTATAACTTTAGCCAATTGCCGGTTTATAATTTGCAACTAAAAAATTAAACCAAATGGAAACCAAAGTCATTGAAACATTACATAGAGAACTATTGACTTTTTGGAATGATCAAAATGCAGCGGGTATGGCTTCCTTATTTACAGAAGACGCAAATGTTATCGGGTTTGATGGAAGTCAAATGAATGGCCGGTCGCAGATTGAAACTGAATTGAAGCAGGTGTTTGCCAATCACAAGACAGCACGATACGTTTGGAAAATTCAAGAAATCCGATTCATCGATTCACAAACGGCGTTGCTGAGAGCCATTGTCGGCATGGTACCACCAGGTAAAAAGGAGCTGAATCCGGCCACCAATGCTATCCAGTCTTTAGTTGCCTGTAAACAAAACGATCTCTGGAAAATTGTGCTGTTCCAAAACACGCCCGCCGAGTTTCATGGGCGTCCGGAGTTAGTGGACAGTATGACGAAGGAATTAAGTCAATTGATTTAACCGGGCTTCAACTTTTACCGCAGATTTGCCAGCCGCAGGAATATCCATACGGCTCAATGATTTTTTAACAAGATCAAAATAATTATCTCCTCTTGATAAATTGAAACTATAATTGGTCACTCCCGCGATATCAGTGAATTGCATATCATCAAATCCGCGCCGGATCGTATTTGAACGCTGCCCGCAAGTTGAGGTAATTTTATCTATCGTTTGGTGAACCGGTAAATTGAACCAGGGGTTAAATCAATAAAATAAAAGATCGTCATCTGCCCGATCTCATTTTTCATACGTGCGGGCAATTAATGCTTCCGGCTTTCTTTTTGTTCACTCAACATGTAAGATCCCCGACGAAAATACTTTTCCGGCTGCCTTCAATAACTTATCCTACATTCGCACCCCAAATTTTACATATGTTCTGGACCTTAGAATTATCTAAATATTTGATTGACGCACCCTGGCCCTCCACAAAGGATGAGCTATTAGATTATGCCATCCGTTCCGGCGCGCCGCTACAGGTCGTCGAGAACCTGCAGGAGCTCGAAAGTGATGATGAAAATTATGTGTACGAATCCATGGAAGAGATCTGGCCCGATTACCCGACAAAGGAGGATTATCTGTTTAATGAGGATGAGTACTAAGCGGTTACACGCTTGCATTTCACTTCATTTGTTTGTATCTTACTCTTACCCCCAATGAAAACCCGGCTCCGCATACGACTTTCTTACCTGTTTACTGCGATCAGTCTTTTTATCGCCTATCATTTTTGGTTTGTACGGCGCCACCAGGATCAAAACCTTTTTTCGTCGAATACTTCTGCCTGTGTGATAAAGAATGGCGGTTACCCGGCAACGGTAGAATATTATAATCCTCAAACAAAAGACGAACATACCTTTCAGGCAAAAGTTGAAATTGAGGATTGCAGTATTGTAAAAGTCGACCTCACCGGAAATCCGGGTAAAACACAAGTTAGTTTGCCGGTGGCCCTCGAAGATGACGGCGAGGCAACTACAGAAGACACTGACGGCGGCATATACACGCTCCGCATCAACTAAATTTCTTCTGAATTTCATTACCGGCAGTGGTAGGAAAGGTAGCAGGGTAGGTGGCAGTTTCAGGTGAAGTGGTGCAGTAAGCGAGGCAGCTACTAACAATGATAAACAACCGAAAAATGAAATGCAGTAAAAGAGGAGAATATCTTATATCGAATGGAAAATGATAAGAGGCCGGTAAGTCTCTTTTTTTATTTGCGCAGGACCATCATTCAATTAAACCACACGGCATATCCCTGTCTCCTTAAATCCCATGCAAGCTTTTCTTCCATTTTCAACGCCTGCTGGCGGTTCATTGGTTCCAGGTTTAAATGATAATAGAGACTGGGGCGAAGGTAAGCGCCGTATTTACGGACAATGGTTGACGATAAATTGTATCCTTTTGCATTTCTGTATCCTGTTTTATGTTGTTTAAACCGCTCTTCAGGGGTTTTGCTGGTCATGCCTACATATAAACATTGCAGTACTCCATTAAATTGGGGATTGGCGGCGCGGAACCGGGCATTTTCGGTAAACACTTTTTTCGAGAGTTCAACGACATATACGCGGTAACTTAGTTTTGGCACGAGCGTTCCTCTTTTTTATACTGTAAAATAATAATTGCCGATGATTTGGAAATTGATTGCTTGCAAAGATTGCCGATTGTACAGGAAGTTAATGAAATCGACTATCGCCGGGGTTTTTAAATTTAGTTTCTCAACATATGTAAATGTTTCCGTGGTCGCCGGTACATTATTTTGCATGCATTATCAAACTATTAAAAAATAAAAATTATGGGCAGGAAATTTTTTATTCAGCTGTCGTCTGCATTATTCATCCTATGCATTGCGTCTGGTAACCCGTGCATGTCTCAAAACAAAATTGTTTACGGTTCCAATCATGGAAAATATCAACTGGTTAATGGCATCAAACTTTATTATGAGGAGTACGGAAATGGAACGCCTCTTCTACTTATACATGGCGGACTCAGTTCGATAAACAGCGTTTCAGTACTGATACCGGAACTCGCAAAAAGATTCAGGGTTATAGCTGTTGATTGTCCCGGCCAGGGTCGATCGGAACAAGCGGATTCATTAAGCTACCAGCTGATGGCCGACCACTTTTCAAAAATGATCGATTTGCTCAGGCTCGATAGCCTGTATGTGGTTGGATACAGCGACGGGGGTAATGTTGCACTTCTTTTGGCTGCAGACCGTAGTGATAAGGTTAAAAAATCAGTCGCCTTTGCAGCGGCAGCCAACACCTCCGGGTATCTTCCCGAAGCAGTGGCCGGCCTTAGCCAGTTAAATCCCGAAGCCGTTGAAACCTATTTTAAATGGTGGCTTGAGCCTCACCTGCAGCTCACTCCTCAAAAAGACAAATGGAAGAAATTTATCAATGACTTCAGGAAGATGTGTGCAACGCCTGTCATCGTTTCCGGCGACAAATTGAAAAAAATAAACGCCCCGGTTTTAATCATCCAGGGAGATAATGATATTGTAAAACCGGAACATTCCGTACAGCTACACCAGGCTATTCAGAAAAGCCAGCTTTGTATCGTTCCTGCCGCGTCGCATTTTATTCTTTATGAAAAGCCTGAACTTTTCAACTTAATAGTCGCTGAATTTTTAACCAAAGAACCCAAACTATTTGATTTTACACAGTTGGGCAAACAATAAACGCCGTAACCTTCCCGCTGTCAGGGGAAATAAATAAACTGTAAAGTATAGCTAACTGTAGGGTATCATACTTATCTCCGTGTAGGTATACACCTACAACGAAAATGAAGAGAGGACTATACCTGTACCTGTGCAAACCAGATATATTAGCGCTGCATTTAATAAGTACTTAATAAGTACTGAACACTATTTTATGCATAAACTATGAAATCAATTTTATCCTTTATCCTATCCCTTGCGGTTATTAAGGCTGCTGCTCTTGACCCTAACCACTTTACAATAAACAGGATTACGGCGCCTTATTTTATCGTTGATGGAAACTCGCCTGCAACTATCACCAAAGCTTATGTAGGATTTGAGGTAATCAATAACAGTAACAGTGCTGTTACCTATAGCAACCTGAAGTTTACGATTACGTCAATCAGCACCTCGGTGGTGGGACAAAATTATAGTACAGTTGCACCGGCCAGTGGTATCATCAATGTCGGCACGCTGGCGCCGGGGGCAAGCAAAGTTTGTTATTTCTATGTATCGTACCCGGCAAACACAACACCGCAGGCAACATTCAATATTACCCTGAGTGACAATACGGTCTCGTCAAAAACCGCAAGCTTTGTTATCCGCAACCGGTCATCCATAAGCGCAAATGCGGGCGGTACGGCTACACAAACATTTTCAAACCAGGACCTGATCGGGGGTATTGTAACTGATGATGTGGTATATGCGGTAGGTAATGTGCAGAGCGGAGACGAAAGTGATTTCCAGGTGGCGGTATCAACGCAATTTGACCCCACAAAAATAAGTTTATTAAGCACCAAGGTCATTGCCACTTCTGTACCGGGAATTGTGAATAACACGACTGATTCGTTATATTTTATAACAGGCAATGGTTCAAATGGCGCCACGGTTACCATTCGCTGGACATTTCGTATAACGTCGTATAATTTTACAACTTATTTGCTGCCCTGTGCAGGTGCTACTAGCGGGAGTACCAATTATAAATATGCGCTGAATACCAGTCTTGGCTCCGGTTCACCGGTTACTGTATCGGCGGGGGCAAATCCGCTCACGATTACAAAAACGTCCAATCAATCGTTATACCTTGTCAATAGCAACTCTGTTTTTACCGTCACTATATCGAATCCCGGTGCTTATGGCGTTACGATCGACAAAATTGTTGATCAGCTGCCGACAGGGTTTGCTTTCCAGGCCATTGATGGTACCAGCCAGGTGACCAGCTCAAACTCCACATCCGTACCGGCTACCGGTGCTACGGGTACACTGACCTTTGAAGGCGGGGTAGAATCCGGGGGCAATACTTCCTATTATGTTCCGGCCGGGGGCAGTTATATATTAAAATACAGTGCTACTTCTGCATCCGCCTCGGCATCCAACCTGCTGACTACGGTTCAGGATTTTGTCGGCACAACTGCGGTCGGTTCAGCTCAGAATACAGTTTCGGTGTCCACGACGCTTCCTGTAAAGTTGCTGTCATTTCACGCCACGGATAAAAAAGAAAGCATCTTCCTCGATTGGCAAACCAGTGCTGAAACAAACACATCCGTTTTCGAAATAGAACGTTCTAACGGTGACGGACAGTTTAAAAAGATCGGCGAACAGGCCGCAGCAGGTAATTCAAATCAGACGCTCGCATATCATTTCGTGGATGATAAACCTTTGCCCGGAAAAAATTATTATCGCCTCAGGATGCTGGATCTCGATGGTAAATGGGAATACAGCACGACTGTTTCTGTCATTTCTGAAAGAGCGTCACGCTTATGTTCAATTTATCCGAATCCTGTATCAGACGCCGTTTCCGTAACCATGAACATGCAAAATGCAGGTAAACTTACCCTGAAGCTTTATGACATAAATGGTCATCTGCTGTTGTCGACATATAGAATGTGTGATAAAGGAACTTCCACGTTTATACTTGATGGGCTAAACAGATTCAGGCCGGGTAAATATATATTGAAGCTAAATGCTGCAGACTTCGAGACGCGGCAGATTCTCATAAAGCCAATGTAGATTTTTTGCCGAAGTCCAAATGATGTAACTGCCGCTTGAAGTCATTCCCTTCTTACCAGGTAATTCGCAAGGTGCGGTTATCGCCGATAGATCTTGCTGAACCATTTTCAGATAACCCATTGTAAACGTTGTTTTGTTTACGCTGTTGCAGAAATACCTCATGCTTTACTGAAGGTAATTTGCAATACAAGTGAAAAAATACCAGGATTGGTTAACGCGAAAATTCTTTTACAACAGGCTGTGCGTCTGTTACATAGTATGGTGAAATCGCATAAAATACTGAAATCCGGATCAAATAATCCCTGTATAAAGTACCTGCTTTTTTAATTAGCGCCATATTACTTTTAGCATTATAAAAATTCACCTTATGAAAACAAAAGTCCTTTCAATTCTTTGTCTTTTTATCGTGATCGCAGCAGCTGCAGGTACAGGAAACGACGCAGCAAATAGCAAAACAATCAACGCCGCGCCGGGTGGTGACGTGTCTTCGATACGGGCACACAGGCAGGCAAAAGGTGTTGAAGTTTCCTGGGGTGTTATCGGTGACGCAACCGGTTATATAGTTGAAAAAACATACCAGGATGCTGCGGACCCATATTCAATATGGGAAACGGTTTCTTCTGTGGCTGGCAACGCGGCAAGCACCACGTCCGGCAATCAATCAAAATGGTTTAAAGTTTACGATGAGAATGTTTTCCCGGGATTTATCAGTTACCGTATCTGGACTGTACAGTCAAACGGTTCGAAAACAGCTTCTCCGATTACCGTTGTTCATATAATGAGCAGACAATAATTAACTAAACAACAGGACCGGAGATCTTAATTTATTTAATGAATTAAAATCTTACCTTATGAAACGAATTATACCCTTTTTCTTTTTATTGTTTGTAGTATCTCAGTCCCTGCGGGCGCAGATCACTACAGCCATCATCAAAGCCAACTTTGGTGTGGATGCAGATCTCCGGTCCAATTATTTTAATGGAGCCGTTCAGGCAGGTAATGATGACTGGTTCCGTTACCCTGGTATCGGAAGTACCCTCGGCGAATTCGTGATTGATACTACGGGAGCCGCTGCACTGCTGGCAGGTTATACATCAAACCCTGCTTCCCGCAGACTTCCTTTTTACAGAACCATGCGCTTTACCCCGTTTAGCGTGGTGAATAACCGAAAGTTGATCGACGCTGTCTTCACCAGGGACTATCATGGTGACGACTCAACAATGTTTGCATCGGGTAGTAATAAAAACGGTATGACGCCGGCGATGTGGTCTTGCCCTGTTGCACAAAGTGTACCCGACAAAAACGAGATCCTTGACATGATGTGTCACGTCAGAAGAGCGGGCCCAAACAATACCGACTCCTTATGGATGTTCGGTGGGGTTTCTATCGAGAACACAACCGGTGACCGTTATTTCGACTTTGAAATGTACCAGACGGATATTTATTATGACAGGGCTTCTCAACGATTTTATGGATATGGTCCCGATGCGGGCCATACATCGTGGAAATTTGATGCATCCGGTAATATCACACAACCCGGCGATATAATTTTCACTGCATCGTACGGCAGCTCAACGCTTACGACATTGGAAGCGAGAATCTGGGTGAGCCGGACCGACTGGACAACCAAAACGCCTGTCGGCTTCAACTGGAGCGGTCAGTTTGACGGAGACGGTACGGGCTCAGCTTATGGCTACGCGAGCATCACCCCTAATACTGTGGGTGCCTTTTATACCGGGTTGGAAAGTGCGAACAACACATGGGCCGGTCCTTTTTCGCTTGTTATCGGAAACAATAGTGTCCTGTCTACGTATAGCGCGGGTCAGTACATGGAATTTTCTGTAAACCTTACCAAGTTAGGCCTGGACCCGGTGACGCTGTTGGGTGGTAATGCCTGTGGTATGCCATTTCGCAGAATATTGGTAAAAAGCCGTGCGTCAACGTCATTTACCGCTGCATTAAAAGATTTTATCGGGCCATTTGACTTCTTTTTGGCTCCAAGAGCCGATGTGGCCACCAGTACACCATTTATATGTGATACAGGTAGCGTAGCAGAAATTCACGTTACCAATCCTGTTTCGACATCCACTTATATTTGGTCAACAACTAACGGAAACATTTCCGGCAGCAATACCGGATCATCAATAAATGTAACCTCGCCCGGTACGTATATAGTATCACAATACCTGCAGAGTGGCTGTAGCGTATATGCTGCAGATACACTGACTGTATTACCGTTTGGCGGTTGCGCCGTTCTCCAGAATAATCTTACAGACTTCAACGGTTCTTTGCAGAACACGATTTCGAAATTGAAGTGGACTGTATTGGAGAATAGCTATGTTTCTTCCTTTGACCTCGAGCGTAGTTATGATGGACTTAATTTCTCGGTTCTCAAACATATAGAACCGAGTGAGGGTGGCAGCAGGGTTATTTATAATTATGATGATAATATAGAGAATCTTGTCGGCGGCACAGTTTACTACCGCCTGCGGATACACGAAGTATCAGGCGTAACAAAGCTCAGTAAAGTTATTGCCTTCCCTGTTTCATCGAAAATTCCGCTGGGTCTTTCTGTAGTGCCAAACCCGGCAAAAACATTTGTCGATGTATTGATGTATTCAAATTCAACCCTGCCGGCACAGTTATCTATTTATGATCCGGCTGGACGGTTGACAAGAACAGAGCAGGTGCGCATGCAGAAGGGCAGCAATATTGTTCATATAGATGGTGTTGATCAATATCCGCCAGGTGTCTACCTGCTTGCCTTGAGCTGTAATAAAGAAACGATTTTCAAACGATTCGTTGTTGTGAAATAATTGACGCTGTATAGTCTGTCAATAACAGTTATATAAAGCCATGATGTTAAAAGCAAGAGTTTCTTCCGGGAGGCTCTTGCTTTTTAATATAGCATACACGGTCGGTTACTTTGAATTTGCTACGCCTGAAGCATGCAAATGAATAATCATCCATTTGTCTGCTTGCTTTTTCAGGATTATCGATCGTCTTCCCAGTAAATCCGGATCTTCAAGCAAAAAGGTTACAATTGCATTGGGCGCTGCTAGTTGAATTTTAATGTCCTTTGGGTCGATGGCGAGGTAAGGTGGAGCTGGTTGCTTTTTCTTCGCGTTTTCAAAAACATTCTTGAAGATTACTTCGATTTCCTTTTTGCTGTTTGCCCGGTAGGGGTAAACAGTACCTGATTTGACCTGTTAATTATCAGTCGTACTCTTCAACTGTTCAATTTCACCTTGTATCTCTTTAAGACGCACACGGAGTTTCTTTTTTACTTCGAAGATTTCATCCCGGCGAAGACAGTCATTGTACTCTTTAATCTTTCTTGTAAGTTCATCCAGCAGCCGGTCAATGGCTGCCTGCTTTTCAGCTGGTTTCATTCAATAAAGTTTTAAAGAATTGATGATTTTTTTCCACAGCGTTCTTTCAAGTGTTGTGCCGGTCCGGGTAAACTGACATTTTTTCTGTTATAATAATCAGTTTTTGATTCATACAGTTAATTGCGTCATAGTCTACTGAAAAAAATTCATAACTCATGCTGCAACAAGAATTGGTTGTCGGTTTTTGTAGTTTAAATTCTATACGTCAACCTGATATTCCCGTACATAAAAACTACAATTGCTCCTATTTTTCACGGCCCGTTTCCGTCGTTACTTCATGTTGTCAATTCAAAACATTTTGCAACATGAATAAGGCAAATAACAGTATCCATAATCCTGATGTATCAGTAAAGATCAATATAAGCGATGCCGGCCTGGTATTGTTTATTGTAGAAACAATGGCGGAACACCGCCGTGATATGAAACGCAATTTTCCACCTGTATCAGGAGGTATTAAAACATCTTCCGTTGAAGCTCCCGTAATCGGTAACACCACGTTCAAACATGCCCAAGGATTTATCAATTCCAAATTTGCTACCCGCTTTTTATTTACCTGCACAAAAGAAGAAAGAGGCTCCTGCGAGTTCACCTGGTTATCTTCATTAAACTAAGTAGTAAGACAGGAAAATTATTCAAGGTAAATAGCTGTAGGCTTTAAGCTATAAGCCATAAACCCGGCATCTTGATTAGTTACCAATAAACTTTTCATACTACAGTATAAAGCTTAAAGCGTATCGCGTATCGCCTATAGCCTATTGCCTATAGCTTAAAGCTTACAGCTTATAGCTTACACCTTACCGCTTTACATTCCATTTCACACATACGATTGCACGCATTTTTCTTTGATCGTCTCGGAAATTAAATCTAATTTCTCGATTGATTTTATTGCCATTAATATGCGAAACAGGCGTCGTGAATTTATAAAGCTTACTGGTATGACAGGCATCGGTATTGCAGGCGGCTTGTTTAATGGTTTTGCGAGCGATGTTGAAATAACAACAAATACAACAAACAATACGGTGAAAAAAACTGCACAAAATGAAGCTGCTGTAAGCGTCATCGGTGCTTACGGCGCATGGGCTGCAGGGTTAACGGAAACCAGGTTGCCTGCCTTGTCTTTCCGGAAAAAAGAATACACTAACCTACAAACATGGAAAAAACTGGCGCGGCAAAAGGTTACTGATCGTTTATCCATACCGCCTGCCGGTAATATGCCAACAGTAACTGTAAAGAAACAATATGAATACGATGGATTGCACGTGGAAGAGTTAAGCTGGCAGTTTCCTTATGGTCCTGCCACAGACGCGATAGTATTAAAACCATCGAATGCAAAAGGGAAGCTGCCGTCTATTCTCGGTTTTCATGATCATGGCGGCAATAAATATTTCGGTACACGAAAGATCACTAAAACGTCCGATAACCAGCATCCAATGATGGCAGAACATCAGCATGAGTATTATGAAGGCAGGGCATGGGCTAATGAAATTGCAAAGCGGGGTTATGTGGTAATGGTTTCCGATGCATTTCCATTTGCGAGCAGGCGCGTGCTGTTGCAGGATGTACCGGAAAGATTGCGGAATGGATTGACCGATGAGGATCCGGAAAATTCTGACCATATTAAGGCGTATAATGAATGGGCCGGCAATCATGAGCATATCATGGCAAAGTCTTTATTCTGCGCCGGTACTACATGGCCCGCTGTATTTTATGCGGAAGACAGGAAGGCCCTTGACATTTTATGCGCCCGGCCCGATGTGGATGTAAAGAATATAGGCTGCGCGGGACTATCGGGTGGGGGTATGCGCACTGTGTTTATGGCAGGCCAGGACGACCGGATAAAATGTTGCGTATGCGTCGGGTTCATGACCACATGGAAAGACTTTTTATTGAATAAATCATATACGCATACGTGGATGACGTATGTTCCGCTTTTGCCCAATGAACTGGATTTTCCTGAAATACTGGGAATGCGTGTGCCACTTCCGACGATGGTGCTGAACGATAATGATGATGAACTGTACACATTGCCGGAGATGAAACGAGCGGATTCCATTCTTGCAGAAATATTTAAAAAAGCAAATGCTGCGGACCGTTATAAATGCTCTTACTACCCGGGTCCGCACAAATTTGATAAGGCCATGCAGGACGAAGGTTTTGCATGGTTTGATAAATGGCTGAAAGCATAACGATTATTTTTTTCATAAACAAATAATATGAAAACATCGAGAAGAACTTTTATTAAGACTTCAGGTTTATCAGGACTTGGTCTTGCAGGTATGCTGGAAAGTTTTGCCGCAGAAAATGAAAACAGGTTCCATTTACCCGGTACTGCACATTTTAACATGAGCGGTTATGCCGCCCCGAAACTGGACACGGTGCGAATAGGCTTTATCGGTCTTGGCAACCGGGGGCCCGCAGCAGTTGACCGTATGACGTATATAGATGGTGTTGACATAAAGGCACTGTGTGATCTTCGTCCCGATAAAGTAAATGCGGTAAAAAATTCACTAAAAGATAAACCGTATAAGCCGGAAATCTATACCGGTAATGAAAACGAATGGAAGAAGCTTTGCGAACGCAACGATATTGATCTTGTGTATATCGCTACGCCATGGAGCCTGCACACACCAATGGCTGTGTATGCGATGAATCATGGCAAACATGTGTGCGTGGAAGTGCCTGCTGCAAAAACGATCGACGAATGCTGGCAATTGGTGGAAACGTCTGAGCGTACAAAAAAGCATTGCATTATCCTGGAAAATTGTTGCTATGATTTTTTTGAACTGCTCACGCTGAATATGGCGAGACAGGGATTGTTTGGAGAAATCGTACATACGGAGGGCGGTTATATTCATACTTTATTGGAAGGAAATTTTTCGAAAGAGAAATATTATGATATGTGGCGGTTAAAAGAAAATTTCCGTAATGGAAATTTATACCCGACACATGGATTAGGTCCGATAGCACAGGTGCTGAACATCAACCGCGGCGATAAAATGGACTATCTTGTTTCCATGTCCAGCAATGATTTTCAAATGGCGGCAATGGCTAAGGAGCTTGCCGCAAAGGATGATTTCTATAAACCATATGCCGGTAAAAGATTTCGGGGCAACATGAATACAACGACGATACGAACAAACAAAGGAAAGACAATTATGCTGCAGCATGATGTTACGTCACCCAATGTGTATTCGCGTATTCATAAAGTAAGCGGCACAAAAGGTTCCTGTATAAAATATCCGTTGCCGGGAAGAATTGCCTTTGGTCACGAAGAATGGGTAAATGATACTGAATATAAAAAACTCGAAGAGCAATACACGCCGCCGATTGTAAAGAAAATAGGAGATATGGCAAAAGAAGTAGGGGGACACGGCGGAATGGATTTCCTGATGGACTGGCGTACCATTGATTGCCTGCGTAATGGCTTGCCGGTGGATATGAACGTGTATGATGCTGCACTATGGAGTGCCATTTCGCCGCTAAGCGAAAAATCTGTAGCCAATCGTTCGGCGTCGGTTGATATTCCTGATTTCACCAACGGTGCATGGAAAACAAATAAGCCGGTAGATATTTCACTGGCGGAAGGCGGTTCAACTAAAGTAAAAAGTTTTTAACCATATAGAAAACAATGAAAATTCAAATCAGTAAGAATCCGGGTGAGTTGGGGAACAAAGCTGGACATGATACTGCGCAATTAATCCGTGAAGCAATAGATACTAACGGGAATGCCAATATCATTTTAGCGACAGGTACCAGCCAGTTTGAAACGTTGAAGCAACTGCTAAGCGAGAAAGAAATTGATTGGAGCAAAGTCATCATGTTTCACCTGGATGAATACATCGGTTTACCGGTTACACACCCGGCGAGTTTTCGAAAATATTTAAAGGAACGTTTCATTGAATTCGTGCCTTCTTTAAAAGCAGCTTATTTAATAAACGGAGAAGGCGACGCTGCTGCTGAATGTAAACGACTCAACGGGATAATAGCAAGACACCCGATAGACGTAGCATTAGTCGGTATTGGTGAAAACGGTCACCTTGCCTTCAATGACCCGCCGGCAGATTTCGATACGGAGGAACCATATATTGTGGTAAACCTTGATGAAGCCTGCCGCAAACAGCAATTGGGTGAGGGCTGGTTCCCTACATTGCAGGACGTGCCCGCCCAGGCAATCAGCATGTCCATACGACAGATCATGAAATCAAAACACATTCTTTGTTCCGTGCCGGATAAACGCAAGGCAATGGCCGTGAAAAATACACTGGAACACCCGGTTAGTAACTTATACCCGGCGAGTATTTTGCAAACGCATAGCGATTGCCGGATGTACCTCGATATGCAATCGGCTGAATTGCTTTCAAAAAATAGGTCAGCATCAGTTCAGTAGATTTACAACATAAAACCCTTCAACCAACAAATGGATAAAATAGAAATCAGTTCGCTGACGAAAAGGCAAACGATCATTTCTATTTCCATTATCGGTATTTTGTTTTTCATTTTCGGTTTTATATCGTGGGTAAATTCAATACTCATTCCATATTTTAAAATAGCCTGCGAGCTCACCAATTTTCAATCATATCTTGTTGCGTTTGCTTTTTATATTTCCTACTTCATCATGTCTGTGCCTGCATCTTATTTACTAAAAAGAACGGGGTTTAAAAAAGGGATGATGATTGGGTTCTGGGCAATGGCTCTTGGTGCTTTTATTTTTGTGCCCGCGGCATTTAGCCGTACATATGGAGTTTTCTTACTGGGGCTTTTCTCCATTGGTACCGGCCTCGCTATCCTGCAAACAGCAGCCAATCCCTATATTACTGTTATCGGCCCAAAAGAAAGTGCTGCACAACGTATAAGTATCATGGGTATTTGCAATAAGGGCGCAGGTATATTAGCGCCGCTGATATTTGCAGCTGTTATTTTAAAAGCTACAGACACGAATCTATTTAAAGAACTAAGTTCAATGGAACCGGCGGCAAGAAGTGTTGTGCTCGATGAATTGATAAGAAGAGTGATCGTTCCGTATTCTGTTGTAGGAACAATTTTATTTGTACTTGGTTTGTTGATAAAGTACTCACCGCTGCCTGAGATAAACACGGAACACGAAACTGCTGAAATAGCAAACGCCAACGCATCCAGGCAATCTGTATTTCAATTTCCACATTTAGTGCTGGGGGCCGTTGCTATTTTTCTGCATGTGGGAACGCAGGTAATTGCTATCGATACGATAATAGGGTATGCCAACTCAATGCACATAAATCTATTAGAAGCAAAAACATTTCCTTCGTATACACTTTCGGCTACTATTTGCGGTTATATCGCAGGTATTGTTTGTATTCCCCGTTTTATAAGTCAACTGAACGCCCTGCGGATATGTACGTTGCTTGGAACGATTTTGACATTGCTGATTGTATTTGCACATGGTGGCGTTCATTTTCTCGGTCATACAGCTGATATCTCGATCTGGTTTGTTGTATTACTTGGATTGGCCAATTCGTTGGTGTGGGCAGGCATATGGCCCCTTGCATTGGATGGACTCGGTCGGTTTACAAAAACCGGCGCCTCTATAATGATCATGGGATTATGCGGTAATGCTATTATGCCGCTTCTTTATGGATATTTTGCAGACAGGTTTAATGTCCGGGAAGCCTATTGGGTATTATTTCCCTGTTACATTTATCTTGTGTTTTATGCTTTTTATGGAT
>Ga0207683_10002349_pt1 | contig 16575 bp, 15 predicted proteins | sample KBSM73metaG_FD_184333 | JGI IMG/M metagenome (GOLD analysis project Ga0207683, IMG submission 184333) | Miscanthus rhizosphere microbial communities from Kellogg Biological Station, Michigan, USA - KBS M7-3 metaG (SPAdes) (version 2) | ecosystem: Host-associated > Plants > Roots > Rhizosphere >... | reverse complement strand
GGGGCTGCGCCTTCCCGCAATGCACCATTCCGGCATCCTGGTGCGAGGCCCACCACATCACATACTGGTCCCGCGGCGGCACCACCGGAACCGGCAACGGAACCCTGCTCTGTTCCCATCACCACCACGTGATACATAAGGAACACTGGAGCATCCAGATGCGCACCGGGATTCCCTGGTTCATCCCGCCACTCCACCTTGATCCAGCCCGGACGCCCCGCCGGAACAGATACTTCCGCCTGGAGTGACCCCTCGCCTGGACTGAAGCTCGCCTCGACTGACTCGGTGGGACCCCAGAAATCGGCGCCCTCCGTCGCCGGGCTCCCTGCACCGGGCCGAAAGTCCCAAGCATGCGCGCCCGGGCGGGCCTAGGGTGGAGGCATGGACCAGCGCAGTCTGATGCTGCGGGCAGTGAAGACGCTCCACACCCTTGCCTGGCTCGTGATCGAGGCCTGTATGGCTTACGTCCTGTACGCCGGCATCACGGGCCGAAATGACCGGAAAACGAGGGCTGCCGCCGTCGTGGTTGCCAGCGAATCGCTGATTTTTGCGGGCACCGGCTTCCAATGCCCGCTGACCGTCGTCGCGAAAAATCTTGGCGACGGCTCTGGCTCCGTCACGGACATTTACCTGCCGCGGTGGTTAGCGAATATCCTGCCCGGGCTCCACGTCCCCCTCATCCTCGTCGCCGTGCTGCTGCATTGGCGGAATTGGCGGAAACAGACGGTGCGCGACAGCGAGCGGCGGCTTTTGCTCGGGCGCTAGTGCGCGCCCGCCTCACACCTTCGCCCTGCCGCCGATTAACCGTGGTCCCTCCGGCGGGGCCTTTACGCGGATGCCCCGAAAGCCCGGCGGACCGTCCGGGAGTTGCCCGGATTGCGGGTAATCTAAGAGAGTTCCGGAGCCGGCACGGTCGCTCCGGAGGAGTTCATGGCAGGCAGCAAAAGGCGAGGTTGATGGTCCACATCTGGAACGATCTGTCCGAGGTCCCGGCGGACTTTGGTCCTTCGGTTGTCACGTTCGGCAATTTCGACGGCGTGCACCGCGGCCACCAGCAGGTGCTGTCGCAGCTGATCCGTACCGCCCGGTTGAACCACGCACGCGCCGTCGCCATCACCTTCGACCCGCACCCCGCGCAGGTACACCGCCCGGAATCGGCTCCCGAACTGATCATGGGGCTGGAGGACAAGCTCGTGGCCCTCGGAGAGCTCGGCCTCGACGCCGTGCTGGTAATGAAGTACTCGATGGAGCTCGCCAGTCTCACCCCCGAGGAATTCGTCGCGACAGTGCTGGTCGACAGCCTCAAGGCCAGCCACGTGGTGATCGGCCACGACGCCCGGTTTGGCCGCGGCAATTCCGGCGACCTCGCCACCATGCAGGAGCTGGGCAAGAAGCTCGGGTTCGAGGTGCTGGTCATCAGCGAATTCGGCTCAGAGGGCTTTCCCATCCACGACGACGACGGCACGGACCGCCGCTGTTCGTCCACGTGGGTGCGCGAGGCCCTGCGCGCGGGCGACGTCGCCACCGCCGCTGCCGTCCTCGGCAGGCCGCACCGGATGCGCGGCGAGGTGGTGCACGGTGCCGCACGCGGCCGCGACCTCGGGTTCCCCACCGCGAACCTCTCCTCGACGGCCACCGGGTACATCCCCGCGGACGGCATCTACGCCGGCTGGCTCGTGGACCAGGCAGGCACGCGCTGGCCCGCCGCCATCTCCGTGGGCTCGAACCCGACGTTCGACGGCGTGAGCCGTCAGGTCGAGGCCCACGTGATCGACCGCCCGGAAGAGTCTCCCGACGACTTCGATCTGTACGACCAGACAGTTGTGGTGGAATTTGTCGCCAGGCTCCGCGGCATGGTGGCGTACCGTGGGGCTGAAGCTTTGGTGGAGCAGATGCGCCTGGACGTCGTCCAGGCCCACGACCTCCTGTTCGCCCACTAAAAACCGGGCCGGATCGGCGTCGGCCCCCGCGCGGACAATGTTCTGATTCACTGGAGCCGCGCTGATTCACAGCCACTTGGCAAGGAAGGCAAGACACGTGACCATCGAGAAAAACACGAGGGAACTGGACCAGGACATTGTCCGGGATTTCAGCGCGCGGATGAGCTACGCGTCCTACCTGCAGTTGCCCACCCTGCTCAGCGCCCAGCAGCCGGTCAGCACCCCGGAACACCACGACGAGATGCTGTTCATCATCCAGCACCAGACCACGGAGCTTTGGCTGAAGCTGGTATTGCACGAGCTTCGCAGCGCCGCCGCGTGGCTGCGGTCGGACGACCTCGGGTCCGCCCTGAAGGCGATCGCCCGCGTCAAGCACATTCAGAAGACGCTCACCGAGCAATGGTCCGTGCTGGCCACCCTGACGCCCACCGAGTACTCCCAGTTCCGCGGCTTCCTCGGCAATTCGTCCGGATTCCAGTCCAGCCAGTACCGTGCGGTGGAGTTCCTCCTCGGCAACAAGAACGCCAAGATGCTTCCGGTGTTCGAATCGGACCCCGAGGCCCACGAGATGCTGCGCGAACTGCTCGAAGCCCCCAGCATCTACGACGATTTCCTCGCCTATCTCAAGCGCCAGGGCTTTGACGTTCCTGACTCCCTGCTGGAGCGCGACGTCACCAAGGCCCACGAGTTCTGCCCCGAACTGGTCCCGGTGTTCAAGTACATCTACGAGAACGCCGCCGACAACTGGGGCGCATACGAGGCCTGCGAAGAACTTGTGGACCTTGAGGACAACTTCCAGCTGTGGCGTTTCCGCCACCTGCGCACCGTCCAGCGGACCATCGGCATGAAGGCCGGCACCGGCGGATCGAGCGGCGCCGCGTTCCTGCAGAAGGCCCTCGAACTGACCTTCTTCCCCGAGCTCTTCGCCGTGCGGACGGAGATCGGCCAGTGAGCATCTCCGCCAACACCGAAGCGACGGACAGCCTGTGGCAGCGCGCCCTCGAGCTCGACGCCGCGGATCCGCTGGCCGGCTACCGCGACCACTTCGTCGGCACGGACACGGACCTGTCCTACCTTGACGGCAACTCCCTGGGCCGTCCGCTCAAGCGGACCGTCACCGACATCAGCAGCTTCATCCAGGACAGCTGGGGCGGCCGCCTGATCCGGGGCTGGGACGAGGAATGGCTCGAACTGCCCGAGAAGATCGGCGACCAGCTCGGCCGCGCCGTGCTCGGCGCGGCGCCGGGGCAGACGATCATTGCCGATTCCACCACCGTGGTGCTGTACAAGCTCATCCGCGCCGCGCTGGCAGCCGTCACCGATCCGGCCCGGACCGAGATCGTCCTGGACACGGATAATTTCCCCACGGACCGCTACCTGGTGGAGGGAATCGCCCGTGAAGAAGGCCTGACCCTGCGCTGGATCGACGCCGATCCCGCCTCCGGCGTCACCGTCGAGCAGGTGCGGGATGCCACCGGCCCGTCCACCGCCGTCGTGGTCCTGAGCCAGATCGCCTACCGCTCCGGCTTCCTCGCGGACCTGCCGGGCATCACCGCGGCAATCCACGACGCCGGCGCACTGGTGGTGTGGGACCTGTGCCACTCCGCCGGGTCTGTAGAGATCGCTTTGGACGACGCCGACGTCGACTTCGCGGCAGGCTGCACCTACAAATATCTGAACGGGGGACCGGGCTCGCCCGCGTTCGCCTACATCAACGCACGGCACCTGGCCGGGCTGCAGCAGCCCATCTGGGGCTGGATGGGGCGCAAGGACGCGTTCGAGATGGGTCCCGGCTACGAGGCCGCCCCCGGCATCCGCGGCTTCCTCAGCGGCACTCCGGCGATCTTCGGGATGCTCGCCATGCGCGGCACCCTGGACCTGATCGAGGAAGCGGGGATGGCTGCGCTCCGGGAGAAGTCGCGGCTGCTGACCGCTTATGCCCTCGAACTTTACGACGCGTGGCTGGGGCCGGCCGGCGTGCAGCTGTCCACCCCGCGGGCGGCGGAACTGCGCGGCAGCCATGTGACGATCGACCACCCGGCCTTCCGGGAAATGACGGCCACATTGTGGGACCAGGACGTGATTCCCGATTTCCGCGCCCCGCAGGGCCTCCGGATCGGGCTCTCGCCGCTCAGCACATCCTTCGCGGAGCTTTACCGGGGCGTCGCCGCTATTCGCGAACTGCTCTCAGCCCAGGAAAGTGGAAAACCGCAACTGCCGCAGGCAGCCGGCGCGCCGGCAGAGTCGGCGGCCCTGCCCGGCGGTTTCGACAAGACCGCGGACGTGCCACTAAACTGAACGTTGGATCCGGCTGCAGTCCGTGGCGGCTGGCTCCTGTTGTGTACGGAACGCCCGGCTTCGGCGGGGGGATTCCGGGACGGCACCCCCGGCAGTGATTTACTGATTCGGGCCTCACGGCACATCTCTAGGAGTTATTGTGGCACTTGAAGCCGCTGTAAAGCAGTCCATCATCAAGGATTTCGCAACGTCCGAGGGCGACACCGGTTCGCCGGAGGTCCAGGTTGCAGTCCTGACTCAGCGGATCAAGGATCTCACTGAGCACATGAAGGAGCACAAGCACGATTACCACACCCAGCGCGGTCTGCTGGCCATGGTTGGTCGTCGCAAGCGCATGCTCACCTACCTCAAGAACACTGACATCACCCGCTACCGTAAGCTCATCGAGCGCCTCGGCCTGCGTCGCTAGTCAGCTTTAAGGGGCGGCCCCTTCCGGACCGGAAAGGGCCGCCTTCTTCAGGAAAAAACTAAACAGGAGGATCAACCGCATCACGCATTCGCGGTCCTCGGTAGTGATCCCCGGGAACGGCCTCAAGGAATGAGGCCCGGCCCGTGGGTCTCGATCGATGACCGGGTGCAGTGCAGGCCAGTAGACAGATGCTGGACTGGGTTGATGCGGCTGGGCTCCGTGAACCAAGAAACGGAGGTGACTCTCTATGGAGGGTCCCGAAATCCAGTTCTCAGAAGCAATCATTGACAATGGCCGCTTCGGCAAGCGTGTAATCCGCTTTGAAACCGGCCGCCTTGCCAAGCAGGCAGCCGGCGCAGCGATGGTCTACATCGATGAAGAGACCGCGCTGCTGTCCGCAACCACCGCCGGCAAGCACCCGCGTGAAGGTTTCGACTTCTTCCCGCTGACCGTCGACGTCGAAGAGCGTATGTACGCCGCCGGCCGCATCCCGGGCTCGTTCTTCCGCCGCGAAGGCCGTCCCTCCACGGAAGCCATCCTGGCCTGCCGCCTCATGGACCGCCCGCTGCGCCCCGCGTTCGTCAAGGGCCTGCGCAACGAAGTCCAGATCGTCGTCACCGTGCTGTCCATCAACCCGGACGAGCTCTACGACGTCGTCGCGATCAACGCGTCCTCGATGTCCACCCAGCTTTCCGGCCTGCCCTTCTCCGGCCCGATCGGCGGCGTCCGCGTTGCCCTCGTTGCCGACGAGAACGGCTCGCAGTGGGTTGCGTTCCCGAAGCACTCCCAGCTCGAGAACGCCGTCTTCAACATGGTCGTCGCCGGCCGCATCGCCGGTGACGACGTCGCCATCATGATGGTTGAAGCCGAAGCCACCGACAACTCCTGGAACCTCATCAAGGAACAGGGCGCCACCGCCCCGACCGAAGAGGTTGTCTCCGAGGGCCTCGAGGCTGCCAAGCCGTTCATCAAGGCCCTTTGCGAAGCACAGTCCGACCTGGCAGCCCGCGCCGCCAAGCCGACCGTCGAGTTCCCGGTCTTCCTGGACTACCAGGACGACGTCTACGCCGCCGTGGAGTCCGCTGCCGCCGAGAAGCTGGCCGCTGTCTTCCAGATCGCCGACAAGCAGGAACGCGACACCGCGTCCGACGAGCTCAAGGACGAGGTCACCTCTTCCCTGGCCGGCCAGTTCGAAGGCCGCGAGAAGGAGCTGTCCGCAGCCTTCCGCTCCGTCACCAAGCAGGTTGTGCGCCAGCGCATCCTCAAGGACCAGATCCGCATCGACGGCCGTGGCCTGACGGACATCCGCCAGCTCACCGCCGAGGTTGAGGTTCTGCCCCGCGTCCACGGCTCGGCCATCTTCGAACGCGGCGAGACCCAGATCATGGGTGTCACCACGCTGAACATGCTCAAGATGGAACAGCAGATCGACTCGCTGTCTCCCGTGACGCGCAAGCGCTACATGCACAACTACAACTTCCCGCCGTACTCCACCGGCGAGACCGGCCGCGTCGGTTCCCCGAAGCGCCGCGAAATCGGCCACGGTGCCCTCGCAGAGCGCGCCATCATGCCGGTGCTGCCGTCCCGCGAGGAATTCCCCTACGCCATCCGCCAGGTGTCTGAGGCTCTCAGCTCCAACGGTTCGACGTCGATGGGTTCCGTCTGCGCCTCCACGCTGTCCCTGCTGAACGCAGGCGTGCCGCTGAAGGCTGCTGTTGCCGGTATCGCCATGGGCCTGGTCTCCGACCAGGTCGACGGCCAGACCCGTTACGCCGCCCTGACCGATATCCTCGGCGCCGAAGATGCCTTCGGTGACATGGACTTCAAGGTTGCCGGTACCTCCGAGTTCGTCACGGCCATCCAGCTGGACACGAAGCTCGACGGCATCCCGGCCTCGGTTCTGGCCGCCGCCCTGAAGCAGGCCCGCGAAGCCCGCCTGCACATCCTGGACGTCCTGAACTCCGCGATCGACACCCCGGACGAGCTCTCCGAGTTCGCGCCGCGCGTCATCGCGGTCAAGATCCCGGTTGACAAGATCGGCGAGGTCATCGGCCCGAAGGGCAAGATGATCAACCAGATCCAGGAAGACACCGGAGCCGACATCTCGATCGAGGACGACGGAACTGTCTACATTGGCGCCACCAACGGCCCGTCTGCCGACGCAGCACGGTCCGCGATCAACGCCATCGCCAACCCGCAGATCCCGGAAATCGGTGAGCGCTACCTGGGCACGGTCGTCAAGACCACCACCTTCGGCGCCTTCGTTTCCCTGACCCCGGGCAAGGACGGCCTCCTGCACATCTCCGAGCTGCGCAAGATCGCCGGCGGCAAGCGCGTGGACAACGTCGACGACGTCGTCTCCGTGGGCCAGAAGATCCAGGTGGAAATCACCAAGATCGACGATCGCGGAAAGCTGTCCCTCTCGCCCGTAGTGGCTGAGGAGGCTGGCGCGGAAAATGCAGGAAACACGGAAAGCGCTGACAACGCCGAGGTCTCCGCGGACGCCGCAGAGTAGTCTCTCCTGAGTCAAACAGCGGGGCCGGTGGATCAACCACCGGCCCCGCTGCTGTTAAAGGTAGGATGGCAGGCAGATTTGGCATGTGTTCAATGAAAGGCCTTGATGACTGTCGTCCCCCTGCCGCTAGAGCAGAACCAGCACGCTGACACCCTGATCCACGGCGCCGACGGCGGCTCCGAGGTGCGACGCTCGGTCCTGCCCGGCGGCGTCCGCGTCCTCACCGAAGCGATGCCGGGCCAGCGCTCTGCCACGATCGGTTTCTGGGTCGGCGTCGGCTCCCGCGACGAGGCTCCCGGCCAGCACGGTTCCACGCACTTCCTGGAGCACCTGCTCTTCAAGGGCACCAAGCGCCGCACCGCGCTGGAGATCGCCTCGGCCTTCGACGAGGTCGGCGGGGAATCCAATGCGGCCACCGCGAAGGAGAGCACCTGCTACTTCGCCCGCGTGCTGGACACGGACCTTCCCATGGCGATCGACGTCATCGCGGACATGATCACCGGCGCGGTCCTGGACCCGCAGGAGATGGAGCAGGAGCGGGACGTCATCCTCGAGGAAATCGCCATGGACAGCGACGATCCCACCGACGTCGCGCACGAGAACTTCGTGGCCGCCGTGCTGGGAACGCACCCGCTGGGCCGCCCCATCGGCGGCACGCCGGCAGCCATCCGGGCCGTGGCGCGCGACTCGGTGTGGGACCACTACCGCCGCTACTACCGTCCCGACGAGCTCGTGGTCACCGCGGCCGGCGGCCTGGACCACGACGTCGTCTGCGGGCTCGTGGTGGATGCCCTGCACTCTGCCGGCTGGAACCTTGAGGCCGCGGCCGCCCCCGTGCAGCGCCGCTCCACCGAACGTGCATCGATCACCGGCACGGCCGGCCTGCATGTGGTCAAGAGGCAGGTGGAGCAGGCCAACATCATTATGGGTTGCCCGTCGCTGGTCGCCACCGACGGCCGCCGCTTTGTGATGAGTGTGCTCAACGCCGTCCTCGGCGGCGGCATGTCCTCCCGCCTCTTCCAGGAGGTCCGGGAAAAGCGCGGACTCGTCTACTCGACCTACTCTTTCGCCTCCTCCTACGCCGATGCCGGCTATTTCGGCATGTACGCCGGATGCACCCCGTCGAAGGTCCGGCAGGTCATTGATCTGCTGGGCGCCGAACTGGACAAGCTGGCTGCCGACGGCATCTCAGACGAGGAGCTCCGCAAGGCGGAGGGGCAGCTGTGCGGCGGAATCGTGCTGGCGCTGGAGGACACCGGTTCCCGGATGTCCCGGCTGGGCCGCGCGGAACTGGTGTCCGGCGAGTACCAGGACATCGATGAGACCCTCCGCCAGATCAAGGCCGTCACAGCCGCGGAGGTCCAGGAACTCGCCCGTGAGCTCGCGGCAGCCCCGCGGACCGTCACGGTGGTCGGGCCGTTCGAGGAAACCGAGACGTTCGGGCTCCTGGCCTAGACATTCCAACTGGCGCGGCGTCATGATGGTGGCGGGGTCACTCGGGAGGAACTCCGTATGGGAGAAACTGTGGACCGGCCGCTGCCAGGCAGTGCATGCAAGGCGCTTGAGGCTTTCCTGGGCCATTGGATGGGGACCACGCACTGGGAGGCAACCGCGTGGGGTCCGGCGCGCACCGCGGACACCGAGATTATCTTTTCCCGGGCAGCCGCCGGGCTTGCGGTCACCCAGAGCTACCGGCACACGGATGCGGACGGGACCCGGTCCGAGGGCCACGGTGTCTTCACGACGGACCCGGACCATCCCGAGGCCTTCTGGTACCACGTCAACAGCTTGGGGTTGCCGCCCGAGGGACCCGCGCGCGCCAGCATGGAAGACGGCACCTTGACCGTGGAACGCCGGAGTGACCGCGGCACCGCACGGCACACCTTCCGGGTGGACGACGGCGAACTGACTCACACCGCCGGTCTCCGCCTGGGCAGGGCGAGTGACTTCACGCCCTTCATGACCACCGTGTGCCGCCGCGTCGCTGAGAGCGCCTCCGTCCCGGTGTGAGGTCTCAGGATGCGGCTTCGAGGATCCGGGTCTTTGGAGCCCCTTGTAGGGCCGGGGCGGCGTCGGCGGAGTTCCAGACCTTCGCCTGAAGATTGGCCAACAAGGCTTCCGCTTGCTCGCGTTGGTCGAAGTCCAACTCGACCACCACATAGTGCGGGTCGTCCACCGGGCGGCTGATCCGGTACGCAGTGACACCAGACGCCGCCCGGTTCACCGGATCACGGTCGAAGGCGGTCTTCCACATGCCAAAATCCTTGATCCTGTGCTCAATCTGCAGTGTGAACATGGCGCTCTCCTGATTGTTTGTCGCCTGCCGCGGGGTAGTCCACACTCTAGGACCGGTCCGGTCCACGCGATAGCCCAGGAATCCGGGCCCAGCTGTGCTGTGCCTACCCGCCGGCGAACGGCGGCAGCACGTCGACGACGTCGGCCGGCTGGAGCGCCGCGGCATGGTCCCGCACGGCAACTTCGTTGAGCAGGAAGCTGGAGCGGGACAGGATGCGGGCCAGCGGCGGCGTACCGGCCGGCGGTTCGGGGCGCTCGACGGCGAGGATCGCCTCGAGCAGCGAGGCGAGGGTGTCGCCGTCGGCGAGGTCGTAGCGTTCTTCATCCACGCCGGCGGCAGCTCGTGCGGCAGCGAAGTAGCGTACATTCACGAAAAAAATCAGCCTCCGATGGCGCTCATGCTGCGGTCCGGCTGGACGAAGTCGGGCGCGTCGAGGCCCACATGGTCCATGCCGTGGGCCTTGGGCTTGATCCACATGGCATCCTGCCAGCGTTCGGCGAGCTGTTCGTCGCTGGCCCCCTCGCGCAGCAGCCCCAGCAGATCCACTTCCTCGCGCGAGAACAGGCAGCTCATGATCTTGCCCTCGGCGGTGATGCGCGTCCGGCGGCAGTCCGAGCAGAACGGCTCCGTGACGGAGGCGATGATGCCCACAGTGCCGAGCAGAGGGCCGGTGGCGCGGTCGGTGCCGGGAACCCGGGCCCGGACTTCGAACCGTTCCGCCGGGGCGCCGTCGCGGTCCCGCGGGTCGGAACTGAGCACGTAGTCGACCGAGAGCAGTTCGCGGATCTCCGCGGCGGTGATCATGTTCCGCCGGGTCCAGCCGTGGTCCGCGTCGAGCGGCATCTGTTCGATGAAGCGCAGTTCATAGCCGCGGTCCAGTGCCCAGGCCAGGAGGGTCGGTGACTCGGCGTCGTTGATCCCGCGCATGAGTACAGCGTTGAGCTTGACCGGGCCCAGGCCTGCGGCCCAGGCGGCGTCGACGCCGGCGAGGACCCTGTCCAGGAAGGGACGGCGGGTCAGCTTGGTAAAGGTTTCTTCATGCAGGGAGTCGAGCGAGACGTTGATTCTGGTCAGTCCCGCGGCTTTGAGTCCGGCGGCCTTCTTGTCCAGGCCGACGGCGTTGGTGGTCATCGAGATTGGCAGGCCGGGGTGGGCCTGGCGGAGCGCGGCGATGATCTGCAGCAGGTCCGCCCGCACCAGGGGCTCGCCGCCGGTCAGCCGCAGTTCGCGCACGCCGAGCATGTCGACGCCGATCCGTACGATCCGGACGATTTCCTCCGCCGACATCACCGCCTGCTTGGACAGCCATTCCAGGCCCTCGGCCGGCATGCAATAGGTGCAACGCAGATTGCACTTGTCCGTCAGTGAGAGGCGCATGTCCGTGGCACGGCGGCCGTAGCGATCCACGAGCCCGGCAGGCAGGCCCTCCGGACGCCCGGGCAGCGCGGCTGCAGCAGGCGTTCCCGCTCCGGGACTGCCTGCCACGCGGGGCTGGGGCATACCCAGTTGAACTGTCATAGAGTCAGGCTACGCCACCTCGCGGCCCACGTCACAGCCGCATGACGGCACGGATATTACAGATTCGGGAACGATGTCCCGCGGGGGTCCGGAGCCCTGCCCGGACCGTGGCGGCGAACCTATGCTGGAAGCGTGAACAAGACCCAGCCGGCCCCGGACGCAACGGAGTACCGGCGCATCCTTCTCGTCGAGGACGAACCGACCATCGCCGGAGTGGTCCGGGACTACCTCGTTCAGGCGGGATACCAGGTGGTCCTCGCCGCCGACGGGTTCACAGCCCTGCGCCTTGCGGCCGAACGCCGCCCGGACCTCGTCCTGCTGGACCGGATGCTGCCGGGCCTGGACGGTGTGGAAGTCTGCCGCCGGCTCCGTGCCGCACACAGTGTCCCGGTCATCATGCTCACCGCCCTCGGAACGGAAGACGACCGGATCCTCGGCCTGGAAGCCGGCGCGGACGACTACGTCACCAAGCCATTCTCGCCCCGCGAGCTGGTACTGCGGGTCCGGTCGGTCCTGCGCAGGAGCATTCCCGAATTCAGCCCGGAGCCCTCCGTCGAAGTAGGCGGTTTCGACCTCAACCCGGCCGCCCGCACCGTCTCACGCCACGGCACGCCCCTGGCGCTGACGGCCCGGGAGTTCGACCTGCTGGCCTTCATGCTCCGCCGTCCCCGGCAGGTCTTCAGCCGCGAGGAACTCATGAAAGCGGTCTGGGGCTGGGACTACGGGGACCTGTCCACTGTCACGGTGCACGTGCGGAGGCTGCGGGAGAAGATCGAGGACGACCCCACCCGCCCCTCCGTCCTGAAAACGGTCTGGGGCGTGGGGTACCGGCTGGACCCCAGCGATGAGGAGTCCGCCGATGCAGACCTCTGAACTCCTGACCATCATCGGCTGGGCCGTGGCCTGGGGAGCCGTGATCGGGGCCGCGTCGCTGCTCATCCTGAAATCCCTGCGCCGGGCCTCGTTCGCGGTCCAGATCTGTGTGGTGGTGCTCGCCGCCGTAGCGGTCCTGACGGCCGGAATGGTCAGCGCCTTCAATGCCATGTTCATCTCGGCCCGGGACCTCGAAGTGATGTGGTACGTCCTGGCCGTGGCGTCCGCCGTGGCTGTTTCGATCGCGCTCGTGCTCGGATCGAGGGTCTCGCGGAACGCCAAGGCGCTGGTCGAGGCTGCCCGGAGCATCGGCCGCGGCGAGAGCCCCGGGATCCAGTCCCCGGTGATGAGCCACGAACTTGCCGCCCTCGCCGCCGAGCTCGAATCCAGCAGCCGGATGCTGGAGGCCTCCCGGCAGCGTGAGGCTGCGGTAGAGAACGCCCGCCGCGAACTGGTCAGCTGGATCTCCCACGACCTGCGGACGCCGCTGGCGAGCATGCGCGCCATGACCGAGGCCCTGGAAGACGGGATGGCCGCGGACGTCCCCGGCTATTACCGCAAACTCATCGCGCAGACCGACCTCATGGCCGGCATGGTCAACGACCTCCTGGAACTGTCGAAGATCCATGCCGGAACGATGCGGCTCAAAGCCGAACCGTTGGACCTGTACGACCTCGCCAGCGACGCCATTGCCGACCTCGCCGCGCTGGCGGAGCAGCACAGTATTACGCTCGACGGCGGCGGCCAACGGGAAAGCCTTGCCCTCGCCGACGGCCCCTCGATGGGGCGTGCCATCCGGAACGTCGTGCTCAACGCGATCGTCCACAGCAGACCCGGCTCCCGGGTCACCGTGGAAGTCGGCCGGGACGGTGACCGGGCCGTCGTCGCGGTCACCGACGGCTGCGGCGGAATCCCGGAAGCGGACCTCCCGCATGTGTTCGAAACCGGCTGGCAGAAGGACCCGGCGCGGCGGCAGGCCGGCCGTTGGGCCGCCCCGGACGACGGACTGGACGGTATGGCCCCTGATGGCGCGGCCCGGGGCGACGGCTTCCGGGTGCCCGGGCCGGATGAGCCGGCGGGCGTCATGCGCTACAGCGGCGCCGGCCTTGGCCTGAGCATCGTCGCCGGAATCGTCAGCGCCCATCAAGGCACCGTCACCGTGGAGAACGTCGACGGCGGATGCCGGTTCTCGCTGCTGCTCCCCGGCCAGGGAGCAGCCGGCCAGGAGCCGGGTGGCAGCCACGGCACTTCTGCCGCGGAGCCTGATGCCGGGGGAGCAGCAGCCCCGGCAGCAGCAGCCCAGGGCACACGCAACAGGATTCCGCGCGACGCGGTAGAGGAAAAACTCCGGACGGGACGGGCACAGTGAGCAGCGGCGTCGGCTTTGACGGGCAGGGGAAGGAAACCGGCGGAACACTCGCCGGCAGGGAACAGCAGCATACGGAACCGGGAGTCCGGCAGCGGCAGTCCCGGGACCTGTGGGCCGCCGGGGCCGGACTGGTGGCTGTGGGGGCGGCGGTGGTCCTCGGTGAACTCACGGCCAGCCTGGTGAGCCCCACGGTGTCTCCGGTGACGGCCGTCGGCGGGGCCGTGATCGACACCGTCCCGCCGGGCGTCAAGGAGTGGGCCATTTCCTTGTTCGGCACGGCGGACAAGGTGGCACTGCTGGGCGGCATGGCACTGGTCATCGCCGCGCTCGCGGCGCTCTCCGGAGTCCTCGAAGTGCGGCGCCGTTTCGCCGGGGTGATTCTCATCGCGGTGTTCGGCGCGGTAGGGCTCGTGGCCGTGCTGAGCCGGGCCGACCTGACCGCCAACGCCATCCCCGTCCCGGTGCTGGTGGCACTGGTGGGGATCGCGCTGTTGCGGTGGCTCATCCGGAAACTGTTGGAGTGGCAACCCGATGCCGGCCGGCGGCCGGCGGTGGCGTCCGGCCCGTCGGAAACACCACCGGTTGAGCCGGCCCCGCAGGACGCCCCTGCCGCGGCGCGTGCAGATGCCACAGCCAACGACGCCGGGCCCGCCCGGCGCCGGTTCCTGCTGGCGCTGGGCGGGACAGCCGCGGTTGCCGCCGTCGCCGGTGTGCTCGCCTCCACCCTCAGGGGAGCTGCCGCCGTCGTCAGCGACGTGCGCAGCAAGCTGGTCCTCCCCGTGCCCGCCGCTCCCGCGCCGCCCATCCCGGCCGGCGCCGAGATCCGGCTGGACGGACTGGGCCCGCTCGTGACGCCGAACAGGGATTTCTACCGGATCGACACCGCCCTGCGCGTTCCCCTGGTGGACCCTGCGGAATGGACGCTGAAAGTCACGGGCCTGGTGGAACGGGAGATTGAGCTCGACTACGCCACCCTCCTGGCCAAACCCCTGACGGAACGGCACGTGACCATCGCCTGCGTCTCCAACGAGGTCGGCGGGGACCTGATCGGCAACGCCCGCTGGCTCGGCTGGCCGGTGCGCGAACTGCTCGCCATGGCCGGCCCCAAGCCCGGGGCGGACATGGTGCTCTCCCGCAGCACGGACGGCTGGACGGCAGGGACCCCGCTGGAGGCCCTCACGGACAACCGCGACGCGCTGCTGGCCGTCGCCATGAACGGGGAACCGCTCCCGCTCGAACATGGATTCCCCGTCCGGATGATCGTGCCCGGGCTGTACGGCTACGTCTCCGCCACGAAGTGGGTCACCGAACTCAAAGTGACCCGGTACGCGGACGACGTCGCCTACTGGACGCCCCGCGGCTGGAGCGAGCGCGGGCCCATCAAGACATCGTCCCGCATTGACGTGCCGCGCGACGGGGCCAACGTGAAGGGCGGGACGGTTGTCTTCGGCGGCGTCGCGTGGGCCCAGCACACGGGCATCGGCAAGGTGGAGCTGCGGGTCAACCGCGGCGACTGGCATCAGGCCGGGCTGGCCCCCGGCATCTCCAAGGACACCTGGTACCAGTGGAAGCTGGCCCTGCCGCTGGAGCCGGGACAATATGAGGTCCAGGTCCGGGCCACAGCCCTCGACGGCGTGCCGCAGGCCGAGGAATCCGCCCCGGTCGCGCCGAACGGAGCCACGGGTTACCACACGGTTAGAGTTGACGTGAAGTCCTAGCGAGCCGAGCAGAGGTCAGGAAACGCATGCACCGCACCGAGACAAGGCATGTCAGCGTTCAAGCACACCGGGACAAGGTGCGGGCCCTGCTGGCCCCCCTGCGCACCGAGGGGCGGGTGGAACGGCTCCCGCTGCTCGAAGCCCTGGGCCGGGGGCTCGCCGCCGACATCCTGGCGCCGCTGGACCTTCCCCCCTTCGCCAACTCGCAGATGGACGGCTTCGCGGTCCGCAGCGCCGACGTGCCCGACGGCGGCAGGGAACTGCGCGTCGTCGCGCCCGTCCCGGCCGGTGCCGCACCGGCGGAACTGGCCGCCGGCACGGCCGCCCCGATCATGACCGGCGCGATGATGCCGGCCGGGGCCGACGCCGTCGTCCCCATCGAGCAGGCCGTGCCCGATTCCTTCCCGGTGCCGGGGGAGCCCGCCACGGTCCAGCTGCCGGCCGTCGCCGCCGGAACGTTCGTGCGCGACGCCGGCAGCGACATCCGCTCCGGCGAGCCCGCCCTCGGCGCGGAGACCTTCCTCGGCCCCGGCCAGCTGGGACTGCTGGCGGCGATGGGCTACACGGAGGTGCCCGTCCATCCCTCCCTCCGGGTCCTCCTGGTCACCACCGGCGACGAGGTGGTGGAACCGGGCAACCCGCTGGGACCGGGCAAGATCTTCGACTCCAACGGCACGCTGCTCGAGTCCTCCATGCGCCAGGCCGGGCTCCAGGTCACACGGACCGGCGTCTCCACGGACCAGCCGGATGAGCTCGCCGCGTTGCTGCGCCGGCATGCCCCCGCCGTGGACCTGATCATCACCACCGGCGGCGTCAGCAAAGGTGCCTACGAGGTGGTCCGGCAGGCAATGGCCGGACACGACGTCGAATTCGGCGCCGTGGCGATGCAGCCCGGCGGCCCGCAGGGGATCGGCAGCTTCGACGGCGTCCCGGTGCTGGGGTTCCCGGGTAATCCGGTGAGCTGCCTCGTGTCCTTTGAAATGTTCCTGCGCCCGGTCCTCACGGAACTGTTCGGCGCCCCGGCGCCCCGGCCCGCCGTCCGCGCGCGCCTCGCCGAACCGCTGACATCCCCGGCGGGCAAGCACCAGGTGCGCCGCGGCACACTGGCTCCGGACGGCACGGTCAGGCTGGAGGGCGGCGCGGGCTCCCACCTGGTCCATGCCCTGGCCCGTTCCAACGCCCTGGTCCACGTGCCGGAGGGAACAGCGGCGCTCGCAGCGGGCGACGAAGTGGAAGTATGGATCCTGTGAATGATGTAGAAAACCCTGAAGCGGATGCCACACCAGCGGACAACGGCGGAGCAGACAACGGCGGAGCGGACAACGGCGAAGCGGACAAAAGAGCCGTGGGCAACACCCGCCTGACCCACCTCCGCCACGACGGCACGGCCCAAATGGTGGATGTGTCCAACAAGGCGCAGTCCACCCGGGAAGCCACGGCCACCGCGACCGTCCGCAGCACGGCCGAGGTCCTGTCCCTCCTCGGCGGCGGTGAGCTCCCGAAGGGCGACGCCCTGGCCGTGGCCCGCATCGCCGGGATCATGGCGGCCAAAAAGACGCCCGACCTGATCCCGCTGTGCCACCCGCTGCCGATCGCCAAGGTCACCATCGACTTTGAGCTCGACACCGACGCCGTGACA
>Ga0207683_10002347_pt1 | contig 16586 bp, 18 predicted proteins | sample KBSM73metaG_FD_184333 | JGI IMG/M metagenome (GOLD analysis project Ga0207683, IMG submission 184333) | Miscanthus rhizosphere microbial communities from Kellogg Biological Station, Michigan, USA - KBS M7-3 metaG (SPAdes) (version 2) | ecosystem: Host-associated > Plants > Roots > Rhizosphere >... | reverse complement strand
ACACGGTGTTCGCGAACTATCCGAAATGACCATCAAAGGAGAAGTCACATGAAAAGCTTGAAGTACCTTATCTGCGCGCTCCTCGCCGCGGCCGCTGCAGCCAACGCGCAGATGTCGCCCAACATGGCCATGCCCAAGCCCGAGTCCGCTGCCACAGCCGGAGCGGTCGTCATGACCGAGGGTGTGGTCCAAAGTCTCGACAAGTCGCGCGGCGTGGTGACCCTGAAGCACGGCGAAATCACCAACATGGCGATGCCCGCCATGACCATGGCATTCAACGTCGCGGACAAGAAGATGCTCGACAAGGTGAAGACGGGCGACAAGGTTCGCTTTCACGTCGAGAACGTCGGCAACGCGCCGACAGTGACGCGGATAGAGCCTGCGAAGTAGAACGTGAAGGTGGACCGTTTTGTTCTTTAGCGCGACTCACGAATGAGGGTGAACATGAGATCGACCTTTCGCCCGCACGGTACGCACGCATTTCTCTTGGCGTTCCTCGTCTCGGCCAGCGTGCTTGCCGCTGAGCCTCTCCTGAGTCACTACGCAGGCCAGGAGGCCCGTCGGATCAAGGCGCTCTCCGAGGAGGAGACGGCAGCGCTCTTGAGCGGGCAAGGCAGTGGATTCGCCAAGGCCGCAGAGCTCAACGGCTATCCGGGACCGGCACACGTTCTGGAACTGGCGACCAGACTGGGGCTCGGTGCGGATCAGCTCGCTGCCACGGAGACATTGATGTCCGCGCACCGCAGGCGCGCCCAACGGATCGGCGCCGAGCTTGTGGCAGCAGAGAAGGATCTAGACACTCTCTTCGCGGAGCGAATGGCCGGCGCCGCCTCTGTGGACCAAGCGACGCAGAAAGTCGCTGTGCTGCAAGGCCAGTTGCGCGCGGAGCACTTGAAGACCCACTTGCTCGCGAATGCGATCTTGACGCCGGCACAGGTCGAGCAGTACTCGCGACTGCGAGGCTACGGATTGACACCCGGGACGCCCGTGAATGGCGACGCGGCACCAGCGCCGGTTCACAAGCATCACTGAAACGGTCGCAACTCGTATATGCCTTAGAGACGCTAAGAGACGGGCCAACGCGAGCGTTCGCTCACCCGCCAGCGCCGTCGACCTTTTCAGCGTGCCCTAGCCTCACTCATCAAGGAGCAGCCGAGTACCGCATCCGCGAGCCCCGCAGCTCACCTTGTCTCAGGAGGCGTCAACCCGCGTCATGCTGCTGTGGCGCGCTTCCTCGGTCGGACGGATCAGTGAGAGTCCCCCCTACTCGGTTCCGTCACATTGCCGGCGCTTGTGGCAACCGATCGCGTACACGGAGGGCGCGTTGTCAACGCAGCGGCCGACTCCCAGCCCGGTATCTACTATGTGGTCCTGCAGCTGAGCCGCGTGAGCGGTATCCCCTTGCTGAGCCTGAACGTCGTGCCTGGCGCTGGCGTCTCCGTTGCTCCGCAAGCCTCACAGCTCGGACCGGTCTTGGTTACCTCACGGCGTGATGCTCCTAGGGTGTTTCCTCTACCTCGGCGCCATGTTGCTTTGATATGGTCGACGCTCAGGAGGGTCGCGCGTGATCGCTGGTTTCCATGCCTCGAGCGAACGAATCGAGCCGGCGCAAGTTCTCGGCACGCACCTCCTCCGCACTCGACCGGCGCGAACCCCGGACTACAAGGCCCAAGCGGAGGCGTGGGCGCAGCTTGCGGAGTCGTTTGCGACGGACCCGCAATCCATCGCCGACCGCCTTGCCGACGCGCTCCTGCGCCTGACATCCGCTGACTCGTCCGGCATCAGCCTGGAGGACGAGGTTGATGGGCAGCAGATCTTTCGATGGGTGGCCGCCGCAGGCGCACTCGCCAAGTACAAAAACGGCACGCTTCCACGCGCGATCAGCCCGTGCAGCGAGGTCGTCCGCCGTGACGAGCCCTTGCTCATGGTGGAGCCGGCCCGCTGCTACCCGGCAGCGGCGCAAATTGATCCTGCGGTTCGCGAAGTTCTGCTGGTGCCGTTCCACTGCGGAGTTCGCGCGGTCGGAACCGTCTGGATCATCAGCCACGACAGCTCGAAACGCTTCGATTCGGAGGACCTTCGGATCGCTCTGGTCCTGACCCGGTTCGCTGGTGCGGCCGCCGACATGGGTCGTCTCGTGCGGGGCTTGCGGCACGAGAACGACCGCTTTCTGGCGACGCTATCGCACGAGATGCGCACGCCGCTCGGCACCGCGCGGCTTGCTGCCCGAGCGCTGCAGCGGAGCAGCCGCATCGGCGATCCGAGCATCGAGCGTCAGGTCGAGATCATCGATCGCCAGACGACGCAGTTGCTCGCCCTCGTCGACGACATCACGGACTTCGAAAGCATTCGCGCTGGCCGGCTGAGGCTTCGATTCACTCGCGTCTCGGCGCAAGAGGTGGTGTCCCGAGCTCTCGAGGCGTGCGGCGGCCAAATCGCAACTAAGAAGCACCGCGTAGAAGTCGCCGTGCCGCAGGAGCCCGTTCTATTGACCGCGGACCAGGTCCGCTTGACGCAGATTCTCATCAACCTGATTGGCAATGCCGTCAAATACACCCCAACGGGAGGCGAGTTGAAGATTTCTGTCGAACACTCGAAGTCCGAGGTCTCTTTTCGAATCGGTGACTCGGGCATCGGGATCGATCCCGAGTTCCGGCCGCACGTCTTCGACATGTTCGTGCAGGCTCCGATGAGGAATCGTCCCCGCGACGGAGGCCTTGGCCTGGGCTTGGCGCTCGTGCGGGATCTCGCCGAGCTTCACGGGGGTGTGGTGACCGTCGAGAGCGCGGGCAAGGGGCTGGGCGCGGCGTTCACGGTAACCCTGCCTCGAGCTGGCACCCAGCGGGAGGGCCCAGCCGTCACACCGAGCCGAGTGCGCTCAGCGGCGAAGCCAGGATCTCGCGACCAATCCATTTGACTCACGTGGAGCTTGGTCCCTGTTGCTCTTCATGTCTCGGAGCGGTCCGGTGCACCTGCGCAGCGTTCGCCACGGGAGCTAACCCGTGTCTTCTACAAACACTAGCAATTGCCCTAAGGAACGATGAGTGCGATGTGAAGGTCTCGCTGACACGCATCTGGCCGAATGATTCCGGACAGGAAAAACACGCCCGTTGTCGCAGGAGAGCCGCGGTTGCGACGGACGGCTTCCTAAACTCATGAGGTCAGCGCGCCCGGCGGTCTGGGCGTTATGCATGGAATCCAGTAGGCGACAACAGGGGCTATTCGAAGGATTCGTCCAGGTTGCAGCGAGTGAAGTTCAAACAGCAGGCGCACACGGTGGCCATGGGTCAGGCGGGGACTGGGCACCGATCGCGTAGCTGGTGGCGAGCGCTCCAGGGCAGCCTTTGGTTCCTGCCTTGCCTGATGCTCTGCGCGAGCGTGGCGGCCGCGGTTGGTCTGGTGGAACTGCAGTCCACGGTCGAGATCGACTTATCGAACCGCTGGCCGCGCCTCTTCGGTTCCGGTGCAGACGGCGCGCGCGGCCTGTTGTCGGCGATCGCCACCTCGATGGTGACCGTGGCGGGCGTTGTTTTCTCGATCACGGTGGTCGCACTGTCCCTCGCCGCGAGCCAGTACTCGCCGCGCGTGCTGCGCAACTTCATGTCCGACCGCCCGACCCAGGCCGTGCTCGGTGCCTTTGTCTCCATCTTCGCGTACTGCTTGGTTGTCCTGAGGACAGTACGCGGACCGGACGAGGGCGCCTTCGTGCCGTCCCTGGCCGTCCTAGGCGGTATCGCGATGGCGTTCGTTGGAGTCATCCTTCTCATCTACTTTGTCCACCACGTCGCGTCTACGATCCAGGTCTCGTCCATTCTTGAGCGCATTGCCGGCGAGACGAAGTCCGCGATCGAGCGGCTTTTCCCAGACAAACTCGGACAGCCCGCCGACGAGCCGGGCGGTGAAGCGATGCGCGAAGCCGGCGCCACGGCGAACGTCCTGGCGCGCACCACTGGTTACCTGGTCAGTGTCGATGGCGACGCGCTGCTCGCCTGTGCAGAGCGTCGGTGCATGCTCGTCGAGCTGCTGCCCCAAATCGGCGATTTCGTTGTCGTCGATCTGCCGCTCTTCCGTGTTGCGCCGGCTGGCGCGCTCGACGAGGCCGCACGCCAAGCGCTGTGCGCGTGCGTGGCGATCGATCGTCAGCGCACGGTAGAGCAGGATGCCCCGTTCGGGCTGCAGCAGATCGTCGACATCGCCATGAAGGCACTCTCACCCGGCGTGAACGACCCCACCACTGCAATCGCCTGCATTGACCATCTGAGTGCGCTGCTGGCCGGGATGGCAGATCGCCGCGTCCCGGGCCCATGCCGCTCCACAAAGGGCGTCGTCTACGTCGTTGCGCGCGGGCCAGACTTCCACTGCATGCTATCGCTCGCGTTCGACGCCATCAGCGAGCACGCCGCCGACCACGTCGAGGTCTACGAGCGCCTCGTCGTCGGAATTGGCCGCATCGCCGATGCGACGGATGGCCCCCAGCGACGGGCGGCGCTTGCCCGGCAGCTCGACATCGTCTTGGCCTGCGCCGGGAAGGCCGGCCTGCCACGACACCGGCGAGATCGCTTCAACGACTTGTGCGCCCGCGAGCGTCGCCGGATTGAGGGGTACGGCCCCGTCGCGGGAGGCCCCGGGGGGAATCATCGTCAGCTCGAGGATCGAGCCGGGGCACTGATTCCGATGGGGACGCGAACGACCTCGTGACCGCTCCCTGTTAGCCAGAGAAGTTCCCATGCAACATTACTTCGCGCTGACTGCCCGGCAATCCGCTGCCGCCTGTCTGTTGGCAGTCGGCTTCATTCTTCCCGCCGACGCGCAGCCAACGCTCAACGGTTGTCGCATTGCCCCTGGCACCATTTGCTCCGAGGCGCAGCTGTCCGGGGCCCATCTGCGAGGTGCCGATCTGGCGCGGTCGAATTTTGCGCGAGCCATGCTGGACCACGCCGACCTGCGCGGCGCCAACTTGCGCAACGCCAACCTGCGGAGAGCCAAGCTTGACGGCGCCCGTCTGGACGGTACCGTGCTCGCCAATGCCGACCTTCACGGGGCCGACCTGAGCCATGCGTCGCTTTACGCGGCGCACCTCGGCAACGCTGATCTTCAGGATGCCGATGTGCGTGACGCCGACATGCGCGGTGCCGTCTTGCGCGGCGCTCGCCTTCAGGGCGCCAATCTCGAAGGCGCCCAGTTCAGCGGCACCGACCTTCGCCGGGCGAATCTTGCCGCGGCCGAACTGCGTGGCGTTCAGTTGAACAACGCCGATCTTCGCGGGGCCAATCTCGAGAACGCGGACCTCCGGGACGCCGACGTGAGCAGTGCGCGCTTCGACGCCAGCACCGTGTGGCGCAACGCCCGAATGGATGGCTGTACTGGCTGCCCTCCGTAATACTGTCGCCGACCCCGAACGTGGGCCGCTGCTCAAGTGCTGAGACCGCTTTGGCGGTGAAGGTGGCGGCCTCTCAGACGGGTTGCGCGAAACTTTGCTGCGGGCGCTTGTCGGCATCGTCGAGGGGTGGCTCTCGCTCGCGTTGGCCAGCTCCGCAACGGCGGGCCGCAATCGAGTTTGCTTGTCCGCTTTGCGGCCTGGGCGCACTTTACGTCCCGCAATAGAACTGGCGGCGTGCCCTTTCGATCTGACTGGCGTGTTCCATCCACGGACGCCATTCAGCTCATGCAAACTCGATTGAATCGCACCGGCGAGGCGGGCGCGGACAGGCATGTTCTCAATACCCGAAACGCAGACACTCCGAGTCGGCCCGCTCCGTCCGACCCCGATCAACGACAAGCGGCGGCAACCGCCGAGTTCGAGCGGCTGAGGGCGCGCTTACGCCAGTTGGTTGGCGCCACTAACCCGAGCCGTTAGCGCCTCGGTCAACCCGAGGCCCTCAGAACAACCGGCCAGCTAGCTTTCGAGTTCCAGCGTATCGGACGGCGATCGCCCGGTGGTGAGCGCCGGCAGTTTAGGGCTGCGGCCCTCGCACCAGCCGAACGGCGACTAGAACCAGCATAGCTCCGAGCAGCGACGCCAGTACAGCGAGCCAGGGCCGCTCGCCCTGCTCGGCTAGGTCGAGCCCGAAGTTGTGAGTCAGCACGAGTCCGCCGATGCCTGAACCGGTGATTCCGGCGACCATGTTGAGCGCTAGGGGGTGAGCCGTTCGTGGCCGTACGAGCCAGCCGGCCGCGGCGCCGACGACGCCGCCGAAAGCAAGCCAGATCAGCAGTTCCATTCGAGCCGGCCTGCTCGACAGGGCTGGTTGAGCCCGGCACCACGCGTGACGCTCGAGGACCGCACTGCGCGTTGTGCCGGACAGGCGCAAGCCTCAGCCGTTGCACGAAACGCGAGCGGACTTCACTTCCTCGAACCAGCCGAGCTTCTTGTCCCCGAGGTCGGGAATGTGGTCGCCCGGGTTGAGCGTCGCGCTCTTGTCTTTGTAGTTCTCGTCGTCGAAGGCGGTCACCTTCGCTTTGGGGCCAACGATCGCGCTGTCCCAGTCATGCCACGCGTTTCCCGGGACCTCCATCCTTGGCATGTCCACCGGTCCGACCAACGTCAAGTTGGATCCGCGATAGTTGCGGCCGTCATAGAAGCGCACCCAGCAGCCGTTCGCGAGTCTTTGGTCGCTCGCCTGCGTGACCGGCACCAGGACCAGGAAAGAGGTGACTTCGACCGGCTTGCTCTTGCCCGAGCTGCCCTGAGCGGCAGTGCTCTTGGACGTCGATGACGCAGAAGCGCTCGGTGCCGCCGCGCTGGTCGTCGTTTGCGCCTTGGCGTCCACCGCCGCTATCGCCAGCCCAGTTGTCAGTGCGGAGAGCGCGAGTGTTCTGGAGAGCATTTTCTGACTGATCTGCATTTCGGTTCCTTTCACGCTGGTCTTCAGGTCGTGATTGCTGCAGCGGCGCCGCACGCCCCGGTTCGAATCCCAGCACCAGGCGCGGTTCCGTAGGAAATATCACGCCGTGATGTGTCGGCAGATGACTACGGAGTAACCCGAGGTTCCCATTCAATCTCAGCGGACCGTGCAAGAGCGTCGAGAGACGGCACTCCGGGACCGGGCGTCTTCTTGGCAGCCTCGCGGCAGGAGGCGCGTCGCGCCACGCGCTTGCCACTAACGGCTCGCCCTCCACCCGCGCAAGTGCGCGGATGCCCTCAGGGTGGGGTGCTGTAGGTGGCGGAGCTGCGCAACGCCAGCTGAGACTGTGCCAGTTGTTCTTAAAGCTGCGAGCTGGCCAAGCCAGCCAACGCGTCGAGCAATTTGTCGCTCAGCGATCGCCCTTCCCACTGGTCCAGTCCGATTCGCTTCGACCTTTGCAGGTCTTTCTCGAATTGGCCCACCTGGGCAGTCGCGAACGCCGCGTCAAGAACATTGAGATTCGCCTCGTCGTTGATGCTGAAAGAGCGGCTATCGAAGTTGGTTGAACCGACGGAAGTCCATAGATCGTCGACGATCATTACCTTGCAGTGGTACATCGTCGGCTGGTATTCGTAGATCTCAACGCCGGCCTGAAGCAGCGGCCCCCAAAGGGATCTCGACGCGCGGCGGACGAACCCGCGGTCCATGTGCTCGCCCGGCAGGATGAGCTGCACCCGGACGCCCCGGCGACGGGCAGCGACAAACTCGCGCAAGGCAAGCTCGTCGGGAACAAAGTACGCCATTGAAAGACGAAACGTGTTGCGCGCGGCGGCAATCGACATCAGATACAGCAGCTGCACGCTTTCGGCACCGCCACCTGGCGCGCTCGTGAATAGCTGTGCCGCCTGAGGGCCGGCCTCCAGAAGCTCCGGAAAGTACCGGGCGCCATGAAGGACGTGTCCATCGACCGCCGTCCAGTTGTCCGTGAACGCTCCTTGCATCTGGCTGACCACGGGCCCTTCGATCCTGAAGTGCGTATCGCGCCAGTGCTCGGGATCCTCCGCATTGCCTCGCCAAGGGTCGGCGATGCCGACGCCACCTGTAAAGCCAACGCGTCCATCGACGACCAGCAGCTTACGGTGGGTGCGGTTGTTCATCCGGGCCAGCGAACCGATGCGGAGCGGGTTGTAGACGGCCATCTGCACCCCTGCGCGTTCCATCCGCGTCCGGTAGCGCTCCTGGATGTCCTCGCCTCCCCACCAGTCGATCAGCACATGGACGGCGACGCCGGCGCTCGCCCGCTCGGCCAGCGCGTCGGCGAATTCCTGGCCGATGTCGCCGGACCAGTAGATGTAGGTCTCAAAGGTGATGCTCTGCCTTGCCGCGCGTATGGCGGCGAGCATGGCCGGGAAGATTTCGTCACCGTTGACGAGTGCGTCGACTCGGTTGCCACCGACGATCGGCGGCCCCAGCAGCGAACCGATAGAACGCAGGAACTCAGGATTCGACGTCGCCGCCACGCCATCGACGCGGTAGTCGATGTGCTTGTTGCCCAGGACCAGATTGGCGAGCAGCAGCAAAGCAACCGTGGTAGCCAGGAAGGTCGCCGCACACGCGCCGAAGAGGAACGCCCTGCGGACCGCGGGGCGCTTCTCTCCTGGACCCGATGCCCGGACCACCGCTCACTTCGGCGGCGCGATCGCCTTCGTCTCGTGCGGCGCCTGGGCTGGCGGCGGAAAGTTCTCGGGCCGAGGGTCGGGAATGAATCCGTCGCGATTGGGCATGCGCACGGCGGCGAGCGACTTCGCGTCCAAGGTGGCATTGGCTCCGACGACGTTGGCACGGGACAGGATGTAGGCGCACAGCGCGTAGACCTCGTCATCGCTGAGGCTTTCCGGTGCGGTGAGCGGCATCGCTCGCTTGATGTAGTCGAACAACGTCGTGGCGTACGGCCAATAGCTCTCGACCGTCTTCACGGGCGCCTTCGAAGGGTCGGTGTTGATCAGCGTGCCGCGGCCGCCTATCAGACGATCGCCCAGCCCACCTTGCAGGTTGTCTCCGTGGCAGGCCGAACACTGACCTTCGTAGATCGCCTTTCCTTGTGCCACCGAGCCGGAACCCTTCGGCAGGTCCCGGCCGTCGGGTAGCGACGAGTAGAAACGGGCCAGATCGGAGGGCGTGGCAGGCTGGCCGAAGCCGTACGTCGGCTGCGTGGGGACGGGGCCCGTCTGCGCGGACGCGGCGCCGCAAACGAGCGCGGCCAAAGCGACGGCGGCGGCTACGCCGCTGGCGAATTCAGTAGTGGTGGACATTGATGACTTTCCCGTCGTTGCCGACCTGCCAGCTCTGGATCGAGTTCAGGTGATAGATCGACCCCAGCGGCCCGTTCAGGCCGCGCACGGCGATGAGCTGGCCGAGGGTCGGCTGCACGTACCCCGTGTCGTCGACACAGCGGCTCTGCAGCACCGCAGGCTTGCCGTCCCACTGCCAGGGCATGCGAAAGCGCGTGTGGCAGATCGGCAGCACGGGTTCCTGCAGACGCGCCTCGCGCCAGGTGCTGCCGCCGTCGACCGACACGTCGACGCGGCGGATGCTGCCGCGCCCCGACCACGCGAGGCCGGTGATCTCGTGCAGACCTGGTCGCTCGAGTTGCATCCCGCCCGACGGCGAGGTGATGACGGACTTGGCTTCCATCTCCAACGAGAACTGCACCGCCTTGCCGTCCGGCCGGATGTCGGTGTACTTCGAGGTCTCCTCGCGGGTCATGAACGGCGCGTCGGACACCTCGATCCGGCGCAGCCACTTGATGTTCATGTTGCCCTCGAAGCCCGGTACGAGCAGGCGCAGCGGATAGCCCTGCTCGGGACGCAGGGCTTCGCCGTTCTGGCCGTAGGCAAGGATGCAGTCCTTCATCGCCTTCTCGATCGGGATGCTGCGCGTCATCGCTGCACCGTCGCCGCCCTCGGCGAGCAGCCATTTCGCGTTCGAGCGCACGCCCACCTCGTTGAGGATCGTCGCCAACGGCACGCCCGTCCATTCGGCCGTTGAGGTGAGGCCGTGCGTGCCCTGCACGGTCGGCATGGTCGGCTTCGACCATTCCGTCAGACCGTTGCCCGAGCACTCCAGGAAGAGCAGGCGCGAGATCGAAGGGAAGCGCTTGACGTCGCGCATCGAGTACTTGCGCGGTCGAGCGACGAGGCCGTGGACGAAGAGCGTGTGCTTGCGCGGGTCGATCACGGCGGTGCCGGCATGGCTGCGCTCGAAGAACAGGCCCGAGGGGGTGACGATCCCCATGCTGTCCTGCAGCGGCGTGAACGTCCACGACGAGAGCGGCGTCGCCGTCTTGTAGCGCTGCCGCACCTCGGTCTCGAATTGCGAGCGCGCGCCGTAGCTTTCGTCCTCGAGCGGGTAGCCTGGCGTCTTGGCAGGGTCGTCGGGGACGGGCCTTTCGACTGCGCCGGGTGGCGCAGCGGCACGGCTCGGTCGGGGGAGCGAGGCCGCGCCCGCGAGGGCGACGCTGCCGACGATGAAGCGCCGACGGTCGCGTTCCGTCTTCGTGATGCCCTCGCCGGCCGGTACGCTGTGGTGGTTCATCAGGTCAGTCTCCTTGGGCGGCTGGAATCAAGGCGGCCGACGGCGGCGACCATGCGATTACCAGCCTCATTTCGACGGGCATCCGACTTGAACGGACTCGATCTTTCCGTACCAGCCGACGTCCTTGGCGGCCAGGTCCGATGCACGCTCACCTGGCTTCATCGTCGCCGAACGCTGCTCGAAGTCTTTGCCACTGAAGATCGTGATCCGCGCGTTCGGGCCCACGACGGCGCTGTTCCAACGCCGCCAAGACGGCGACACCCGTGCCATGTCGGACACGGACAGCGGCCCGACGACGGTTAGTTGCTGCCCGACAAACTGAACGCCGTCATAGAAACGCACCCAGCAGCCGCCGGCGAAGTCCTGATCGGTTCCGAAGGTGCTCGGCGCGACAAAGACGGACAGTGCCTTGTCCGACGGGGCCGGCGTCTTCGGCTTGACGCCTGGCGGAGTGCCGATCTCGCCCTGAGATGCGGCCGGCGCAGACGCGACCTGACAGAAGGCTCCGCCGCAGCTCAGTGCGGCCAAGACCGTTGTCAGCAGCCGAGAACCATGGGTCTGCTTCATCGTTCGCACTTCCTGGCGCGTCGCGGCAAAAAGAGAGGGACATCCGTTTGGATGTCCCAAGCGGCCCGAAGGGCCGCCGCTTCAGGAGTATGTTCACCGTATCGCAATTCGATTTGCCCAAGAACTAGCGATTGCACCGAGGAACTCGCAGCCACGCGCCGGCAACCACCGCTTTGGAACCAGACGAGGAGCGACATGCCAACCCCCAGACGCCGCCAGCTGCTTGGCATCATCCTCGCCGGTTTTTTTCCGACAGTTGTGTCTGCCGTTTCGTCCGCCGCGGATCGCGATCCGACGCATTCCGTCAATGCGCCCCGGCGCGTCGTCGAGGACTTCACCGCCGCCTGGAACGCGCATCGCATCGATAGTCTGGTGCAGCTCTTTACGCCGAACGGCTCGCTCGCAACACCTGGCGGGGGAGTTGCTCGGTCCCGGTCAGCCATTCGTGAGCTGCTGGCAGACCAGCATGAGCACGTTTTCAGGCAGTCCTCGCTGAGCACGCGCGTCGAAGGCGTCCATCGCCAGGGCGCCCACCGCGCCATCATCACCGGCGCCTTCACGCTCGACGGCATACCGGCGATTCTGGGCGTCGAGGTTTCCCGACAAGGGTCATTCCGCTTCGAGCTCACTCGGCGCGATGGTGAGTGGCTCATTTCGTCGGCGCGCATCCAACCGGCGTGAGCGCGTCGGCCAGGTCGAGCTGTCCGCGTATGTCGATGTCGGGTCGGCAGCTTTGAGAGCTCGCTCGGGCAACGGCAAGTACTTCGCATCATTCGCGATGTCACCGTCGAGGAACCCACATTCGGTCGCGGTACACAAGCGTAATGGCCTTCTTCACGTGATCCGGCCGCGCGGTCACCGTGAAGTCGAGCACCTCGCGTGGCTCGAAGTGATAGGTGCCCAAGTACGAGATCATCCCGTTGTCCACCACTTGGCGCATGTCGATGTGACGTCGCCGCCCAGTCAGACTTGTTGCGCTGACACTGACGTCGGCAGGCACGTTCTGCCCCGCTGGGTCGGAGACGTGTGACACCATCACGTTGATCACTCCGAGAGTAGGTTCCGGATTGACTCCATGAGCTCGCGCCGTTGCCGCGTCGATGTTCTGGCTGGCGACGGTACTGCTGCGTAGCACATACGCGCCGACGCGCTTCTCGTGCGCCTGTGCGTGCGCGGGGGCGAAGCCTGCCGTCAAAGTCAGAGCAATGAACGCCTCGCAAAGAGTGGCACTGGGGCGAATCCAAGCCATTCGTCAGCCGACTTAAAAAGTCCGGTTCTCCAATTCAGCTCGCGCTGACCAGTCCCGCCCGTTGACAGCAAGCGGGGTGCTTCCAAGTGAGAAACATCATAGCGTGACGTATTCGCCTCTCGCAACGGCAAACCGCGGCGTCTCCGCAAGTCGGGTCGGCGTCCTACAAACGAAGGGCATCGTCGCGCCAGAATTTTGGACGGCCGCTTCTGCGGTCGCACACGAATGGCGTATGCGCACGATCGCCGGGGTCACGGGACCAGCTTGGCCTTCACCTCCGGTAGCCCGGTGATCTCCAGCGTCGTCGAGGCGATGCCGATGCCGGCTGCTTCGAGCTGGGTCAGGACCTCCCGGCTCATCGCATCCTTCATGCCGCGCGTGCCGTGATCGTGGGCAATGAAGCGCAGCGTGAGGTCAAGCCAGTTGTCGGTCAGCCGCCAGTAGGTCCGCGGCGCGAAATCTTCGCGCTTGACGCGGAAGTCCCTTTCTAGGCGTGCCACCATTTTTGGGTCGAGCAGTTCCGGGTCAACGGCGTGCTTCTTGGCAGCCTCGAGCAGGATCTGCTCGGCCTTGTGACGATCGTCGCGGTAGGCGATCGGCAAGTGCATCTCTTCCCAGATGAACGGGAAGTCGCGCGTGTAGTTGTAGACCGGCTCGTCGAAGATCTTGCTGTTGGTGACGGTGACGATGCGACCGGTGAACTGGCGGCTGTGCACCCAGACCGCGGGCTCGGCGCTCTGCACCGGCGGCGGCTCGCCCATCTCCATGATGGTCGTCTGGAAGAACCCTAGCGCGACCACGTCGCCGCGCACCCCGCCCATGGTGATGCGGTCGCCCACGGTGAACGTCGAGCCGCGCAGGATGACGAAGTAGCCGGCGAGCGAGGTGACCACCTTCTGCAACGCGAAGGCCAGGCCGGCGCTGACCAAGCCCACCGCCGTCGTCAGGTGGGCCGGGTCGTCGAACCAGATCGATACAAAACCGATCACCGCCAATGCCGCGATGACGAGGCTCACCGCCTGGCGGGTCCAGAACGCGACCCGGCTGGCGCGATCTCCCGAAGCGTCGACCTTGCCGAGGGCCGCCGTCACCGCGCTGCGGAGGAGCCACAGCACGAGGAGAACGCCGATCGTCAGGAGGACCTTGTGGGCGGTCGTCGCATTGAGGCCGACGAGCCGGATGCCGAGCAGCTCCATTGCCGGCTAGCGCTCCGCGGTGGCCAGGCCGGTCGTCGCCTGCGCTTCCTTGGCGGTCTCGCTGCGCATCTCGAGCATCAGGAAATAGTTGAGTGCGGTCCGGATGACGGCGATCGCCGCCAGCTTGCCGATGCGGTCCCACGAGGGAGCGATCGCGGTCGACAGGATGTCCGCGGCGAGCTGGAACTCGAGGGCCAGCGCGAGGTGGCGCGCGAAGGCGAGCCGGACCTGGGTGAAATCGGTCAGGCCGCGGCGTGCCAGCGCTGAGCGCAGCAGCAGCACGATCGCGACGATGATGCCGGCGGCGATCACGAGCGCCCCCATGCTCTCGATCACGAGCCGCAACCACTCCACAGCCGACTGGACGCTGATTTCCGTGCGAGAGAAGAGGGAAGCTTCTTCCATGCAGTTCTTTGGCAAGACGCCTTCCCGGCTCAGCCAAGGTCTAAGACGAAGACCCGCTTTGCTCCTGGACCTCGATGCCGCTGGCTTCTCTCGAGCAACATGCTTCATCAGCGGCACAAGCTCGCTGCCGCGTCGATCTTGTCCGGTTCGTCCGCGCTTCTTAGGCCCCCTCCACGGGCAATGTCTCTCCGATCGGCTCCAGGAAAACCCAACGCACCTCGGGGAACGCGGCCTTCAACCCCGCTTCGCACGCGGCGATCGCCGCCTCGACCTCGCGAATGGAGGGCGTGCCCTGGATCTCGGCCTTGGCGGCAACGAAGACATCTTCCCCGTGCTGCAGAGTAATGAATTCCCTCATCGCGGCGATTCCGGGCCAAGCGCCGAGAAATGCCTTGATGTCGCGCCGTACTCGGGGCGAAGCGCTCTCGCCGATCAGCAGGCTCTTCGTCTGCGCGCCGATCGCCACCGCAACGACGACCAGCAAGACGCCGATGATGATGCTGCCGGCAGCATCATAGAGAGGATCCCCCGTCCAGACGGTCAGCAGAACGGCGATCAACGCCACACCCAGGCCAGCAAGGGCGGCCCCGTTTTCGCCGAAGACGATGATGAGCTCGCTACGCCGGGTGGTCCGGAACCACTTCCATAGGCTGCGGGAGCCGCGCACGCGATTGATCTGCCTCAGCGCCACGTACAAGGAGATCGCTTCGGCAACGGCAGCGAAGATGAGGATGCCGATCGCCAGCCAGGGCGATTCGATGTGCTCGCCCGCTGACAGCTTGCGAATGCCCTCGTACACCGACGCCACGCCGCCCATGCTGAACAACAACAAGGCGACGATGAAGGACCAGAAGTAAGTGGCTCTGCCCTGACCCAATGGATGAAGTGCGGTCGGCCGCTTTTTGGCCTCGCGCCTACCCCACAGCAGGAGCCCCTCGTTGCCACTGTCGGCCACAGAATGCAACGCCTCGGCGAGCATGGAGCCCGAGCCGGTCATTAGAGAGCCGGCGAGCTTTGCCACCGCGATCGCCACATTGGCGCCGAGAGAGACCACGATCGAGCGGGTGGTTTCGGAACCGCGCGCCATGTGTGTTCGCCCACGCGCTATCGAGGGCTGAGGCGGCGGCCGCTTTGCACCTGCGGCTTGAACCAACGCCCTGCAATGACCAGACCGCAGAGGATGTAGATGCCTCCAGCCGGCACCCACATGATCAGGCCGCCGAGTTGCTGGTCCTCTAGCGCGTCGATGCCGAACGCCGACGTGGTGCTGAAATAGTGTAAATACCAGGGTGTCCTCGCGAGCGTGAGCAAGGCGCCCAGCGCACCCGTGTGCACCATCGTCGTAAAGAGGGAGACCAGTGCAAGGCCCTGCTCCTTGCGCGTCACCGCACCGAGCACGCTCCACCAGAAGAGCAAGGCCGTCAACAGGAAGGTCGCGTGCTGCCAGGCATGCACCGTCGGGTCGTTCAGCGCGGCGTCGAACAGCGCCGGGATGTGCCATAGCCACAGCGCGAGCGCGTGCAACAGCCAGGCAGCGAGCGGCCCGGTCACGATCAGCCAGGGCAGGCGCCAGGCGGGATGGTGAAAGAAGCTACCAATCATTCGACGCCACGCCTGTGGCAGCGCCCACACCCAAAGCGCCAACGGCCGCCCCACCACGAGCAGCGGCGCTGCCACAAGCATTAGCAGTTCGTGCTGCACCATGTGGGCGCTGAAGAGCACGCTTCCCAATGGATCGAGCGGCGTGACCAGGGCGACGACCAGCGTCAGCCAGCCGGCGGCGAAGGCCGAGGCTTGCGGGACACTTACCCCGTGTCCATGCCCGGCATGGCGCCACAGTCGACGAAGCCCGACGACATAGAGCGACGCGCTGACCGCAAGGCAGAACATCACCCACGGCTCGAAAGACCAGGGCAAGCTGGTCGCGTTTCCAGGAAGGTTCTCGACAGAGTGGGCGAGCACCGGCGTGGCGGCAGCTGCGGAAAGTCCGCCGACCAGAAAGCAGATCCGCGTCCGGCTCATGTCGGCTCGTTCAGTCCTGCAGGTGGGGAATGTCACGGAACGCCTTATACAAGGGGCCCAACTCGTGCAGATGCTTGGCCGCGATGCGCTTTAGAAGGCGATTGCCCCGGGCGGTGGCGTGCACCTGCACCTCGCGTCCGTCTGTCGGATTGGGCTTGCGCTTGACGAGGCCTGCCGCTTCGGCGCGAGACACCAGGGCAACGGCGCCGTGGGGCGAACTCCGCAAGCGACCGGCGAGTTCGCCGACCAACACCCAGGGACGCCCGGGCACAGCGCGCGTTTGCAAGAGCATCTGGTATTGCAGCGGAGTCACGCCTTCGGCCTTGCAAAGCTCTTCGCTGGCTCGAAGGAAAGCCCGGAGTTGATAGCGGAAATCGGCCAGAGCGTGCAACTCTGCGTCCCTCACTTCCCGCGGTTCAGCCATGTGTTCAGCGTTCCTGGTGGCGTTTTGGGAGCCGTCAAGGCCGAGCGAAGTTTGGAGTCAACGTAGCGTGTACAGGTAAGCGGCGATATCGCGTGCGTCGCCTTCGGACACGCCCATGTCAGGCATGGCGTTGCCGGGGATCACCGCTTGCGGCTGGCGAATCCATCGCACTAGGTTCGCCGGCGTATTGCGCAACATTCCGGCGATGTACGTCCGGTCGCCCATACGGGTCAACGGCGGCCCGACGTTGCCGTTCGCGTTCTTCACGCCGGGGATTGTGTGAC
>Ga0207683_10002345_pt1 | contig 16591 bp, 15 predicted proteins | sample KBSM73metaG_FD_184333 | JGI IMG/M metagenome (GOLD analysis project Ga0207683, IMG submission 184333) | Miscanthus rhizosphere microbial communities from Kellogg Biological Station, Michigan, USA - KBS M7-3 metaG (SPAdes) (version 2) | ecosystem: Host-associated > Plants > Roots > Rhizosphere >... | reverse complement strand
ATCAACCGGCCGGTGGCGGGACCGACGCACGACAAGGAACTGCCGGTGGGCCGCCATCCGCTGCAGCTCTATTCGCTGGCCACGCCGAACGGCGTCAAGGTCACGGTGATGCTGGAGGAGCTGCTGGCGCAAGGGCACGCGGGCGCCGAGTACGACGCCTGGCTGGTCCGGATCAACGAGGGCGACCAGTTCGGCAGCGGCTTCGTGGCGCTCAACCCGAACTCGAAGATCCCCGCCCTGATGGACCGCAGCGCGCCGACGCCGGTGCGGGTGTTCGAATCGGGCGCCATCCTGTTGTACCTGGCCGAGAAGTTCGGCGCCTTCCTGCCGACCGTCCCGGAGGAACGGGCCGCCTGCCTGTCCTGGCTGTTCTGGCAGATGGGCAGCGCCCCCTACCTGGGCGGCGGCTTCGGCCATTTCTACGCCTACGCGCCGACCAAGATCGAGTACGCGATCGACCGCTTCGCGATGGAGGTCAAGCGCCAGCTCGACGTGCTCGACAGGCGGCTGGCCGAAACCCCGTACCTGGCGGGCGAGCACTACACGATCGCCGACATGGCGGTCTGGCCCTGGTATGGCGCGCTGGCCAAGGGCCTGGTCTATGGCGCCGGCGAGTTCCTGCAGGTCGAGAGCTACACCCATGTCCAGCGCTGGACCGACCGGATCGCCGAACGGCCCGCGGTGCAGCGCGGGCGCAGGGTGAACCGGGTCTGGGGCGACCTGGACAGCCAGCTGGCCGAGCGCCACGACGCCGGGGATTTCGAGTCCGCAGGGCATGCGCTGGACGCCGCGCCATAGGCTTGGCGAGGGCAGCTGCTAGCACAGCCGCAGCGGGAAAAAAGGACCTAGATCACAAAACAACCCAGTCCATTTGGAGGGTTCACAGCCGGCGGCCGGAGGCGCAAAGTCGCTCCATTGTCGAATCGGGAGCAGACCATGGACTCAGCAATTCTCACCCTTGGCGCACTGGCGGTCGTGGTGGTGGCCGGCTGGGCCATCGACCTGCTGCTGCACCGCACGCCGCAGACGCGGATGCAGCGCATGATGGCGCAGCAGCTGCGACGCTCCACGCGGGCCATCGAAGGCTGATCAGCCTTCGCCGAGTGCGTCTGACCGCCACGCCGACACCGCGGCCAGCGGCGCTACAGGCGTCATGTCGATCGGGGGCATCGGTCCTGCCGCCGCCAGCCATGTCAACCCCATGAGCGTCACGCTGCGGTACCACCTGGTCTCGAACAGCGACACGATGCCGGCGGCCATCGGCAAGGGCTCAGTTCGAGGCGACGGCCGGCCGCGCGGCGACGTGGCGCCGGTCCGCGGCCAAGGCGAAGGAGCCGCTGTCTTCGCCGTACAGCTGGTCGAGCGTGCCGTTCTTCTCGGCAGCCTGGAGTTCGCCCTTGACTTCCGCGCGCGGCGTGTCCAGCACCTGGTGCCTGGAGAGATAAGCCGAGCCGCTGTCGCTGCCATCCAGCACGTTCAGCGTGCCGTCCGCGCGGGCTTCCTTGACTTCGGCCTTGACCTCCTTGCGCGATTCGGTCGAACGGAAGTGCGAGGCCAGGTAGGCTGAGCCGCTGTCCTCGCCGTCGAGCGCGGCGAGTTCGCCGCTGGCCTGCGCGGCCTTGAGTTCGGCCTTCACTTCCGCACGGCTTTCTTGCGCCGAAGCCACGGTGCCCGAGAGCGCGAGAACGGCGGCCGCCAGGGCCATGGCCAAATGGATCTTCTTCATGGTGATTCCTTTGCGCGTCTGAATGAAGTACAGAGGCGGCGCCAGCAGACACGCGTCCGACGTCCTCTTCGAAACCCGAGCGACTTGCGTCTGCATCGGTGTCTCTACTGTCGGATCTGGCGGTTGCGATCGGATTGCCCCGCTGCCACTGCGCGATGCAGCTGAAACCCGGACGGCTACGTTTGAAACACGGCCTAGCGCAACGGCTCGGGGCTGACCCGCGGCGGCATCCTCGCGCGCAGCCGGTCTCGCGTGAGCAGACTCACGATGAACGTCGTCAGGACGTTCAACGCCAGGCCGACGATGCCGGGGTTGACGTCGTGGACCCATTCCGGCGCAGCGGGAAGCAGCCGCCGCATGGTGAGACCGGACACCACGCTGCCGGCGACGAAGGTCACGCCGACGAGAATGCCCGCGAATGCGCCATAGCGGTTGACCCGACGGTCTCGCGCCAGCACGGCCAGCAAGGCCGGTGCCAGCTGCGTCACGAAGCCGAAGCCCATGAGCAGCAGGGAGACGATGCTGGCGCCGCCAGCCAAGGTCCAGGCGACGGCGGCCAGCATCAGCAAGACGGTCGCGCCACGCGAGACCATGGACAGGTGTGCATCGCTGCTGGCTGGCCGGCAGGGCCGGTAGAGGTCGCGTGCGACCAAGGTGGATGCGGACACCAGCATGATGGAGCCCGGGACGATGGCCGTGAGCATGCCGGCGGCGCCGATCACGCCGACGATCCAGGGGTCGAAGGTCTGGATCGCGAGCCTCAGCAAGGCCAGGTCGATCTGGTCTCCGGTCAGCGCGGGAACTTGCAGCACGGCGGCGAGCCCGGCGAACATCGAAAACAGCATCACGAGCGCGTAGAGCGGCATCACCATCGCATTCCGGCGGAAGCTGCGCTCGTTGCCGGCGGTGAATGTCGCGGTGAAGGCGTGGGGCCACAAATACATGCCCAGCGCCGACAGCGCGACGGTCGATACGAACCATGCGCCGCTCTTGCCGGTGGCGGGCAGCGCCAGGAAGCCCGGCCGGTGCTGCTCGATGTGCCTGAACATCGCCGCCACCCCGCCGTCGTAGTGGTGCGGCAGGTAGAGCCCCAGGAACACGCAGACCGCCAGGATCAGGACGTCCTTCAGAACGGCCGTGCTGGCGGAGCCGTGCATGCCCGACAGGAGCACGTAGGCCGTCATGGCCAGCGCGCCGATCCAGATCGCCGACGACGACGTGAGGCTGCCGTACGACGTGAGTTCCACGATGATGCCCAAGCCCTTGAACTGGAGGACCAGGTAGGGCAGCAGCGCGAGCAGCGCGACCGCGCAGACCAGCAAGCCCATCAACGGGCTGTCGTAGGCCTTCGCGAAGAACTCTGGCTGTGTGAGCACGCCGTGCTGCCGGGCGAAGCGCCAGATGGCCGGCAGCAGCCAGTACGACAGCACGAACGCCAGGCAGGAATAGGCCATGACGTAGAACGCAGGGCCGCCGTGGCCATAGGCGAAGCCACTGGCACCCAGAAAGGTGAAGGTGGTGTAGAGCTCGCCGGCCATCAGCACGAACACCAGCCGGCAAGAGAAGGCACGCCCGCCGACGCTCCATTGCTCCAGGTTCATGCGCACCCCTTGCCGGGCATGCAGTCCAAGAAGCAGGACGCCGACCAGGGTCGACGCAATGATGGCTAGCGCGGGATTCATGCAGGTCGCAGCGAAGAGGAAGGCGTTGGCGCAGCGCCTAGGGCGCGCGATTGGCGGGGTCGAGCCGGAAGACCAGCCACATCACCGCGGCCGTCGCGATCACACAGCCGATGGTCCACGCGACGAACAGCGGGAGCCCGAGCACGAAGGGCTGAACCCGGGCGGCGAACAGCGAGCCGCCAAGGAACAGCAGGAACGGAATGACGGCGAGCCAGTGATGCAGTTTCATCGAAGGCCCGGCACGAGACCGCCATGGCCGTGCGCGACCTGGCGGGAGAGGGGCAGGGCAGTGGTCGACCGATTGGACACGGCTACCCCATCGGCGCGGCCGACGCTGCCCGTTCGTCGATTCGCGCCAGGATCCCGCCCGCCTCCTGGAGGTCCGCGGTGTCGAAGCCTTCCTCGTAGTGGGCGAGTACCCCTCGCAGCAACGCTTGTCCCTGCGGGGCGCGGGGCGTTTCGCTCCACAGCCGTGCCAGGTCCATCGCCGTCCGCAGCTCCCATCCCCGCGCGCCTTGGCGCCGGCTCCAATCCAGGGATTGCACCAGGCATTCCTCCGCCTCGTCGATGCGGCGCTCGGGCGCACTGCGCAGCGCGCGCGCCTTGACCCGCAGCAGTTCGGGAAGGTGGCAGAGATCGCCGTTGGCATGCACCGACGCCAGGGTGTCGTCGATCAAGACGAGCGCTTCGGGCGTCCTGCCGACCATGGTCAGACCTTCGGCCAGCGTGAGACTGAAGGAGGTGGTGAGCAACTCATAGCGAGATTCGTGGAGATCGCCCAGGCAGCGCGCGAGCGCCTGCACGCCGTGCTCCGGATCGCCGCGCCTGAGCGCCAGTTCGCCCTTGATGCCGCGGCCGACGGCGAGGTAGGGCGTCAACGAATGAGATTCCGCGTAGGCGATGAAGCTGTCGATGTCCCGCTCGGCCCTGCCGAGGTCGCCGATCCAGAGGTAGACCGAAACGGCCCAGATCAGTGCGATGCACAGGGTCACAGGATGGTCCAGCTGGCGGGCGTCGTCCACGGCGCGTTGAGCCACGATGACGGCCTGCGCCGGGTACCCCTGCAGCCAGAGCGTTCGAGCCAGCGCGATGCTGGCGCGGTTGGCATGGTCGAAGCCGGCGTAGATCGTGCTGGCCTGCGCGGATTGCACCCCGCCGGCGATCGCAGCTTCCAGCAGAAGGCGTGCCTTGGCCTGGTCTCCGGTCAGATGGCTGCAGAGGCCGACCAGGGAATTGGCGGTCGCACGCGCCGTCGGGTCGTCGATCGTTTCGGCCACCGCGGCGCTTCGATGGGCGTAGTCCAGCGAAACCACGAAGTCGCCGATGCGCTCGTGGAATATCTGCAACCGGGCAAGCAGCTGGACCTGGCTGGCGGCGTCGCCCAATTCCTGCGCAACCGCCAGACTTCGTTCGAGGGCATGGCGCACTTCCTCGCTGTTGCCGCGCGTGAACATCTGCGACAGGCCCAGCGCGGCCTGCAGAGTCATTTCCGAGCGGCTGGAAACGGTGCGCTCGGTCAGCTCCCCCAGCGCACGCGTCGACCAGCGGTGGCATTCGGCCAGCAGCGACATCGCCATGAAGGCCGGCACCGCTGCGGCTGCCAGCGCGACCCCGAGCTCGGTCGCGCCTTGGGGGCCGAAGCACCATTCGAGCGCCGCCCTGACATTGCCCAGGTCTGCCGTGTCCGAGGCGCGGCCGGCGTCGCGCGAGAAGGCAGCGTGCTTCTCGGCCGCCTGTTCGAGCCGATGGCAAAAGTACGACGCGTGCCGAAGCGCAGCCGCCTCGATCGTCTCAGGGCCGGCTTTCGAGAGTGCATAGACGCGCGTGCTCTCCAGCAGCCGGTACAGCGTACGCGCGCCTGAACGGTGCATGGCGAGCAGCGATTTCTCCGCCAAGCCCGCGATCGCGGCGAGCACCTGCTCCTCGCTCACACCGGGCGCGACCACGACCCGGCGCGCGGCCTCCAGCGAGAAGTTGCCGACGAACACCGGAAGCTGGCACAGGACCTGTCGCTCTGCGCCGTCGAGCAGCTCGAAGCTCCAGTCCAGCGTGGCCTGCAGGGTCTGATGGCGCGGCCGCGCGGTGCGCTGCCCGGGCCACGACAGCGTGAGGCGATCGTTCAGCAGGGTGGCGGTCTGGTGCAGGCCGTAGCTCACCACGCGCCGCGCCGCGAGTTCGATCGCCAGCGGCACGCCGTCGAGCTTGCGGCAGATGCCGGCGACGACCTGCGCATCGGTGTCGTCGAGACCGAGCATCGCCCCGCTGGCACCTGCCCGTGCCACGAACAGCCACGCCGCCGGATAGGTCAGGACGCCAGCCGCCGTGAGCCCGGGCTGGTCCGGGGGGCTCGCCAGCGGTTCCAGCCTGTGGACATGTTCGTCTTGCGTGCGCAGCGGTTCCCGGCTCGTCGCCAGGATGTGGACATGAGGTGTCGCCGCGAAGATCCGCTCGGCGAGCAGGGCCGCCGCATCGATCACATGCTCGCAGTTGTCAAGAACCAGCAACATGCGCTTGTCGCGCAGATAGGCGAGCAGACTGGGCACCGGGTCGCTCGAGCGGACGGACAGCCGCAGCGTCGAGGCGATCGCAGTCGGCACCAGGGACGCATCACTCAACGCCGCGAGGTCGATGAAGTAGACGGCGTTGCCGAACATCGCAAGCAGGTCGTGGCCCGTTCGAACGGCAACGGTTGTCTTGCCGACGCCGCCCGCGCCGACGATGGTGACGAACCTGCAGGTGGCGAGCTGGGCCCGGATTTCGGACAGATCCTTTTCCCGCCCCACCAACTGCGGCGGCTGGCCGGGAAGGACGGGCTCGACAGGGTTGGGGGTGTCGACGCCGCCTTGCCTCGAAATGGCAGCGACGAAACAGTAGCCGCGGCCGACGATGCTGACGATGTAGCGGGCGCCGTCCTTGCCGTCGCCGAGCGCCTGCCGCAGCATCGTGATCTGGAAGCGGAGGCTGCCGTCCGAGACGACGACGCCGGGCCAGGCCAGCCGCATGAGTTCGTGCTTGCTGACCACCTCGTTGGCGCGGGCGACCAACACGATCAAGACATCCATGGCGCGCCCGCCGAGTTCCACCGGGGCGCCGTCGCGCGTCAGCAGCCGCTCGTTCTCCCTGAGGGTGAACGGTCCAAACGTCACTATGGCGCCTGTTCTCGCTGCGAATTCGTTCATCGATGGAAACTCTGAGACGCCGGCCCGCAGGAAAAGGGCATCGAGCCGGTCGACGGAATGTCTTCCCGAGCCGATGCGACCAGGCAATGGCCGCGCCCCGGCGCAGGGGCGAAGTCGACCACTCGGCGGCTTCGTCCATTGGAAAATGACGCGAAGTTTAGCGTGCGGGCCAGGGGCCCGACGCCGCCGGCCGGAAGCTCAGGCATGGACATCGGCGGCGCCGGCAAAGACCGGACCGTTCGGCCGCGTGCGCATGCCGGGCCCCAGCTTCGTCCACGGCAGATCCGCGGGGTCGGCAATGAAGGGACCCGGCGCGCGCACGACCAGGATCTCTTTGGCGATGGCGGCGAAGTCGGCCCGGAAATGCACCGAACTCTTGTTGACGAGGATCTTCATGCGCTCGGGTTCGATGCCGACCGCCCGGTACATGTTCCGGTCGAGCAGCTGCGCCTTGGCCGAACTCACCGCGATGCGCACACCCCCGATGCGCAGCCGAGCCATCGGACCGAGGTCGCTGGCCTTGCCGTTCATCATCGGGCCGCCATAGACGAACTTGCCGTCCGACAATGCCTCGACCTGGAATTGCGCCTGCAGCGGCGGGTCGCCCTCGATCTGCGGACAACCGCCCAGTCCGATGCTGATCGTCGCGCCCACGCCAGCCTCGTGCGCCGCCGCCGCGGCCGATGGATCGCAGATCAGGCCGATCGCGGCGTCCTGTGCACCGTGGCGCAGCAAGGTGCGCAGCATGCCCGTGGTGTTCGAGTCGCCGCCGACGCCCGGGTTGTCCTGCGTGTCGGCGATGATCACCGGCCGGTGCGCGGTGGCCGCGACCTGCATCGCGTGCTGCACGGCAGCGTCGGGCTCCTCGAACTCGACGGCCCATTGGCCCTCGGGCTCGCAGACGCGATCGAAGAGGGTGTCGATGGCGCGCTCGGTTTCTGCTGCGTCGAAGCCGTAGCCCCAGATCACCGGCCCGCATTCCGGGAAGTCCGCGGCCGGGAAGCCAGGCGCGAATGACAGGGAAAGCACCGTGGGCTCGAGCTCTTCGAGCAGGTCGTAGACACCGCGCGCGGGCTGCATCATCGTCGACATGCTGTTCACGGGGATCAGGAAGGGCACGCGCCGGACCGCGAGGTGAGCGGGTTGTTCCGCACGCATCAAGGCCAGCAGCAGTTCGCCGGCGCGCCGGCCCGTGTCCGCCATGTCGATGTGCGGATAGGTGCGATAGGCGACCACGCCGTCCGCCAGACCGAGCATCTGCCGTGTGACGTTGGCATGCGAATCGAGGGAGGCGACGATCTTCATGCCGGGCCGTGTGACGGCCCGGATGCGCGACAGCAGTTCGCCCTCGCCGTCGTCCAGGTGCTGCGCAACCATCGCGCCATGCAGATCCAGGTAGATGGCATCGAAGGACGCGCTCCTGGCAGCCTCGACGATCTCGGAAGCAATGAGCTCGTACGCGTGGGTGGTCACATGGGCCGAGGCGCCCGCACCCGCCCAGATGACCGGCGTGACGCTGTGCCCCTGTGCCCGCACGAAGTGGATGAAGCCGCTGGCGGGCAAGTTCACGTCGAGCAGTCCGAACATCGCTTCGCCGCGCACGAGGCCCGGGAAGTCCTCCCCCCGGACGAAGCTGTCGTAGCTGGCCACGGTGGGGGCGAAGGTGTTGGTCTCATGCTGGAAACCGGCGACGAGGATGTTCATGGGGTTCTTTCGGAGGGAGGGGACATGGGGGAGGCTGCGCGGCCGGATCACTGCGGTGTCAGCTGGATGGAGCGCGCCATCTTTCTGAACTTGTCGGTCTCGGCGGCGTAGAACTTCGCCGAATCGGCCAGCGATTGCGGCTTCATGGCCTCGACGCCGGACAGCGCCAGCGCCTTGGTCATCTCGGGCGATGCGATGGCCTTCTGCGATGCCGCGAGCAGAATGTCTGCGCGGTCGGCCGGCATGCCGCCCTTGGCCATGACCGCCAGCCAGACGGCGTAGACCAGCTCCTTCTTCTGCGCGAGCTTGCCCTCGGTGATGGCGGGCACCCCGGGCAGGGTCGGCATGCGCTGCGTGTCCAGCACGTCGATCGCCTTGATCTTGTGGCTCTCGAGCAGTTGCGTCGACGCCCCCAGATTCGGCAGGATCGTGACGTCGATCTGCTGGCCGACGAGGTCCTGCATCATCGGCGTGGCGCCCTTGTACGGCACATGGAGCAGCTTGGCGCCGGTCGTCTGCGCGATGTACTCCGAGACGATGTGGTACATCGAGCCGTGGCCGGGGCTGCCGAAGGTGAGGCTCTGGCTGCCGGCCTGCCTGCCGGCGGCGATCACCTGTTCGAGCGATGAATAGGGAAGGTCGTTGCGTGCCATGACCACCAGCGGGTGCGTCGAGATCGGTGCCAGCAGCGCGAACTCCTCGGGCTTGTACTTCGCTGAGGCGTTGGACAGCGGCGCGAGGATCGCCTCGTTGGGCGAACCCATGATCAGCGTGTAGCCATCGGCCGGACGGCTCAGCAGCCGCTGTGCCGCCAGTGCACCGCCGGCGCCCGGCAGGTTCTCGATGATGAAGGGCTGCCCGAGGGCCTTGGCCATCTCGGGCTGCATCGCACGCGCCAGCACATCCGCGGGCCCGCCTGGCGGGAAGGCGACCAGCATGGTGATCGGCTTCGAGGGAAAGGCATCGGCCGCAGCGGCAGTGCCGGCCGTGGTCGCGAGGCCCAGCAGGGCAGCGTTCACGGCGATCAGGCGGGCGAAGGCGTGGAAGGTTCTGCGTCGCATTTCAGTCCTCTTTCGTTGAGCGCCGCGAGGCGGTGGGTGGGGGGTGAGGCGATTGTTTGATGTAGCATTCGTTCGAGCAACAGCAATTTCGTGGCTTGAGCGTTGCTCAAAGAGCAACACCAACAAGAGGCCTGTACCGTGCGGGAGATCAACCAGAAGCGACTCAGGTATTTCCAGGAAGTGCTGGTGCGGGGGTCCATGCGCGGTGCCGCCGATGCGCTCAACACCGCACCGTCCGTGATCACGCGCCAGGTCGCGCTGCTGGAAGAGGAGCTGGGCTTCGCCCTGTTCGAGCGCCAGGCCCGCGGCGTCGTGCCGACCGACAACGCCTACCACCTGCTCGAGTACTGGCGAGGCTGCCAGGCGCATCAGGAGCGGCTGGTCGAGCGGCTCCAGGCGATCGATTCGATGGAAACGGGCACGGTTCGCATCGTCGCCAGCGAAGGTTTCGTCGAGGGCCTGGTGACCCAGATCGTCGCCCCGTTCTGCGAGGCCTATCCGAAACTCACGGTCGAGCTGGACGCCTTGCCCGTGAACGAACTGATCGGCGCGCTGGTGGACGACTCGGCCCACATCGGGCTCGCCTACAACCCCCAGCCCGATCCGCTGCTGCAGTTCGTCGCCAGCGCGGCCGCGCCGACCCAGGTGCTGGTCCGGGCGGGCCACCCGCTCACCCGGCTCGCCGGAGCCCTGCGCCTGAAGCAGCTGGTCGGCTTTCCGATCGCGCTCATGCCGCCCGGCTATGGCGTCGAGCGCGTGGTCGAGCTGCTCGAGTACGCGGAGCACCTGAAGCTGCACCCCTCGTTCCGGAGCAACTCCGTCACCAGCCTCAAGAGATTCGTGCAGTCGACCAACGGCGTGACCTTCGTCGGCGCCGGCATGGCGGCATCGGCGGAGATCGCATCCGGGGAACTGGTCGCACTGAATCTCGCCGATCCACTCTGCAGGACAGCGCAGGTGCGGCTGATCGTGCGCCACGGCCGGCCGCTGGCCATCGCAGCGAGCAGGCTGCTGGCCGAGATCCAGGGCCGGTTCTCGGTTTTCGCGCCTTGACGGTGGGCGAACGCAGGGTGGCGGCGAGTCGGACGCCCGGTCGTTGCGGCCTTCAGGCCAGGCTGTTCGCCATGGCGACGGTCTTGGGCTCCAGGAAGGCTTCCATCCCGAAGACGCCGAACTCCCTGCCGATGCCCGATTGCCTGACACCCCCGAAAGGCGCGATCAGATCGGGCGCGATGCGATTGACCAGCACCGTGCCGGCGCGAAGCCTGGAGGCCACGCGGCGTGCACGCTGCGGCTGCGACGAGAAGACGTAGGCCTGCAAGCCGTAGATGGAATCGTTCGCGATCTCGACTGCTTCGTCCTCGTCGTCGTAGCCGATCACCGAGAGCACGGGCCCGAAGATCTCCTCGCGTGCGATGTCCATGTCGTTGCGCACACCGGCGAACACGGTGGGGCGGACGAACCAGCCCTTGTCGAGGCCATCCGGACGGCCCTCGCCGCCGGCCACCAGCGTCGCGCCCTGCGCCAGGCCGCGACGGATGAACTGCTGCACGCGCTCGAACTGCGCCTGGCTCGCGAGCGGCCCGACCGCCGTGGCGGCGTCGCGCGGATCGCCAACCCGCAGCGCGGCGACGGCATGCCGCAGGCCTTCGATGACCTCGGTCATGTGCACGTTCGGGACCAGCAGGCGCGTGCCGGCCACGCAGGCCTGGCCGTTGTTCATGAAGGCGGCGTTCAGCGCCATCGGCAACGCGATGGCCAGGTCGGCGTCGTCCAGAATCAGGGTGGCCGACTTGCCCGACAGCGCGAGGCTCACCCGCTTCAGGGTGTCCAGGCCGGCACGCGCGATGCGCTTGCCGGTCTGCGTCGAACCGGTGAAAGAGATCTTCGCGATGCCCGGGTGGGTGGCGATCTCGTCGCCCACATCGCCGCCGCGCCCGAGCAGCACGTTGACGACGCCGGCCGGCAAGCGGGCGTCATGCAGTGCCTCGGTCACGACCTGCGCCTGCAGCGGGCCCAGTTCGCTGGGCTTGACGACCGAGGCGCAGCCCGCTGCGATGGCCGAAGCCAACTTGCTGCAGATGCTGCCGGCCGCGCTGTTCCATGGCGCGATGAGGCCGGCGACCCCGATCGGCTCCATGACGACGGCGGCCTCACCCAGGCGGCGTTCGAAGGCATAGTCGCCCAGCATCTGCGCCGTCGTGGCGAAACACTGCGAGGCGTAGTTGCTGACCCATTGAGAACGGCCCAGCGGGCCGCCGTACTCCTCGATCGTGGCATCGCGGATCTGGTCGCTGCGGGCCAGTACGGCGGCCTCGAGGCGCCTGAGCATCTCGATGCGCTGGGCCTTGGTGCTGTTCGCCAGCCCCGGTTGGGCCCGGTTCGCCGCGGCGATGGCCCGTCGGGCATCGTCGCGGTTGGCCAGCACCACCGTCCCGATGGCCTGCTCGGTCGCGGGGTTGACGATCTCCAGCCGTTCGCTGCCCTGGACAGGCACGAAGGCGCCGTCGATGTAGGCTTGATCGAGGTTCCACATGGTTCGCTCTCCTGGTGCGATGGAGGTGCTTGTTCGCCGGCCGGACGGCGCCTTACCCGCGTGCAAGATCGAGCACGGCCCTAGCGAAGGCCTCGGGGGCTTCCTGCGGCAGGTTGTGGCCGATGCCACCGCTCACCAGCCGATGTTCGTAGCGCCCCGAGAACTTCTTCGCGTAGGTGCTGGGCTCCGGATGCGGCGCGCCATTGGCATCGCCTTCGAGGGTGATGGTCGGCACGCCGATCACGGGCGCCTTGGCCAGCCGGTCCTCGAGCGGCTGGTACTTCGCCTCGCCGTCGGCCAGACCGAGGCGCCAGCGGTAGTTGTGGATCGTGATGGCCACGTGGTCGGGATTCTCGAGTGCCGCTGCGCTGCGGTCGAAGGTCGCCGCATCGAAGTTCCACTTCGGCGATGCCAGTTGCCAGATGAGCTTGGCGAAGTCGTGGCGATTCTTCTCGTAGCCCGCGCGGCCGCGCTCGGTCGCGAAGTAGTACTGGTACCACCACTGCAGTTCGGCCTGCGGTGGCAGCGGCACCTTGCCGACCGCCTGGCTGCCGATCAGGTAGCCGCTGACCGAGACCAGCGCATTGACCCGTTCCGGCCAGAGCGCGGCCATGATGCAGGCCGTTCGTGCGCCCCAGTCGCAACCTGCCACCGTGGCGGTGCGGATGTCGAGCGCATCCATCAGCGCGATGATGTCCACGGCGACCACCGATTGCTGCCCGTTGCGTGGCGTGTCGGCCGACAGGAAGCGCGTGGTTCCGTAGCCGCGCAGATGCGGCACGATGACCCGCAAGCCTGCCGCCGCCAGCGCCGGCGCCACGTCGACGAACATGTGGATGTCGTACGGCCATCCGTGCAGCAGGATCACCGGTGCACCGTTGGCCGGCCCCGCTTCGTAATAGCCGATGTTGAGCGTGCCGGCATCGATGCTCTTGAGCGGTTCGAGGCGCTGGAGTGCGCGAGCGGGCTGGGCGAAGGCCGGTGTGACCGCCGAGAGCTGGGCGGCGGCGGCGCCGAGCGCGGTCGCGGTGAGGAAGCGCCGGCGGGGCAGTTGGAACGACGGTGTCATATTTGAATCTCCTGAGCAAGGGTGGGCGGTGGAAGGGTGGTCCAGATGGTGCCCGCGGGATCGCGGTTCGGCAGGTACTGCGTATCGCTCTGTATCTGCGGCTGTCTTCTCGACAATAAATTTCGATGCCTGGGTCGATGGGCCGATCCGGACCGTCCCATCGATCTGGCCGGCCTGCGTGGCGACAGGCCGGGCCTGGCAGTCCGTCTAGCGGTTTGCGGCTTCGACGATGAGCTTCGCGACCACATCGGGCTTCGACGTCATCACGACGTGCGAAGCGCCTTTGACGACCACCGTCTTCATGGACTTGGCGCGCTCGGCCATGAAGGCCTGTGCCGCCGGCGGGATGTTCTTGTCGCCGTCACCGTAGACGAACCACGAGGGGACCGTCTTCCATGCCGGTGCTCCGGCCGGCTCGCCGAGCGCCGCCTCGGCGATGGGGCGCTGCGTCGCGGCCATGAGACGCGCAGCGACGACGGGCACGTCAGCGGCGAACTGGTCGTGGAACCTGTCTTTCAAGATGTACAGGTCCTTGCCACCATCCGCGAGTGCGACCGGTGGTGCCAGCGCGGGCCCGAGCGTGCTGCCAGGGAACTTGCCGCTGAGATCGGCGGCCGACTCACCCGCTTCTGGTGCGAACGCAGCCACGAAGACAAGCGCTTTCACGTTGCTCTTGCCAGTGGCGGCACTGGAGATCACGGAACCGCCGTACGAGTGGCCCACCAGCACCACCGGTCCCTTGATTGAATCGACGATCCCCGCGATGTAGGCCGCGTCGGATTTGACGCCGCGCAGCGGGTCTGCCGCAGCGATGACCGGGTAGTGCTGTGCTTCGAGCTTGCGGATCACGCCGTCCCAGCTCGATGATTCGGCGAAGGCGCCATGGACGAGCACGACGGTGGGCTTGACATGCTGCGCGGTGCCGGCGGTCTGCGCCGAAGCGGTGAGCGTGACGAAGACGCCCGCCAGTGCCATCAGGCCTCCGATGGCGACCGTGCGAGCGCGGCGGCGGCTAAGTTGTTTCATTCGAATTTCCTGTCGTTGAAGTAGAGAGCGAAGAGGAGTGATCGTCCTTCGCAACGCAAGAAGGCGCGCGGGGGGCAAGCACGGACGCGGTTATAGGATGCGCAGCCACCCGCACCGCTGATCTGTGTATGGCACTGTGTCTGCCGAACCGCCTGACAAGAGGAGTTACGCAAACGCATCACGGCGATGCGCCCCCGCGCCGCTCGCCGGTGAAACGTAGTGTGGCTGTCCGCAGTGGAGATACGCGGGCATACGAAGTCCGGTCCGCAAGAGGCAAGGTCGCCGAACAATCGACGTGCTCTGGGACTCACCTCCAGCCCATATTTTCAACACTCAAGGGTCCGTCTCATGAAACGACTCGACACGCAGCAGGCTTCCGCCTTCAACGCCAAAAGACTCGATGAATCACCGTCTCCAGACCGGGCGGTGTTGGCGGCGCTCACTGCCCTTGGCGTCCTTGCGCTCGCGGCCGCAGCGGCCGTCTTCTCGGTGGCCTCCAACGCCGCTGCGGACGCGAAGACGACGGCTGCCTCGCCCCTGTACGGCGTCACGATTCCCGAGGGCTACAGGCAGTGGCGACTGATCGCACCGGCCATCGAGGCAGAGCCGTTGAACGAGCTTCGGGCGGTGCTCGGAAACGCCAAGGCCGTCGAGGCCTACGACCAGGGCAGCCTGCCGTTCCCGGACGGCACCGTCCTTGTCAAGCTGGCATGGAAGCAGGTGCAGTCGTCGGAGTCCCCTCCCGCCACTGTTCCGGGCGCGGCCACGACCGTTCAAGTGATGGTGAAGGATGCGAAGAAATACGCCGCCACGGGTGGCTGGGGCTTCGGCCGGTTCGTGAACGGAAAGCCCGTCGACCTGGCACAGCACCAGACCTGTTTCGCCTGCCACCAGGCGCTGGTGAAGAACCACGACTACGTGTTCACGCGGCTGGCACGCTGACGCGCAAAGCGCCCCGTCCCCAACGGGGCCGCCGCCACGTCGTCAGCCGTGCGCGAGCGCCAGCTCGATCCAGGTCTTCAGCTCGTCGGCGTCGATCGGCTTTTCGATCAGGCACAGCGCCGAGCTGGCCGCCACGCGCTCGCGCACGCGGGTCGATGCGAAGGCGGTGATGAACAGCGTGCGGACATGGATGCCCCGGCCTTGGAGCCGGTCCAGCAACTCGATCCCGTCCATCGCCGGCATCTGCACATCGCACACCAGGCAGTGCGTACGCGCCGCCGTGCCGGAGGCAAGGAAAGCCGAGGCCGATGCGAACTCGCGCGCTTCCCAGCCGAGCGAGCGCACGAGGCTGCTCGTCGCGGTGCGCACGAAAGAATCGTCGTCGACGATGGACACGAGCGCGATGCGATGGGAGGACAAGTGAGAATCCGGCTCTTTACCTGGGAAAGCGGCTGGGACCATCCCATCATTGCCCGGTGGCCCAGAATACCGCCGCGAGCGCGCGGCGCCATCATATGAAGGTATGGGCGCTGGACCTTCGCCGGCCTGGAGGTCCCGCTCGAGCGGCGTCATGCCATTGCGAGCGGCAGCGTCAGGCGTGCCTCGAGCCCCCCGCCGCGGCGGTTCTGCAGCAGGAGCTCGCCTTGCATGGACCGCGCGAGGCGCCGGGCGATCGCCAGGCCCAGGCCCGATCCCGGCTTGTGCTCCTGTCCCTGCCGTGCCCGCACCCAAGGGGAAAGGACGGCCTCCATCTGCGCCGGGCAAATGCCCGGTCCCGAGTCGATCACGGCCAGCACCAGGCTGCGGGTATCGACGCGGGCGCTGATCCGCACGTCGGTGCCATACCGCAGCGCGTTGTCGATCAGGTTGGCAAGCACGCGGCGCAGCGCCAGCGGGCACGCGGCCACCGGCCGGCCGATATGCCCATCCAGCGCGATCGCCCGGCCCGCGTCGCGGTAGTCGCGCACCAGGTTGCCGATCAGGCCGTCGGCATCGACATGCTGCTGCGGCTCGGCCACGCTGCGCTGCATCCACGCGCTCGCGACGCTGGCCTCCACCAGTTCGCGCATCTCCGCGAGGTCCCGCGCCATGGCTTCGCGTGCCGCGGGATCCTCCAGCATCTCGCAACGCAGTCCCATGCGAGTGAGCGGCGTGCGCAGGTCGTGCGCATAGGCGGCCTGGACATCCAGATGCTCTGCCTCGCGCTCCGCCTGGCGGCGGCGGACTGCGTTGATGGAGCGCGCGAGCTGCGCAATGGCCATCGGGCCAGTGACCGCGATGGCGGGCAGCCTGGCGTCCTTGCCTTCCCGATCCAGCTCACGGGCAATTCGCATCGCGCCGGCGCGGTGGGCGTGGACGGTGAAGCCGAAGAGGGCGCCGAGCAGCACAAGACCGACCAGCAGCGTCAGGGACAGCAGCCCCCACAGGCTGGCATCGACCGTGCAGGCTGCTGACGGCAGCATCGTGGCATGCGTGGTCTGGCCAAGGGTGGCGATGGCGAGCGCGCGGCCTGCGATCATCGCGGTTCGAGCCGCGGCCGCGGCGGGGGCGGCGTCGGGGTGCTTCACGGGGCTGTTCGTCATCTTCGTTCTCCTGTTGCCGTCGCAATGGGCGGCATGGGGAGATGACATCACGCGCAGTGCCAGGTGCGCCATTGCACCCGCGT
>Ga0207683_10002341_pt1 | contig 16612 bp, 13 predicted proteins | sample KBSM73metaG_FD_184333 | JGI IMG/M metagenome (GOLD analysis project Ga0207683, IMG submission 184333) | Miscanthus rhizosphere microbial communities from Kellogg Biological Station, Michigan, USA - KBS M7-3 metaG (SPAdes) (version 2) | ecosystem: Host-associated > Plants > Roots > Rhizosphere >... | reverse complement strand
ACGTCGAGAGCCCGGTCTTGCCCTCGTAGGAGATGCCGAAGGCGTCGATCCGCGAGCGCTTCGCCTCCGCCATCGTGAGGTCCGATGCCACCGGGTGGAACATGCCGTTGAACCGAACCGGTTGGCCGGTATCGATACCGAAGGGCACCACGTCCTCGATCTCGAAGTCGATCACGTCCCCGACGCGCACGCTATGCCGCAGGCCGTCGTCATGCACCTCGATGGCCGCTCGCTCGACGCCGAGCATCTCGCCCACGAGCGGGGCGAGCGCCGCCATCGGCCCTCCCAGCTGGCCGCCGAATACCTGCACGAGCTTGTCGAGTTGCTCGTCCGTCGCCCGTTCGTCGACGAAAACCCCCAGACGCCAGTTGCCGTCGGTCATGACCTTCGGCGTATCGGCGATGGCGGCAACCTTGAGCCCGGCGATGTCGGTGCCTTCGATCTCGCCCTCGCGAATGTTGAAGACGAGCGTCACGCGACAGAAGTCGTACGTGGCACCGTGGTCGAAGGAGAGGTTGCACGGGCACATGAGCTCGCACGAACACGTCTCCACGTAGCTCCCCTTGAGGTGCCAGGACATGTACGACCTCCTATCGACGGCGACGGCGTATCCTACGACTCGCCGACAATCGCGTCAAACCGCACAAATCAGCCAGGTCGGAGAGCCTTCGACGCCGTCGGTTCCTTGCTCACTGCCGTGCCATTGCGACGCGAAGTCGCTCCTCGGGCGTGATCAGGTGGTCGGCGTCTTCGGCGCCCTCGCCGAGATCGATCTGCACCCAGTTGACCGTGCCTGTGAAGACGCTGCTCTCGCCCTCGTAGTCGTCGCTGACCGGGGACGCGGAGTCTCGTCCGACGTCGGCGGTCTCGTCCGCGGAGAAGATCAGCGGCACAGTTGCCCCGACGCGGCCTTCACCGCTCTTCTCGCCGTCGACGTAGAGCGTGACATTCCCGCCCTTGGCCAGCCCGCCGCCGTCGTAGGCGAACTCCATGCGCACCTGATGTGTGCCGGCCGGGATCGCGGCGCCTGCCTCGATCTTGAAGAGCTGAAGGCCGAGCAGGTTGTAGCAGTAGGTGAGACGCCCTTCTTTGGCGTACAGGCTCCAGCCGGCGAAGGCGCCGCCCTGGGCGAAGATCACGCCCTCGGCGCCCACCTCGGGTACGACGACTTCCGCCGTGACCGAGTGCGACTTGTTCTTGACGTTGAGGAGGCTGTTCTCGCTCAGTCGTCCCATGCCGCCGAAGAGCAGCTGTGAGTTGCCCTTCACGAGCTCGGGCCTGCCGACGAGCTCGGCGTTGAAGCGCTCGATGCGTCGGTCGTCGAGTGGGAGCACGTTGTACTTGCGGGCCTCATCGAGCCAGAGCTGTTGCAGCTCTGCCAGCTTCTCTGGCATCTCGCCTGCGAGGTCGTGCGCCTGGCTCCAGTCCGTATTCGTGTCGTACAGCTCCCACACGTCGTCTACGAACGGTGGCAGGGGTTCCAGCACCCAGGGCACGCTGTGGCGGGTGACCGCGGTCCAGCCTTCGTGGTAGATGCCGCGGTTGCAGAACATCTCGAAGTACTGGGTTTGGTGGCGATCAGCTTCGGTTGCTCCGTCGAACGAGTACACCATGCTGACGCCCTCGATTGGCTGTTGTGCGACGCCGTTGACAGCAGTTGGCTGGGGCAATCCGGCGGCTTCGAGCACGGTAGGGGCGACGTCGATCACGTGGTGGAACTGCGAGCGGACTTCGCCGCGTGCTGCGATGCCCCGTGGCCAGTGGACGATGGTGCCGTTGCGCGTCCCGCCCCAGTGCGAAGCGACCTGCTTCGTCCACTGGTACGGCGTGTCCATTGCGTGTGCCCAGCCGACGGCGAAGTGGTTATAGGCCTTCGGCGTACCGAAGTCGTCGATGCGTGCGGCCATGAACTCGGGCGTCTCGAGCGCCGCGGCGCCGTTGAAGATGAACGTCTCGTTGAAGCTGCCGTTGATCGTGCCCTCAGCGCTTGCCCCGTTGTCGCCGATGATGTAGTAGATGATCGTGTCCTCGAGCACGCCGAGGTCGTCCAGTGCATCCACCAGCCGCCCGATGTGGTGGTCTGTGTGCTCGAGGAAGCCGGCATAGACCTCCATCTGGCGCGCGAGAATCGGCTTCAGCCCATCCGGCATGTCATCCCAGGCTGGAATCTCATCGTGCCGCGTCGTCAGCTCCGCGCCCGGGGGCACGACTCCCAGTTCCTTCTGGCGCGTCAGGATCTTTTCGCGCAGAGCGTCCCAGCCCTCGTCGAAGTGGCCTTTGTACCTGTCCGACCACTCCGTCGGCACGTGGTGCGGAGCATGCGTCGCGCCCGGTGCGAAGTACATGAAGAACGGCTTGTCGGGCATCAGCGACTTCTGCTGGCGCGTCCACTTGATCGCCTTGTCGGTCATGTCCTCGGTGAAGTGGTAGCCCTCTTCAGGCGTCTTCTCGGGCTCCACCGGCGTCGTACCCTCATACACGGCCGGGTAGTACTGATTCGTCTCGCCGCCGATGAAGCCGTAGAAGTACTCAAACCCGCCGCCACCAGTCGGCCACGCATCGAAGGGGCCCATGGGGCTCGTCTGCCAGACCGGCACCTCGTGGCACTTGCCGAACTGCGCCGTCGAATAGCCGTTCATCTTCAGGGTCTCCGCCAGGGGCGAGCAGGTATTGGGGCGGATCGAGTTGTAGCCCGGCGCCGAGGTGGCGAGCTCCGTGATGACACCCATTCCCACCGAGTGGTGGTTGCGGCCGCTGAGCAAAGCAGCCCGCGTCGGGGCGCACAGCGCCGTCGTATGGAAGCGGTTGTACTTCAGGCCGTTCCCGGCCAGCCGCTCGGCCGTCGGCGTCGCGCATGGGCCGCCAAACGCGCTCGACGCGGCAAAGCCGACGTCGTCGAGCAAGATGACAAGCACGTTGGGCGCGCCGACCGGAGGCTGTAGCGGCGCGATCGCGGGGAACGACGCGCCTGGCTCCTTGGCGTCGTACGGAAGCGTTCCTTCGAACGGCCTATCCGGGATCGGCAAGACGTCTCGTGCGATCTGATCGGTCACCCTCGGCTCCTCTCCGCGCAAGGCGGCCTCGATGGCATCGAGCACTGGTCATGCGTGATGGCGCCGCTGGCGACCGGCGGCTTCGATTGTGGGGTATATCACCATCTGCGTGGCGTTCGCGCTCTGGCCGGTAAGGAGCGACCAGCAGGGCAGCCCCGCGCAGTTGGGCCCGCGGCTCCGCGACGACGTCCCAGCGCTATTCTCGCCAGCGTGCTTGTGGCCGTGCCGAGATGAGCGTACGCATCTACTCGTCTCCGCGCGGTCGGGCGCGCTTCCGGCGCGCCACGGACATCGTGCTGATGGTCGCCGCCGTCGCCGGGATGGGGCTGCTGGTCGCGGCGTATCCGCCCTCCGATTTCGAGCGCTCGTTCTCAGCGTTCCTCGCGAGCTTCCCGGGTTGGCTCGATCCGGTCTGGGCGTTCCTCGACGACGTGCTCTGGCTGTGGGCGATCGTGCTCCTGGGCGCCGCATTGATCGCCCGACGCACGGCGGTGGCACTGGAGGGCATCGGATCGGTTTTCGTCGCAGCCGCGCTGGCTTTCGTCGCAGCGCGCCTCGCGACTGGTGGATGGCCTGATCTGGGGGCTGCCGTCGCCGGTACCTCGGATGCCCCGGCGTTTCCTGATGTGCGGGTCGCCGAGGCGGCAGCGGTGATCGTGACCGTTGCGCCGCATCTGGTCGCGCGGCTACGGAGGTTCGGCAACTGGATTCTCGTGCTGGGAGCAGCGGGCGCGCTGATCGCAGGAGACGCGGCGCCCTCGGGCACGCTCGTCGCGCTGCTCGCCGCCCTCGCAGCGTCCGCGGCAATGCGGCTGGCGCTGGGCACCTCGGCCGGCCTTCCCGAGGTTTCTGATGTCGCCGAGGCGCTTCGCGAGCTCGAGGTCTCGGCCGACGATCTCGAGCCCACGCAACGGCAGGATGCCGGCGTCTTCGTCGTCGACGGGCAGGACGCGGCGGGGCGGCGGCTGCTGGTGAAGGTCTACGGCTCCGATGCCTACGACAACCAGCTCTTCGCCAAGCTCTGGCGCCGGCTCATGTACCGCGACGGCGGCCCCGAGCTCGGGCTCAGCCGCGGCCAGGCCGTAGAGCACGAAGCCTTCGTGACGTTGCTGGCCGCCAAGGCAGGCGTGCCGACGCTCGAGGTCGTGACCGCCGGGAAGACGGTCGCCGATGACGCAGTTCTCGTGCTGCGCGGCAGCGCCCGGCCGTTCGCCTCGCTCGAGCCAGACGAGCTGAGCCGGGAGGTGCTGATGCGCAGCTGGCGCGCGTTGGCGCTGCTGGCCGATGCCGACATCGCGCACAGACACGTCAACCCTTCGACCGTCGCACTCCTAGGGGACGACGACGTGGGGCTCGTGGATCTCGGGGGCGCCACCGTGGCGCCGGGCGCCGACCAGCGTCGCACCGACCGCGCCCAGCTACTTGCGACGACGGCAGCCGTCGCAGGGAGCGAGCGAGCAATCGCGGCAGCCGTGGACTCGCTCGGCCAGGATGGGGTCGCGAACCTCTTGCCGTATATCCAGCAAGCGGCCTTCGGGAGAAAGCTGCGCCAGGCGCTGAAGACGGCGGGGATCGACCCCGATGACCTCCGCGTGCAGGCCGCGGAGGCCGTCGGCACCGAGCCGCCCGAACTCGTACGCCTGCGGCGCGTCAGCCTGCGGACGTTCATCCAGGTGGCCCTGCTCTTGTTCGCGACGTCGGTCGTCATCAGCGCCGCCGCGGACGTCGACTGGGCGGAGCTGCGCGCCTCCCTCGCGAACGCCGCGTGGGGCTGGATCGCGATCGGATTCGTCATCGCCCAGCTACCGCGTTTCACGCAGGCTGTCGCCACGCTCGGCTCGGTCCCGATCAAGCTGCCCTACGGCCCGGTCTACGCGATGCAATTGGCCACGGGCTACATGAACCTCGCGCTGCCGTCGAGCCTGGCGCGCATGGCAGTCAACATCCGCTTCTTCCAGCGGCAGGGAATGACGCCACCGACCGCGATCGCCTCGGGCGCCATCGACACATTCGCGAGCACCGCCATTCAGGCGCTGCTTGTGATCCTCCTCGTCCTCTTCGCCGAATCGACCATCATGCTCGACCTGAGTGCTCCGTCGGGCGGCACCAGCATCCTGGCCTGGATCGTCGTCGCCATGGCCATCCTCACGTTGCTGGTCGTCCTCGTCACGCCGCTCCGCCGCGCGATCACGAGCCGGGTACAGCGCTGGTGGCCTGAGGTGCGCAATTCGCTCGTATCGCTGCGTGGCTCGCACAAGCTGATGCTCCTGTTCGGCGGCAACCTGGCCACCGAGATCCTCTTCGCAACCGCGCTCGGACTCTTCTGCCGCGGACTCGGCTACGACATCTCGCTCGCCGACCTTCTCCTGATCAACATCGGCGTCTCCCTGCTCGCCAGCTTCATCCCCGTCCCGGGCGGCATCGGCGTCGTCGAGTTCGGCCTCACCGCCGGATTGACCTCGGCCGGCATGTCGAGCGAGGCCGCACTCGCAGCAGTCTTCCTCTACCGCCTCTCGACGTTCTACCTCCCGCCCATCTGGGGCTTCTTCGCCCTGCGCTGGCTCGAACGCGCCCGCTACCTCTGAGAGCTGCATGACCACGCGCTGCGCGACTCGGTGGCGCTCGCTGATGCGTCTTCTCGAGGCCAAGCAGGCGTGTCTAGCTCAAGCGATGGTCTGGGCGCCAGATGGCATGCCGTCGACCGGCAGGCCTGCTGCGACCCACGCGTCGAAGCCGCCCGCGAGATCAGTCGCGCGGGTGAATCCCATCTCCTGCAGATTGGCCGCGGCGAGGCTGGACTGGTATCCCTGCTGGCAGACGATCACCAGCAGAAGGGCGCGATCGGCGATACGCGGGTCGCATGCCGCGCACGTGGGATCGGCGCGCCATTCGAGCACGTTGCGCGGGATGCGGATGGCGCCCGGAATGCTGCCGTGGTCGCGTATCTGGTCGTCGCCGCGAACGTCGATCAGGAGGGCTCCGGCATTCTGGGCGGCGAGTGCCTGCTCAGGCGTTACACGGACGAGTCGACCGCGTGCCGCGTGCAGGAGGTCATCGGCGCTGCGCATCGTTCACCCTGAGGTTCATTGCGCCGCCGCGGAGGGTTTCAGCACGGGCGCAGCACCTGGAGGTGCGCTCCAGCGGGTGGCGATGACGACGAGTCCGCTCGCCGCGGTGAGCGCGGCGACGGCGCCGATCGCGGCATCGGCGGACACGATATCCGTGAGAATGCCGGCGGCAAGCGCGCCGACGGCGAAGCCGAAGTCGCGCCAGAAGCGGTAGACGCCCACGATGCGGGCTCGATCGCGTGGCTCGGAAACGTCCGACACGGCGGCGATCAGCGTTGGGTAGACCATCGCCGTCCCGACACCCAGGAGGACAGCGGCCGGAAGCGCGCTCGCGAAGCTGCCACCACCCGCGACGAGAACGCCGAGCGCGCCGGCTTGAACCAGCATGCCTGCGCTGATGAGCGGCTTGCGACCGACGTGATCGGACGCCCATCCGGTGAGAAGCTGTCCGAGACCCCACACGACGGGGTACGCCGCCGCGACGATCGCGATCTCGCGCACGGTCGCACCATGCGCGGCCAGGTAGAGCGGCGTGAGCCCCCACGCCAGCGCATCGTTGAGGTTGTTGACGAGCCCGGCCTGGTTGCACGCCCGCAGGACCGGGTGTCTGAACGTGGCTGTGCGGAATGCGGAAGCGAGGCCGGGGAGCGGCTCCGTCGTTGCGGCTGCATGGGTGCGCTGCTCGACCGCGACATGCGCGGCGGTGTCGCGCACGAACACGATCGCAACCACGAGTCCGACGCTTGCGATCAGCGCGGCGCCGACCCACACGACGGTGCGCGGGGCGTAGGTTGCAGCGAGCGCGCCGCTCGCGAGCGCGGTCGCTGCAACGCCGAGATAGCCGGCGGCTTCGTTGAGGCCGAGTGCCAGGCCACGTCGCGAAGGTCCAGCGAGGTCGATCTTCATCACGACCGTCATGGACCAGGCCAGGCCCTGGTTGATGCCGAGCAAGATGTTCGCGGCGACGATGAAGCTCCACGACGGCGCCACCCCGATGAGCAGCGGCACCGGAAGAGCGACCAGCCAGCCGAGTACCAGCAGCCGTTTCCGCCCGACGCGATTGGCCAGTGCTCCGGCTGCCAGGTTCGTGATCGCTTTGGAGAGGCCGAAAGCGACGACGAACGCGAGAATCGCCGCGGTCGATGTGAGTCCGAAGTCGCGTTCGCCGACCAGCGGCAAGACGCTGCGTTCAAGGCCGACCATGCCTCCCACGAGCGCGTTGAGCGCAACGAGGAGCGAGAACTGGGCCGCGTTCTCCCGCAGGCCCAGCGTTGGGGAGGTGCTCACTGGGGTGTCGGAGCAGCGCCGCGGCGGTTGAGCGCCACGATGGCTTCTTGCTCCGGTGGTCGCGGCGGCGTATCTCGCAGTAGGGCCTCCGCGAATCCGTCGGGTTCGGTGAACGCGAGCATCGCATTCTGCTGACGCTCGAAGCCGATCGACGAGAACGGATTGGCGGAAAGGGAGCGGCCACAGACCGAGCCCGCGTAGTGGCTCGGCAGGACGACCACTCCGTCGTCCAGTTCGAGCAGGCGCGTCAGCGAGCCGTGGAGGATCCGCGCCTGACCCGCTGGGTCCCCGGCGACGTGGAGATCGGGCCGGCCGACGTCGCCGATCAGCAGCGAGTCGCCGGTAAACGCAATCCACGGCTCGCGCGTCCCGCGCCGGAGATCCGAGACCAGATACGCGTGATGAGCGGGCGCGTGCCCCGGCGTGGAGAGGGCCCGGACGATTGTGTTGCCCATCTCGACCTCCTCGCCGTCGGCGAGTGCGCGGTGCTCGAAATCGACGCCCGCGCCGACCGGGAGGTACGCACGAGCGCCCGTGCACTCCACGAGTGACGGCAGACCCGAAACGTGGTCGGCTTGGACATGCGTCTCGAACACAGCCGTGATCGGCGCGCCGATCACCGCCGCCGCCTCGAGATAGGCATCCACGAGCTCGGCATGAGGATCGACGACCGCGAGTTGCGCGTGCGTGAGACAGCCGAAGAGGTAGCTGGCACACGAGCTTTCATCGTTCAGAAATGGTCGCAAGATCATCCGGGCTCTCCTATGCTCGATCAGGCCGGCACCGCGACGGGGAGCCCAGCGCGTCGCCACTCGGGGAAGCCGACATCGAGCCGACGAGCGGCGCGACCGCGAGCGAGCAAGAGCCTCACCGCATCGTCGGCATAGACGCAATACGGCCCGCGGCAGTACGCCACGACCTCCACGCCTCCCGGAAGGGCATCCAAGAGAGAGGGAAGCTCGTCGACGGGAGTCGAGAGGGCTTCGGGGAGATGCCCCGCCCGGTATTCGGCGCGCGGTCGCACGTCAAGAAGCACCACGCTGCCTTCGGCCAGCCGCGCGGCCAGGTCCGCCATGGTCACGCTCTCGACCTCCGTACGGTCACCGAGGTACGCGTCGGCCAGCACCTCGACGCTGGCCACGTGCTCGGCCGCGACGCCGCGCACCGCCGTCCACAGATCGAGCACGCCCTCGCTGGCCGGCCGGTAGATGACGCGCGTACCGGCGCGGCGGCTCTGCACGAGTCCAGCCTGCGCGAGCACCCGCAGATGTTGCGAGGTATTGGCGACACTCTGTCCGATCTCGCCGGCGAGCTCGTCGACGGAGCGCTCGCCCTGCGCCAACACGTCCACGATCTCGGCGCGGTGACCGTTTCCGAGCGCCTTTGCGACCGAGGCGAAGGCGGCGAACAGCGAATCCTTTGCGTCCCTGTTGGCCATCACCACGCTCCGCATTTCATAAAATCAATTTATCGCTTGAATTCTTGAAGAGCAAGCGCGATGCTCCTTTTCTCGCCCGCCGGAGCAAACCGAGGAGGTCGTCGTGCAGTCGAAGGTGACCGGGCTCGACGTCGGCCAATTGAAGGCGGAGATCGCGAAGACGTCCACGGCGGTCGCCTCCGAACCCCAGTGCGAAGTCATCTTCCCGACCGGGCGCGCCTGGGCGCAGGATCTCGAGCATCGCCGGCCCACCGGAACCGCTTGCACGACGCCGGTCGTTCAGGTCACGCAGAAGACTTGATGGAGACCAGGGCTGCGCGCTCGCTGCCGCCTCGCACGGTCTGTTCGAGGACGGTGCCGATCCCTCGCACGTAGAGCTTGTGGTCGATCGTGTCCGGCTCGAGCGGCGTCCACTCCTTGGTCAGCAACGCCTGCCGCGAGGAGACGAACGGCACACGTGCGCTGGCGTGGAGGCTGACCACTTGGAAGTGATCCTCCGCCTGGCCCTTGAAGAACTCCTGCTGAGCCGACTGGCCGACTCTTGGATGGGCGAACATGTAGATGCCGGGCCTCGCTCCCTTCACCCCGGCACGCCAGGTGCCGCTGGTCGTGGTCACGTGGCCGGCCTTGTCGAACTCGGCGGTGTTCTCACCGAAGTACCAGACGTTGCCCCGCCTGTCCTGGCTGTACCACTCGGTGGTGCGCTCGCCGAGGTGGCCGCGGAGGTAGAGGCGGTCTTCGATCACGACGCAGGGGACGCCGTCGATCATTCGAATGCGACGAGTGACAGTCAGAACGTCGCGGGAGGGCTGACCGTCCTTCTCGCCCCGATAGGTGTACGTGGTTCCGGGCTTCAGCGGGAACCACGGGTTGTCGATGCGCGCGCTGAAATCCGACGCCCGCGGCACCGGCGGTTCCGCACCGCGCGCGCTCGAGGCAAGACCGCCTGCGAGCGCCACCGCGATCGCGAGCACACCGGTACAGAGACTCTGATTCATCCTTGCACCCCGTCTCGTCTTCCCTCTCGCGGCCAGGGTAAACCTCGGTCGGCGATCAACACCGGCGGCGGCCGCCGGTTGACGGGCTGATGTCAGCGGATTTCGTGACCGCTTGGTAGCGGGTCTTCTTCCTCGGCGCCGCCATGCAGGGGTGGGAAGGTGTCAGCGGGGTGAATCGATGGGGCCCCGCTCGCTTCTTCGTCGAGTACGACGGGGCCTGATGCGACTTCGCGACCGGCGTCGCTGATCATGATGCAGTCGCGACCGGCGTCTTTCGCGTCGTAGAGCGCGGCATCGGCGAGGTGGAGGATCTGCTCGAGCGACTCCGCGCACGTCGAGTCGGTCATTCCGAAACTGGAAGTGAAGGCGGGATGACCTCCAGTGTGAGCGGCGGCGAGGCGTTCGCGGATGCGCTCGAGCACGCTGACGGCCTGGTGGCGATTGAGGTCGGGCACAACGATTACGAACTCCTCGCCGCCCCAGCGGGCAATGACGTCGTCCTCGCGGAGGACGTCCTGTGCGGTCTTGGCGAAGACGCGGAGCGCTCGGTCACCGGCTTCGTGTCCGTACGTGTCGTTGAGTTGCTTGAAGCGGTCGAGGTCAGCGATCGCAAGTGCGAAGGGGCGACGGTGCTTCATCAGTCCCCGCAGTTGAGTTTCCAGCGTACGCCGGTTCACCAGTCCTGTGAGGCCGTCTGTCGAAGCCTGGAGTTGGGTCCGCTGAAACGCGCGAACGGTGCCGATGCGAGCACCCGCCTGGGTGGCAAGGGTGGTCAGTTGGGAGACCTGATCGCTGCCTGGCGGCTGGCCGACCGGACCTGTGGCATGCAGGACGCCCAGCGCCCGGCCCATGAAGGAAACCGGGACGCAGACCGCAGAGCAGGAGCCATCGGGCCTGCCCCGGAGCTTGGGGCAGGCATTCAGACTGTCACTGGAGTCGAACACGACCGGGCTTCCTCGTCGCACGGCGACACATGAGAACGGAGACTGCACGGGGCAGGCGGGCGCACCGGACGTCGGGCTGGTTGCGGCGCGCTCGAGGTGAGCGCGGCTCGAGTCGGAGAGAAGAAGCTCCATCGGCGAGCGCGGCGATATCTCGACCATCGCGCGCTCGACGACATCGAACGTCGCGGCCTCTTCATCGGCCATCTCGAGCGCCTCGATCAACTGGGTGCCGAACGTGTCGCGCTGAGCCTGCGCGGTCAACTCCCGCTCGAGGCGCACGCGCTCTGTGATGTCACGCGCATTGAGCACCACGCCGCGGACGTGCCGATCGTGACGCAGGTCGCTCACGTGGGCTTCGAGATGCCTCCAGTCCCCCCGTTCGTTGCGCAGGCGCAGGATGATCTGTGCCGGCCGACCGTCGCGCTGCACCGCCTCGACCAAGGCATGGTCGTCCTCGTGCACGAAGCGCAGAAACCCTTGCCCGAGGAGCTCCGCTTCCGGCCGGCCGAGGGCGCTGGCGACCGATGAGCTGACATACCGGCAACCTTGGGCCAGCACGACGACGAGATCGGTCGAGTGACTGACCAGGCTGCGGAAGTGCTCGGTCTGGCGGCGCGTCGCAGCGATCAGGGCCCAGGCGAGGCCAAGTGAGGCGACCAGCCCGCCGATACCGAGCGCGACGAGGATCTCGATCAGGTGGGTGATATTCCGGTCGTCCCGCGTGGCGATCGAGCGCGCCGCATTGAGCGAGACGTTCGAAGTCAGCGCAGCAACCACGCGCAGGCGCTGCACCGGGTCAACGGCAGGGATCCGCTCATGTGCCGTCAAGGCAACCCCGGCCGGATCGCGGCCTTCGAGCACCGCGCTGCCCGTGGCGGTGAGATCGTGGACGAGGCGCTGTTCCTGCTGCAACTCGCCACGCACAACCGGGTCGGTCGCGCGCGAGAGCTGAGCCTCGTCATCATCACCGTTGACCGCGGGCGCAAGCCCTCCGTCGAGCAGGACATGGGCGCTCGACGCGAGCAGCGCCGCCGTGTGCGCCGGATCTGCCTGCGCTCCGGACAGGGCCAGCAGGACCTCCTGGACATAACGCTCGGCGAGCGTTCGCTGCCGCCCCGCGACCTCGATGACGGTCGCCCGGTGCTGCGAATTCGATGCAGCGCGAATCGAGAGATAGGCGCTCAGCGCAGAAACCAGCGCCATCGTCGCCACGATCGCCACGACGGTCCGCCGCGAGCGCATCGCGAAGGGCCTGAAGGCTCGGCGAGAACGCATCGCTCTACCTCACAACCAGCAGCCGATGCATGCCGCCGATGAAGTGCCCCGACATGTTGCAGAACAGGACGTAGCGGCCCGGAGTCAGATGCAGCCGCAAATCGCGGACGGCGTGCACCTCCGCCGGCTCGAGCACCCCGACCTCACGGTGCTGCAAGCGCTCCTCATCCACGGTCAATCCGTCGGACCGCATGGGCAGACGGGCGGCGGACGCTCGCACGACCAGCAGTTCGTGCGAATCCGGGCCCCTGTTCTCAACGCGAAACACCACATCACCCGCGACCAACGAGCGAGGCGCCGTGACGGCGAAGTCACGCTCGCTCACCGCTACTACCGACGATTCCGGCTTCGAATGACTCGCAGCCTGCCCGCACCCGGTAGCCAGGAGCACGACGAACAATCCGAGCGCCAATCGCGCGCGCACGGGCCACACATCGCTCATGAACGAAGCCACACGCAGGCCATCGGCAATCCCCGCTCCTCGCTTGAGTCGCAGGCAACGCCCCGCCCCAGAGAGAACGTCCTCTCGCGCTCAGCACGCTCCAGCTAGCGCCGCCGCAAACCCGGCGTGAGGACCTGGTCGCCGTAGCTGGTGTCGGCGACGTTGAGGTTGACGCCGGGACGGACGATCTCGTCGATGCGGTCGAGTTGCTCCGGCGAGAGCGTCACGTCCGCTGCGGGTAGCTGGCTGTCGAGCTGCTCCATCGTGCGCGGCCCGATGATCGCGGACGTCACCGCGGGATGGTTGACGACGAAGGCGATCGCGAGCTCGATGAGCGAGAGCCCCGCGTCTTCCGCGACCTCGCCGAGCGCCTGAACCGCTTCGAGTTTCCGCTGGTTCTCGGCCAGCGACATGTCGAACCGGGCGGCCAGCCGCTTCCGGGCCGGCGACGTCGGCGTGGCGTCCGCGCTCCAGCGGCCGGACAACCACCCGCCGGCCAGCGGGCTGTAGGTGAGGATGCCCATGCCGTGCCGCTGCGCGACGGGCAGGACGTCGACCTCGATGCCGCGCACGAGCAGCGAGTACGGGGGCTGCTCGGTGCGAAAGCGCTGCAGGTTACGCTCGCGCGCCGTCCACTGTGCCTCGACGATCTCGGCTCCGGAGAACGAGGACGAGCCGATGTAGCGGACCTTGCCCTGCTGGACGAGGTCGGTGAGCGCCCCGAGCGTCTCGTCGATGTCCGTGCCGGGCACGGGGCGGTGTAACTGGTAGAGGTCGATCCAGTCCGTTCCGAGGCGCCGCAGGGAGTGCTCGACCTCCTCGAAGATCCAGCGCCGCGACGCACCGCCGCGGTTCGGGCCGTCGCCCATCGAGCCCCAGAACTTCGTCGCCAGGACGACCTCGTCGCGACGGCCGCCGGCGAGTGCCATGCCGACGATCTCCTCCGACTCGCCCTCCGAGTAGACGTCGGCGGTATCGACGAAATTGACCCCGGCGTCGAGCGCGCGGTGGATGATGCGCACGGAATCGTCGTGGTCGGTGTTGCCCCATGCGCCGAACATCATCGTGCCGAGGCACAGCTTCGAGACCTGCACGCCGGTGCGTCCGAGTGGGCGGTATTCCATGGTGTCCCTGTCCTCGTTCGATGGTGGAAGGTGCTGCCGCCCGCGGCGGGCTAGGAGTTGTCGACGACCTTCGGGTGCGTGTCGCGGTTGAGCTTCTCGGGATCGGGGCCGCCACGCACGCCCTTGTCGAGCGCGTCGATCGTCGCGACCTCATCCGCGGTCAGGGAGAAGTCGAAGACGCCGAAGTTCTCGGCGATGCGGTACGCCTTGACCGACTTGGGGATCGCGCTGGTGCCGTGCTCGACGTGCCAGCGCAACACGACCTGCGCGGGGGTCTTGTCGTACTTGGTCGCGAGGGCGGTGACGACCGGGTCCGTAAGCGGCCCGCGGCCCTCGTCGCTACCCGGCACATACACGAGGATGCCGCCGATGGGCGACCAGGCCTGCGTGAGGATCCCCAGGTCGGCATGCACTGCGCGCAGTGCGGGCTGCGAGAAGTACGGATGGATCTCGACCTGGTTGACCGCCGGCACCACGTCAGTGCGATCGATCAGCGTGCGCAGGTGCTCCGCGCTGAAGTTCGAGACACCGATGGCGCGGGCGCGGCCCTCGGCCAGGAACGACTCCATGGCCTGGTACGCGCCGATCGTGTTCTCGAAGTCGGACGGCACCGGCTGATGGAGGAGGTACAGGTCGACGTAGTCGACATCGAGCCGGCGCAGGCTGGCCGCGAAGCCGACCTTCGCGGCCTCGAAGCCGTAGTCGCTGATCCAGAGCTTGGTGGCGACGAAGACCTCGTCGCGCGCGACGCCCGAGCGGCGGATGCCCTCGGCCACCTCGCGTTCGTTGCCGTACGCAGCGGCGGTGTCGATCAGGCGGTAGCCGTCACGCAGCGCGGCCTCGACGGCAGAGGTCGTTTCCTCGGGCGGGCTCTGGAAGACGCCAAGGCCGATAGCTGGGATCGTGACGTCGTTGTTGAGTTTCAGGGCAGTGCTGGTCGCAGGGCTCACGGTCCTGTCTTCCTCTCAGTCGTGTCGTTGCAGTGCGGCGTGCCGGCCGCGCGTCGGTGAGGCGCGCTAGGGCTCGCGTGGATCGCCGCGCAGGCGTCTCTCGGCCGTGTCCGTCGTGGCCGTCCAGCTGGCCAGCAGATCGAGCGCCTGCTGGGAGGCCGATTCCGGCTCGGCGGTGTAGAGCGCCATGCGGAGGCCGTCATCGGCGTCGAGCGTCATCGTCTCGTAGCTGAGCTCGAGCTCGCCGACGACCGGGTGGTGCAAGCGTTTCGTGCCCGAGCGGTGGAACCGCACGTTGTGCGCCGCCCAGCGGACGCGGAAGGCATCACTGCGCGTGGACAGCTCGCCGATGAGGTCGTGCAATGCACGGTCGTGCGGGTGCCGTCCGGCGTGCGAGCGGAGCGCGGCGACCAGCTCGGAGGCGAGGCGATCCCATTCGGGATAGAAATCCGGTGCCGCGGGATCGAGGAACGTGAATCGCGCACTGTTGGCCGGCTGCTCGCGACTCTCGAACACCGGCGCGTAGAGGGCGCGGCCGAGCGCGTTGGCGGTCAGGTAATCGCCCTGGACGTTGCTGATGATCGCAGCCGCCTCGATCTGGTCGAGCAGGCGCTGCACCACCGGACGAATCCGCTTCCTGGCCGGGCGTACGCGCATCGGTGCGAGCGGGCTCGCGGCACGCGCGAGATCGAAGAGGTGCGCGCGTTCGGCTTCATCGAGCTGAAGCGCCCGTCCCAGCGATTCGAGCACGAGCTCCGAGACGCCGCTGACATGGCCGCGCTCCAGACGCCGGTAGTAGTCGGCACTGACGCCGGCGAGGGAGGCGACCTCTTCTCGGCGCAACCCGGCGACGCGGCGCTTGCCGTAGCTCGGCAGGCCCGCCTGCTCGGGCGTGACCCTCGCCCGGCGGCTGGTGAGGAACTCGGCGATGTCATTGGCGACGTCCACGTTGGTCATCCCTGCCCTGCGGCCTTGCGCCAGATCGGCAGCGGTCGTGAACCGACAATAAACCGTCTGAGCAGCCGTTAAGGGGCCTTCTTGGTACCCCCTTCACAGGCCCCCTCACCCCGCTCGATCGTCGGGCATCGTGACCCCACCGAGTAGTTCTACGAGGCCACCTCGATCACCGCCGACGACGTTGCCCGGATCATCGCTTTCGCCGTCGGTCAGCCGCGCAGCGTGTCGCTCAACGAGATCCTCGTCCGTCCCACAGCACAGGCCTGATGCCGTCAGCGAGCGGGCGGCCGGAGTCGGCGCGCCTCGGCCGGCACGAGCGGATTGATCGCCTGCCGGACCCAGATGGCCCGGCCTGGCAACGAATTTCGCTGCTGCCAGGTGCCCGAGGCACGTAGGCGCAGCTCGTTCATCGATTCGCTCGAGAATGTCCGGCCGCAGACGCTGCAGCGGCAGGGCGGCGCCACGTAGACATTTCCGCAGAAACAGGCGACGGACCAGCGAGTAAACACGGTCGGCTCCATCATTCGGAAGGCGGCGGCTGACCCGAGTCGCCGAAGTTGCGTGTACGACGCTCCGAACCGGGCGTTCGTGAGATCGATCGGCGAGGCCAGCCACCCTCGCCTACGCCGCGCGCAAGCGCGCGAACGCGGATCCGGGCGAACGATCTCCCAACCGGACGGGCCGCCGGGGGCCTCGCCAAGGGCGCCCCGTCGCCAAGCGCCGCCCCATAGTGCCGATCTACCACGTGCAGGCTGGCCTAACGCACCGACGAGGGAGTCGACTCGGAACTTGACGACACCCGCCTTCCGCCAAAGGGCTGACCGGTGCCGACGTGGCCGCGGTTGCACGCGACGAACCCGTTGCGGGGCTACGGAGCCACGACCACGCCGGATGCATGCAGTTTACGCCTGCTCCCCAGGATCGGACATGCAAGCGTGCGGACTCAACCCTGCCGGAGTCTTGAAGCAGGTAGCATCGCATCGCCGTTATGGAGCTGTTGATCGATATCGCCGCCTGGTCAGCAGTGGTGGCAGGCGTCGTCGTCGTGCTCGAGGTCGTCGACCGAATGCGCTCCA
>Ga0207683_10002339_pt1 | contig 16618 bp, 13 predicted proteins | sample KBSM73metaG_FD_184333 | JGI IMG/M metagenome (GOLD analysis project Ga0207683, IMG submission 184333) | Miscanthus rhizosphere microbial communities from Kellogg Biological Station, Michigan, USA - KBS M7-3 metaG (SPAdes) (version 2) | ecosystem: Host-associated > Plants > Roots > Rhizosphere >... | reverse complement strand
GGCTCTGGCGCATGGACGAACACTATGAAGTTCTCCCGTTTCAAGTTCCGTGGCTTAAAAAAAAGCCCAGCGAATATTTTCGCCGGCAATGTTTTATCTCGTTCGAAGCCGACGAAGCGCGTCTCGGCCAGGTGATCGAATCGATCGGCGCCGATCGCGTCATCTTTGCGTCCGATTATCCGCATTGGGATGCCACTTTCCCCGGCGTCACCGATATGATTCTTGCGCGCGAAGATCTCAGTGCGGACACGAAAAGAAAGATCATGGGCGAAAATGCAGCGGCATTGTTGAAGTTGGACTAGCAAAGAAACATTTCAGGTCTCAAGTTTCGAGTCTCGCGTTATTCTTGAACTCGGAACCCGGAACTCGAAACTAAAAAACCGGAGGTTTATATGGCCGATACACCCAAACTCGTTTCATCGATGGGACGTGCAGAGCTCGATCGAATTTTTGTGCGCGATTATGACTTGAACAAAGATCTGCTCGGTAAGATTAGCTTTGCCCAGATGCTCTATTTGATGCTCGAAGGCCAGCTGCCGAGCGCCGAGCAAGCGCGCATGATCGATGCCATGCTCATCGTTCTTGTCGATCATGGCATGACCACCGGCGCAGCCGCCGCGCGCATGACTTTTCATTCCGCGCCGGAAGCGATTCAAGGCGCGGTCGCGGCCGCCATCCTTGGCGCCGGCAGCGTGCATTTAGGCTCCTCGGAGCATTGCGCGAAGATGCTGAACGACGCGTTGCCGAAGGATTCCAAAGAAACCGATCTCGATGCGATCGCGCTCAAGACAGTGGAAAAACGGCTGGCGAACAATCTGCTCATTCCCGGTATCGGCCATGGCATTCACACCCGAGGCGATCCGCGCGCCGAGCGGTTATTTGAAATCGCGCAGGAAACCAAGGTCCATGGCCGTTACTGCGAACTGCTCAAGAAAATCGGCAAGATCGCCGACCAAAAAGTCGGCAAGCATCTCCCCGTCAATGTCACCGGCGCGATTGCGGCGATCTCTCTCGATATGGGCATTCACTGGCAGATGTCCAAGAGCTTCGCTATCCTGGGCCGCGCGCTCGGAGGTCTGGCGCATGTGGGCGAAGAAATCCGCCGGCCCATCGCCCGAGGCCTTTCCAATATGATCCGCGACAATTTGCAGTACGAACCGGATTAAAGAATCTCTCGTTGCCGGGGAGGCGCGATGATCGCTAAAAAGACAAAAACACATTCCAGTCGTCATTCCGGGCAAGCTGGCGAAGCTAGCGCGACCCGGAATCCAGGGATTTCAAAAACGGCTGGATACCGGCTGGAGTTTATCCTGAGAGCATACCGAAGGGACGGTATGAGAGAAAGTGGTCGCGTGATGCTGTTTCAAATGCGATTTGTCGCAATCCTGCTGACTGTCCTGGCGGCGGTCCCGGCCTCCGCGCAGTTGCGCAAAATCAACATCGCCTACACGGCGACGAGCCCGTATCAGGCCGTACTGATCATTGCCAAGGAAGCAGGCATATTCAAAAAGCACAACCTTGACCCGCAATTGATTCTGACGCCAGGCGGATCGTTGGGTTTTCAAGCCATGATGGGAGGCGATGTCGCCATGGTCATGGCTGATGGCTCCGCGGCGGTGACGAGCAACCTCGCCGGTGCCGATGTGGTCATCATCGCTAGTTTTTTGAATACCTTTCCTTATAGCTTGATCTCAATCCCCGAAGTGAAGCGCGTGGAACAGCTAGTCGGCGGCAAGGTCGCAATCAGCCGGTTCGGCAGCGCCACCGACGTCAGCGTCCGAATGTCTTTGGCTAAAGTAGGACTCAACCCGGACAAGGACGTGACAATTCTTCAGATCGGCACACAGACCACGCGATTCGCCGCGTTGCAGTCAAAACAGGTGCAAGCGACGATCATTACTCCGCCCTTCACGCTGACCGCTCGCAAACAGGGCTACAACACGCTCATCGACATGGCGCAATTGAATATTCCATTCGAGCTGACCGCGCTTTTAACGCGCAAGGCTTACATCAAAACGCAGCCGGAAACCGTTCGCGACGTGGTGGCCGCACTGGCTGACGCGGTACATTTTTACAAGCGTGAGAAGGAACCGGTGTTGAAGATCCTCAGCCGCTATCTCCAGACCACCGATCGTGAAGCCCTCGAAGAGACCTATCGTGAGATTGCGCTTAAAACCGTCCCGGAAAAGCCTTACCCGACTTTGCCGGGAATTCAGACGATTCTCGATGAGCTGGCGCCGAAGAACCCGAAAGCGAAAGCCTCGCGCCCTGAAGACTTCGTCGACTCGAGCTTCGTGAAAAAACTCGACGATGAAGGGTATTTTGAGCGCCTCTACAAAAAATAGACTAATGTAGCGATCATTGTGGGCAAAATGATCTACGTGATGGTCGTATTCAATTGGGTCGTTTTTGTTGTATCGGCAACTGCTGCCAACACGCCGGAACTCACGGCCTGCGGCATCGTGACGTCCTCTGATGCTCAGACATTTGTCGGCGGGCCACTCGACGTTAAAGAATCCGCCAAGGTGCCGGTCGCTGGCAACTCGAGCTCTTACACATCGACCTGTAGCTATCTCGGTCGTGGAGAGAGCTTTCAGGAGATGTTGGCGGCCTCTCGCGGGCTCGATCTCACCCTTTATTTTCTTGATACGCCTGAGAGGACAGCTCAATTGTACGAGAGCTCGTACGAGCAATACCGTCTGAGGCTCACCGCGCCGAATGCGCCTTATAGCGACCCCGTCATCGTGCCCCTTGACGGGTTCGGCGAAAGAGCTTTCCTCATCGAAGCGGTCGCGGATAACAAATCCGGGTACCGATCGGCTTTGATTATTTTCTACAAAGGCAAAGTTGCGGGCAGCATCGCCGCCTGGAACAGGCCGATTTCATCCGTCGAGACCACAAAGAAGGTTTTGCAGTACATCCTTAGCAAGCTCCCCTAGATCTTAGCAGGCAAACCGCTCGAATGAGAAAATTTCTATCGCGTTCAAGTTTGTTTTTGTTCGCCGGATGGTTTTTGGCTGAGCCGGCGGGTGCACGAATAGATCTGCTCGAGTCGCCCCGCTTTCAGACCCCGTATAGCGAAGAACCGGTCCCCAAGGATTCCGTAGGTGTCCAGAGCCGCCGTCCGAGCGGTTGGATTGTTGCGGCTAACATCGAGCCAACGGCTTGCGGCATCGTGACCTCTAGCGATGCTCAAAAACTCGTCGGCGGTGCACTCGATGTACAGGAGTTCGCCAAAATTCCGGGGGCGAATGGCGCCGGCGCCTACGATTCGGTCTGCACGTACATCGCCAAGGGCGGAAGTTTCCAGGATCCGGTCGGCGCCAGTCGGTTTCTCGATGCCACGCTGCATTTTTTGAATTCTGCCGACGAAATGAAAACGGTGTACGAAGATTCTCTCGGTCAATATCGAGACATGGCCAAAGCGCCAGACGCGCCATTCAAAAATGCGCTAATCACGCCGCTCACCGGATTTGGCGATAAAGCGTTTGTGGTTGAAGCAGTGACCGATCCAAAAACGAACTACAAATCAGCCTTGATCGTGTTCTATAAGGGAAGAGTCGGCGGCACAGTCAGTGCCTGGAAAAAACCCGAGTCGTCGCTGGAAACAACCAAAGCGGTCCTGAGGCACATCCTCAGCAAGCTGCCGTAGCGAGAAAATGCAAAATTCTTACAATAAATTTTTCCTTGCGCCTCCCTTCGACCGCGCTCAGGGCATGCTTTTCTAAAAAGGGAATTCGTTCTATCGAAACGAGGTCTCACTTTGGCCAAGGGAAAAACAGGGGATTTAATTCGCATCAATGGCGAATCTTTGCGGCAAGTACGAAGATATCGCATTCGCAGTTATTAACCATTATTTAAAGAGGTGATTATCGATGCTCACACAGATAAAGATTGAGAACCGAATGAATGCATTTCTCGGCATCCCACCCGGTGCGGGCAAGAAACCCGCGGTGATTCATTTGCATGAGCGCTACGGCATCGTCCAGCACACAACCGATCTCGGGCAAAAATTTGTCGACGCCGGTTATGTGACCATCGTGCCGGATTACTTTTCGCGTTTTACCGGCGATCGCCAAAAACTTGCGGCAGGCGATGATCGCTGTGAGCTGGACGACGAACAAGTCTTGGTCGACACGGACGCTGTGGTCGCCTACTTACGCACCGTGCCCCAGGCCGATATGAGCAAAGTCGCCATGTCGGGCGTGTGTCAGACCGGCCGGCAACCGATTCTGCTCGGAGCCAAACGCGACTATCTCAGCGCCGCCGTCGTCCTTTACGGAGCGGTTTACGACGCCGACTGGAAACCGCATCGAATCCGACCCGAACCGATCGACAAACTGATGCAGGAAATCAAATGTCCCCTCACCGCCGTGTTCGGCGAGCTCGACAATCTTATTCATCGAGACAACATCCTGCGCATGTTCAGTGTTTTGGCCGGCGCAAAAAAAAGTTTCGACATTCGTATCTATCCCGACGCGCCGCATGGATTCTTGAATGACACCATGCCGGGCCGTTATCGCCGGCCGCAGAGCGATGCCGCCTGGAGCCAAATCAACTCATTTCTGCAGACGGTCTTCACCGGCGAGCAAAAAAGTGACCGTGCGCTGTGGCGCTTCGAAGCCGACACATCAGTGAACTACGATTTTTCTAGCATGAAACGCTGGGAGTAGTTCTCGCCGCACTCGGAATGGCAAATTAGATATTTTCAGTTGCACGCAAGGTGAATTCGATTTGAGATTTGAAATCCGCATAGCGCTTCGCAGCGCCGCGCCTTGACAGTACGACTCGGCGACGCATATTGTCCCTCGAAGTTAGCCGGAGGCCGCTACGGCAAAATCAAAACCAGACGCTGTCGATCTCGTCTCCGTCGATGAGTCGAATCCGCTGACGACGCATCGCGCCTGGCAGCGCGCGCGCCAGTTGATTTCCGACTGGCTCGGCGTCATTGGCGTTGTGCTTTTTTTTGTTGCCTGGGAGTTATTGACTCGCTTCGAGATCCTCAATCCGTTCTATTTTCCACCGTTCAGCAAGATTCTCGGAAAAGGCTACGAGCTTTTTGCCAGCGGCGCCATTTGGGAGCACATGTGGTTCAGCCTGACGAATTTCTCCATCGGCTTTGTCATTTCCGTCGTCCTTGGCGTTCTTCTCGGCGTGCCGATGGGCTGGTACAAAGCCGTCAGCAAAACATTTGATCCGTTATTGTCCGGCATTTACGCGACACCGCTCATCGCGTTGTTACCGCTCATCATCATGCTGTTCGGTCTCGGCGCCATTTCGAAAATTATTATGACCGTTCTCGCCGCGGTGTTCCCGATTCTCATCAATACCATGGTTGGAATTGCCAATACCGATCACCGGCTGATCACGATGGCGCGCGCCTTCGGCGCCAAAGACAATCAAATTTTTCGCAAAGTCTCGCTCCCCGGTTCTCTTCCTTATATCGTCGCCGGCATGCGCGTTGCGCTCGGTCGCGCGCTGGTTTACATCGTTGTCGCCGAGCAATACGGTGCAGCCATGGGTCTCGGTTATTTGAGCTCCGTTGCCGCGCAGCGCTTCCAGATGGCGGCCATGTTTGTGCCGATCGTGATCATCGCCGGGTTGGGCGCCGGCTTGAACGAGCTACTCAAGAGTTTCGAGCGGAGATTGGAAAAATGGAAACCGCCAAGATGACGCGCGTCATCCCATTTGAAGCCGCGGCCAATGAGACCGTCAGTCATCCGATCATCCTGAGTAGGCAGCAGCGCTGCCGTATCGAAGGACGAAATAGCGAGTTTTCACGTAGTCTAGCGAAGCATCTCGTTTACTGACAACGAAGAGGAATCATCGGAGGAAGCATGAAGGTTGGAGAAAAACCCATATTGATATTGCTCGCTCTCGCGCTAACCGCGTTTGTTTTCCCTGCCGCAAGCCAAGCCCAAACCCGTAAGATGATCGTCGGGCAAGCGGGCGTGAATCCCGGGGCCGGATTGTTCACCATCGCGGTCAATCAGGGCTTCTATAAAAAGCACGGCCTCGACGTGGAAATCATCAAGACCAATACCACTGCCGCCGTGCAGGCGATGCTCGCCGGAAAAATGCAAATGGCCACCGGAGCGGGCGCTGCGGCGTTCGTGACTGCGACCCTCGAAGGAGCGCCGCCGTTTGTTTTAGTTGCCTCCTGGGTCAATGTTTTTCCGTACAAGATCATGGCGCAGAAAGGCATCAAAAAAGTTGAAGACCTGAAAGGCAAAACTGGCCATGTCGGCGCTCCCTTCGGAACCATTCCGGACACGGCCTTGCGGTTCGCGCTGAATCGCCTGAAGATCGATCCTGAAAAAGATGTCAAATTAGTGCAGCACTCGAACGCTGATCCCGCGAGCATTTTAGCGGCGATGGAAAAAGGTGAGGTGCAATTCGGAATTCTGGCGCCGCCCTTCGATCTGATCGCCGAAAGACGCGGCTACGAAATGCTCTTGGCACTGCCCAGTCTCGGCATTCCATGGCAGCAAAACGGCGAGCTCGTCGCTGCCTCGTATCTAAAAAGTAATCGTGACAACGTAATGCGTTTACTGCGGGCAACCGCGGAGGCGGAAAAATTTTACTTCGACCAAAAAGATAAAACGATCGAGATCATGACCGAATACCTGGGACGACCGCGCGACGAAACCGAGTACGCCTATAATCAATACAAGCTTTGGACCGATCGCATCCCGCGGCCGCGGGTGGATACGATCAAAACAACTCTCGAAGCGATCAAAAAAAATACTCCCAAAGCAGCCAGCGCGAACGCCGCATCGTTCCTCGATACCAGTCTTGTCGATCAACTGTTAAAGGAAGGATACTACAAGTAAGGAAATAGAACCGAGGATGGAAGATGGTGGATTGATGATCGCAATTCTCGATGATCCAGCCTCGATTCTCCAAATTAAATGCGCATTGACCGAATAGGAACGCGATGTTAGCTTACCATTTCGCAAAAACGGCATTTAGGAGCGGACCAAGTGAAGCTTTATAATTTCGACCTTCTCGCCTACCCTCATGTTCCAAAGGATGCGCCCCGCACTCCGGTGCCGAGCAGCTACTTCGATCCCGGCAAAGGCGCGGCAAACTACGCCGAGCATCTGGACGAGATGACCTATTGTGAAGAGTTGGGCTTCGACGGAGTCGTTTTCAACGAGCATCACTATAGCGCTTACGGCACCATGCCGTCGCCGAATTTGATCGCATCGGCTCTCAGCCAAAGAACTAAAAAAATTAAAATCGGCGTCCTCGGCAACATCCTTCCATTGCGCAATCATCCGGTTCGAGTGGCCGAAGAATACGCGATGATCGACTGCCTCAGCAACGGCCGGCTGATCGCCGGATTCGTGCGCGGGATCCCGCCGGAATATATTTGGTACGGCGTCAATCCGGCGGAATCACGCGGACGATTCGAGGAAGCCTACAATCTGATCATGACCGCTTGGACCGAGCCGGTTTGGAGCCATGAGGGCAAGTTTTTCAATCTTCACGATTGCGCGATCTGGCCGAGACCGGTGCAGCAGCCGCACCCGCCGATTTGGATCGCGGCACGCAGCGCCGAGTCCGTCGAGTGGTGCGTCAAGCGCCATTTGCCCTGCGCGCAGGTTTACCAGACCACCGGACAGATCGAAGACACCTTTAACTATTATCGGAGCAAAGCGCGAGAACAAGGCTGGGAAGCAACACCGGATAAGTTCATTCTCTGCCGCCATATCTATATTGACGATACCGAGCAAAAAGCGCGTGAGCTCGCGGAACCGGCAATGCGATACTTCTTTACGGTCTTCAACCGCGGCTTCAATGAGGCGATCAACAAGGGCGCCGTAGATCAGAAATTGACGGCTGCACTCACTTCGGAACGCTCCTTCAGCTATTTTCGCGAAGGCAACCGGGAGCGGCGCGATTTTTCCAAGCTCGATTGGGATGGACTGATCGACAGCGGCTATTTAATCGCCGGCACGCCGGACTCGGTCGCGAAACAACTCCAAAGCCAGATGAAGCAGATTGGCGCGGATCATTTCATGGGCATGTTCCACATCGGCAATCTTGCTCACGACAAAGTCGTCAAATCGCTCGATCTCTTCAAAAAAGAAATCATGCCACGTTTGCAGTAACCGTCGTGGACCACGCGTGCTATCACGGCACGACAGCGAATCGCCACCGATGACAGGCGTTTACCAGCCACTAAATTCTCATCGTCATCTGTGTAGTCGGCGACAAATGCTCCTATGGATCGGCGCCATGACAGGCAGTTTGATCGGCTGCCGGCGCAGACAATCTCAACCGACAGTACTCTTCGGATCAGCGAGTTCAGCATCGATCGCATATGCCGCCGCGCTACCGAGTTGCGTCGTGCGGCCGGAGCAAACCGAAGGCCCCTATTTCGTCGATGAAAAACTCAATCGCGCCGATATCCGTATAGATCCGACCGACGGTTCCGTGAGACCCGGCGTACCCTTACGTTTGCAGTTCCACATATCACGGATATCCGGCGGAAACTGCGAGGCACTACGCGGTGCGATCGTCGATGTGTGGCACTGCGACGCCAGCGGCGTTTATTCGGACGTGCGCGATTCGCAGTTCGACTCACGCGGAAAAAAGTTTCTCCGTGGCTATCAGGTCACCGACGCAACGGGCATCGCGTACTTCGACACGATTTATCCCGGCTGGTACGAAGGCCGTGCCGTGCACATTCATTTCAAAATCCGCGCCGACTCGAGGTCAGCGCGCGCCCGGGAGTTTACGTCACAGCTCTATTTCGACGAAGCGGTGACGGACCGAGTGCATCGGGAACCGCCGTATAGTCACAGAGGACGGCGTACGACCATGAACGAAGGAGACTTCGCCTATCGTCGCGGTGGCAAGCAGCTGATTCCGACGCTTACCAAAGATCCACAGGGTTACCGCGCACGCTTCGACATCGGCCTTCTCGCCGAGTGAAACAACATTCGATCGGTTAAGAACGATAGCGCTCAGCTGTCATTTTGGTTCCTTCGTTAAACTCAATATAAACTCCGGGACAAATCTTTCTGAGATTCTCTTTTATTATCTGCCGGAAGTCACAGTGTATTCTCGATCTATAGAACTATTGACAAGGCACGCACCCTCTCATATCTCCATCTAAAGATTATTACCGGAAAGCAGATTTATGTCAGCCAAACAGAGCTTCATCATCGGCATCGACACCGGCGGAACGTTTACCGACGTCGTTGTCTTGGGAGATTCGGGAGAGGTCTGGACGGCCAAGGCGTCGACGACGCCGAATGATTTTTCCCGCGGTGTCATGGACGCCGTCAAAGAAGCCGCCGCGGTCGTTGGCGTCCAAACCGGCGAGTTGCTCGGGCAAACCAAATTGTTCAAGCACGGCAGCACAGTAGCAACCAACGCCCTGATCACCCGCAATGGCTGCAAGGTCGGCCTGATCACCACCAAGGGCTTTGAAGACACGACGGAAATCATGCGCGCCATCGGCCGCGTCGACGGCCTTTCCGATGACGAGATCAAGCACGTCACCTGGATTAGCAAACCGGAACCTTTTGTCCCCCGAGAACGAGTGATCGGTGTACGCGAGCGCATCGATTATCAGGGCAATGAAATCGTGCCGCTCAATTTGGACGACGTCATGAAAGCCATTCGCCGCTTGATGCAGGAAGATAAGGTAAATGCCATCGCCGTCAGTCTCATGCATGCTTGGGCGAATCCCAAGCACGAGCAGGAGATCCGCGCTCTCACCGCCGAAGCCGATCCCCGTCGCAAGGTGTACTGGTCTTTTGGCAGTTCGCTGTCGCAGGTGGCCGGCGAGTATGCGCGCACGAACACGGCGATTCTCAATTCTTATCTCGGTCCGACGGTGGAACGTTATTTAAGCGATCTCGAAGCTAAATTGCAGAAGGGCGGCCTCAAAGCACCGCTGTTGATCATGCAGGGCAATGGCGGGGTAGCGCACCGCGAGCATGTGAGCGCCATCGCCAATCTACAATCGGGGCCGGCGGGCGGGATGATCGCATCCGCGTATATCGCCGGCCTTTTGAATCACAAAAACGTGATCACCACCGATATGGGCGGCACGAGCTTCGATGCCGGGCTCATCACCGAAGGATATTGGCGCTACGCGCAGGAACCGATCGTCGAACGCTTTCGCATGCAGCAGCCGATCATCGATATCGAATCGATCGGCGCGGGCGGTGGCACGATCGCTCACGTGGAGGCGGAAACCGGCCGGCTGCTCGTCGGACCACGCAGCGCCGGCGCGAGTCCGGGTCCGGTCTGTTACGACGCGGGCGGCCAACAGGTCACTGTAACCGATTGCGATCTCGCCCTCGGCGTGATCGATCCGGCTTACTTTCTCGGCGGCCGAAAGAAACTCAATAAAGACAAGGCGCTCCACGCGATCGAAGAACAAATCGCACGGCCGTTGAAGTTAAAACTTAATGAAGCGGCCGCCGGCGTCTACGACATCGTCAATGCTAAAATGTCAGATTTGATCCGCCGTCAAGTGGTGCGTACTGGCTATTTGCCGGAAGAGTTCGTTATTTATGCGTTCGGCGGCGCCGGCCCGGTGCACGCTTCGGGTTTTGCCGCTGAGCTCGGCATCAAAAAAATTTATATTTTTGCCACCTCGCCGGTGTTTTCCGCGTTCGGCGCGGCCGCAGCCGACGTGATTCGCACCCGCGTCATCAGTTGCCAGTATGTGATGCCCGCCGATCCAGCGGTTATCAATCCACGTCTGGACGGTATCGAGAAAGAAATGGCCGGCGCTATGACCGGTGAGGGGTTCAAGCCGAATCAGGTCGATTTCCGCAGATATTTCACGATGCGTTATCGTCGCCAGAGCGCCGGTGTGGAGATGCCGGTGAGCTTCGATCGCTTCAGCGCCAAGCGCATGAGCGAAATCCAATCCGCGTTCGAGCAAAAGTACGAGGAGCTTTACGGCGTGGGTGCCGGCTATTCGAAGGCCGGAATCGAAATCAGTGAGATCCGGGTCGATGCCATCGGCAAAGTCGCCAAACCAAAGCTTAGCGCAAAACGCAAAAACGAGGGCAACGCGCGTCGCGCGCTCAAGGGCAAGCGCCAGGTGTTCTTCAGTCGGCCTGAAAGAAGGTCTATCGATACGCCCGTTTATAATTATGAACTGCTTGGCGTCGGCGCGACTGTCCGCGGTCCCGCCATCGTCGAGCTGCCATTCACGACAACTCTAGTACCACCCGAGCACAGAGTTACCGTCGATCCGTACATGAACCTCGTCATGGAACTTCCATAAGGAACACTGGAGTGATGGAGTACTGGGTGTCGGACGACCTCTGATGTTTTCGATTCCCATCACTCTATTACTCCACCAATCCAGTATTCCCGGGGAGGAAAACTGAATGTCGAGAGCCGTAAAGATATCCCGTCTCAAGCTAATTAGTTACACGCTTGCTGTTCTAGCGCTCTTCGGTGTGGTAGTTTCCGCTTCCGCCCAACCGGTGCGTATCGCCGTCGGTGCCGCGAGCGTCGCCTCGCTCCCAACCTGGGTTGCACAGGATGGCGGCTACTTCGCCCGCGAGGGCGTGCCCGCGGAGTTGATTTACATCCGCGGCGGCCCGCAAACCATGTCGGCCCTGATCAGCGGTGAAGTTCCCTTCGCCCAGATCTATGGCGGCGCGCTGCTCGCCGCCGCGCTGACGGGAGCGGATGTCGTAATCGTCGCCGGGCTCATCAACCAGCCGTTCTTCTCGATCGTCACGATCAAAGGGATCGACAAGCCCGAAGACCTGCGCGGTAAGAAAATCGGCATCAGCACCTTCGGCTCGGCAACCGACTTCGCATTACGCTTGGCGCTCAAAAAATGGGGCATCAAGGCGGACAGCGAAGTGAGCATTTTGCAAATGCGCGGGGTGCCGGAGATTTTGCCGGCCATGGCCTCGGGTGCTCTGCAAGGCGGCGTGATGTCGCCGCCGACGAACATGATCGCGATCAGAGCCGGTTTCAAAGAGCTCGCTTATTTGCCGCAAGTCGGTATTTCCTTTCAGCACACCAGCCTGGCGACGAGTCGGCGCTATCTGGAGCGCAACCGTGCGACAGCACTCAAAGTTTTAAAAGCTTATCGCGGCGCCATCGAGCGCATCAAAGCCGATAAGACGTTTACGATGAAAACACTTTCGAAATACATGAATACCTCCGACAACGTAGTTCTGGAGTACAGTTACAACACCGGCTTGCCGCTGTTTCGGCCGGTGCCCTACCCGACGTTGGAAGGCATTCAATCCGCGCTCGACTTTCTTGCTGAGAAAGAGCCTAAGGCAAAACAGGCGCAGCCCAAAGATTTTGTCGACCTCTCCTTGCTACAGGAAATCGAGAAGACGAAATAAAACTGGAGTGATGGAGTACTCGAGTAATGAAGTGATGTTCTTCCGAACCCAGTACTCCATTGTTCCAACACTCCACCACTCCAATTTCTGAATCCAGGAGCTCCCGAATGACATCCAGAAAACCCCTCATCGACCCGATTCGCTACGAGATGTATCTCCATCGGCTGTGGGCGATCGGTGAAGAAGGCCGCATGACACTGCAAAGAGTAACCGCGTCACCGATTGTGTCGCAGGGCGGCGAGTGCATGAGTTCTTTTTACGACGAGAAAGGCACCATGGTCCTGGCTTGCTCCGGCCATTTGCGATTTGCCGCCGCGACTTCGGACGCCATTCACGATTTGACGCGCCGGTTTGAAAAATCTCCCGGTTTCTTCGCTGGCGATCAATTCTTTTTCAACGATCCCTATGTTGCGGGATCCCACACCTACGACATGATGATCATCAAGCCAATCTTCTACAAAGGAAAGCTGATCGCTTGGACGGCCACCAGCACGCACACCGCGGATACCGGCGGGCTGTTACGCGGCGCGGCGCAGGAAATTTTTCACGAGGGCATTTGTGTGCCTGGATTGAAGATCGTCGAGAAAGGCGAGTTTCGCGAAGACGTGTTTCAAACTTTGACCGGCATGTGCCGCGATCCTCAGTATGTCGGGCTCGATCTGAAGGCGATGATTGCCGGCAACAACATTTGCGCCAAGCGCTATCTCGGTCTGGTGGAAAAATTCGGTCTCGAGTTTGTCCAACGGGCGGGGGCGAAGACGATCGAAGACTCGGAGGCGAAATCCCGCGCCAAGCTCCGCTCGATGCCTGACGGCGCATGGGTGACGCGTCAATACGTGACCACCCTCGATCGCAAAACTCGCAAGTCGGTCGCCCAGCAGCTTTACTGCACCATGACGAAAAAGCGCGATGAGCTCCATTTCGATTTTACCGGCACAAGCCCCCAGACCGACACCGATCACAACTCGACATTGCCGAGCACGGTCGCGCATCTCGCGTTGGCGCTGACCAATACGCTTTTCTGGGATGTGCCATGGAGCGACGGCAAGATGCGGCCGGTCAAGATTCACGTGCCCGAAGGCAGCATTCTCAACTGCAAATACCCCGCAGCGTGCGGCGCGGGTCCGCGCATCGGCAATGTCTTGGTTTCCACCGTATGCGAGGCGGTGGCGAAGATGATCTACGCTTCGGGCCGTTACGATGACGTAAATGCGTCGACGACCGGCAACTTGGAATTCGTCGGCGGCCCGGGTTATTTTTACGGCGGCCATACGCGCGAAGGCATCGCCGTGGCGCAAGGGCTTTACGACATTCACGGTTCTGGCATGGGCGCCGCGCCCCGTCGCGACGGCGTCAATACCGGCGGACACATGAATATTCCTTCGGCGGGGATCAGCGACGTCGAGCGCATCGAAATGCAATATCCATTTCTCTACTTCACTCGCTCGCACAATCCCGACGGCAGTGGCTTCGGTCAGTATCGCGGCGGACTCGGCAGCCATCGCATTTATCTGATCTACGGATCCAATGACTGCAGCGTCGACTACAAGCCCTATGGCGGCGTAGCCCAGGGAGGGTTCGGCCTGGCCGGCGGTTTTCCTACAGGAATCGGCGCCACTCGCGTCATCCTCGAGGCCGGTCTGGAAATGCTCGATAAAGTGCGCGCCGGCCAGCATCCGACGGCTGCGACCATGCGCGCCGGCGAGTGGGGCAAATCGTTTCTGCCCGCCGGCGTTCCTGAGCGCATTCCGCTGCCAGAAGGAAGTTTGCTGGTCGATTACGTTGCCGGCGGCGGCGGTTTCGGCGACCCGATCGAGCGAGAGCCCGACGCGGTGCTGCAGGATTTTGGCCGCGGCTGGGTGAGCCGCGAAGTCGCCGAAAGGACTTATGGCGTGATCCTAAGCACATCCGGCAAAGCTGTGGACGATGCGGCGACGAAAAGACAGCGTGAAGAAATCCGCAATGAGCGTAAACAAAAAAGCGCGCCGCCGAGCGCGCGCAAAGACGATCTTTCACAAAATAGTTGGCGTTCACTGCTGAAATTTCATGCGGTGCTGGAGATCGCCAGTGACGGCAAACGCAAAGTTCTCCGCTGCGCGCGCTGCGGTCACGTCTTTTGCAGCGCCGAAGAAAATTACAAGCGCTTCGCCCTCCATCGAATCATGCATTTGAGCGAAATTATGCCGCCGCTTGCGTCCGGCGATCCGTACATCGGTGAATATCATTTTTACAGCTGTCCCGGCTGCGCCACTCAGCTGCAGGTGGACATGTTCAGCCCGCCTCTTGGCGGCGATCCCGTGCTCTGGGACACGCAGATTGATGCTGACCGGTTAAACTGACGCAGCGCCATAGAGACAGAGGGACGAACCCATGAGATTGCCGCGAATCGTTTTTTTCTTGTTCACGCTTATGCTCGTTGCCTGGTTTCGACCCGGTTTCACGCAGGAGCGCATCACCGTCGGCCTCACGACGCGCACGGGCAGCACGTCGCTGCCTTTCGTGATTGCCGAAGAGAAGGGTTTTTTCAAATCCGAAGGCCTGAATGCGATTGTCGTCATCATGCAAAATCAGGTTGTGGTGAATGGCGTCGTGACGCGCAACGTCGATTATGGCGGGACCTTTTCTAATTTCGTCGGCGCGGCGCTATCCAATCTGCCGGTGCGTATCGTCATGTCGGCGATGGACGGCTCGGATCATTATCTGATGACGAGTGCGAACGTGAAACGAGTGGAAGACCTGAAAGGAAAAAAATTCGGCATCAGCAGCTTTGGCGGTACGCCCCACAGTGAAGCGATCATGATTCTACGCAAATTCGGCATGAGTCCGGAGAAGGACGTCACCTTCCTGCAGATCGGTGGCAGCTCCAGTCGCTATGCCGCTCTGGAGAGCGGCTCCATCGACGCGGCCATGCTCGTGCCGCCTTTCAACAATTTCGCCGTCAAACACGGCTTTCACCAGCTCGTCTCCTTCAATGACATCATGAAGATTCCCCTGGGCGGGCTCGCGGTGCACACTCAGAAAATGAAAGAAACACCCGATGAGATCGTGAAGATGATCAAAGCCGTTTTGAAAGCGACGGACTACATCCGCACGCGCAAGGCCGATATTTTAAACTTGATAGAAAACCAGTGGGGCATCAAAGAATCCGATATCCGCGAGAGCATTTACCGTGACATGGTCGGCCTATTCAGCCGCGACGGCGTCGCTTCCGAAGAGACCATGAAAAATGTGGTTCAGCTCGTCCGCGACACCCGCAAATCCAAGGACGAGAAGACTCTGGCGGATATTTTCGACTGGAGCTTCGCCAAAAAAGCCCAAGCGGAATTGAAGATCAAATAATAGCTGCGGTGAACCAGGACTAGCTCCGTTCTTGCGAGGTTGCACCGCAAAACGCCTCTTGTCATCGAACGAAAGTGAGAAATCTTTTCCAGGTCAACACGAATCACTTCATCGCTTCATCGACAAAGCTGTTATCGAACGATTGCCGCACATCGAACTGCTTGGCTTTCGGATGCTCGACAAATTTCAGCGCATTCGCCATCGCCTTTTCATTCACTCGGATGCTGCGTGGAAACGCCTCCCGGTAGTATTCGAAGCTTCCCTGCAATAGAGCCTCGTCATCGACTCGGGTAAATTTTTTGAGCGCGCGTTTGCTCACCACGGCATTGTCTCTGGCAAACTGCTGCGCTTCAGTCATGACGCGCAGAAAATCAATCGTGAGCTTATGATTGCGCGGGTCCTTCAGCCACGACTCCCGCGCCCCCAAGACGGCGGTGGGAAAAAGGCCATAATCGGTTTGCGAAGGGCGAAACAGCAGATTGAAACCGGCGTTTTTGGCGTTCAGGCCGAACGGATAGCCGATCATGCAGACGTCGACTCGGCCCCCCTGCAGAGCGGCGAAAGACTCACCCACTCCGCCGTTTTGAATGAATGTCACTTCATTGGGTTTGACACCGCCCGCCTCCAACATCGATAGAGCGGAAAAATAACTCGATGCGCCGAACCGGGTGACCCCGAGTCGCTTTCCGCGCACGTCGGCGATGGATTTAATCTCCGGGCGCGACCAGCCATCGATCGTAAGCACCGGCAATGGCGATGCGATCGCAATCAAGTCACTGCCGCTGATACGGCTGGCGATCACCGCGCCGCCGCCCGTGTAGCCGATCGGGAATTCACCCGCCAAGACGGCAGAGTTTATGAGCGGCGATCCTCCCATAAAAACAGGGAAGACTTCGTAGCCATACTTTTGAAAAATTTTTTCTTCG
>Ga0207683_10002338_pt1 | contig 16626 bp, 17 predicted proteins | sample KBSM73metaG_FD_184333 | JGI IMG/M metagenome (GOLD analysis project Ga0207683, IMG submission 184333) | Miscanthus rhizosphere microbial communities from Kellogg Biological Station, Michigan, USA - KBS M7-3 metaG (SPAdes) (version 2) | ecosystem: Host-associated > Plants > Roots > Rhizosphere >... | reverse complement strand
AAGCCGGGCAGTGCGGTCGTTCGCGGTGCGTAGCGGCGCTACGTGCCGCGGGCGAACGTGCTGATCCGGCGCCGTGTCTGGTGCGTCATCCGGCCCGGCGGAATTTCACATCAGGCCTCTCTCGTGCTCACGCACCCTTGAAGTCGGGCGGGCGCTTCTCGAGGAAGGCGGCAACGCCTTCGGCGAAGTCCTGCGTCTGCGTCGCCGCCGTCTGGAGCTGAGCTTCCCGTTCGAGCTGCTGCTCGAGAGTCGCGTTCACCGCATGGTCGATGAGTCGCTTCGTCATCCCGATGCCACGCGTCGGCAGCGCTGCGAACTGATTCGCGACCTCGGCGGCTCGGCCCGCAAGCGCGGTTGCGTCGACGACTTCTGACACGAGCCCCCAGGCGTGCGCGTCGGCTGCGCTCAGTTTTCGCCCCGAGGCGAGCCACTCGAACGCGCGCGCCGGGCCGAGGATCCGCGTGACGAAATACGAGCAGCCCGAGTCGGGAACGAGCCCGATGTTGATGAACGCGGGAATGAAGCTCGCCGAATCCGCCGCGATCCGCAGGTCGCAGGCACAAGCGAACGAAAGCCCGGCGCCGGCTGCCACACCGTTGACTGCTGCGATCACCGGTTTCTCGAGCGCGCGGATCGCGAGGATGTTCGGGTGATAGTTCCCGCGCAGGCGAGCGCCGACGTCCCCCGGCGCCTCCCGGAACTCCGTCAGATCCTGTCCGACGCAGAACCCCCGCCCCGCGCCGGTGAGGACGACCGCGCGAACCTCCGGCGCCCGGGCCTCCTTCAGCGCCGCTGAGAGTGCCCTGTGCAGGCCGGCGTTGAGGGCGTTCAGAACGTCCGGGCGGTTGAGCGTGACCGTGAGAACGGCGTCGTCACGGCTCGTCTCGACCTCTGCCATGGCGTGACTTTCGCAGATCGACAGAGCCATCGCGGCCGTTGCTAGCTTGGCTTCATGGAGCTCACGTTCATCTCGTCACCCCCCTCCGACGACGAAGCGCTCGACGCCTACTCACAGGCCGTGACGACCGTGGCCGAGCGGCTGTCGCCCTCCGTGGCGAATCTCCGGGTCTCTCGCCGCGTGCGCGGCGGCCGCGTGCTCGACGGGGGTGGCAGCGGCGTCGTGATCACACCTGACGGCTTCACGCTCACCTCCGCCCACGTCGTCGCGCGCACGGAAGGTCGAGGGCGCGCGTCATTCGTCGACGGCCGCGAGCTCGAGTTCGAGGTCGTCGGCTCCGACCCCCTCTCCGACCTCGCCGTACTGCGCGTCGACGCGCGCGATCTCGTGCCGGCCGAGCTCGGCGACGCAGAGCGATTGCGCGTCGGCCAGCTCGTAGTTGCGATCGGCAACCCTCACGGCTTCACCGGCTCGGTCACGGCCGGCGTCGTCTCGGCCCTCGGCCGCTCGCTGCCCACCCGCTCCGGTGCAAACGTCCGCGTCGTCGACAACGTGATCCAGACGGACGCGGCACTCAACCCGGGAAACTCGGGTGGCGCGCTCGCCGACGGACGCGGGCGGGTCGTCGGGATCAACACCGCGGTCGCGGGCGTCGGGCTCGGGCTCGCAGTGCCGATCAACGCCGCAACGAGGCGGATCATCGGCGCCCTGATGTCCGAAGGACGCTTCCGCCGCGCGTATCTCGGAATCGCCGGCGGCCCGAGGCCGCTGCCGCCCAAGCTGGCACGCGAGCTCGGCCGCAAGAGCGGCATCGAGGTCGTGGAGGTCGTCGAGGGCGGCCCTGCTGCGCAGGCCGGCTTGCGACCGGAGGATCTCATCGTGGAGCTCGACGGCAGTCCGATCGAGGGAATGGACGAGCTCCAGCGCGTCGTCGTCAGTGAGCTGATCGGCCGCGCCGTCCGCGCGAAAGTCGTGCGCGAAGGCCGGGAGCACGAGCTCGAGCTCGTCCCGGCAGAGCTCGACGGCTAGACCCAAGCTTCGTGCGTGTCCCCCGGCCACGTTGCGCGGCGATCGTTCGTCCTGGTCGCTCTGAAGCGTCCGCAGACGCGTTGGCTCGCGCAGGGAGAGGGCCCTCAAGAATGCGCCTAGGCGCTAGCGGCCCTTGAACTTCGGCTTCCGCTTCTCGACGAACGCGGAGAGCCCCTCGTCGGCGTCCTCCGAGGCGCGGGCGAGATAGAACGAGCGTCGCTCGAAGTCGACACCGGCGCTGAGCGGCGCTTCGAAGGCGTAGTCGATCGCCTCCTTCGCAAGCCTCACCGACACCGGGCTCTTCGCGGCGATCTCGGCGGCAACTCCCTTCGCCTCGTCGAGCCACGCCTCCTGCGCGACGACGCGGGCAACGAGACCGAGCTCTCGGGCCTCTTCCGCGGAGAGAAGGCGGCCGCTCAGGATCATGTCCATCGCCACGGCCTTGCCGACGGCGCGGGTCAGGCGTTGCGTGCCGCCCGCGCCCGGCATCACACCGAGGTTGATCTCCGGCTGTCCGAACGTGGCCGATTCGGCTGCGACGATCAGGTCGCACACGAGCGCGAGCTCGCAGCCGCCGCCGAGGCAGAAACCGGAAACCGCCGCAACGAGCGGCGTGCGCAGGCTGCGAATCGCATCCCACCGCTCGATGCGTCGCTCCAGGTAGAGCGACACGGGCGTCCCGGCAGCCAGCTCCGCGATGTCAGCGCCGGCCGCAAAGGCCCGCTCGTTTCCGCCGACGACGATGCAGCCCACCGCGTCGTCCGCGTCCAACCGGCGCAGCGTGTCGACGAGCTCCTGCATCAGCTCGCTCGACAGGGCGTTCAGCTGCTGAGGCCGGTTGAGGAGCACGACCGCGACCCCCGCGTGATCGCGCTCTACGAGGACGAGCGCTTCAGAAATGCCTTCACCGCCTCCTGCGCTTCGTCGCCGAGCATCGAGAGCGCGAGCCAGTCACGGGCGTGATTCACGGTCTCGTGCCATGAGAGGTCCCGCCAGAAGTTCAGCTGCTGCTTCGCGTAGCGCGTGGTCTGCGGAAGCTTCGTCGCGAGCTTCGTGACGTATTCGTCCACGGCGCCGTCGAGTTCGGCCGCCGGCACGGCGCGATTGATCAGGCCCCACTCTTCGGCCTGCCGGGCGGGAATCTCGTCGCAGAGCATGATGATCTCGCGCGCACGACGGTCTCCGACGAAGATCGGCAGCCACTGCGTCGCGCCCCCCGCGGGTACCGAGCCGTGCTCGAGTCCGACGTGGCGGATGAACGCGTCGTCGACCATCACGGCCAGGTCACAGGCCATCTGCAGCTCGTTGCCGCCGCCGACGGCGATGCCGTTGATGCGCGCAACCGTCGGCTTACCGATCTCGCGCAGCTTGTCGTGCGCGTCCTTGAACGCGCCGAACCACTTCCAGTACTCCTTCGGATTCCCGAGATAGTCGGCGGCCCAGGACTTCAGGTCCGCTCCGACACAGAAGGCGCGGCCAGCACCTGTGACAACGACGGCGCGGATGTCGTCGTCCCACGAGGCGTCCTCGCACGCACGAGCGAGCTCGCGCAACATCCGGAAGTCGAATGCATTGAGCACGTCCGGCCTGTTGAGCGTGATCGTCGCGCGCGGTGGCGCCTTCTCGTACAGGATCGACTCGAAGCCGAGCTCGTCGGCCGACCGCGGATGCGGATGAGTCGGCTCAGTCAACTTCGGCGAACATCACGGAGAACTTGCCGCCCATCTCCATTGCGTCCTTGCCGGTCGCCATGAACTCGTCGCTGCGCGCAGCAGACTTGAACGACTCCAGATCGGGCCATTCCCACTCCGCGTAGTAGCGATACGGCGGGTCGCCCATCGGCGCGCCGAAGATGCGACCGTGACGGAATGTTCCGCCCGGCACGTTGCTACAGAGCTCCGCGTGTTCGACGTAGCGCTCCGCGTCCGGTTCCTGCTCGTACAGCACGATTGCGCGAACCATCGTTCCCCTTCGTCGTAGAGGCGTGAGCGTATAGCTTCACCCCCGAAAGGAGGATCAGATGGGAAAGAAGGTCGTACACGTCGAGTTCCCGGCGAAGGACGCCGACCGCGCGCAGAAGTTCTGGGAAACCGTCGGCGGCTGGTCGATCGGGGACTCGGGGATGCCGGGCATCGACTACCGGATGTTCCAGGAGGACGGCTGGGGAGGCGCGGTCTTCCCGGAGATGGAGGGCGCCTCCGGCACCACGATTTACTTCGGCAGCGACGACATCGAAGCCGATCTCGCCAAGGTGCGAGAGCTCGGCGGCAAGGCCGATGACAAGCAGCCGATTCCCGGCATCGGCTGGTTCGCCCGCTGCACGGACTCGGAGGGCAACAGCTTCAGCCTGTTCCAGGGCGACGAGTCGGTCACGATGCCGGAAGGAGCGCCGGGCGCCTGACGGGATCGGCCGTCGGGCTCGCGGTGGCCCAAGGGCTCTCGGTCACCTTCCGGGCGGCTGTCATGGGAGAGCTGGGCGGGCGCGCGGGAGTCTTCCCCGCGCCCGCCTTCTCCGGAGTCGTCCGGCGCGATGCTCTCGCTCCTGAGGAACGGCTGACCTTCCCGGCACGCCGGCTACATCCATGTCCCGGTGTCGGACATGGTGACGGGAATGTGACGCCGGCTCCACAGGCGCCGGTTCGATCGGCGCAGACAAGCGGGTCACAGCACAACGGCTCGACAAGGCCGGGTGGTGTCGGACACCGCACGCCCTGCAGCGCAACTGACGCTCAGAGACCGACGATGTCGTCCGGCTTGACGGGGACCCGCGTCAGGTCCCGCCCCGTCGCGGCTCGAAGTGCAGCGACAACGGCTGCGGTCGAGACGACGGTCGGCGGCTCGCCGACGCCCTTCACGCCGTAGGGCGCATCCGGCTCGGCCTCCTCGACCAGCACCGAGACGACCGGAGGCATGTCGAGCGTGGTCGGGATCAAATAGTCCGTGAAGCTCGCGTTCGTGATCAGCCCGTCACGGGTCTGGATCTCCTCCATCAATGCCAGCCCCAGGCCCTGCGCGGTTCCGCCCTCGATCTGGCCCGTGACCGCCTGCGGGTTCACCGCCTTGCCGACGTCCTGCGCGGTGCCGATCCAGACGACGCGCGTGAGCCCGAGCTCGACGTCGACTTCTGCGACGACGCGCATCGCCGCGCACGCGTAGGCGACGTGGGCCCGCTCGCCGGTGGTCTGCCCGGTCTCGGGATCGAGCGGCGTCGTGCGCGGATGGCGGTAGATCCGCTCGACGTCGACCGCCTTGCCGCCGTTTCGCTCCCGCTCCTCGAGCGCGGCACGGCAGGCGTCGCGCACAGCGCCGGACGCCATCCACGTCATCCGCGACGCCGATGCCGACCCGGCCGACTCGACCGTCGCGGTGGTGTGCGGGGCGAGCACGACGTCGTTCGAGCCGAGCTCCGTGCGAGCCACCTGCAGGATCACGTTGGCAACGCCCTGGCCGACCTCGGCGGCGGCACAGTGCACCTCGGCACTGCCGTCCTCGTTCAGCTGCACGCGCGCTGCCGTGTAGTCGTCGAAGCCCTCGGAGTAGCCGATGTTCTTGAATCCGACCGCGAAGCCGACGCCGCGCCGCACGCCTTCACCACGCGACGTGTTGCCCGAGCCGCCGGGCAGGCGCATGGGGTCTCGCGGCAGCTCTTCCTGCTCGGGGATGTCGAGCGCAGCCGCTCGACGAATCACGTCGGCGACGGGAAGCGTCCCCGTGATCGTCTGTCCGGTCGGCAACGACCCGCCCGGACCGAGCGCGTTCAGCAAGCGCAGCTCGATCGGGTCGATGTCGAGCGCGTCCGCGAGCTTGTCCATCTGCGCCTCGTGTGCGAAGCACACCTGCACCGCCCCGAAGCCGCGCATCGCCCCGCATGGTGGATTGTTGGTGTAGACGCACGTGCTCTCGATCAAGGCATTGTCGACCGCGTACGGGCCGACCGCGAACGACGCGGCGTTCGACGTCACCGCGGTCGAGCTCGAGGCATACGCGCCGCCGTCGAGCAGGATGCGCACGCGAACGTTCACGAGCCTGCCGTCACGGCTCGAACGGTGCTCCGCCCAGATCTTCGCGGGATGCCGGTGGATGTGGCCGACGAACGACTCCTCGCGGTTGTAGACGATCTTCACCGGTCGGTCCGTGTGCAGCGCCAGCAGCGCACCGTGCAGCTGCATCGACAAGTCCTCACGGCCGCCGAACGCACCGCCGACACCGGCGAGATGAATGCGCACCTGCTCCGGCTTCAGGTTGAGGCAGGGCGCGACCTGGTCGCGGTCGACGTGCAGCCATTGCGTGGCGACGTAGACGTCGACGCCACCCTCTCCGTCCGGGACCGCGAGCCCCGACTCCGGGCCGAGGAACGCCTGATCCTGGATCCCGACCTCGTAGACACCGGAGACGGTCACATCGCCTTCCGCCTCGGGATCGCCGTGCCGGATCACGAGCGAGCGCACGATGTTCGGACGCGGATCGTCCCGATAGCCGTGGCCCATCGTCGGCCGGTCCGGATGGAGCGGGTCCTGCTCGGTCGCCCGCTCGGGATCGACCACCAGCTCGAGCTCCTCGTACTCGACCCGGATGCGGGCTGCCGCCCTGCGCGCCTGCTCCGGATGCTCGGCCGCAACGAGTGCGACGGGCTCGCCGAAGTAGCGCACGCGCTCGTAGGCGAGCACGGGCTGATCGGGGAACTCGAGGCCGTAGCGTTTCTCGCCCGGCACGTCCTCGTGCGTCAGCACCGCGTGGACGCCGGGCATGCCGACTGCCTCCGAGATGTCGATCGAGATGATGCGCGCATGCGCGTGCGGGCTCCGTAGCGTGTGGCCCCACAGCATCCCGGCCGCCTGGAGATCGCTCGAGTAGGCGAACTCGCCCGTGACCTTCGGAACGCCGTCGACCCGCGGCGTGCTGTCGCCGACGCGGCCGAGCTGGAGCCTCGGTGAAGCGGTGGTCTCGCTCACAAGGCGGCGGCCGCCATGCGCACGGCGTCGAAGATCTTCGCGTAGCCGGTACAGCGGCAGAGGTTGCCGGAGAGAGCCTCCCGGATGTCATCGTCACTCGGGTACACGTTCCGCTTCAAGAGATCGGCGGCGGCGACCACGAGCCCCGGCGTGCAGAAGCCGCATTGCACCGCGCCCGCCGCAACGAAAGCCTCCTGGACTTTGTGCAGCCGGCCGTCGTCGGCCAGCCCCTCCACCGTGACGATCTCGTGCCCTTCCGCCTGCGCGGCCAGCACGAGGCACGAGCAGACGAGCTTGCCGTCCAGCAGCACGGAGCACGACCCGCACTCCCCCTGCTCGCACGCGTTCTTCGAGCCGGGAAAGCCGAGCTGCTCGCGGAGCGCGAAGAGCAGGCTTTCGCCCTCCCAGACATCGGCCTCGTGCGTCTCACCGTTGATGCGCAGCTCGATCTTCATACGAGACACCGGTCGAGCGCGCGCCTCGTGAGGATGCGAAGCGCGTGCCGCCTGTACGCCGCCGTCCCGCGGACGTCGTCGATCGGACTTGCCGCTTCGGCGACGCGCTGCGGGAACGAATCCGCATCCCCAAGGCCGGAGCGGACGAGAGCGGGCACCGGGCCGGCGGAGCCGAACGCTGCGCGCAGGCTCTCTCCCTCGACGCGCACGGCAAGCGAGACGACCGCGATCACCATCGCGTTGCGCGGCCCGACCTTCATGAACGTCTGCCTGCTCTCTTCGCCGGCGTCGACCGTGACGCCCAGGATCAGCTCGTCCTCCGCGAGCACGTTCTGCTTCGGCCCGACCAGGAACTCCTCGAGGGAAACGACGCGCTCGCCGCGAACGCTGCCGAGCTTCACTTCCGCGCAGGACACGAGCAGCGGCGGCAGTGCATCGCCTGCAGGCGACGACGTGCCGAGATTCCCGCCGATCGTCCCGCGGTTTCGGATCTGCGGGCCGCCGACCGTCCGGGCTGCCTCGGCGAGCGCGGGCAGCGCCTCGGCAACCCGCGGTTCCATTGCCTCCGCGTAGGTAACGCCGGCGCCCAGCCAGACCTTGCCGTCCTCCCGCGACCAGCCGCGGAGCTCGGCCACCTCGTTGAGGTTGAGGAGGACGGCGGGCCGGGCCCGGTCGAAATTGAGCTCGACCATGACGTCCGTCCCGCCCTGGATCGGGACGGCGTCGCTGCGCTCCGCCTTCAGGCGCAGCGCCTCTTCGAGGCTGCGGGGCGTCAGCACGTCCACGGAGGCGAAGCGTACTTCGCCGTCATGGGAGAATCGCCTCGCCGTGCCGACCGATCTCTCCCGACGCCTCGCCGTCGCCCGCGGTGACCTGCCCGCCGACATCGTCGTCCGAGGAGGTCGCGTCCTGTCGGTGTTCACCCGCGAGTGGCTCGATGTCGACATCGCGATTGCCGACGGCTGGATCGCCGGGCTCGGCGACTACGAGGGCCGCGAGGTCGTCGACGCAGCCGGACGTTATGTCGTTCCGGGCTTCATCGACGCGCACATGCATCTTGAGTCGACGAAGCTCCTCCCCGACGAGTTCGCGCGACTCGTGCTGCCCCGCGGAACGACGGCCGTCGTGCTCGACCCACATGAGCTCGCGAACGTGCTCGGCACCGATGGCGTGCACTGGCTCCTCGACGCCTGCGAGGGCCTGCCGCTCGACTTCTACTTCATGGCTTCCTCGAGCATCCCGGCGTCGGAGTTCGAGTCACCTCGGCGTCCGCTGCTGAGCGGGGACCTCGAGAGCCTGCTGCGGCGCCGCCGGGTCCTCGGGCTCGCCGAAATGATGAATTTCCCCGGAGTCGTCGCCGGCGACGCCACCGAACTCGACAAGCTGCGGCTGGCAGAGGGCGTCCAGGTCGACGGCCATGCGCCTGGCCTGCTCGGCAAGGAGCTGAACGCCTACGTCGCGGCGGGCATCCGCTCGGACCACGAAGCCCTGACGATCGACGAGGGACGCGAGCGGCTGCGGGCCGGCATGTGGCTTCTGATTCGCGAAGCGTCGATGGCGCGCAACCTGCAGGCACTGCTGCCGCTCGTGCAGGACTTCGGTACGAACCGCATCGCCTTCTGCACCGACGACCGCGATCCGGACGACATCGCCGCGAACGGCCACATCAACGGCATGGTGCGCGAGGCCGTCGCCGCCGGCATCACGCCCGAGGACGCCGTCGTGCTCGCGACGATCAACCCGGCGTCGTGGCACCGGCTCTGGCATCTCGGGGCGATCGCACCGGGATATCAGGCCGACCTGCTCCTGCTCCCGGACCTCGAGAGCTTCGAGCCGCAGCTGACTTTGAAGTCGGGCCGGCCGGTCGAGGAGATCCCGGAGCCCCACGTTCCGGAGTGGGTGAAGCATTCGGTCCGCAATCTGCCCGTCACCGTCACCGACCTTCGGATTCCGTGGGAAGGCGGCGAGGCCCGCGCGATCGGGCTCGTGCCGGACCAGGTCGTCACCGATTCGGTCGAGGTGGAGCCGACGACCGTGGACGGCATGGCAGTGGCCGACGCAGGCAAGGACCTCGCGAAGATCGCGGTGATCGAGCGGCACCTCGGAACGGGACGCATCGGGCACGGCTTCGTCCACAACTCGGGCTTGCAGCGCGGCGCGCTCGGGTCGACGGTCGCGCACGACGCCCACAACATCGTCGTCGTCGGGATGAACGACGAGGACATGGTCCGGGCGGTCGAGCGGCTCGGGGAGCTCGGCGGCGGCATCGTCGTCGTGGACGCAGAGAATGTGACCGCGGAGCTTCCGCTTCCCGTCGCCGGCCTCCTGGCCGACGCACCGCTCGCGGACGTGATCGAGCAGAGCCTCGCCTGCAACCAAGCAGCCCGCGAGCTCGGCTGGTCGGGCGCCACGCCGTTCCTGACGCTGTCGTTCCTGGCCCTGTCCGTGATCCCGAGCCTGAAGATCACCGACCGCGGCCTCGTGGACGTCGACCGCTTCGAGATCGTGCCGCTGAAAGTGTGAGCACGCTTCTCACCAATGCCCACGTCGTGACGATGGACGACGCAGGCACCGAGTACGAGAACGGTTGGATCCTGCTCGACGAAGGCATGGTCAAAGCCGCCGGTGCAGGTCCGAAACCGGAAGCCGACGACGTGCACGACCTCGCCGGCGCCGTCGTCACGCCCGGGCTCGTCAACACCCATCACCACCTCTGGCAGAACCTCACGCGCGCACGCGCGCAGGACGAGAACCTCTTCGGCTGGCTCAAGGCGCTCTACCCGGTGTGGGCGGCGATCGACGAGGAAGCGGAGTACGCCGCGGCTCGGGTCGGTCTCGCCGAACTGGCGCTCTCCGGCTGTACGACAGTGTTCGACCACCACTACCTCTTCCCGCCGGGCGTGAAGGGCCTGCTCGAAGCGGAGATCTGGGCCGCACGGGAGCTGGGAGTCCGCATCGTCGCCTCAAGGGGCTCGATGGACCTCGGCGAGTCGCAGGGCGGGCTTCCTCCCGACGCGGTCGTGGAGACACGCGACGAAGCCCTTTCTGCGACTGAGGCCGCAGCCGGTCTCGCGGACGGCGCGCAGGTCGAGATCACGGTCGCTCCGTGCTCGCCGTTTTCGGTGACGCGCGAGCTGATGACCGAGTCGGCAGAGCTCGCGCGCAGGCTCGGGCTCCGGCTGCACACGCACCTCGCGGAGACCGTGGAGGAGGAGGAGTACTGCCGCGAGCTCTACGGCTGCACGCCGGTCGAGTACCTGGAAGAGGTCGGCTGGCTCGCGGAGGACGTCTGGTGCGCACACTGCGTGCACCTCTCGGACGACGACGTTGCGAAGTTCGGCGCCCACGACGTGGGCGTCGCCCACTGCCCGACGTCCAACATGCGCCTCGGCGCCGGCATCGCACGCGTTCGCGACCTGCTCGACGCCAACGTTCGTGTGGGACTGGGCGTCGACGGCTCGGCCTCGAACGAGCGCGGCGACCTCTTCCTCGAGGTGAAACAGGCGCTGCTGGTCGCCCGTGCGCGCGGCGGGCCGAAGGCGTTGAACCCCCGCGAGGCGCTACGGCTCGGTACGCGCGGCAGCGCGGAAGTCCTCGGCCGCGACGACATCGGCCGGCTCTCGGCGGGAAAACGCGCCGACGTCGCGGTCTGGCGGACCGACGGCCTCGAGCTTGGAGGGGCCGAGGATCCGGTCGCTGGCCTCGTCTTCGCCGGCCCGCATCGAGTCGATCGCCTCTTCGTCGGCGGCGAGGAGGTCGTCCGCGAGGGCCACCTCGTCCGGGCAGACGAAGGGGAGCTCGCAAAGGAACATCGACGCCAGGCCGAAAGATTCGCTTGATGACGATCTCGATCTCGACCCACGTCCTCGACGTCGAACGCGGCAAGCCGGCGAGTGGTGTCCGCGTCGAGCTCTGGCAGGAAGACCTCGTCACCGCAGGCGAGACGGACGACGACGGCCGCATCGCCAACCTTGCGGAGGATCTTCAGCCCGGCGTCTACCGACTGCTCTTCCGGCCCGACTCACCGTTCTTCCGCGGCGTCGGAATCGAGGTCTCACTCGATGAGGGCCACTACCACGTTCCGCTGCTCGTCTCCTCCTACTCGTGCGTGACCTACCGCGGCAGTTGAGCGTCGACGACCTTTCGGAGCTCTTCGAAGGTCGGACACGTCTCGTCGAGAAGCTTGCGCAGCGCAGCAACCCGCTCGCGGATGCGCGCGCAGTCATTCACGGCCTGAGTGAGGAAGAGAAGCTCGAAGCGCTCAATGCGCATCCGGCAATCGGCGCGAAGACGCTCTCCCGGCGCTCCGCTGCCGAGCAGGGCGCGGACGACAATCCGGAGACGCTGGCAGAGCTCCAGCGGTTGAACCGCGAGTACGAGGACCGCTTCGGCTTTCGCTTCGTCGTGTTCGTGAACCGCCGGTCGAAGAGCGAGATCGTCGCCGTCCTGCGCGAGCGACTGACGCGCTCGCGCGACGAGGAGCTGGACACGGCGGTTCAGGAGCTGGTCGCGATCGCGGAGGATCGGTGGCGTCGCTCCTAGCCTTTGACGCCTATGCGACCGACTGGTTGAACCTCCTGACGAGGTGGCTGCACGTCGTCGCCGGGATCGTCTGGATCGGCTCGTCGTTCTACTTCATCGCGCTCGACAACCACCTGCGGCCGCCGAAGGATCCGGGCGACGCCGACGCGGGTGTCGGCGGCGAAAGCTGGGAGATCCACGGCGGCGGGTTCTACAACATCAAGAAGTACCTGGTCGCGCCGCGCATCCTCCCGGAGACGCTGCACTGGTTCAAGTGGGAGGCGTACACGACCTGGCTCAGCGGTTTCGCGCTGATGATCGTCCTCTACTACCTGAACGCAGATACGTATCTGATCGACAAGAGTGTCGCCGACCTGTCCGCCGGCGAGGCGGTGGCGATCAGCATCGGCCTGCTGGCCGCAGCCTGGGTCGTCTACGACCTGCTCTGCCGTCTCCTGGCAACCAGACCGCTCGTCCTGGCTTTCGTCCTGCTGGTGCTCATCACCATCGCGGCGTGGGGCATCGGACATCTCTTCAGCGCACGCGCGATGTATCTCCAGATCGGCGCGATGCTCGGGACGATGATGGTGGGCAACGTCTTCTTCGTGATCATCCCCGCGCACTGGGAATTGGTGCGCGCGAAACAGGCCGGACGGGAGCCCGATCCCGCGGCGAACGCACGCGCAAAGCTCCGCTCGGTACACAACAACTACCTGACGTTGCCCGTCGTCTTCACGATGCTGTCGAACCATTTCCCCTTCACGTACGGGCACAGCTACGCCTGGCTCATCCTCGTCGTCTTGCTCGTGATCGGAGCGTGGGTCCGACACTTCTTCAACCTGCGGCACATGGGCCGCACCGCGTGGTGGATCCCGGCGAGCGCGGCCGTAGCAATCGCGGTGCTCGCGATCCTGATCAGGCCGCAGAACGAGTCCGCTGCGGGAACGGCCACCGTGCCGTTTGCGCAGGTCGCGAGCATCGTCGAAAGTCGCTGCGCCGCCTGCCACTCCGACCATCCGACGAAGGTAGACGCCGCGCCACGCGGCATCAAGCTCGACACTCCCGCGGAGATCAAGGCGGAGGCCCAGGCGATCGAGCAGCAAGCTGTGCAGACGAAGGCCATGCCACTCGGTAACGTGACCGGCATGACGCAGGCCGAACGCGACGTCCTCGGACACTGGATCGCCCAGGGCGCAAAGATCCCGTGAGCATGCTCGAGATCACCGCCGGAGACCTTCGTTTCCTCGCCCGCTTCGAAGAGGAGCTCGCGCCGAAGACCGTCGCTGCGTTCCGAGGCATCCTCCCGTTCGACGAGCGGATCATCCACTGCCGCTGGAGCGGCGAGTCGAACTGGATTCCGTGGGGCGACCGAAAGTTAGGGATCGGGCCGGAAAACGCAACCTCGTACCCGCACCCGGGCGAGCTCGCTCTCTATCCGGGCGGGCAGAGCGAGACGGAGCTGCTCTTTCCATACGGGTACTGCTCGTTCGCATCCAAGGCGGGACACCTGTGGGCCAACCACTTCGCGACGCTCGTCGAAGGGCAGGAACAGCTCTCCGAGCTCGGCCGGCGCACGCTCTGGACGGGAGCGCAGCCGATCTCGTTTCGCGAAGTCGGTTAGCGCTCTTCGCGCGCGTACGGCAGCCCGAGTGCAGCGGGCGCACCGAAGCGTAAGCGCGCCGCTCTCGACGACACGAGGACGAGTGCGACGATCGTCGCCACGTAGGGGAGTGTCTGGAACAGCTCAGGCGCGACGGTGACGCCGTGTCCCTGCAGCGCGAACGGCAGCGCCTTGAATGCGCCGAAGAAGTATGCGCCGACCAGGCAGAGCGTCGGTCGCCAGAAGGAGAAGATGACGAGCGCAATTGCGATCCAGCCTGCGCCCTCGGTCAGGCCGTCGACCCACTGGGGCGTGATCGACAGGCTGAAGGTCGCGCCGCCGATTCCCGCAAACGCACCGCCGACCAGGGTGTGCGCGTAGCGATAGCGCGGGACGCTGACGCCCATCGCGTCCGCGGCGGCGGGCGACTCGCCCACTGCACGCACGTTGAGGCCCGGTCGAGTCCTCGTCAGATAGAGCGCAATGAGGACGACGCACGCCCAGGACGCGTAGACGAGGAGCGGCTGTCCGAAGATCACCGGGCCGACGATTGGCAGGTCCTGGAGCGACTTCGGGAAGATCTCCTGGAACTGATAGCGCGCAGGCTTGCCCGACAGGTGCAGGTCGTTCCCGAGGTACGACGAAAGCCCCGCCGCCCCAGCGAAGATCGTCAGCGCAAGGCCGGAGACGATCTGGTTGGCGCGCAGCGTGATCACGAGGAAGGCATGGATCAGAGCCAGCGCAGCGCCGGCCAGCGCGGCAACACCGACCGCGGCGGCGAGGACGAGCGGCCGGGCGGCATGAATGCGTTCGACGGCCCAGAAGCCCGTTACGGCGCCCATCAGCATCATCCCCTCGACACCGAGGTTGAGGACCCCCGAGCGCTCTGCCAGCAGCTCTCCGAGTGCGGCGAAAAGCAGCGGCGTGCCGAACAGGATGCCCGAGGCGATCACCACGACAACGAGGCTGTTGTTCACCACGCGAACCTCACGCGGTAACGCACGAAGAGCTCGCCACCGAGCGCGCAGAACAGGATCAGCCCCTGCATGACACCGACGAGACCTGCCGGGAAGTCGGCGCCCTGCAAAGTGAAGCCGGCGTTCTGAAGGCCACCGAGCAGCAACGCCACGAGCACGACCGCAAACGGGTTGTAACGGGCGAGCGCAGCGACGACGATGCCCGTGTACCCATAGTTCGCAGCGCGTAGGCCGCGCGGGTCGAGCTGGTGGCGGAAGTCGCCGGTCTGGCTCGCGCCGCCGAGACCGGCGATCGCACCCGAAAGGCACATGACCGCGACAATCTTCCGCCGCGTGCGCATTCCCGCATACCGGCCGGCGCGTGGCGAGTCGCCGATCACCTGAACTTCGAAGCCAAACCGCGTACGCGAATAGAGCACCCAGACGAGAACGGCAACTGCGATTGCGAGCACGAAGCCCAGCGGCAGGACGACTCCGTGAATCGTCCAGCTCGACCAGGTCGCCTCGTCGGGGAGTGTCTTGCCCTGCGGGAAGACGCTCGCCTCGAAGCCGGACGTGTCACGCAGGTACGAGTGACTGTCGAAGATCAGGTACTCCAGCACCAGACCGACGACGTAGTTGAGCATCAGCGAAGTGATGATCTCGTTCGTCGAGAAGAACGCGCGCAGAATTCCCGGGATCGCCGCGAGCAGCGCGCCTCCCGAAGCGCCGGCGGCGATCATCGCCGCGAAGATCAGCGGAGACGGAGAACCGGCGAGCAGAAGCCCGACAGTCGCGCCCGTGATCGCGCCCGCGTAGAGCTGGCCCTCCCCGCCGATGTTGAAGAGGTTCATGCGGAAGGCGACAGCCGTGGCGAGCCCGGTGAAGATGAGCGGTGTCGCCGAGACGATCGTTTCGCTCAGCGCACCGTTTCCCGTGAACGCGGCGTCGAACAGGCGATGGAAGGAACGCAGCGGCGGATGGCCGGTCAGCAGGAGAACGAACGCCGAGAGGACGAACGCGACTGCGATGGAGAGGACCGGCACTACGACCGTCAGCCACCACGGCTGCCGGAGCCGGCGCTCGATCCGCATCAGTCGCCGCCGCCGGCCATCAACAGCCCGATCTCCTCGGCGGTCGCGACGCGTGCGTCACGCTCCCCGGCGATCGCGCCCTCGTACATGACCGCGATCCGGTCGGCGAGCATGAGGATCTCGTCGAGGTCCTCGCTGATCAGCAGGACCGCCACTCCTCGCGCCGCAGCGTCACGCAGGTACGAATGCACCGTCTCGATACCCGCAACGTCGAGCCCGCGAGTGGGCGCCGCCGCGACGAGCGCGACCGGTTCTCCAGAGAATTCTCGCGCGAGCACGACCTTCTGCAGGTTGCCGCCCGACAGTTGCCAAGCCGGAACATTCGGGCCCGACGTCCGTACGTCGTAGCGCTCGATCACACGCTCGGCGAGCTCACGGATGCGCCCCATGCGCAGCATGGGGCCCAGCGACACCTGGGGCTTGCGGTACGCCTTCAGCACGACGTTCGAGGCAACGCTCAGACCCGGCGCGACGCCCGTGCCCAGGCGGTCTTCGGGAACGTAAGCGACACCGGCGCCGATCGCGGCGCGAGGATCGCCGTTGCGAACACTTCGCCCTCCGACGCGCACCGTCCCGGCAGTCGCCGGACGCATCCCGACGATCGTCTCCGCAAGCTCGCGCTGACCGTTGCCCGCCACGCCGGCAAGGCCGACGATCTCCCCGGCGCACACGGTCAGCGAGACGTCTCGAAGGGCGGCGACGCCACGGTCGCCGTCAGCCCACACTTTCTCGAGCTCGAGCACGGCCTCACCCGGCTCGCTTACACCCTCCTGCCGGCCGCCGGTTTCGATCTCGTGCCCCACCATCAGCGAGGCCAGCGAATGCGGCGTGGCGCCGGCGGCCGGCACAGTGGCCACCGACTGTCCGCGCCGAAGGACCGTGACCCGATCGGCGACGGCCTTCACCTCGTGCAGCTTGTGCGAAATGAAGATGATCGTCCGTCCGTCCGCAGCCATGGCACGAATCGTCTCGAACAGTGCGCCCGCTTCCTGTGGAGTGAGGACCGCAGTCGGCTCGTCGAGGATCAGGATCCGTGCGTCCTTGTACAGCGCTTTCAGGATCTCGACGCGCTGCTGCTCTCCGACGGAGAGCTGCCAGATTCGCGCGCGTGGGGCGACCGC
>Ga0207683_10002334_pt1 | contig 16635 bp, 17 predicted proteins | sample KBSM73metaG_FD_184333 | JGI IMG/M metagenome (GOLD analysis project Ga0207683, IMG submission 184333) | Miscanthus rhizosphere microbial communities from Kellogg Biological Station, Michigan, USA - KBS M7-3 metaG (SPAdes) (version 2) | ecosystem: Host-associated > Plants > Roots > Rhizosphere >... | reverse complement strand
CATGGCAGCATCCAGACACTGGTGCGGCGCTAATGATTTACGACCGCACGCGCCGCGGCGTCGGGCAGAAGTTTGCCGTGCGCACGGACGGCACTGCCATCGGGCGTGTTGCCGACAGCCGCTACGGCATCAGCAGCTGCGATCAGGAGGCCAAATATCCGCTTGGTGTCTGGAAGCAAGGCGAGACCCGCGATTTCCAATATCAATGCTGGTACGCCAGCGGCGCAGGCAAGCGTGCGCGAGTGACGCGTTCGAGCCTCACGATCGAGAAGATCGACTTCGAGTTCGCGGGCATGCCGCACGCGCTGCAAGTGCGCTGGATCCTGAAGCACGCGGACGATCCGCGCGAAGTGGATAACCGGGTGTACGTATTTGCGCCGGAGCGCGGCGCGGTGTCTGTACGTTAACCCCGCGTACTAATGCGGCGGCGTGCGCTGGCCGCCGCCAACGTCTTTTTGCATCAGCACCGAATCGACCCAGCGGCCGAACTTGTAGCCGACCGCGGGCAGCAGGCCCGCGTGCTGAAAGCCGAATTTCTCGTGCAGCTTGATCGACGCGTGATTGGCGCTGTCGCCGATGACCGCGATGATCTGGCGGCGGCCGGCGGCCGCGCAGCCGTCGATCAATGCGGGCATCAGCGCGCTGCCGATGCCGCGGCCGGCAAATCCGTGGTCGACGTACACGGAATCCTCGACCGTATAACGATAAGCGGGGCGCGCGCGATAAACGGCGGCATAAGCGTAGCCGGCGATTCGGCCGTCGCTTTCCGCGACGAAATAGGGCAGGCCGAGCTCGCGAATGGTGCCGTAGCGGCGTGCGATCTCGGCCGTGTCGGGCGGTTCGACTTCGAAACTCGCGAGACCGTGCAGCACATGGTGGCGATAGATCGCGGTTACGGCGGGAAGATCGTCTAGGGTCGCGGGCCGTACGAGCGGGGCAGCACTCATGAGTTTCAGGTCCGCTGCGCGGACGCCGGCAAATCGCCGACGCGTGTCATTTCAGCCGTCCTGAACCACGCAGGATCAGTCACGTAGTCGGCAACCATGCCGGTCGCATCGAAGCCCCAGAACAGTTCGCCGTCGATCGCGAAAGTCGGCACGCCGAATACGCCGAGCGCTTTGGCGCGTTCGCCGTTGGCGCGCAATTCGTCCTTGACCGGCTGCGCCGAGATCACGCGATCTGCGTCGGCGACGCCCAGTTCCGCGGTCAAGGCGTCCCAACTGGCGGGATCGTCGAGCGACCGGCCCTCGCGCCATATGAAGTGGAATATGCGGGCGATCGCCGCGCGCTCGCTGCCCAGCGCAATGGCGAGCCGCAGCGCGCGCAGCGGATTGAACGGATGCGCCGGCGGAAACTCGAGCGCAATGCCGTGGTGCCGCGCGAGCCAGCGCACGTGCCGGTACGTGAAACGGCGCTTGCCCGGGATTTCGGCTGGTCCCTTGTGCCGCAGATGATTGAGGATGCCCGCGAACACCAGCGGCTTGAACGAAATTTCCAGGCTGCGCGGCAATTGCGCGAGCGATTCGAACTGCAGGTAGGCAAACGGTGAGATGAAATCAAAATACCATTCGGCAAATAACATGCGGAGTCTCTCCCGGGGGCGGTCGCGGGTATTGCGCGCGCGCGGCCAAAACACGATGATAGCGCGTTGCAGCAAAGGAACGAAAATGGCCGGGGAGGCAGCACGCGCATGCGGATAGTAATTACCGGGGGCGGCGGATTTCTGGGCCAGCGCGTCGCCCGCGCACTGCTCGCGCGCGGCGGCCTGGGGCCGGAGCCGGACGCACGCAAAGAACTCACCGAACTGGTGCTCGTCGACCAGGTCTCGCCGCCCGCTGGTGTCACCGACGCGCGGGTGCGATACATGACCGGCGACATCGCAGACAGGGCGTTGGTCAATCGCGTGTTTGCGCCGCCGACAGATGCGATATTTCATCTTGCAGCGGTGGTCAGCGCCGGCGCGGAAGCCGATTTCGATCTGGGCTACCGGGTCAACCTCGATGCGGCGCGCCTGGTGCTGGAGGCTGGCCGCCGCCAGCCGCGGCCGCCGCGCTTGCTATTCACGAGTTCCATCGCGGCATTCGGCGGCGCACTGCCCGACGTCGTGAGCGACAGCACCGCCGCCACGCCGCAATCGTCATACGGCACGCAAAAAGTGATCGGCGAGCTGCTGGTCGCCGACTACACGCGCAAAAGCTACGTGGACGGCCGCTGCGTGCGGTTGCCGACCATCGTGATACGGCCCGGCAAGCCCAACCGTGCGGCCTCCGGATTCATGAGCAATATTCTGCGCGAGCCGCTCAACGGCGAACCCGCCGTATGTCCGTTGCTGCCGGAAGCGAAGATGTGGATAGCGTCGCCCGACCGTGCGGTTGATGCTCTGATCCGCGCAATGGAGCTGCCGGCTGAAGCGTGGGGCTGGAATCGCACGCTGAATGCACCGGGCATCACGGTCAGCGTCGCCGAAGCGCTGGCCGCGCTCGAGCAGCTCGCCGGCCCGGAATGTGCCGCGCGAGTGCGCTTCGAGCGCGACAGCGCAATCGAGAAAATCGTGCTGAGCTGGCCGGTCTCATTCGCGACCGCGCGCGCGGATGCGCTGGGTTTCGTCGGCGATCGCGGAATCGCCGACGTCATACAGGCGCACATGCGCTCGCCCGCGGGTTGATGCATTACGGCATGCGCAGCGTTTGCGACTGGTTTAATATGTGATTTTTGCGGGGACCACCCGGTGCGACCGACCCTATATATAATTTTGCTGCTATATTGCGCGCCGTGCGCGGCTGTCTTGACGTGCGATCAGGTGGGCAACATCGCGCTCGCGACCGAGCAGTACCGCAATCAGGGCGAACCGCTGCAGGTGCTGTTGGCCGAGGCGAACAAACTAGAGAACGGCGGGATGTCCAAAGAAGATTTGGTCATGGTCAAAAAAACCATTCAGGAAACCTACGACCGCACTCGTACGCCCCTGGAGATCCGCAAGGATTGCAAGGAAGTGCCGGCGAAGTAATGGTGGGGCGAGGTGAGGGGGGATAGAGCATGGTGTATAGGACTTGTGGATGCGGCCTTGTGCTGCTCGCGGCATTGGCCGGTTGCGCGTCGCAGGCGCCGGCCCCGGACTATCAGGCGCTGGTGGCGAGCACCGATCGCAGCGACGCCGATCGCGTCAATGACGTGCGCCGCAAACCGGTGCCGTTCCTTGCGTTCATGGATGCGCGGTCCGGCATGACGGTTGCCGATATCAGCTCCGGGGGCGGCTATACGACCGAGCTGCTGGCGCGCGCGGTGGGCCCGACGGGTCGCGTGTATGCGCACAACTTAAAACCGCGGCTCGAAGAGCGCATGAAAAAGCCGGCGATGAAGAATGTCGTCGAAGTCGTGGGGCCGTTCGAAAATCCGTTTCCGCCCGAGGTGCGCAACCTCGATCTCGTGACGTTCAATTTCAATTACCACGATACGACTTACATAGGAGTCGACAGGGCCAAAATGAACAGCGCCGTCTTCGCCGCGTTGAAGCCGGGCGGACACTACGTCGTCGCCGATCATTCCGCGCAGCCCGGCGCCGGCGTCGGCGTGGGCAAATCATTGCACCGCATCGAAGAGAGTGCGGTGCGCAGCGAAGTCGAGGCGGCCGGCTTCAGGCTGGTCGGCGAAGGAGGTTTTTTGCGCAACCCGGGCGACCCCCGCACCGCGCCAGTGACCAATCCCGCGCAGCCGAACGACGAATTCGTGCTGAAGTTCGTGAAACCGTAGCGTTCAATCCCGGAGGAAACCATGCAACAACTGATGCGGAAAATCGTGGGCACACTGGCCGTGCTGGCACTGGTGGCCGGCTGCGCAACCCCGCCGGAGCGTAATGCGGGCAAGGCCGGCAGCGCCGAAATCTGGTGGCTCGGCCAGTCGGCCATGCGCATCACGACGGTAAGCGGCAAGGTCATCATGATCGACCCGTGGATCCTCGGCAATCCGAAGATCCCGCCTCAGTTCAAGAATCTCGACGCGCTCGGCAAGCTGGACCTGATACTCGTCACGCATGCACATGGCGACCATCTCGGCGACGCGGTGGCGCTGGCGAAGAAGAACAACGTCCCGATGTGGGCGCCAGCCGGCCTTAACCAGCAATTGCAAACGCTTGGCGAGCTGCCAGCCGAACTGTCGCCGCGTATGAACAAAGGCGGCACTATCCAGCCGTTCCCGGGAGTGAAAATCACCCAGGTGCATGCCGAGCACAGCTCGGAAATTTTGTGGACCGACCCGGCGACGAAGAAGCAGCACACGCTGTTCGGCGGCGAGCCGGTCGGCTTCATTATCGAGCTCGAAAACGGCTTCAGGATCTATCACATGGGCGACACCGGCCTGTTCGGCGACATGAAACTGATCGGCGATTACTACAAGCCCGATCTCATCATGATTCCGATCGGCGGGCATTTCGTGATGAACCCGTGGGACGCCGCGAAAGCCACCAAAGAGTTCCTGCAGCCGAAATATGCAATTCCGATGCACTACGCGAGCAATCCGTTTCTGGTCGGCACGCCGCAGGAATATATGGACGCGCTGGGCAGTTACCCGGTCAAGGTTTATCCGATCAATCCCGGCGACAAGTTGCGATTCTGATCGATCGTTGACGGTCATTCCGGTACGCCCGGGATGACCGTTCGCTCCGCGGGCCAACTAGCAGGAAGCAGGACCAGCCAATGAAAAGACGCACACTATTCAGAGCGACGCTGCTATGCGCCGTTTTTTTCTTCGCACCCGCGCGCGCGGCGGATATTTCCGACCTGAAAACCGGCGGGCCTTACGTGCCGACGCCGCAATCGGTCGTCGACAGTATGTTGCGCATGGCCGCCGTCAACGAAAAAGACTACGTGATCGACCTCGGTTCGGGAGACGGCGTGATCGTGCTGACCGCGGCGCGGCAGTTCAAGGCAAGCGGCATGGGTGTGGAAATCGACCCCGACCTCGTGAAACTCTCGAATGCGAGCGCCCAGAAGTTCGGCATCGCCTCGCGTGTGAGGTTCGTGCAGGAAGATGTGTTCAAGGCCGATCTTTCCAAGGCTTCGGTGCTGACGCTGTACCTGCTGCCGTCGATGATGATGAATTTGCGCACCAAGATATTCAACGAGCTGAAGCCCGGCACGCGCGTGGTTTCACATGACTATCATTTCGGCGACTGGTCGGCGGATGACTCGATTAGCTTCGAGGTGCCCGAAAAGGAGAGCGTAACCGGGGTGCCAAAGGCGACGGTATTGCTATGGTTTGTGCCAGCACGCGTCGCCGGCACCTGGGACTTAAAAACGGCGGCGGGCGAGACCTATCAGGTGGCGCTGAACCAGCGGTTCCAGGTCATTGAAGGGACAGCAAGCGCAGGCGGCAGGCCGGTCAAGGCGCAAAACCTGACCTTGCGCGGCAACGACATTTCGTTCGTGCTGCCCGACGCCAAGGGTCAAGCGCGTTTTACCGGGCGTATCAATGGCGATGCGATGGAAGGCTCGTTGGAAGCGCCCGGCAAGGCCTCGCAGCGGTGGACCGCGATGCGCACGGCCGCGGGGAAAGTCGTCATCGAGTAGTTCGCATCGAACGCGGTACTAATCGCGCGTTAATGTGAGCCCATAAGCCGGCGGTCCCCATCGTCCACCTGTGCGCGCCAAAGTTTCGACCGCCGGACGCTGAAAAGCCTGTAGATAAGCTTCGCGCACCTGGGCGGCCGGGCAAGTACCCAGACGTTTCGCGATGCCCAGAGATTCGGCTTGCGGAAATTCCGTTGCTAAGCGCGACCTTGCAATAATCGCCCGGTGAACTTGCGCAAGGCAGGGGCTGCCTCCTCCGCGTAGGTTGGCCTTTCCCAATAGTAGCCGCCGCCCCATATTAGAAATCCCCGGGCATTAATGCCGATCGCGCCCGCGCTTTGCCATTGAGCGTTGCGAGCGCAATCGCGCAACCGCACAGCAACCGGCGCATGTCCCTGAGAGTTTTGTACATATCTGCCAGGCGCCCGTATGACCGCAAAGTAAAGCTTGTCCCGCCGTCTGTGCAATCCTCTGAGATTCCAACGGGATGGACAACCAAATTAGCGCATGTCCGCAACATGCATTTTTTTACTTAATTTTTATACGTGCATGGGGACAATGACATATGGCTGATACCCAATCCAAATCCATTCCAGACGCTGATCCACGCTTGTCGTCTGCTGAGTACATGTCTCACCCACAGGCGCGGGATACGGCGCCGGTCGTACGCAGTTACAGCATAACTGCGCTGGCCTGCGGGTTGACGACCGTTTTGGCGACACCGCTGATCGGCCATGTCGATCTCGCGAATATTCTGATGCTCTTCTTATTGACGGTCGTCGGCATCGGGGCGACGCTCAGTCGCGGCCCGGCGCTCGCCGCTGCCTTCCTGAGTGTCGCCCTGTTTGATTTCTTTTTCGTGCCGCCGCGCTTTTCTTTCACCGTCGAAGATCCGCAATACCTGATGACCTTTGCGGTGATGCTGGTGGTCGCGTTGATCATCGGGAGCCTCACTGCAGACCTGAAGCGTCGGGCGGATGAGGCGCTCGCCAAAGAACGGCGGTCGCATGCCCTGTATGAAATGGCGCGCGAACTGACCGGCGCAGTTTCGGTTCGTGACGTTATCGGGATTTCACAGCGTTCTCTGCGGCATGCAATCGATGTCGGGACGGCATTTTTGATTGCCGGGCCGGGCGGGCACCTCGAAGCTGCAGGCGATCCGGCATTTTCACGTGCGCTCGTGATCGCTCCGCTGCTCGCCAGGTTCGCCTACGAGAACGATCCCTGCACCGATCTCGACGCGCAATATCCGGTCGCGTACTTTCCGCTCAAGGCGCCGGGCGGAGTGCGTGGCGTGCTGGCCGTCGAATCGCCGCGCGAAAGCGCGTATCCGCTCTATGAAAACCAGGAGTTTTTGCATACCGCGGCGTCGCTGGTCGCCATTGCGCTCGAGCGCACCCGGCTCGCACAAAGAAGTGCTGCATAACTTCGGTATATAAATCTTTACAAAAGTTTTACGACGAAGAAGTTAGCTTTACGCAATACATGAAGGATAACGCGCCATGGATATTGTCTATATCGGGTTGATCGCCGGCTTCATCGTGCTGAGCGTCGGACTGACGTACTTCTGCGAGCGTCTGCGGAGGCCGAAATGAGCTGGATATACGTATTGAGCGGCGTGCTGGCCGCCGCAGTCTTGGTTTACCTCGTGATCGCGTTACTGTATCCGGAGAAATTCTGATGAGCGCGAACAGCTATATTCAGCTCGCGTTTTACCTGGTCGTCCTGATTGCCCTGGCGAAACCGCTCGGCGCCTACATGGCGGCGGTTTATGAAGGCAACTCAGCCGCTGTTCGGTTCGGCGCGCCGGTCGAGCGCCTGATCTATCGCCTGTGCGGGGTCGACGCGGCGAAGGAAATGGCGTGGGTGCAGTACACCGTCGCGCTGCTGTTATTTAACGTGCTGGGCGGGCTTACGGTATATGCACTCCAGCGCCTCCAAGTGCATCTGCCTTTCAACCCCGCGGGGATGGGCGCAGTGTCCCCCGATTCGTCATTCAACACGGCGATCAGCTTCATGACCAATACGAACTGGCAGGGCTACGGCGGCGAGAGCACGATGAGCTACCTGACGCAGATGGCCGGCCTCGCCGTTCAGAACTTTGTCTCGGCGGCGACGGGTATGGCGGTCGTGATCGCGCTGATCCGCGCATTTGCGCGCCAGAGCGGTCAGACGGTCGGCAATTTCTGGGTCGATCTTGTCCGCTCGACGCTTTATATTCTATTGCCGTTGTCGTTCGTGCTCGCACTCGTCCTGGTTTCGCAAGGCGTAGTGCAGACGTTCTCACCTTATCCGACCGTGCCGCTCGTTGAATCCGTCGAGTACGACAATCCGAAGCTCGATCCTGCGGGACAGCCCATTAAAGACGAGAAGGGTAATCCCGTTACCGAGAAGGCGACGCAGAAAGAACAGGTCATCGCGGTCGGCCCGGCAGCTTCGCAGATTGCAATCAAGCAACTGGGCACGAACGGCGGCGGATTCTTCAATGCGAATTCCGCGCATCCGTTTGAAAATCCGACGCCACTGGCGAACCTTCTTGAAATGCTGGCGATTCTGCTGATCCCGGGCGCGCTCTGCTACACGTTCGGCAAAATGGTCGGTGACACCCGCCAGGGGTGGGCAATTCTGGCCACGATGACGCTCGTTTTCGCAGTCATGCTGGGTATCTGCGTGTGGGCCGAGCAGCAGGGCAATCCTGTTTTCACACAAGCGGGCGCCGATCAGGCGACTACAGCGCTGCAATCCGGGGCGAATATGGAAGGCAAGGAAGTGCGTTTCGGCATCGCGAACTCGGCGCTCTGGGCAACCGCAACGACGGCCGCATCGAATGGTTCGGTCAACTCGATGCACGATTCGTTTACGCCGCTCGGCGGCCTGATCCCGATGTGGATGATCCAGCTCGGGGAAGTCATCTTCGGCGGCGTCGGCTCGGGTCTCTACGGCATGCTGATGTTCGTGATCGTTGCCGTATTCGTCGCCGGCCTCATGATCGGCCGCACGCCCGAGTATCTGGGCAAGAAAATCGAATCGTTTGAGATCAAGATGGCTTCGATCGCAGTGCTCGTGCCGCTGTTCACCGCGCTGATAGGTACCGGGATTGCCGTGATGATCGGCGCCGGCAAATCGAGCGTCGCCAATCCGGCCGCGCATGGCTTCAGCGAAATTCTTTATGCATTTTCGTCCGCGAGCGGTAACAACGGCAGCGCGTTCGCCGGGCTGTCGGCCAATACGCCGTTTTATAACACGGCGCTCGGCGTCGTCATGTTCTTCGCGCGCTTCTGGATCATCATTCCGGTACTCGCGCTTGCCGGCTCGATCGTGACGAAGAAAAAAGTGCCGGCCGGTCCCGGCACGCTGCCGACACACGATCTGCTGTTTGTCCTGTGGCTCGTCGGTGTCGTAATCGTGATCGGCGCGCTCACGTTTTTCCCAGCACTGGCGCTCGGTCCGATCGTCGAGCATCTGCAGCTTTATCATCCGGCCCCGTGACCGGCCGCACGCCCAATATCCGGAATCCCTGGAGTCCCCACAATATGAGCACATCCTACGTAGTGCCTGCACCGGTAATTGAACATGCCGTGCCGCGGGCGCTGGTGACGCGCAGCATTTTCAAGCAGGCGCTGATCGACGCATTTCTGAAGCTCGCGCCACAGCAACAGTGGAAGAACCCGGTCATGTTCGTCGTCTATCTGGGCAGCTTTCTGACGACGCTCCTGTGGGTGCAGGCGCTGACCGGGCAGGGTGAGGCACCGGCAGGATTTATTCTCGCGGTCACGTTATGGTTGTGGTTCACCGTGCTGTTCGCGAACTTCGCCGAGGCGATCGCTGAAGGGCGCAGCAAGGCACAGGCAGATGCTTTGCGCGCGGCCAAGCGCGATACGACGGCCAAGAAGCTGGCCACCGCCGACCGCCATGCCGCCGTGACCAAAGTCAATGCGACGATGCTGCGCAAAGGCGACACCTATCTCGTCGAGCAGGGCGATTTCGTGCCGGCCGACGGCGAAGTGATCGTCGGCGTTGCATCGGTCGATGAGTCGGCGATAACCGGCGAGTCCGCACCGGTTATTCGCGAAGCGGGCGGCGATTTTTCATCTGTAACCGGCGGCACGCGCGTGCTCTCCGACTGGCTCGTGGTGCGCGTAACCACCAATCCTGGAGAATCCTTCCTCGACCGCATGATCGCGATGGTCGAAAGCGCGCGCCGCCAGAAGACGCCGAATGAAATCGCGCTTACCATTTTGCTAGTCAAGCTGACGCTCGTATTTCTGTTCGCAACTGTGACACTGCTGCCATTTTCGATCTACGGCGTCGAAGCCGCGAAGTCAGGCAGTCCGATCACGATTACGGTGCTCGTCGCATTGCTCGTCTGCCTGATCCCGACGACGATCGGCGGCTTGCTGTCGGCAATCGGGCTGGCGGGCATCGGGCGGATGCTGCGCGCCAACGTGATCGCCACCTCAGGCCGTGCGGTGGAAGCGGCAGGGGACGTCGACGTGCTCCTGCTCGACAAGACCGGCACGATCACGCTCGGCAACCGCCAAGCCTCCACCTTCCTCGTTGCCCACGGTGTCACCGAGCAGGAACTGGCCGATGCGGCCCAGCTCTCGTCATTGCCGGATGGCACGCCCGAAGGGCGCTCTATCGTCGTGCTCGCAAAACAGAAATTCAACATGCGCGAACGCGATATCGTCGCGCTCGGGGCGACCTTCGTGCCGTTTTCGGCGCAGTCGCGCATGAGCGGCGTCAATTTCCAGGGGCGCGAAATCCGCAAAGGCGCGGCCGATGCGATACGTCAGTACGTGACGGCGATGGGCGCGCGATATCCAGATGAGGTGAGCGCGCTCGTCGACAGTGTTGCCCGCCGTGGCAGCACCCCGCTCGTGGTTGCGGAAGGTTCGCGCGTGCTGGGCGTCATCGAATTGAAGGACATCGTCAAAGGCGGCATCAAGGAGCGTTTCGCCGAACTGCGCCGCATGGGCATCCGCACGGTGATGATCACCGGCGATAACCGCCTTACCGCGGCGGCGATCGCGGCCGAGGCGGGAGTCGATGACTTTCTCGCGGAAGCAACCCCTGAAGCGAAGCTGAAATTGATTCGCGAAAATCAGGCGCAAGGGCGGCTCGTTGCGATGACGGGCGACGGCACCAACGACGCTCCGGCGCTCGCGCAGGCAGACGTCGCGGTGGCCATGAATACCGGCACGCAGGCAGCAAAAGAAGCGGGCAACATGGTCGATCTCGATTCGAATCCGACCAAGCTCATTGAGATCGTCGAAACCGGCAAGCAGTTGCTGATCACGCGCGGTTCGCTGACGACGTTCTCGATTGCCAACGATGTCGCCAAGTACTTCGCGATCATTCCGGCCGCGTTTGCGACGACTTATCCGCAACTAAACGCGCTGAACGTGATGCATCTTGCAACGCCCAACAGCGCGATTCTGGCGGCGGTGATTTTCAACGCGCTCATCATTCCGGCGCTGATTCCGCTCGCATTGCGGGGCGTCAAGTATCGAGCGGTCGGCGCGGCGGTGCTGTTGCGCGATAACCTGCTCATCTACGGCATCGGCGGCGTGATCGTGCCATTCGTCGGCATCAAGCTGATCGACATGGCGCTCGTCGTGCTGGGCTTGATCTGACTCCCCACGTTTCGAGACAAGGACCTGCAAGCATGTTTGCCCAATTCAGACCCGCACTAATCATGCTGATCCTCCTGACCGTCCTGACAGGCGGCATCTATCCCGCGATCGTAACGGGCATTGCCCAGCTCGTTTTTCCAGACCAGGCGAACGGGAGCCTCATCGAGCAGAATGGCAAGGCCATCGGCTCATCGCTGATCGGGCAGCCGTTTGCCGACCCCAAGCATTTCTGGTCGCGCCCATCGGCGACGTCGCCGTATCCGAACAATGCGAGTTCGTCGGGCGGTTCCAATCAGGGGCCCTTGAATCCCGCTCTGAAAGAAGCCGTCGAAGGCCGCATCAAAGCGTTGCGCGACGCAGACCCTGACAACAGGGCGGCAGTCCCGGTCGATCTCGTGACGGCGTCGGGAAGCGGGCTCGATCCCCACATCAGCCCGGCGGCCGCCGAATACCAGGTTGCGCGGGTCGCCCGGGTGCGCGGATTCGATCCGGCGCGGGTAAGGGCCCTTGTGGCAGAATCGACACAGGGACGACAGCTTGGATTCCTTGGCGAACCGCGAGTTAACGTGCTCGAACTCAATCTTGCGCTTGATCGTGCCAAATAGCGTTGTGCAATTGAAAGCGCCGTTCTGAGATGGAGCAGCGTCCCGATCCCGATGAACTGCTGGCCAAAGTCCAGCGCGAAGAGGCGAAGCAACGCCGCGGCAAGCTGAAAGTGTTCTTCGGCGCCGCTGCCGGCGTGGGCAAAACCTATGCGATGCTGTCGGAGGCGCGCGAAAAGCGCGCCGAAGGCTGCGACGTCGTCGTCGGGATAGTCGAAACGCATGGGCGCACGGAAACGGTCGCAATGGCCGACGGCCTCGAAGTCCTGCCGCCGCGCATCGTTGACCATCGTGGCGCGCAAATCCGCGAATTCGATCTCGACGGGACATTGAAGCGTCGGCCGACACTGGTTCTCGTCGACGAACTCGCCCACACGAATGCCGAGGGCTCGCGCCATCCGAAGCGCTGGAACGACGTCGAGGAACTCCTTGACAGCGGCATCGACGTCTACACGACGCTCAATGTGCAGCACCTCGAGAGCCTCAACGACATCATCGGCGGTATTACCCAGATCCGCGTTTGGGAAACGATTCCCGACACGATCTTCGAACACGCGGACGAGGTAGAGCTCGTCGACCTGCCGCCCGACGACTTACTCGAGCGCCTGCGCGAAGGCAAGGTCTACTTGCCGCAGCAGGCCGAGCGCGCGATCCGCAACTTCTTTCGCAAAGGCAACCTGATCGCCCTGCGCGAGCTTGCATTGCGGCGCACGGCGGAGCGCGTTGACGCGCAAATGCGCGACTATCGGGACGACCAGGCGATTCGCGAGGTGTGGCGCGCGGGCGAGCGCGTGCTCGTGTGCATTGGACCAAACCCGCTTGCGTCGCGCCTGATTCGCGCGGGCAAGCGACTCGCCACGTCGCTGCACGCGGACTGGATCGTCGCCTATGTCGAGACGCCGCAATTGCAGCGGCTGCCGGCGGAGCGGCGCGACCGGATTCTCGACTACCTGCACCTCGCAGAGGAATTGGGCGCGGAAACGGTCACGCTGTCGGGACACTGGATGAGCGAAACAATCCTCGAGTGCGCGCGCGATAGAAACGTGACCAAGATCGTGCTCGGCAAGCCTTCGCGCACGGGCTGGCGGCGCTGGGTCCTGGGCAGCGTCGTCGACGTTGTCGTCCGCGAGGCGCATGACTTCGATGTTTACCTGCTTGCGTGCGACAAGGACCTCGACTCGCCGGCGCTGCCGGATACTTCGCTGCTCGTCCGTAGCCGGGCATACCTTGGAATATCTGAGAGCGAACACCGCAAAAAGCGCTGGCCGGGCTATTTGTGGAGCGTCGGTGTCACGGCCGCGATTACATCGCTCTCGGTGTTTGCGTTCGGCTTTCTCGAACTCGTGAACCTCGTAATGCTTTATCTGCTCGGGGTTATGTACATCGCGACGCGTTTCGGCCGCGGTCCTTCGGTGCTCGCGTCGCTGCTGTCGGTCGCGGTGTTCGATTTCTTTTTTGTGCCGCCGCGCTTTTCATTTGCGGTGACGGACGTGCAATACCTCGTCACCTTTGCCGTAATGCTCGCTGTCGGATTGATCGTGGCCACGCTCACCGTTGATTTGCGCTCGCAGGCCAAGGTGTCCCAGCATCGCGCGCGCCGCGCCGGCGTGCTCTATACGTTCACGCGCGAACTCGGACTCACCCAGACCGAGACCGAAGTCTGCGAGGTCGCAGTCAGGCACATCGGCGAGGAGTTCGAAGGCCAGAGCGTAGTCCTGCTGCCGGACTTCGAGGGGCGGATTCATTATCCGCGCTCGCAAAGCTTCCAGTTTTCGTTTCATGGCAGCGACCTTGGCGTTGCGCAATGGGCTTTCGACCACGGGCGCATTGCGGGACGCGGCACGGACACGCTGCCGGGAACCGAGGGCGTGTACTTGCCAATGCCGGATGCGCACGGTACGGTCGGCGTGCTCGCGCTGCTGCCGATCAACCTGCGGCGCGTGTTCCTGCCCGAGCAGAAACGCCTGATCGACACGTTCATCGCGCAAATCGTGCAGGCCCTTGGCCGCGTGCGCCTGACGCGCGATGCGCAGGCCGCGAAAATCAAAGCGGAGACGGAAAGCCTGCGCAATTCCCTGTTGAGCGCGATTTCCCACGACTTCCGCACGCCGCTTGCGTCGATCGTCGGCGCGTCGAGCAGCCTCATCGATGATTCTTCGCGGCTTTCCGAGCCGGCGCGGCTCGATCTTGGCAGGACGATTTACGAAGAAGCGCAGCGCATGACGAAGCTCGCCAACAACCTGCTCGACATGGCGCGGCTCGAAGCGGGCAACGTGAGGTTGAACCGGCAATGGTGCCCGCTCGAAGAAATCGTCGGAGGCGTGCTCACCCGTTTGCACGCCCGGCTCGCACACCATCCGGTCGCGATCAAACTGCCGTCCGGACTACCGCTCGTGCACGTCGACCCGGTGATGATCGAGCAGGTGTTCGAGAACCTGATCGAAAATGCGGTCAAATACACGCCGCCCGGCACCGCCATTGAAATCGGTGCCGAAGTCGGCGATGGCAAGACGGTCTGTTGGGTCGCCGATCGCGGTGACGGTCTGCCGGCCGGCAAGGAAGACATGCTGTTCGAGAAGTTTTATCGCGGCGCCAAGGAAGGCGCGCAGAGCGGGGTGGGGCTGGGGCTGACGATCTGTCGTGCCATCGTCGAAGCGCACGGCGGCAGCATTGGCGCGGAAAACCGGGAAGGCGGCGGCGCGCGATTTTCCTTTACGATTCCGCTCACCGGCGAGCCGCCGCAAATCGCGTCCGAAGAAGAGCAACTCGCCGCGTCGTCATGAGCCAGCCGCATCCCGTCATCGTCGTCATCGAAGACGATCCGCAGATCAGGCGCTTTCTGCGCACGGGGCTGGAGGCGCACGGGTTCGAGATACACGAGGCGGAAACCGGTAAGCTCGGGATGATACTTGCGGCGACGCGCAAGCCCGACCTCGTGATACTCGATCTGGGGCTGCCCGATATCGACGGGCTTGAAGTGGTGAAGAAACTGCGCGAATGGACGTCGCGGCCGGTGATCATTCTGTCGGCGCGCAACATGGAAACCGACAAGGTCGCTGCGCTCGACACCGGCGCCGACGACTACCTGACCAAGCCGTTCGGGATGGATGAATTGCTCGCGCGCATTCGCGTCGCGCTGCGCCACGCCGGGCAGCCGGAGCAGGCCGATGCGGGTCAGGTCTTCAGCTCGGGCAATCTCAAAGTCGATTTCGCGCAGCGCCGCGTGTACCGCGACGGCGAGGAAGTCCATCTGACGCCGATCGAATACCGGCTGCTGACCACGCTCGTCAAGCATGCCGGCAAGGTGCTGACGCACCGCCAGTTGCTGCTCGAAGTGTGGGGCCCAAGTTACGTCGATCACAACCATTACCTGCGCATTTACATGGGATGCCTGCGGCAAAAACTGGAAGCCGAGCCGGCGCGCCCGAAACTGTTTCTAACGGAGGCGGGAACCGGGTACCGGTTGGCAACCGACAACAACTGAAATTTGCCGGTTTCGTCTTCGTTCCGATTTCGCCCACGTGCCTGACGTGCCGCAAACGCTCGCGCTGTGCGAGGTGGGCGGCGCCGGCATCGACTTGAGTCGCGTAACGTGTGAACCTTCGATTAGGACAACCGAATATGACTTAGAAGTGACAAGGAGTTTTTTTATGGCCGGATCGAATTCAGGTTGCCCGAAGTGCGGCGCGTCAATGGAGGAAGGGTTTGTCCCGGACTTCGCACACAGCTCGATACTTATTGGTAGTTGGCACGCAGGGAAGCCCAAAAAATCATTCCTGCGACGTACCGATGTGTCATTTAAAGATGGTATTCCCATCGGGGCGTTGCGGTGCAGTAAATGCGGCTTTTTGGAGCTTTATGCCGATCAACGCTTTGCTGCTAAATAGCATTCGATTGAAGTAAAAATTGGGCAGAAGTTAAGACAGACAAGAATGCGTGTGCAGCTTTGCATCTACTAATTTTGAGCCTGGCCCTATTTATTTCACGTTTTTTTATTCAGAAAGATAAACTGACCGACACGTTATGGCGCAGCCCGTGATCAATCTGACGCCAAAGATAGTGTCCGCTTCAGTCGCCTTTGCCATTCTTGCGTGGCTCCTTCTCCTGCTCGGCCTCATGTACGCGGGGTTTGTTGTAACCGAACCGCCGCCTAACGTGGTTATTACGTTTTCCCACAAGGGCCTTACGCGTCTATTCGCCGAACTCATCAGTCTTGGCACCGGTGGTCTTGGGGCCTTCTTTGCAGGTGTTGCCTTCGCCCGCGGTGCGCGCAACGGGACTCTTACGCTTGCGGCGCTAGGCAATGTCTCCATTTGCGTCGTATGCGCGGCATTGCTAATGTAGCTAATCTTTTGATCAACGCTGACATTCCGGATGAGAACATGAAAAAGTCGGGCGAGAGCCAAAGCCAGCCGGCATCGGAGCTCATTTCGAAAAGAATCGCCGAACTCGGGGACTGGCGCGGCAAAACTCTCGGCAGGATGCGCAAACTCATAAAGGCAGCAATGCCTGATGTCGTCGAGGAGTGGAAGTGGAGGGGCACGCCGGTCTGGTCGCACGACGGCATCATCTGCACCGGCGAATCCTACAAAAGTGTCGTGAAGCTGACCTTCGCCAAGGGCGCGTCTCTGCAAGACCCGGCCCGTCTCTTCAACTCGAGTCTCGACGGAAACGTCCGCCGCGCGATCGACATCCACGAAGGTGAGGAAGTCGACGAATCCGCCTTCAAGGCGCTCGTTCGCCAGGCCGCCGCCCTCAACAGTTCCGGCAAGTCGAAACCTGCAAAGAAAGCGCAGTCCTGAGGGGTCCACCGAACGCATCGGCGGACGCGAT